>ERZ1026978.1104-NODE-1104-length-8815-cov-3.659018_pt1 | contig 8815 bp, 8 predicted proteins | sample MGYA00519560_ERZ1026978 | MGnify/ENA primary metagenome ERZ1026978 (study PRJEB26926, sample SAMN06164401) | human gut metagenome | biome: ENVO:00009003; feature: ENVO:2100002; material: ENVO:00002003 | host: Homo sapiens | place: USA | collected 2012 ... | reverse complement strand
GCACCCCGATTGTTGGACTGAAGAAATTCAGATTCGATGATCGGAGGTGCGGTTCAATTCGGGGGCTTTTGTCTTATCGTGACTCCAGGAACATGCGTATTAGATGGTAGACGGCGAAGATCGGCACAAGCAGTCCGAGCAGCAGCAACTTGGACGCGCAGAACAGAAGCCAGTATATGACAAGCCCCAACACGCCTCCGAATAGGAACCAGCCCAAGATCCACCTCCTAAAGTTCTAGCCGCTAGATGCGTCCCCGCTCCCACTCCTCGCGCCACCGTTCGACCGTTTCGGCGTTCAGACCCAACGCACGGTTCATGGACTGAACATCCAAGCCTTGTTCGAAGGCGAGATTGTAGGCGTTGCGTATCGTGTCGCCGCCACCCTCCATCGCGTCGGTCACGCCGTGCGTGTCGATGGCCGTCTCGAAATCGCCGGTCAGATTCTGCTCGTTGAATGCGCTCATGCCACGCTCGTACATGCCTTCGAAATCCTTGCGGCCGTTGAACGCTTCCGTCCGTCCGGTCTTCGGGTCCACCCACGGCTTGCGGTCGGGCCGTCCCGGCTTCGCGTTACTGCCATCCGAATAGGCCAGGCCTCCGCCGAACGTCTTGCCGCGTGTCAGCTTGTCCTGCACGTAGTCGGCCAGCGTCTCATTCCAAATCCGGTCACGGATCTCGCCGGACGGGTTACGGTCGCCGGTATGCCGCCTATACTCCTCCAGATTGTTCAGATATGGCCGTCCGACCCTCATGCGGTGGGCGGACAGACCGTATTGGGCGAGAATGCCTTCCATGTGTACGGGACGGGACAGGGCCGACTGGACCAGACGCGCACTGTAGCAATGGTCGGACTTGACCGCACACGAGCGGCGCAGGGCGAGCAGTCGCTCATCGGCCAGCCGCTCGGCCATCTCGCGGCATCGCACGTTGTCGGGAATCCACGAGTGCAGGGAGCGCATGATGTAGCCGGGATGGGATTCCTCTCCGACCGCCCTGGTCCGCAACTCCACCTCCTGTTCGGGCGTGCACACCGGCTCGTCCGTATAGTCGGTGCCGTCCGACATGGGCTTGGTGGCGCGCAGTAGGTTTTCCGCCCAAATCCAACCTTTGTCGCGGCTCTCGTACTCGTCGTACAGCGTGCGGCGCGTATGGTTGTAGCCACCCGACAGTTCCAGATCGGAATCGTCGTCCGCGCCCGGATTGGCCGTATACCGGCCGCCTTTCGTGGTTCCCGCGGGTTCATGCCCGCGCCCGTTCGCATCCATCACCATGGTCAAGCCTCCTTGTATATGGGAGGGCTATGCGCTAGAACAATGGCTGTCCGGCCGGCTCGGTCATGCGTTCCGCAATCAGCGGCAGATAATGCGTGTCCAACTCCGTGCCCACACAGCGCAACCCTTCCGCACGGGCGGCCGACAGGGTGGAGCCCGACCCTAGGAACGGATCCAATACCAGGCCGCCGGCCGGACAGGCCAGACGCACCAGCCAGCGCATCAGGTCGGATGGTTTGACGGTCGGATGCGCGAGTCGGACGGCACCGGTCGGCTCGCATGCGGCCATGGCATTCGAATCCAGCAGCATGTCGGGGTAGTCTTCCGCGTTCGGGTCCAATCCCAGCCGTTCGGCGTGCGCCGTCCATCGGGTGCGGTCGGTTGGAACCATGAGCGTGGCGTCCACGTCCGGCCGGTCGGCTCCGGAGGCTTTCGGACAGTAGTAGAAGCGGGTCACATCCGCGCCCAGAAGTCCCGCATCCATGATCAGATCGGATGGGTAGCGTCCGGACAGCCGGGGGAGGGTGCGACGCGGGGTGGACGTGTCGCGGAACGTGTCGCGTCCGCGCGGATCGCCCCGACGCAGCCGGTCGTTACGCTCGTACCGGTATTCCAACAGTCCCATATCCGCTTCCAGCGCGCATGCGGCGACATGCAGCGCGCCGGTTCCATGGTCGAGCAGATTGCACCCCAGCATCGTCTCCCGCGGCCGTTGGGCGACGAGAATCGGCTCCCAGGCGGGCTTCAGCGCGGGATTGTAGCCCGCCCATGCTGCCGCCTGTTCGGATTGCGCGTGATAGTCGCCCTCCATGACACGCCGGCCGCGCAGCGTGCCTCCGCTTTCGCCCTTGACCGTACGACCGTCCTTCAGTCCCAGCGCGCGGTCCACCGCATGGTCGCCCCATTCGCCTTTCGGCATGCCGGACGAGTATAGCCAGCATAATTGGTCGCGTATCGTCAGGCCGCCATCCTCGATGGCGCAGGCTAGCCGATGCCAGGTGCGTGGCGATCCGAACGCCAGCAGGAACGCGCCGGGCTTCATCAAGGCCATGATGTCCGCCCAGAATGCCGGATCGAACGCGATGCCGGTCGAATCCCAGCGTGCCACCCGTCCGGCCGTACCCAACCCCAGCTCGTATGGCGGGTCGGTGACGACCGCATCCACGCCGGATTCGGGTAGGAGGCGGATCAGGTTCCGCGCGTCCGTGTTGTAGACCGTACAGAGTTCATCATCATGCAGACAGGGATTCATGTGATGATATATGCGTCAGAATAGGGTCCTTGAATGCCTGAAATCGCGGGCAGTAGAAGATATATAAACAGACAGTATAAAGAAGAAGTAGAAGAGGAATTCTCTCTTTTCCTTCTCTTATGTGCTTGTACTCACTTGTATGCACTTTGTATGCAGTCTGTATGCATCCCTAACTGCATACATTTTCAGCCTCTCAGCCCTACGGACACGCCTATTCTCGTTTTTGTATGCATTGTATGCAGTCTTTTTCGGAGTTGTGTTCTTGTATAGCGTGCATAGGTTGGTTTTTGACTGCATACAATGCATACACGGCTGCGGTTGGAATGGCCCGCGCGATCTTCGGACGAAAAAACCGCACCCATGCGCCGGCTTGGACGGCGTTTTGCATGAAAAAGCCGGACGTCCGAAAGAAGCAAACGACCCAACCCGCAAGCCTTCCTTGCAGGTTGGGCAAAGCGGCCGAAATCGCCTTAGACGGCCAGCATGCGGCCCGCCAGCATCATAAGCCCGACGATGTCGCCGCCGATCAGCATGACGGCAAGCGCCAGGCAGACGTAATAGAGCACGGAACAGCAGAATGCGCGGTTGCGTTGACGCTGCTTCAGATAGGCGCTTTGCATTTGCGCGAACATGCTCGCGGTGTGGGCCGACGCGGCCGCGCCGACGGGTGCCAGACAGACGAATACCAGAATTTCCGACATGATGTCACGCCTATGCGCCGGGACGCATAAGTTCGGCATCGAACGTCTCTCCGTAAAAGAAGGACATCATGGATGCGAAGGATTTGAGGATAAAGGCGGACGGTCTGGCGGATATCGCCGACCAAGTGGATTGTTGGCTGTCGGATATGCCCGAATCGTTGTCCGACTGGCTCGAGGCCACGTACGGAACGGATGTGAACGAGCTTTCGCGTCTCTGGGAGGTGGCACAGGCTATGCGTGATGTGGCGAACCGCCATATCCGGCTGGAATGCGAGAATCCGGATTGCTACGCCGCTCCGCTGCCAGGCGCGGACCACCAGTGTCGGACGTGCGGCCGGTGGGTGTGCGACGAATGCTGGCAGACGTGCGACGAGTGTGGTGACGGCGTATGCACTCGTTGCGTGCGTGAATGCGACAAGTGCGGCGCATTGGTCTGCGAACGATGCGCCATGCCGGATGAGGGACACGACCGGCTATGCCCGTCCTGCAACATGGACGCATGAGCCTGCCATGCGCCTCTTTGAAATCACCCACCACACCAGCGGCATCATCGTCTTTCAATCCGGTCTGACCCAAGCATTCGACTGGGGTCTGCATGTCGGACTGCCACGCGACAGAATGGGCAAGCCCGCATTCCGCCCGTCCGACGTGACGGTCGTCACCTGCTGGAGTGACGCCGACCTGAGCCTGTGGCTGAATCTGCGTCGGCTGGTCGTCGTCCACGATCCGGATCATAGGCTCCCGTTGGAGCCGAACACGCTTGGCGACGTGTACCTGCTGTCGGATGGCACCACCGTGCTGGTTCCCCGACAGTGGGCGTGAATGGACGAAAAAGACCCCCCTCACGTTTTCCGCGAGGGGGGGGTCTTCGACTGTTACGCACATGGGCGGGTTGCTCCCACGACACGCATCCTAACTCCATGCCCCAGCCATGACACGCCGGCGTTCATGGTTTTCCGGCAGGCCGGCCGCATATGGGGTGCCGTGAGATATGAGTTTCCGAATCTGATACGCCCAATGGATGCCGCTCCCCTGCTGGGAGTGTCCTTGGCGACCCTGTACCGTATGGGACCGCCCATACACCATGTGACCCGCCGCATGGCGTATATTGACGCCAAGTGGCTTGCCGAACATGGTGCGGACGTTCCGTCCACGGTATCGTTCGACCATGCGCCGACCGTACGTGAGACGGCACGACTGTTGTCCTGCTCGACCCGCCAAGTGCATCGGCTGATGGCGTGCGGCCGGCTCGCCTATGCGAAAACGAATGCGCGGCTTGCGCTTATCGACCCGGAATCGTTGGCACGTCTGACGGGTCGGACAGCACGATCTCGCCGGTACGCTTGTTGATGCTGACGGCCATGCCGACGATGGGACGTCCCTCGAACTGGGCTCCCTGCATCGTCCGGTACGCCTTGTCCAGCAGGTCGGCGCGATCGGGATGCTCGTCCAGCTGGTCCGTGAACGCATCGTATACGTCCATGTAGTGCTCGCCGCGCATCCGATCCAACGATCGCAGCACGTCGTGGGCGTGGCCGCGCGTCACGCCGCCACGTTCGAACAGGGCGCGGATGTCGGGCGTCGTGTTCGGCCGGCCGGTCTGAAATTCGGCCAGCTGTTCCAGCCAGTCGCAGGCCAAATCGTCCGCATGGAATCTGCGCGCCGCGATGGATGGGGCGCGCAGGTGAACCACCAGCGGGCGTGCCAGCAGTCCGACGAACACGCCCGCAAACGTGAAGCCGACGGCCTGCCATTCGTCCGGCAGAAGCGTCGGCACGATCAGCGCGGCCATCATTCCCAACGCGCATGCGACGGAAGCCAGAATGGAGACGGTCCGTACGGCCGCAAGCGAGACATGTTCGGGGCGTGTGATCATCGGCTCAGACATCGCCGTTGCCGTCCGTACGAACCGGATACACGTACTGGCAGTCGGCGGAATGCAATTGCGTCTTCAACGCTTCGACGCCGCCCGACGCGTACGCGTCCAGCCAGTCGGCCAGACGGTTCGGATGGGCGGAATCCAACAGGTACACGTACCTCACCATTTCGGGCATCGCGTCGAACACGCGGTTCCACTCGGCATCGGTGACGAAGCCGAACGTGCCGACGCGCCATACGACCTCATTCGGGGCGAACCCGTCGAAACGGCCGATTTCGGAGAATCGCCTGTCGGCGGCCTCCAGCATTTCACTCAGATTGTTCTCATTCATGCCCGAATCTATGCGTCCGGGACCGCATAGCGGGCGTGAAAGGATGAAAGGAGCCGAAACGATGATGGACGGCAAAGGACATGCGCATGAGCCGGCGGGCACGCCGAAAGGCGGCCGGTTCGCACGCAAGACGTTTTTCGGCGCGGATGGAGACCTGGACTGCGCTCCAATCCCGGCAGCCGACCGCGCCGCACGATTGCAGGAGCGGTACGGTCGGCGTTGGGAGCGGCTGGATCCCGACTGCCGATATGACGATACCCGACTGGTCGTCTCCTACATGGATGGCGGAACCGGCGTGGTCATGCTTGGCGACTGCCGGGATGCGAACACGCTGGATGTGTTGGAGTCCGGCCGACCATGCGGTGACATCGCATCCATCGCCGTCAAGCCCGGCTTCCACTATTCCGACAAGGCGCGCGCCGCCGCCGCGCTGGTCGATGAAACCGTGCGCGCCGACTGTGACAAGCGTCCGATGGATTATGCGCGTCTGCGTGAGCATGGCATCGATTCGGAGGGCGTGGACAGGGCGATCAGCGAAGGACTGCTTCGCTACGCCGATTCCGACGAGCGCACGTTTTTACCAGCCACGTTTCTGGAGCAGCGCCAATACCATCTGACCGGAACGCATGACTTCACCCCGAACCGTCTGGACTTCGACGCCGTGGATGGGTTCGACGTATGCCGCATAGAGGATTTGGAACGTTCACGGAAAGAAAGGAATCAAGTTCTATGACCTCACATGTCACTCGCGCGACCGCCATGCTCGTGGCCGCCGCATCCCTGTCGGCAGGACTGTCCGCTCCCGCCATGGCCGACGAGACGGGCACGCCGACCACGCCGGATAATGGAACGACCCAGACTCCGCCGTCCAAGCCGCGCGAAACCCTCCAAAAGGCCGTCGACCAAGCCGGAAAAGTCGATCAGACACGCAATTGGAAGGATCAGGATGCGCTCACCACGTTCGCCTCGGCCCTGACCACAGCCCAAGCGAAGCTGACTGATCAGACGACGGCCGACGCCGATCTGACGGCCGCCGAAACCGCTTTGACGGCGGCGCAGGAGCGGCTCGTCAAGGCGGGAACCGTCGAACAGGATGCGCGTGCGCAAAAACTGCCGGAGCTTGAAGCCTATACGGGCGACAATGCGAAATACTATCCGCATGCCATCGGCGAATTGAACAAGTCCATCACGAACCTGAAAGACGCTACTGATGACAAGACGGGCGATCAGACCATCGAAAGTGAAATCGGGAAGCTTGACAACCTGATTGCCAGCCTCAAGAAGGACAATACGGCCTTCATCCGTTTGACGGCCGCCAAGAAGGCCGCGGACAAGGAGCTGGGCCGCAACCTGTCCTACAAGGATTCCGACGTCAAACAGACGCTTCAAAAAGCGGTCAACGACGTCGACGCCACACTGCTGCACGACGCCGATCAGACGCTCGCCACCAACCAGAAGAGGGATTCGACCGCCGAAACGATCGAACGGGCGCTTGGGAACATGAAAGACAAGGGCGATGAGACGGTCGCTTATCGGAATGCGCTGAAAGCGGCTCAGGACAAGCAGAAGATCCAGCAGAAGGATGGCAAGGCGTATACGTCGGAATCGTACAAGCCGTTGGACGATCTGTTGAAAGCCGACTTCAATGCGGATGATGCAGACCGCGACGCACTGTCCGAACGGACCGGAAAACTGAATCAGGCCGTCGAAGGATTGGTCGTCGCCTCATGGAGCATCGACGGCAAGACGCTGACCCGAAACGATGCGGGCGCACTGTCCGCCACGCTCGACCGCAAGACCGCCGCATTGGAACATCCGACGTTGACCGGTTCGGACGGCTCCACCATCGGCCTGACCGACACGGCCGGCACGTTCACGCAGGATGACGGCCAGTTGGGCGTGGGGCACGTCACCCACACGCTGGCCGGCACCACCGCCGATGGGGCCAAAGCCGCCGTCAACGTCACCTACGACGTGGCATCCGGCACGGAGACCACCGTCACATTGGATGACGGTTCGAAGACGGGAGCCACCGGCAAGTTCACCCGCAACGAGGATGGCTCGTGGACGGCGAACCTGACCGGCATGCTGGGCAAGGATCTGGACGCGACCGCCGCCACATCCACCACGTTCAAACTGTCGGACGGCACCACGTTGGACGGTACGCTAGGTGAGACCGTCACGACCACGCCGAATGGCACGACCCTGCTCACCCGCACGCTGACCGTCGACGGACACGACTCACACGGCACGCCCGTCAAGGCCGTTGCAACCCTCTCCTACACGTATGATCCGCGCATCAGCCTGACCTTGACCCACAAGTCCGGCACTGCCGAGGAAAGCCAGGTCGTAGCCGTGGACGGACTGACCGCCGACATGGATGTGAACGCGCTGGGATCCGTCTACTCGGCCGGCGTGCAGGAACGCGGCCTGACCGGAGACCAGTGGGAGCTGAACGTCAAGCATGGCGCGAACGTGTCCAATCCGACGATCGCCGTCACCACATCCGGTGAGGGTTCGCGCATTCTGGTCGCCACCATCCGCTACCAGCGTCTCGACGCGGACGGCCACACTCTGGTCAACGATTCGAAGATCGTGCGCGTGAACGTGCCGTTCGCCGCCGCCCCCAAGGTGATCGGCAACGACAAGGCCGCGTTGGCCGGCATCAAGGTCAACGGGCAGGACATTCCGGGTTTTTCCGCCGACAAGGTGGATTATACGATTACGGCCGGCAAGGATGAGCGTGTCAAGGTCAGCCCGGTCGCCCGCGACGGCCAGACGGTCGTGGCCGGTGACAGCCGTCAGACCGCGTTCACGACGGTGCAGACCTGGACCGTATCCAAGGATGGCGAGAGCCGCACGTACACGGTGACGCTGGTGCGCGACCATACGGAGAAGACCGCCGACGAGAAGTTCACGCCGGCCGAGCCGGCCGGACAGGTCAGCAAGACGGAGAATCCGTCCGATGACAATACCGCATTGGAGTCGGTCGGCTACATGCTGGATGGCGCATACCACAAGTCCGATTCGGATGAGTTCATCATCCCCGAAGGTGGCGTCCTCTCCTGGAGCTCCTACGCGGGGCAGGTCGTGCAGCCTACGGTCGAACGCGATCATGGCATGACGTTCCGCTACGAGCTGGGCGTGTTGAGCAAGGATGGCACCAAGTATGCCACGCGCGTCCTGACCGTCACCTATCTGACCGCCGACACGCACCGGGCCGAATTGACGGGCATCAAGGTGGATGGACGTGATGTGACGGGCTTCGACCCGAAGACCATGGAGTATGACGTGCATGTGGACAATCCGGAACGTTACGTCGTCACCCCTGTCTCTTATACACATCTGACGCTGCCGACGACTAGTCGAGTGGAGATCTCG
>ERZ1026978.1095-NODE-1095-length-8857-cov-3.148262_pt1 | contig 8857 bp, 8 predicted proteins | sample MGYA00519560_ERZ1026978 | MGnify/ENA primary metagenome ERZ1026978 (study PRJEB26926, sample SAMN06164401) | human gut metagenome | biome: ENVO:00009003; feature: ENVO:2100002; material: ENVO:00002003 | host: Homo sapiens | place: USA | collected 2012 ... | reverse complement strand
ATGTCTTAGGGTCTCGTGGGCTCGGAGATGTGTATAAGAGACAGGCGAGAGCCTGACCCTGCCCACCAGCACGGGGTTGTGCCCGGCCTGCACGCCGTACACGCCGTCGCCGGTGGGCAGGGTCAGGCTCTCGCAGTAGCCCTGATAGAATTCACCGCTGGAAGCCGTGATGTTCAGGATGAACTTTTCCATCAGTTGGCACCGCCCTTTTCCTCCGCCTGCTTGTCTGCGTACTTCTTGCGGGCATCCGCAAGGGTGCCCACGTTGAAGAATGCCCACTCGGGCAGGTCATCGCACTGGCCGTCCACAATGGCGGCAAAGCCCTTGACGGTCTCTGCCAGCGGGACGTACACACCCTTCAGGCCGGTGAAGTTCTCGGCCACTGCAAAGGGCTGGCTGAGGAACTTCTGCAGCTTGCGGGCACGGGTGACGGTGAGCTTGTCCTCTTCGCTCAGTTCATCCATACCCAGAATGGCGATGATGTCCTGCAGCTCCTGATAGCGCTGCAGGGTGGCCTGCACCTTGCGGGCCACACGGTAGTGCTCCTCGCCCACGATGTCGGCTTCCAGAATACGAGAGGTGGAAGCCAGCGGATCGACAGCGGGGTAGATGCCCTGCTCCACGATCTTACGGCTCAGAACGGTGGTTGCGTCCAGATGGGCGAAGGTGGTTGCAGGAGCCGGGTCGGTCAGGTCGTCGGCGGGGACGTAGACGGCCTGCACCGAGGTGATGGAACCCTTGCGGGTGGAGGTGATGCGCTCCTGCAGAGCGCCCATCTCAGTGGCCAGGGTGGGCTGGTAACCAACGGCAGAGGGCATACGGCCCAGCAGAGCCGAGACCTCAGAGCCTGCCTGCGTGAAACGGAAGATGTTGTCGATGAAGAGCAGCACGTCCTGATTCTTGACATCGCGGAAGTACTCCGCCATGGTCAGGCCGGACAGGGCCACGCGCATACGGGCTCCGGGAGGCTCGTTCATCTGGCCGTAGACCAGAGCGGTCTTGTTGATAACGCCGCTCTCGGTCATTTCACCGTACAGGTCGTTGCCCTCGCGGGTGCGTTCGCCAACGCCGGTGAACACCGAGTAGCCGTTGTGCTCGGTGGCAATGTTATAGATCAGCTCCTGGATCAGGACGGTCTTGCCGACACCGGCACCGCCGAACAGACCGATCTTACCGCCCTTTGCGTAGGGGCAGATCAGATCCACGACCTTGATGCCGGTCTCGAGGATCTCGGTGGTGGACTGCTGCTCCTCGTAGCTGGGAGCGGGACGGTGGATGGGCCAGTAGGCTTCCGGGGTGGGGGCGGGCTTGTTGTCCACCGGCTCACCCAGCAGGTTGAACACGCGGCCCAGGCACTGGTCACCCACAGGCACCCGGATGGACTCGCCGGTGTCCACGGCATCCGTGCCGCGCACCAGGCCATCGGTACTGCTCATGGCGATACAGCGGGCGACGTTATCGCCGATCAGCTGCGCCACCTCCACCACCAGCTTTTCGCCGTGGTTGTCGATCTCAATGGCGTTGAGCAGGTCCGGCAGCTGGCCATCCTGGAACTGGATGTCCAGCACCGGGCCGATGACCTGGATCACCTTGCCGATGTGTTTTTCGGACATAGGCTATTCTCCTTTTTTGCGTTCTCTCTCCGTCGGGCGCATTCGATGCTGTCCACCCTGCTGCACAGGGCCTGACCGCTATGCCAAGGGCTCCCCTACCAGGGGAGCTGGCGAGCGAAGCGAGACTGAGAGGTTTTATTCGTTAGATTTCTGCGCCTGCCACGATCTCGGTGATCTCCTGCGTGATGGCAGCCTGACGGGCGCGGTTGTAATACAGATTCAGATGGTCGATCATTTCGCCCGCGTTCTTGGTGGCGGCATCCATGGCGGTGCGGCGGGCGGCCAGCTCACTGGCCACGCTCTCGCACACGGCACCATAAACGATACCGGCCACATACTCGGGGATGATGGCGCGGAATACTTCCTCGCTGCTGGGCTTGTACAAAATCTGGCTGCGGCGGGCCTCGGCTTTCTGCTCTTCCGTCGGCTCAATGGACAGCGGCAGCACCTCCAGCGTGGTGGCGGTCTGGGTCATCATAGAGTCAAACCGGGTGTAGCAGAGTTTCACTGCGTCGTAATCGCCCTTCAGGTAGCCCTCGGTGATCTTCCGGGAGAGGGCAAAGCACTCACCCACCGAGACATCCGCCGCCAGCAGCACCTCTTCGGTGAACAGGTCGGCTCCGTGGTGGGCAAAGTACTCCTGACTTCTTTTGCCAATGGGCAGCACCGTGACCGGGCCCTGCTGGGCCTCCGCCTGCTTGATCACGTTGGAGTTATATCCACCGGCCAGGCCGCGGTCGCCTGCAATGACGACCAGCAGGGTGCGTTTGATCTCTGCCCGGCGCAGGTAGGGGCTGCGGGCCCGGGGGTCTGCAGCCGCAATGCCGGTCAGCGTGTCGTGCAGCGTTTCAAAGTAGGGGCGGCTGTGCTCCACCCGCTCCTTGGCACGGCGCATTTTGGAGGAAGCCACCAGCTCCATGGCCTTGGTGATCTGCATGGTACTCTCTACGCTTTTGATGCGCAGCTTGATGTCCTTCATGGAACCTGCCATGCGTTACGCCTCCTTCCCTCAGTGCGCCTTGACGAAGCTCTCGGTGTAAGCGGACAGAACGCCCTTGAGTGCTTCCTCGGTGTCCTTGTCCAGATTGCCGGTGGTGCGGATGGTCTCCATCACAGCGGCACCGGCGGCATCATTCTCGAGATATTCGTACAGGCCCTTTTCGTATTCGGCCACATCAGCCACCTTGACCTTGACCAGAAGATCATGGATGGTGGCATACAGGATCGCCACCTGCTTTTCCACGGGCACGGGGGCCGAGCGGTTCTGCTTGAGCACTTCCACAATGCGTTCGCCCTGTGCCAGACGGGCCTTGGTGTCCGCGTCCAGATCGGAACCGAACTGGGCAAAGGATTGCAGCTCGCGGTACTGGGAGTAGATCAGCTTCAGGGTGCCGGCCACCTTCTTCATGGCCTTGATCTGGGCGTTGCCGCCGACACGGGAGACCGAGATGCCGGGGTTGACGGCCGGCATGACGCCCGAGTGGAACAGCTCCGTCTCAAGGAAGATCTGGCCGTCGGTGATGGAGATGACGTTGGTGGGGATGTAGGCGGACACATCGCCCGCCTGCGTCTCGATGATGGGCAGAGCCGTCAGGCTGCCGCCGCCCAGCTCATTGGAGAGCTTGGCCGCGCGCTCCAGCAGACGGGAGTGCAGGTAGAAAACATCGCCGGGGTAAGCCTCACGTCCCGGGGGACGGCGGATCAGCAGCGAGAGGGCGCGGTAGGCCACCGCGTGCTTGGAAAGGTCATCATAGATGATGAGGACATGCTTGCCCTGGTGCATGAAATATTCGCCCATGGCACAGCCAGAGTAGGGGGCGATATACTGCAGGGGGGACAGCTCGGAGGCCGTGGCGGACACCACGATGGTGTAGCTCATGGCACCGGCCTCGGTCAGGCTCTGCACCAGGTTTGCCACGGTAGAGCGCTTCTGGCCGATGGCGACATAGATGCAGATGACATCCTTGCCCTTCTGGTTGATGATGGTATCCGATGCAATGGTGGTCTTGCCGGTCTGGCGGTCGCCGATGATCAGCTCACGCTGGCCGCGGCCGATGGGGATCATGGAGTCGATGGCCTTGATGCCGGTCTGCAGGGGTTCCTTGACCGGCTGGCGGTCGATGATGCCGGGGGCCGGGCTCTCGATGGCCCGGAACTCGGTGGTCTCAATGGGGCCTGCGCCGTCGATGGGCTGGCCCAGTGCATTGACCACGCGGCCGATCATTGCCTCGCCCACGGGCACGGAAACGACCTTGCCGGTGCGCTTGACGGTGCTGCCTTCCTTGATGCCGACATCGGAGCCCAGCAGAACGATGGAGACCGTGTTTTCCTCCAGGTTCTGGGCCATACCGTATTCGCCGTTGTCAAACTGAAGCAGCTCACCTGCCATGCACTTTTCCAGGCCGCTGGCCCGGGCGATGCCGTCGCCTACCATGATGACCGTGCCGACTTCGCTCTGCTCGATGACATTCTCGTAGTGCTTGATCTGGGCACGGATGATCTTGGAGATCTCTTCAGGTTTCAGTTGCATTGTCTTGTATTCACCACTCAATTCTTAAAATCTTTCGGGTGGAAATTCGATGGATCACAGTGTCACGGACGCGATATCCCTGCGCAGCGCCGCCAGACGGTTCTGAACCGTTCCGTCCAGCTCGGTGCCCTCGATATCCAGCCGGATGCCGCCCAGCACAGCCGGATCGACCTTTGTTTTCAGGTCGATGGTCTTGCCGGTGAGCTTCTCCAGCTTTTCGTGCAGGCTCTTCACCTGCTGCTCCGTCATTGCCACTGCAGTGGTTGCCGCTGCTTCCAGAATACCGTGTGCCTGATTGTAGCGCACCCGGTAGGCCCGGGCGCAGCCGGGCAGCTCCCGCAGGGTGCCCTTTTCGCACAGGATCTTCAAAAAGTTCAGCACATAGAGGTGGACCCGATCCCGCAGCGCTTCGTCCAGCAGGCCGCAGCGCTCCTTTTTGGGGATGCTGGGGGTACTGAGCAGATGCAGGTACTCCGGACTTGCCTTAAAAAGCGCCACGGCCTCGTCCAGCTCGCCCAGAATGCGGGTCTCCAGCCCTTCCTCCGCTGCCAGGTCATACAGGCTTCCGCCGTACATCCTTGCTGTCTCGGTCATGATGCTTCACCCACGTTTTTGATAAATTCGTCGATCAGGTCCTTGTGGTCGGCTTCCTTGATCTCACGCTCGACCACCTTGGAGGCGATCTCCATGGCCATGCCGCCGATCTCGTCCTTTGCCTCGTTCACGGCCTTCTTGCGCTCCTGCGCAATGTCAGCCTCCGCCTTCTGCTTCAGGGCAGCGGCCTGTGCACGGGCCTCGCCCACAATCTCTTCACCGCGGGCGGTGGCCGTTTTCTGGGCACGGGCAACGATCTGGTTGGCCTCGGCGCGGGCATTCTGCAGGTTCTGCTCATACTCAGCCTTCATGGCTTCGGCCTCGGTGCGGAGCTTCTGGGCATCCGCGATCTGGCTGTCCGCCTTGGCCTTGCGCTCGGCAATGACTTTTTTGACCGGGTTCAGCAGCAGCTTTTTGAAGATCACGAGCTGGATCATCAGGTTGCAGACCTGAGCCAGAAACGTCCAGCCATCCAGCGTGATCAGTGCCTGATAAAGTTGCATAAGCGTCTCCCCTTTCTCTTGAAATCAAGCTCTGAAAGGAGCGCTTACTGCAGGTAGTTCATGAACATACCGGGAGCCAGGAAGATGAGCAGCAGGCCGGTGACGAAGCCGTAGATACCGGTGGTCTCAGACAGTGCGACGCCGAGGATCAGGGTGCTGGTCACGTCGCTCTTGCACTCGGGCTGACGACCGACAGCCTCACAGGCAGCAGCGGCAGCGTTGCCTTCGCCGATACCGGGGCCGATACCTGCGATCAGTGCGCAGCCTGCGCCGATGCCGCAGCCTGCCAGGGCGATACCACGAGCAAGGTACTGAAAGTCAGTCATAAGTTTTGTCCTCCAAAAAAGTTTTTGTTTTGGGAGATGCCGTTGTGAGGGCTTAGTCCTCACCGGCAGCACGTTTGATGAAAATTGCGGTCAGGGTACAGAAGATGAACGCCTGAATGCAGCCGCCGAACCAGTCGAAATACAGGCCCGTAAAGGCCGGGATGCCGATCTGGAACAGCTGGATCTGGCTCAGGAAGCCGGGCAGCCAGCCGAAGATGACATGGCTCAGGCTTGCCAGCGCCCAGTACAGCAGTGTGGAAATGACAGTACCGGACAGGATGTTGCCAAAGTGACGGAACGCCATGCTGACGGGGGTCGAGATCTCCGACAGCACATTGATGGGTGCCATGATGAAGATCGGGTCCAGCAGGCCCTTCAGATAGGAAAAGATGCCGTTGGTCTTGATCTTGTAGTACATGATCAGCACAAACACCACAATGGCCCACGCAGCCTCGGTGTTCAGGTCGGCCGTGGGGCTCCACAGGCCAATGACACTGATGAGGTTGCAGCCGATGCTCAGAGCGAAGATCGAGCCGATCAGGGGGATATACTTGTCAAAGTGATACCCCATGTTGTCGTGCACGAACTGATCCAGCCGCTCCACGATGAACTCGGCTGCGGCCTGCCGCTTTGAGACATTTTCCAGCTTGAGGTTGCTGCCCAGCCAAATGGCCAGGCCCGAAAGCAGCGCCATGACGATCCAGGTAGTGACTAGGGTCTGGGTGATCTTGAGATCGCCCAGCAGGGGGATATCGGTATGGATGGTATACAGGATCTTTGCGCCGTTCAGTTCCATTTGTTACGTTTCACCCCCTTCGTCACGGGGTTCAGCTTCCGGCTCCGGTGCGGGTTCGGGGTCGTCCTCCACAGAGACATCCACCGAGGGCCCGGCCGGTGCAAGGGGCTTGTACTTGCCGGTTATTTGCAGGTAGTAGATCGTAACACGCGGGAACAGCAAGGGCAGAACGCTGGCAAAGGGCTGGAAGCAGGGTGCCCCGATGGACACGATGATCCACACCGCCTGCAAAAGCATTCTGACGTTGTAGGAAGCTTGTAATGTGGCTTTGCGCCGCTTCTCATCCTGCTCGTCGATGACCTTCTGACACACGATGCAGATGCCCGCAAAGTTGCCGATGGCCACGGCCGCGCCGATGAGACTGCCCAGGACGACAGTGTAATCAAATTTCACCCAGCCAACCAGGTGCAGCGCCGCAAAGGCCACCCACAGGGCAGCGGTGCAGATGGCCGTGCCGCAGGCGATGCGCGTCAGCTCCTTTTTGGATTCCGGCTGTAGTTTCATAAAGGGAAACCTCCTGTAATGTTTACTGATGTGAGTTGAACCCCACCCGCTTCGGTTTTTCCTTTTTGGCGCGGTCCAGGTGCTCCTTGGCAAAATACCAGAAGTTCTGCGCCCCGGAGGCAAGGCCCAGCAGGATGGCCGGCAGGAACACCCATTCCGGCCAGCTCCAGCTGTTCACCGCCCACCAGGCACCGCCCAGGCACATGACCAGCGGCAGCAGCATATTCAGGCCCAGCTGAGTCAGCCAGACAAGATCTTCCAGCGCCTTGTACCAGCCCTTCATGCGGTGTCGCCCTCCCTCTGTGCGCAGGCCCGAACCAGCAGCCCGCCGCACCCTTTCGCAATGGTTTCGCTCCGGTAAAGAAGCTCATATGGATAGTATAATTCAATTCACTGAACTTTTCAATCAATTTTCCACCGATTTTTGGTAAAACTTCATAGTTCGTTCACACTAACGCCATAATTGTACGTCCACGGTGGAGTATGTCCGTCTCCGGCAGCATCAATACCAAAAATCTGATAGGTTTCTTGTGCAAAACACAAAAAACCGCCCAGCTCATTTGAGAGCCGGGCGGCGGTTATCCTGGAAGTGCGGGGGTCAGCTGTCCTTGCGCTTGATCCACACCTGCGTGCCGTAGAAGGGATTGGCAGTGCCAAGGCACAGGCCCTGGTCGGTGGCGGCGAATGCCCGCAGACCATGGTTGTAGGGGTCTCCAAAGCCGTCCACGGTGATGGTCTGGAAGTTCACGCCGTCCTCCGAAACATACAGGTCAAAGCCCTGCTTTGCCTTGCGCATGTAGTTGAGCAGCCGGATGGCACTGGCGATGTTGCTAACCGTGATGTTCTTGAACACGAATTTGTAGGAAAACTTGATGGTCTGGGCCAGCGTGTCGGGGTTCCCGTTGCCGTCGGGGTCCGTCGCCTGCAGTGCCTTCATCAGGGCCTTGAGGTAGTCCCACTGGGTCTTCCACTGCGCAGGGGTGCGCGTCAGCAGGTTGCCGTTGACGAACTGACCAACGCACTCCAGCATACTGCTGGTGTCAAAGGTGCCCACATACAGCTTGCCATCGTACACCTGCATCCGCCAAATGTACTGGTTCTCGTTGCGCCCAAAGCCGGACCCCAGCCCGGACAGACTGCCGTTGGGGAACATCTTGGTGGCATTGCCCACCACAAGCTCCATGTTCTCGTCCCTGTCCATGCGGTACAGGTTCACCGACTGTTCCAGATTGGCGTTGATGAACCGGCAGTCCAGCCCTCCGCCAAACTGACCGTCGGCGTTCTTGCCGGTCTTGGCAAAGAGGATGCGCTCCAGTGCGATCTCTTCATCGTTGTACTCACCAATATAGAGGTGGTCGTTGTACACGATCAGGTTCGCCGCACCGGAGCGGGTGCGTTCCGGGTCAATGCCGAAGGTGTAGCGGGCACCATCTTTTTCCTGATCGCCTGCCACGGGTGTCCATGTGAAGGTGCCGTCGGGGTTCTGGTCGCCCCGCACCAGTGCAAAGGACTGCATGGTGTTGTCGTCCGGCATATTGTCCTCGGTGCCGGTGCAGATGGAAACATACAGGCGGCCGTTGAACTCAGCCATATCCCAGATGCTGCCGCCGTAGATGCTGTCGGCGTAGTGATAGGCGGGGTAGTTGAACAGGCTGTCGGAATCCGCGATCTGAGTAAAGCCCTTTTCCGGGTCGGAGGAGATCAGCAGGGCGGCGCTGCTCTTGCCGGTGGCGGCATCCATGGTCACGTTGCTGACGACCAGCTGATCCTTGTAGACGCACATCCCGCGGATGCCCACGGAGATGCCCTGCTGGTAGGCTGCGGCATAATCCTGCACACTGTTCAGACCGATATACACCGGCTTGCACTCGTCGGTGGCCGGGTCCACCTGCCAGATGCTGGGCAGAAAGCCGATGCCGCCGCCACCCACACTGCCGCAGAAGTACAGCTTGCCGTTATACTCCCTGTCTCTTATACACATCTGACGCTGC
>ERZ1026978.1091-NODE-1091-length-8885-cov-4.286863_pt1 | contig 8885 bp, 7 predicted proteins | sample MGYA00519560_ERZ1026978 | MGnify/ENA primary metagenome ERZ1026978 (study PRJEB26926, sample SAMN06164401) | human gut metagenome | biome: ENVO:00009003; feature: ENVO:2100002; material: ENVO:00002003 | host: Homo sapiens | place: USA | collected 2012 ... | reverse complement strand
TGGTGGCGAAGGAACGACGGTTGTCGAAGCTCAGGCCCATGCGGTGCAGCTGGCGACGCATGTTGGCGATGTTCTGCTCGGTGGTGATGCGCGGATGCTGGCCGGTCTGGACCGCATACTGCTCGGCCGGCAGGCCGAAGGCGTCATAGCCCATGGCGTGCAGCACGTTCTCGCCCTTCATACGATGGTAGCGGCTGACCACATCGGTGGCAAGGTAGCCCAACGGGTGACCCACATGCAGGCCCTTGCCCGACGGATACGGGAACATATCCATCGCGAAATACGACGGTCGTCCTTCGGCGTTGCGTCCCTTGCCGTCCTTCAGATCGCCGTTGACGTTGGCAGCCCAGAAAGTGCCTTCGTCATCCCAAATCTTCTGCCATTTTTCCTCAATGCCCTGAGCCAGATCCGCATTGTAACGGAACGACGGCTCGGCTGGTTCGTTCGACTGCGCCTGCGCGCTTTTCTCAATGTCACTCATAATGCATGAAACTAGCCGCGCAACTGGACACTTCGCAAGGCGTCAATCATTATGCAAGAAGCGTTTTGCAAAGCGTCGCGCAAGGCGAGGCCCGTCAGCCTTCCGACGCCGCTGAGCGCGTTATCGTGGGAGGGTTGATCGACATGTCGGGAACGTAGCCAATCGACTGTTTCATCTCGTCCATGGCCTGCTTCCACGAGCCGTCGTCCATCATGGACTGCAATGCGGCGTCGACCTGTTCGGCAAGCGTGGATTGGCCGGGTTTGACCGCGATCGCATACGAGCGTTCGCCGAACGTTTCGCCCACGACCTTAAGGTACCCGCCTCCCCTGTTGGATGCGAGGCCCGCCGCTATGGCGTCGTCGGCCGCAATGGCGTCCGCCTGCCCGATCATCAATGCCGTTTCGCACTGCGGATACGTGTCGCGTTCGCTCACGGTCACACCTTCCGCAAGATTTCGCACGCTATCGGCGGGCATTCCGTCTTTGGTCACGCATACCGTTTTTCCGGCAAGATCGTCGGTTCCGGTGATGGTTCCCGCGCTGTCGGAACGCACCAGCAATGCCGCATGCACGGTCAGATACGGTCCTGCAAGTTCAACCTCACCATCCTGAACGTCATCAGCTGCGAAAGCATCGACCACCATGTCCACAGTGCCGTCTTCAAGCGACGAAACGCGCGTCGACGGCAGCACCTGTTTGAACACGATCTGTTTTTGCGCGAATCCCAACGTGTTCGCCACGTATTGCGACACGGAAATATCGAAGCCCGAATACTCTCCCCCATGCAGAAAACCCAATCCCGGCTGGTCCGCAGCCACGCCAATCGCAATGGTCGGCCCTTGAGCAAGACCATTGGTGACGACGGAAATGGAAGTACCGCACGCGCTCGTGCCCAATACGACCGAAGCGGCGCATACCAGCGCCGCGATATTTCGTGACAGACGTGACATACGCGCGATTCTACGCGATTCTACTTGAACATGCGTGAACGTGTCAGGAACCAGGTGACAATGGCCGAAACGACCAGCGAGATTCCGATGATCACGGCGAAGCCCCACGGCTTGTCTGTCAACGGCATGCCGAGCATGCCCTCCTGGAAGTTCATGCCGTACATCGAGAAGATCAATGTCGGAATCGACAGCGTGATGGAGATGATCGTGAAGATGCGCATCACGTTGTTCAGATTGTTCGACACGATCGACGCGAACGCGTCTGTCATGTTGGCTAGAACGCCGCTGTAGATGTTGGCCATCTCGATAGCCTGCTTGTTTTCGGTGATGACGTCGTCGAGCAGATCTTCGTCTTCCGGATACTGCTTGATGCGCGGCAGCGTGGTCAGCTTTTCCATCACGATTTCGTTCGACTTGAGCGACGTGGTGAAGTAGACCAACGTCTTGCTCAATTCGAGCAGCATGAGGATCTCACGATTCTGCATGGAATGACGCAGTTTGAGTTCGAGCTTGTCGCTTTCACGGTCGATGATGCGAAGATACCGCAGATACATGGTGGCATTGCGGTACAGGATCTGCAGAATGAAACGTGTTTTCATATACGTGTTGAAGCCGCGAATCGTGCCTTCCATGAACGGGTGCAGCACTGGAGTGTCCTGCATACAGACGGTGATGATGGCCGACTGCGTGATGATGATCGACAACGGGATGGTCTCGTACCAGTCTCGCCCGCCACGCTCCTCGACGGTTGGAATGTCAACGATGATCATCGTGTAATCGTCTTCCACGTCCACACGAGACCGTTCCTCGTCATCAAGCGGGGCGCGCAAGTCGGCGAGATCGACGCCGGTTTCCATGGAAACGTTGGCGAGCTCCACATCGGTCGGATCCGAAAGGCATAACCAGGACCCGTTTTCGGGTTTTTGGATCTGCTCCACCTGGCCGTTAATCGTTCTGAACATTCTCAACATGTCTCTCACCCGCCTTTCGCGCTTTCCAACGTTCTATCGCTGTACGGTAGCCCGAATCCAACGTCTCCTGCAATCAGTCTTTTGGGACCGTTCTTGGACCATTCGGGCAAACAACCTTATTTAGAATAGTCCAACCTTGGGAGCTAACCGACCACGAGCCGGAGATTTCATCGAGAATTCATGTTCACCACATGCGCCCACGGTGAGCAACGGCCACCGTGGGCTACCGCATGCCACTGCATATCACTGCATGATGGGCTTCCACAACGGCATGTTCGGGCCGCGCAATTCCTTCGGGCCGTTCTCCCAGTCCGTAAGCGCGGCGATGGCCGGGCCTTGGTTGAAGGCGTCGAGCTTCCACTGCCATGTGTCGGGTTCGGCGGGGCCACGGCTTGCATTGACGCTCATCCGCGTCCAGAAGGCGTTGCGCATCGCGCCGAGATTGTTGAGATCATCCGGATCCATGTCGAGCAATACGGCGACGGTGGCCACGATCCATGATCCGTGGCCGACGGCGAGCAGAGTGGTTGGCGCGGAATCGCCGGCATGCTCGGCGATGATGCTTCGGATGGCTTGGGCACCACGCTGGCCGGTATGCCGACGGCTTTCGACGCCATGCTTGGTTTCGCCTCCGGTGTGGGCGCGCCATGAATGGTAGTCTTCGGCGTACTGTTCGAGAATCTCCTCACGGGTCATGCCCTCCCATTCGCCGAAGCTGCGTTCGCGCAGACGCGGGTCGAGAGCTACGTCAAGTCCGAGAAGGTCGGCGATGGCGTGGGCGGTCTGTTGGGCGCGGAAAAGGTCCGACGACACGACGACCATGCGTCGGCTTGCGGCCGGTGCCTCGTTGATTTCGTTGAGATCGGCGAGATACGCGCCCTCGTACGCGGGTTGGGCAAGTTCGTCATTATGGTCGGCGAGGTGCGCGATTTTCGCCCAATAGTATGTTCTGGCGAGTTCATAAGCGCTTTGGTCGGCCTGCCACCTGCCGACGATGTCGAGGGGAATGTCGATTTGGCCTTGCAACCGTCTTGCGAGGTTGTAGGCGGTGCGTCCGTGACGTAGGAACAATACTTCGTCGATCATGCATCTCATTGTAACTGTGGCGTGCGAGCGCAATGATGATTGCCCATACGGTGGTGAGCGCGAACGCTGTGATGGCGAGTGTTCCGTCGGTGAGGCAGCCTGTTTCGGGCGGGCATTCGTCGTGGTTTGGGATGCGTGTTCCTGTGACGAGGAGTCGGTGTGTGTTGATGCCGTATGGGGTGCAGGTCATGAGCGTGGCCTGATCGGCGGTGTTGTCGTGCTTGTTTATCCAAGTGAAATCGTCGGGGGTGATGGTGCGGATGGTTTGCACTTGGTAGGTGAGGGTTTCACCGAGGGTGGTGATGGTGAATTCATCGCCTTTTCGGGCTTGGTCGAGTTTGGTGAACATGAGTTTGTCGGCGAGGCCTCGGTGTGCGGTGATGACAGTGTGGGTTCCTGCTCCCCCGATCGGCAGGGATGTTCCCGCCCAGTGTCCGGCGCCGATGGCGAGCGCTTGTTCGCTTGTTCCGTGGCGTATGGGTAGGTTGATTCCGAGTTTTGGGTAGTTGATAGTTGCCATGACGTCGCTGGGTGGGATGACGAGTTGTTGGTTGTATTCGATGGGGTTTTGTGTTGGGTTTTCATGTTTTGTCTGGCTGTCAGTTGAGTTGTCTGCCGGATCATCTGTTTGGGGTTCGGTTCGGTTGGCGAGGCGTGCGTTGTAGAGTTTCGCCTGCCGTTTGCTTTCTTGGATTGCCGTGTCTGTGGTGTTGGCGATGGTGGCTGCGTACGCTTTGACGTTGGCTGCTTGTTGGATGTTGTCTTCGGTGCGCATGATCAGGGGGATGCTGATGATGAGTGCCGTTGCGGTGAGCATGGCGGTTCCCACGCACCATCGGATGATGTTGTGTGTTGCCGACGTGTTTTTGTGTCGGGGTTTGCCGTGTGTGGGAACCGTCATGTGTTTCCTATCGTTGGATGCCGGTTAGCGGTCGTCGGCTGATTTGCACATGCGCAGCATTACGATGCCTCCTATGAAGAGGAGCGCTGCGATGCTGAAAAGCATGATCAATCCCGCCGCGCCGGTCAACGGTATTTCGGTGATGGTGCGGATGTTGGTGACGACCACGGTGTGGCTATCATCTTTTTTGATGAGGTTGTTGGGATCGGATTTGACGTCAATGCTCCACGTCATGGTGGCGTCGTCAACGTTGACGGTGACGACTGCGCTGGGCAGCATGAGCGACGAGTAGTCTTGGGGCGCTTGTGTTTCGGTGATGGTGTATGTGCCTTTGAGTCCTTGGATTTTGGTTTCTCCGGCTTCGAACGTGGTGGTGGTTGTGGTGTCGCCGCTGGTGGCGAGGCGGTAGTTGCCGTTGCCGAGTGACACGAGTTTCAAAGGTGTCTTGCCGCTGGTGCCCTGGGCGATGGTGAATTTCGCGCCGGTGAGCTTTTGGTTTTTGGCGTCGACCTTGCGCAATGCGATTTCACCGGTGCAGACTTTGACCTCGTTGCCGGGCTGGTTGTTGTGGTCCTGCCATGCGTTGGGGTTGTGGGAGTATTCCAGGTCGATGGAGTTGACGTTGCAGGGGCTTCCGATGACCGCGTTGCCGTTGAGGCGGGCCGTGTAGGTGACGGTGATCGTCGCGCCGACCGGTAGGGCTGCCTTTGATGCGTCCGAGGCGAGGATGTCTCCGTTGACGCCGAATAGCCAGCTGATGGTTTTGCCGTTGACGTTTTCCTTGTAGAACGTGCTTGCCAATGTTTTGCCGCCGACGGTGATTGAAGTGAGCGAACCATAGTCGAGGCCTGCGCCGAGTGTGTCGTTCAACGCGAGATAGTAGTGGTCGTAGCCTGTCCAGTTGGGTATTTTCTGCGTCACGCGGTAGGTCAGGTTCTTGCCTATCGCTTCGGATGCGCTGTCTTTCCACGTGCTGCCGACGTTGACTTTTTTATCGGGTGTTTCCACGCTGGATACCTTGTAGATCACCTGTCCGAGCGTCAAGGTCGTGCCATTGGCCGTGCGCAGTTGGCTGATGCCGTTGACCGCGGTGCCGTTCATCATCATGATGGACGCGGTTGTTTTGGCGGCGGTTCCGCTGCTTGGCGTGGTTGTTGCCGGTGTACGGTCCACGATGGCGTAGATTCCCGGCACGAGCACGTTGCCGGTCGACATGGTGGTTTTGTCTTGGCTGAGCGTGGCGACCGCCGTTCCCTCCTGTTTGGCGAAGTTGGTTTGTTTGGCGAGGCTATTGCAGAAGTTGCGTAGCTTTCCGCTCCACGGATCGCTGCGTGAGTCGGTCAGATTCTTCACCACCCACACCATCGGATCGTTTTTGCCGTTGACGGTGAGGTTCGCGTCGGTGGCTCCGGCTGTTTTGGCAGCCGCGGTGATGTCTGATGTCAATGCTGTGTTCGTAGTCAGATCGTAGCCGACAATCGTGTTGTCGTCCACGCTTGCCGCAGTGTATGTGGCGAGTTGGATGGCGTGGAGGTCCTTGCCTTCAAGGCTTTCCCCGTTGCTTGCTTTCACGCTCATGGACTGTTTGACGTCCAGATCGGCCAATTGTGGAGCAGCTTGGGCTGTGCTCGGCATAGCGAGGGCCAACATCGCGCCAATGGCGAGGAATGCTGCACATCGGCGATGTATGGTGCGTTGTGTCATGGTTCACCTTCTTTGGTTGTTGGTTGTCGCATAGGCGTCTTCGCTTATGCGTGCAGACCAGCATGGCAGAAACCAATATTCGCCCGCCACCTCCGTAAGAAAATCTGTGGATAAGTGGATGAGCGAACACTTATCCACACTTATCCACAACCCACGCATGCGGCTGCCGTATAGGAATCCATGATCGAACCGCTGCGAACGACATGCTGTAAGTTCGCGATCTTCCGTTCCGATAACAGCGAACCGCAGACCGGACATACAGTCCCGTCTGCGGTTCTCCGACATTGTCGTTTCGACTAGGTCAGTATGGAACTGATCAGTCCTTGACGATGGTTTTACCTGCCGTAGCGCCCGGGGTGAGATCCTGAATTTCCGTGATCTCCAGAACCGGAATGGTCACCGGCTTTTTCGTACCGCGTTCCTCAGCGACCTTGACCTGCTCGTCATAGATCGCATCGTCGGAATGGAGTACGACTTTGCCACGGAAACGGTAGCCTTTCTTCTGTTCAAGATTGGCGACCGCGACGACCAGATCGCTGCCGTCAAGCAGGTTACGGTATGTTTGGCCCGCGGTGCGCTCGTGGTAGCCGATATGGTTGCTGTCGATGATGAACATGCTCATTTTCGGTCCAAGATCAACCTGGCCTTCTTTGCTGATGGTGGCCACCCATGCGAGGTTGCTGTTGAGGAATTCCTTCATCTCATCGGTGAGATCTGCCATGATGACGTCCTTTCGTTTGCGTGCCCATGGAATGCGGGCATACTTTCAGACTACGTCAAGAAACCCCGTAACGCATGTTCACCCAACGTGAATAACATCACATACGTGCCTCATCTGAACACAAATTTAGGAGAGATGCACCTGTTCCGCACTTTGCTGAGGAGTCAGACCACGATCATCCGCTATCCAATCAATCATGGAAAAGAAAGGATTAATTTTGGGTTGGCATCAGCGGTATCTGCTGGACGATATGCACGTCGAGTTGATTCGCAATGGGTTCAAAGACAAAGCCTACGGCATGCCGCTATTCGTACTCGGTTTAGATATTGTATGTGAATTTCTTTATTCCATTGATGGTTTTTCTCTCAAAAGAATTTATGCAGATTCAGACATTTCCGATTTAGCCTGGGCTTTTTGCGATGTGACAATTCTTGTTTGCTGGCTTAGGTATGTCAGACAGTATCTGCCAGAAAAAGCACAAAGGCATTTCATTCCATCCCCCATTCTCACTTTGCTTGTATGCGCGTGCGCAGCGCTTCGGAGGCCCTGAATCTGAGAGGGCGTCTTCCTGTGAACTCGATGAGGCTCACGCCCGACAGCTCGCCCACGTATTTGCGGATCGTCTGCTTCGTCAGCATGAGGTCGCCGCCTGCGTCTTCGAGCGTCATGGACTTGGTGGTGTCGAACAGCTCCTCCTGCATGACTGCGTAGAGAAGCAAGGTTGCGTTCGTGGACAGCGCATGTTCCTTCCGTAGCTCGTCACGTAGGACAGTCGCCTTGTCGAGCTGGTCGATTTTGACGCCGAGCTCCTCAATCAGGGATTCCTGCGCCCGTTCGATGAGTCCGAGGATGGTGTATACGAAGAACGTGAGTTCCCCGCTGTTGAGTTTGTCCTCGGCCTCAGTGAACGCCTTGTAGTATTCGTTCTTGTTCTCCGCGATCGTCCTGGAGAGGGACAGCACGGTGGGCAGAGTGAGGTCGTGGCTGAGGTAGAGCGCGAGCAGATACCTGCCTGCCCTGCCGTTGCCGTCGTAGAACGGGTGGATGTATTCGAACAGGAAGTGGCTGGCTATCGCCCGCTGCAGGAACGAACGGTATGGTATCCGACCGGGCGAGGTCCATCATCTGTGCGAGCAGCGCTGATATCCGCGCCTCGCTGCTGACGCCGCTGTGGATGACGGTGCCGTGCGGCCCTTGGACCTCGACATCACCTTTCCTGAACAGCTCCCCGTCAGGCCTGTCCTTGTCGTCGATCTCGCCGAGGGCTATCTTATCGTAGATGTCCCTGATGTCTTCGAGAGTCTTGGGCAGTTCAACGTCGCGATTGGTGAGGTTGAGATACAGTTTCGCGAACTCGCCGAACCTGGCCTTCTCCATGTCGCCCTCGGCCCTGGCCTGCCGGGCTGCGGCCACGGCGGCTTCCGTCTCCTTCCGCGTCGACCTGACCCCCTCCATCTCGTTGGTGGCGAGCAATTCCTCGGATATGGCGTGGTAGATGTAGTTCCACCGCATGACTCCTGGGATACTCCGCCACATGGCCGATACCCGGCGTTCGGCGAGGAGCACCTTCTGTGTGAGCATGCACACGCAGCGCGGCGTGGCGATGAACAGTTCGCCCAAGGGTGTGCCGATTCCGGTCGCAAATGTGGAGTCCGCTTCGAGGCGTTGTCTGACGAGCCGGTCGTGGTTGGCGTAGGAGTCCGTACTCCTGTCGGCGTGGAACAGCCGCGCCAAAGTCCTGTATTCCATACTCATGACGGTCACTGCTTTCAAAAAGTCATTTATATTTTATGAGAATTGTAAATTAGAAGCACTCAGAAGGGTAGTGCCCGAAAAGTTGCGCACTTTGGATCGTGGCCGTCCATGGCGCGATAGTCAGTTCGCTTCCACGAGGTTGTCACCGAGCCGGGACATGTCGAGATAGCGGCGGGTCGACCATTCGTTCGCGGTGACGTGACGGATGCGGGCGCATATGAGCATCAACGCGCTGTTCCCGTCGGGGAAGCCGCCCACCACGCGCGTGCGCCGGCGGATCTCCCTGTCCGGCCGCTCGATCATGTTGTTCGTGC
>ERZ1026978.1074-NODE-1074-length-8993-cov-11.416200_pt1 | contig 8993 bp, 10 predicted proteins | sample MGYA00519560_ERZ1026978 | MGnify/ENA primary metagenome ERZ1026978 (study PRJEB26926, sample SAMN06164401) | human gut metagenome | biome: ENVO:00009003; feature: ENVO:2100002; material: ENVO:00002003 | host: Homo sapiens | place: USA | collected 2012 ... | reverse complement strand
GATGTCTTAGGGTCTCGTGGGCTCGGAGATGTGTATAAGAGACAGCTCCTGAGCATTGTCTCGTTTTGCTTGACGCATTTCCACCTTGTAATCTTGAAGAGCATTAAGTTGAGTGATGATAAATTTCTTCATCTCTCGATACTCGTCATTGTCCACAAAGTCTTGGCGATTGGTCGCATCTATTATTTGAGGATTTCCATTTTTGGTGATGTCAATGACCCCCAAAAACTCACGTGTGCTTATTCTATTAAATATATCTTGATATACTCTTTTATCAATTCCTAAAATGTCACGTTTCAAATCTTGAATTTCGTTAGTTTCTGCAAAAGGCGTGGCAATGATACCATCACGATAGACCTTAAATCCATCTATAGGGTCATTAGGAAAGGCTTTTCGGTAGTTTCTACGAGCTGGCTCGTCAAAGAAGAAAATCTTCATCCTTATTCCTCCAAAAGGTTTAAGTGGGATAAGATGATAATTAAAAGTACTCTTTTCCTTATCGTAGAAAATACTTTGCTGAAGCTTTTTAGTCTCGTCAAAGTCTATACTCAGAGAAATGGTCGCATTATTAAAGTCATCCAACGTTCTAATAGACTCTTGGTCTATATCAAATTCAGGTGCAATTACTCGCACTTTGAATGGGTAACTCAAATTTGCAAATGGTGAGACAATTTTTGAAATTTCACGCATTAAATGCTCAATTTCTTTCTTAGTCCAAGGCTCTCTGATGGAAGTAATTATCAATTTCGTTCCTGATACATCTGGATTTTCAGCATCATTATACGTATAGACATTCTCCATATCGGTAAATAGACGAATATCTGCCTCTTTTTCGGTTTCAGTGTAATAAGCAGTCCAGTCAATATCTACCTTTAGCCACTTTTCTTCCCCTTCCTTTTTAGTGATAACGGAAACCTTATCTCCTAGCTTATCTACAGCAAAACGTCCTATACCTTTTTCTCCAACACATTTTCTATTGAAGGGTTTAGGTGAATATGGACGAGCGCGTTTACTTGAAGTTCCAATAACCATCCATTTGTCCCGAATATCTTCAAACGACATTCCATATCCGTCATCTTCTACTCGAATAACTGCCTGTTTTTTCCCGGCTCCAACATTTTCAAAAATGACATTTACATTTTGGGCATTTGCATCGTAACAGTTTTTTACCAATTCGAACAAAGCAGTAACTCGATCTGTTATCAAATCGCGTCCGATTAACCGGAATGTACTGACGTCAAATCGCCATTTTAGTTTATGATTATCGTCCATATTATTTGTGGGTTCTAATATGTTTTTTTATACTCTCTGCAATTACCTCGCCTAATTTTGGGGGAACAGCATTTCCTATATAACGTGAAGCTTTAACTAAAGATACTTCTTGCTCATTAGGAAAGAATTTATATTTTATCGGAAAAGTCTGGAACAATGCAGCTTCACGTGCTGAAATAGCCCTGTTCTGAACAGGATGTCCGAAACGCCCGTTACCTATACCTGTACAAAGTGTGGTCATCGTTGGAGCAGGCTCTTCCCAAGTCATGCGCCCATAAACACTACCAAAACTCTTACCACCTTCTTTCTTATGGCAATTTAACATAAGTTCCTCTGGCCAATCTCTCCAGCTTCCACCATATGGCGTAGCCTCAATTCTTCTCATATTCAATGCAGACAAGGCCCGGCAGCGATGCAACTTGTCTGTAGGACATTCTTCACCAGCTTGAAGAGGGGGAAGGTTACTGATTACATCGCCAACAGTCACGTAATTATCTTTTTGATGTGTTGGAGAAATCAATTCAATCTCACCTAATTTCGAGGCTAGCAATACTAATCGCCTACGTGTCTGTGGTATGCCATAATCGGGACAATAAACCACATGATAGGAGACATAATATCCTTCTGCCTCAAGTGTATTAACAAAGTCTCCTAATACTGATTGAAGTTTAAATGAAGCTATAGCCGGAACATTCTCCATTGTAACGATGTCTGGTTGCACATCTTTAACAAGACGTCCAAATTCATAAAGAAGGTTGTATTTTTTTTTATCTTTATTCTTGTTTTTAAATGCGTATGACGAAAAAGGCTGACAAGGAGCGCAACCAGCCAAAACTTTTATTGATTTCTTGGAATAGAAGGGTATTATGTCCTCTTTTTGAACTGTCCTAATGTCCTTGAAAATAAACTTTGCTTCGTTATTGGTTTCATATGCATACAAACAAGTCCAATCCAAATCGAAACCGGCTTTTATCTTGAGACCTTTTGACTTCATTCCATAGCTTAGTCCGCCTATTCCGCAAAATAGGTCAACCACCTCTATTGAAGGTAATTTCCCGCGTCGTTTATGTATTTTACTTTTAGGCATATCTATTCTGTGATAAGTTCTCGTTTTTCACATCCTAGCAAATCGGCAATTTTAGCTAGCGTCTGTAAGTCCGGCTGATGCATATTGGTACACCATTTACTTACTGTAACAGTTGATACGCCCAATTGTTCTGCCAGCCATTTGCTTGTTCTCTGTTTCTCCACAAGAACCACTTTAAGCCGATTAAGAGGTCTTACATTCATCTTTATTTAATTAAAATCAAATGCAAATATAATAAAAACAGGCAATATTACCAAATGCTTTATAGAAATGTATCCATAATTATAGTAGTTGAGTGTTGGTGCTCAACTACTATAAAGGTATAGAAAAATATCACAACTATGAAATTATTTATATGCTATATTTCAATCATTTGCAATATAAAGTTAGGATAATATCAAGGTTAGGATAACGGTGTTTATCCGAAAATTCGGATAAACACCGCCTGCTCCCCCATGAGAAGCTGACCGAGAACCTGAGTGAGGCACAGGCGGACTCACTTTTGAGATGCGACCTTGAACGGTGCCTGAACGTATTCCGTAAATATGGAAAAGACTCGCTTCTTTTAAGTCTGTTAGGTTTTAATGTGGGCTGTTACCGTCTGATCGGAAACGGGAAGATACCCAAAAGCAGACTGATTCAAAAACTGGAAAGTGGCGACCGGGATATTTACAGGGAATATATATCGTTCCGCTGTTATCGGGGGAAAGTCATTCCAGGCATAGAGAGAAGAAGAAAAGAGGAGTTTGAACTGTTCTATATACCGTAGATTGAAATTATGCAAAGCCGTGAACGGACGCTTGCCATCGCCGTTCACGGCTTTAGTCTTAGCCACTCTTAATTTACCTTTACCCGGTTCATCAGCTGCCCCGATATTTCATGCAGTTCCCGGCAGCGTTCCGGCTGCTGTTCCCTTGCAAAGGCGGTGATTCCCTGTGTCAGTTTCCAGAGCGTGGCCCCGCCTGTCACCCCGTCGTCAGGATTGTTGTTCATCAGCAGTTTTTCCACCTCGCGTCCTTCGTTTTTCAACAAGGCTCCTTTCTGCACCAGATTCTTCAGTTCCTTGTCGAAATCCACGTCAATTTCCGATGCTCCTTGAATTTCGATGGCCTTCTGCATGATGGTGTCTTTGCTGTACAGTCCTTTGGTCAGGTCGGAAACAGCCGATACGGTGGTCTGCGTGTCCAGTTCGTAGGTCTTTTGGGAGAGGGACAGGGATTCCGGCAGTCGGCCTCCAAGGTGTATCTGCCGCATGACGGACTCCCTGACCATCCCGTTCAGGCACGCCCCGTTGAGCAGGAACGACCGCATGTCCACCGATCCGTTGCCATAGTCGGATGTGGAGAAGCGTGCTCCTGCGAAGATGATGACCGTTCCGTTCTTACGGGTGGGTATCTCTATCGGAGTGGGCAGGATTGTCTCACACCATACTTTCGTGTCGTTCATATAGGCATCGGACACGACCGCCCCCTGTCCTCCCGCCTCACGGATGAAAGCGGTCAGGATATCCACCGAGTTCAGCCGACGGTAGGAGTCCGACAATACGCCCCGGACTTCCATTCCTACCGCCCGTATCAGTACCCGTGTACGCTCGGTCCATCCCGAATGCTCGTTCAGGATGGTGGCGCACAACTGTTTCTGCCAAACATCCCCGGCGGAAAGCTCGCGCAGGTATTTGGCGGGAATGCCCATCTTCTCCGAAATCTGGCTTATGGCGTTGCCGTGCAGGTTGAAGTTCCCTTCGGGCATTGCCATCTGTACCCTTCCTTCCGCTTTGAAAGAGATAACGGGGCGTTCCTTGCTACGTTGGCTTACCCCGATGGGAGCGATGAAATCCTGCGCGATCCGTCCCTCACTGAGCAGACGGTTGATGGTGTCCATGACATCCCCCTGCCTGCCTTCTATCATTCGCCGTACCTTGTTGATGACTACCTGGTTGAGTCCCTGCTGTTTCTGTACCGGTGCAGTGGCCGGCATGACTGTTGCTTCCATATTTCTTGTTTTTAAAGTCGTTGATAAATTACAATTTGTTCTTATGGCTTGTCCTGCTTGTTTTAGTAAATTCAGATCTGTACTCTTCTGACAGACGGATATAATCCTTTTCGCTATATCCGGCCGTTCCGAACAGTTCATAATATCCGGGGAAGGGTTTTCTTTCCGTTTCCGGTATATGCGTGCTGGTTTCCTTATGGCAACAGATGATGTGCCGGACAAACCGGTAGCACTTGCAAAGATCCGCCAGGATGGTGTACTCGTTGTCCGTATGAGGTTCATAATATCCGCAGGAGAGATTGACGCAGGATACTTCCAGCCCGTTCCTTTTCAATGCCGCCACATCCGTAGCCAGCCCCTGTGCAGGCTTGTAACCGTACCTCCGGGGATCTACTGCCGAAATGAACTCATTGGAGCAGAGCCTCATTCCGTTGATTTGTGTCACCATGTCCCCGTTCCCTTTCCGGTCGCACTGGATGACGAAACGGCAGTCGGAAAAGAAGGACATGTCGGCATGGCCGCTGCCTATGCATCCTATCTCCTCCTGTACGAAGAAGGCGCATTTCACCGCCTTGAAATCCTCCAGGCATTTCAGGCAGATCCAGATGCCGTTCTTGTCATCCGCGCCGATTCCGGCCATCCGTTTACGCTTGCGGTCATAGCCGACAATCATCGAGTCCGCCACAAGATGGGCTGCATAGGTGCCTGTCTTGCGCCGGTGTACCTCGTCCATGTGCGCCACGACACAGGGGTAGCTTTTCCGGTTGCCTTTGACCGCGTAGATGTTTCCGTGCCGGTCTTGCCGGAAAGGAATACCCATCCGCCTGAGTTCCCCGATGATGAACCCGGCCATCTTCCCCTCCTTGCCGGAGGGGGAGGAGATGTTGTAAAGAGCCATTAATTTTTCCATGATACTGACTTTTCAGGAGATGAATAACTTTTCGATTTGCAGGTACCGTCTGAACTCCGGTACGGGACGTCCCTTCTTGAAGAGGAAGGACGGATATTTCTTTCCCTTGTATTCCGCGGACGTGCCTTTCAGTACTTTTCCGAATACGGTGGATATATAGAACATGTCCTGACAATTCTTGCAGAATGCCGTATCCGGAAAGGAATGTATCTTTCCGCATTTGGGACATACATATTTTCTCCTGTTTGCGCGCCCTTCCGTGCTCCGGCAGGTGGCTATGCTCGTGTCGCCCTCCGTATTTCTCAGTTCCAGGTTACCGTCCGTCAGATGGAGGCTGTAGAACGTGTCGAGGTAAGGCACCCCTTTCTTGTGCCACCTGCAGGCGGGCACTTTCACCGTCAATGAAACCTGTATATTGTCTCCGGCCGCCCATTCCTGCCCCTCAATGGGATTCAGTACGGTGAAATCCGTTGTATGTGTATAATCGTTGTATCTGCGTCGCAACAGGATGCCCGCCTCCTGCGCCTGCTTGCGGATCAGTTCGGCGACGAATGCGTGTGAGGAATAGATGCGGTCCAGCAGGGAGGCGGCAATCGGTGTGTTTATTGATTTCCACAATGTTACCTCGTTCCATACGACAGCCCGTCCGAGTATGTTGTTGCTCTCGTCCCTTGCCACAAGGATTTTAGCGCCGGCGAAGTTGGTATAGAAGTCAGCGGCGTTGCGTGCCTTGTCCTCATACCGCATACAGGAACTGTGCAGGCTGGATGTGTCACTGTCGGAGATGGGGCTGTAGTTGCTTTCCAGATAGGCTTCCATGAAGTCGTTCATGCTTTCATGCAGCCTGACCGTGACTTTGCTGTCCAATGAGAGAGAACTACAGAAATAATTGATTTCGTCGGGTGAGTACTTGGGCAGGTTCTTGAACAGTTCCACAAACGTGGAGGGTTCCAGGTCTGTCCGGTTCTCCGGGAACCAGGGTGCCTGCGGGTTGTTCCGGTCCGGGAAACTGGGATGGGCCAGATCCTTGCTGCAGGCCGTGAACACGATTCGGATTTTCTTGAACGTGCCCGCTTCCGTCCGCTTGCGCTTGGTGGAGAAGCAGTTGTAGGTACCGCGTATGATCTCTTCCACCGGTACGTTCTTTTTTACTTCCGAAAGGATGTCTTTGGCTATCACACTTCCGTTTTCCGCCGCATGCACCAGGCGGGATTTCAATTCATTGCTAACATTCAGTTTCATAATCATTCGTTTTATTGTTTATAAATTCTGCCATGTTTTTATGGCAATTGTTTCTTGTCCGGCTGCATTTGGCGCAATTTCTCTTTCCGCTTTCTGAGCAGGTCAACGGACATGTTCCTGCTTGTCCGATATTCCTCCTCGCTCATCCGGCGAATGGAAGGAATGCCCGTCTGGGTCAGTGTATGGTTTACCATCCAGCCGTCCATGAAGTTTTCGGGGCAGAGGCTGTCATGGTGGATGACTTCCCCCACGCAGCCGTGAATGAGCATATTGCATATGGTCATCAGGCAACAGGTACGGTTGACATCTTCCGCGACAAGATAATTACCCAGGTGGCGTACATGATATGCCAGCAGGAGACGCCCACTTCCGCAGGTAGGGTCGTTTATCCTCTGCCCGGTCTTTTTTCCGTCCGTTTCCGTACACATTACCATCAGGTCGCAGATATGTACGGGAGTGAAGAACTGCCCTTGCGCCTGTTGTCCCTTTCTGGAACTGAGCGCCATGAAAAGGTCTCCTAACGCGTCATACCAGGATGCGGCCTCCAGCTGCTTCTGCATGAGCCGCACCCATTCCGCAAGCATTTTCATGAATGCGGCATTCTGCTGCCGCTTGTACCTCCAGTCTTTCAGCGGAGGAGCGCCCGGTGAGAATCCGTGTATGACGTAACGCAGGAAATCTGTGAACACGTTCATCGGATCGTACCCGTTCAAGCCTGCAAACTCACAGATTGTCTTTTCAAGTGGCCGGACTTCTGGGGATGTCTCATAGCGTGTCATATTGTTCTGTTTTTTTATAGAAGGTTACTGTATGTCCGTTATGGTCTGTCCGTATCTTGACGGGGGAGACGCCAAGGAAAAAGAGGTGCGTTTCCGCTTTCAGCATGTTCCATTCCCATGTGGGAAGTTCCTTCCATTCCATACGGTATGCCCAGAGTATGAACAGACCGGGACGGAATCCGTTGAAAAGTTCTCCGTGCAGAATCCCGACCAGCCGCTCCAGTTCTTCCCGCGAGTAAAGGGTGAATGACTCATTCCGATAGATAAAGGCATCAGCCGGTTCAATATCCGGCTGACACTCGATGATGTATCTCGTCCATTCTTTTGTGGTGTACTTTCCGTACAGAGGATCGGGTTCCGTGTATTTCCATGCCCTGACGAATGTGTGGAAGAGGACGGCACCGTTCCTGTGCCTTCCGGTATGCCCCCACATCCGGAACTGTTTGCTGCGTATGCCATCGGGAAGCAGCAATTCCGGACCGGTTATAACCCAAGGGCCTCCTTCCGTATTGTAACCGGTACACTTTTCATTTTCATGGCAGAAAGGTGTCTGTGGGAGAAGGCAAATATGGACTTCCCGGTCATCGCCCCTTTCAATGTGTGCCTGCGGATAATAGTCACCGCCACGGGTAGTATAAGTGACGACATCCCCTGCGGTCGGTAAACTGACTCTTTCCCTGTCCTCCCGCATCCTTGAAATCAGCCGGTTCACCTTCTCCACGTCGCACTCCTTTATGGAACAGGCACACCCTTCATGCCTGTTGAGCAGAGTCAGGCTTTCCAAATCATAAAAATTACCGTACTTCATATTGAGAGCGTTTTTGTTGGTACAATTTGACCTGGCGGGCAACCATATCACAAAACTTCTGTCCGTTCTCCTTCTCGCTTCTGAAATAGGCAATCATGTCCCAGAGATTCTGATTGAAGTAGCCGGTCCATTTTTCGTAGCAGTGACTTCCATAGACCTTTCCGAACGTTTCCTCGAAAAGTGCGGGAGTCAGCCCTTCATCCCCATGGTGGTTGTATTGCCACAGAGAGACAAGCAGCAGCCGGTTATAATCCAGTGTTTCCATATCCGTTCTTTTTTAAGTAAAACATCGGCCTACATGGGTAGGCATTTTTATTTCTTGGTGTCTTTCCGGCCTGTTTGCCGGGGATTGCGACAAGGCTTGGCGAAAGAAAATACCGGAGCGAAGCGAGGATGATTTTCTTTCAGCCAACCCAGCCCCTGAAAGGGGCCGCCTTGCGCAATCAGCCCGGGAAACGGCTATCTTTACAGCAAGAAATGAAAAAGCAGACCTCGGATTCTCTGTTCTGAAGTCTGCTTTTCGGTCATTGTCGAGTCTCATGTTTTTCAGGTATGTATCTGCCATCCGTGGAACGGCTGCAATGTTACGGCAAACGATCTGTCAGGTATTCCATGATAGAGCAGACCTCCCACGATACCTGTCCTTCCGTCGGGATAGCGCTGTGTAAAGCCGAACGAGTACGGGGCATGGTCGTAGTAGAGTGAGATTTCGCAGGGACTGTCAGGGTTTTCTTCCCAGCTTTTCAACCGTTCCAGACATTTTTGGAGCGAGGTGTCACCGATGGATTCGGCATAGCGCCTTACATTCTCGAAATGTTCTTCATTCAGGATTTTCATGACTTTTGTATTTTTATCTGTTAAACACGTCCGGCTCCGGGAGCCGGTATTTTTATTTCTCGCCTG
>ERZ1026978.1062-NODE-1062-length-9115-cov-6.054525_pt1 | contig 9115 bp, 6 predicted proteins | sample MGYA00519560_ERZ1026978 | MGnify/ENA primary metagenome ERZ1026978 (study PRJEB26926, sample SAMN06164401) | human gut metagenome | biome: ENVO:00009003; feature: ENVO:2100002; material: ENVO:00002003 | host: Homo sapiens | place: USA | collected 2012 ... | reverse complement strand
TAGGGTCTCGTGGGCTCGGAGATGTGTATAAGAGACAGGTGAACATCTCCTGCCCGAACACCATGGCCGGCGAACCGTTCAACGAAAGTCCGGAAGCGCTCGACAGGCTATTCACCGAACTCGACAAAATCGAACGCCCGCAGCCCACACTGGTAAAACTGCCGTTGAACAAGAGCTGGGAAGAGTTTAAGGAACTGCTTGACGTGCTTGCCGAGCACAACGTGCAGGGACTATCGATCGCGAACCTGCAGAAGGATCGTACCGGCATGAGCATCCCGCGTGATTGGGAAGGCGGATTGTCGGGCTCGCCTTGCTATGCGGCCAGCAACGAACGCATCAAGCAGGTGTACCGCGAGTACGGCGACCGTTTCACGATCGCAGGCATCGGCGGCGTGTTCACTCCGCAGCAGGCCTATGACAAGATCCGTTCCGGCTCGTCGTTGGTGATGTTCATCAGCTCTCTGATGTACCGCGGCCCGCAGCAGATCACCGTGTTGAAGCGCGGTCTCGCCGAACTGCTCAAGCGCGACGGTTTCGACCACGTCAGCCAGGCCGTCGGCATCGACGCCTGATTTCAGCCGGATTCCCGATAAACGAAAGCAGCAAAATAATGCGCCCCGCAACCAATACCATGGTACGGGGCACATTATTTTATTGCGATTGCCGATACTGCCTATTTTTATCTGATATTTATCTGACGATAATCCAATCTATCGGCTCCATTAATACGCGCCTCGCACGTATTGCGGCTGATAGGGCGCATTTTCGGTTGGAATATCAAGCTTGGCTGCGGCACGCAACGGCCAGTTCGGATCACGCAATGCCGCACGTCCGATTTCGATGGCATCGGCGGCGCCGGATTTGAGGATCTTCTTGGCCCGCTTCGGCTTGGTGATCAGACCGACCGCCGTGGTTGGGATTCCAGCTCGCGAACGCACCTGCTCCGAGAACGGAACCTGATAGCCGGGCTTGACCGGAATGGCCACACCCGGAATCATGCCTCCGGTGGAAACATCCACCAGATCGACGCCATGCTCCTTCAACACTTTGGCAAGGTCGACGGTCTGGTCGAGATCCCAACCACCGGCGGCCCAGTCGGTTGCGGAAACGCGCACCAGCACCGGCATGGTGTCGGGCACGACGGAACGCACGGCGTCCACGACCTCGACCAGCATGCGGATGCGGTTTTTGAACGATCCGCCATACTCATCCTCACGCTCGTTGATCAGTGGATCGAGGAACTGAGACAGCAGATAGCCGTGGGCTGCATGAATTTCCACCGCGTCAAAGCCGATATCATAAGCACGCCAAGCGACATCGCGGAACTGGTCGACAATGGCATGGATCTCGTCAACGGTCAACGCGCGAGGCTTAGTCAGCGAGCCAAACGCGTTGGCGCTTGGCCCCACGGTCTTCCAACCGCCCTGCTCCTCCGGCACGCTCTCATGCTCGAAACCAATGGAGAAGCAGCCGGTAGAGGCCTTGCGTCCGGCATGGTTGAGCTGCACCGCCATGGTGGCGCCGGCGGCCTTCGTATCGGCAACGATCCAACGCCATGCATCCATCTGCTCGTCGGCCCACAATCCCAAGTCGCACGGCGAAATACGGCCCTCCGGCGCCACTGCGGTGGCTTCCACGATAATCATGCCGAAACCGCCCATGGCACGCGACACATAATGCTGGTAGTGGAATGGCGTGGGCAGGCCATCCTGGGCCAACACGGAATACGTGTCCATCGGCGGCAGCCAGATGCGGTTGCGCACGGTCACGCCACGCAAGGTCATAGGATCGAACAGGCCGACCGTGCCATTGGTTTTGGCCTTCTTCGACCGCTTCGCTTTCTTTTCGTCTTCGCTCATCGTAGTAGCTCCCCTCCGGTCGCGTCTACTGGCTTCATGCCGATCAGCTGAACCTTCTTCTTGTATTTCCCTTGGGCTTCCCTGGGAATCTCGTGCCATAGAACCGGCACTATCTGCATTCTACGCAGAACGCCCGCCGAGCATGGCGGGCGTTCATTGATTGTTCACTTCCATTCACTGAATTGCGGAAGCGTCACTCATCTTCAGTCTGCTGCTGATCCTGATCATCCTGCTGGTCGTTCTGCTGGCTTTGCTGCTGGAGCGACTGGTTCTGCTGCTGGATGATTGTGCTTTGCTGTTGCGTGGCATTCTGCTTTCCACCGCCGATCCTGGTGACCGTGCTGGATGTTGCGGAATACTTGGCCGCAGGCTGCCCATAATCATTGTCAATCGGCAGCTGTTTGCGTTCAGCATAAGCATTCATAAAGTCACGCCATGCCGGGGCCGCGATGGTGGAACCATCCCAATAGCTGTGGTATTGGCCGTTGATAGCGATATTCGCAATCGGGTGTCCAACCGGGTTCTGCACGTCACCGACGAGCACGAATGTAGCGATCTGGTTCGGAATGAAACCACCTGTCGTAACTAGCTGATCCTCATGGGTACCGGTCTTGGCGAAGGTCTTACGGCCATTGGCCAGCTGTGCCACACCGCCTGCGCCGTCAGGACGAACAACGCCTTGATTCATGGCCCAAGCAAGCGTTTGAATGATTTCCGGATCAACCGCCTGATGGCAGTTCGCAGAAGGCACCTTGATATCATTGCCGTCCACATCAGTCACCTGCTTCAGCGCGATCGGATTGCACTGCACGCCATTGGACGCATATACAGCGAAGATGCTTGCCATCGTCAGCGGGGACACGTTGACGTTGCCGACCATCATGGCAGGCACGAATGATGAGGTCTTGTCGAGCGTCTCACCGGTATTCGCATCATGATAGCCAAGTTCAGTTGCGGTATCGGCAATCTTGCACAAGCCTATGATGGATCCCATGGAAGCCTGCGTGGTGTTATGAGACCTTGCCAAAGCCAATGCCGGCGTTTCCGGGTTCACCGTTCCATTGGTTATTGCGTTGGTGACGTTCCACGAATCGGTGCCGCCGGTGTAACGATCGCATGCGAACAACGAGGTTGAATACCTCGTGGTCGTCTGCAGGTTCTCGTTGACGGAATGTCCCGCTTCCATCCATGCCACCAGATTGATAGGCTTCCATGACGAGCCGATGGAGAAGCCCATGCCGCCGCCGTCTTCTCGGTCCACGGCATAGTTCATGGAATCCCTGGTCTGGTCGTTCTGCGCCGCTTCGGTGGCATCATACGTTCGATTCAGACCGAAGCCCAACACTTCTCCGGTGCCCGGTTTGACGGACGCCATCACGATTTCCATGCCGGAGGAATCTTCCGGTGGAATGGTGTTGCGCGCGGTTTCGTTCAACAAGGTGTTGGCATCGATATCCAACGTGGTGACGATCTTCAGACCGCCCTCTTTCAGCAGTCTTTCTCTGTCCTCGCTGGTCTTGCCGAATTCCTTGGAATTCAAAATCTTATGCACCACGTAATCGCAGAAATAGCCCGCATCATAATCCGCGGCCATGCAACCGGTGGAAATAGACTGGACATCAAGTGTATCTGCGAGTGGAGTATTGACCGCCTTCTGATATTCCGCATCCGAAATATAGCCCTGCTCGTTCATCAGCTGCAGCACGATATTGCGTTGTTTTTCGGATTCCGGCTGGTTCGATTCGACGGAAGGATCGTAAGCGTTCGGATTCTTGGTGATTGCCGCGATGGTGGCGGACTGCACGATGTTCAGTTGGTCTGCGGTGGTGTTGAAATACCGCTTCGCAGCCGCCTGCACGCCATAGAGGCCATTGCCGCCGAACTGTGCGATATTGAGATATCCCTGCAAAATTTCAGGCTTGGAATACTGCTTCTCCATTTGCACGGAAATCAGCATTTCCCTCAATTTTCGTGCGATGGTATCTTCCGACGCATGGTATTGCGCAATCGGATCGTCATCCTGCTGCGCCTGCAGGATCAGCACGTTTTTGACATACTGCTGGGTAAGGGAGGAACCGCCCTGATGGTCGCCCTTCATGTATGTTTGGACGAACGCGCGGAACACACCCTGTACATCAACGCCGCCGTGAGTGAAGAATCGTCTGTCTTCACGCGAGACCACGGCCTGCTGCATGTATTTGGAAATCTTCTTCAACGGCACGACTTCACGATTCTGATCCCAGAATTCGGTGATTTTCGTGGTGCCATCGGAAGCGTACATGGTCGACTTCTGCGGCAGGCTGGTCACATCAAAATCAATACCTTCGACCGACAGCGACGGAATAACCGCCTTGGCGACGCTGTTCGCGCCGAAAACCGCCGGTAGGAGGAACAAACTGGCGGCCACGCCGCCACCCACACTCAGCGTGATGTAGGCAATCACGAGTGCAAGCACACGTTGAACGGTCAAAGTCTTCTTTTCGGGCATGGTGCCCATTCTAAAGTGGTGGGTCTACTAATCAACCGCTCGCCCGCAGGCGTCACGGGTTTCTCACAAACAACCGTAAAACTTGAAAAACGCTGGAAAATAGTCGAAAATTATCGTCTCGATCGCCGAATAAGCATACCCGGCTGGTAGATGATGATGGAACGGCCCTCACGCGCAATCCATCCGCGGTTGGCGAAATCCATCAGCGCCTTATTCACCGTCTCGCGCGACGAACCGACCAGCTGCGCCATTTCTTCCTGCGTCAGATCATGCGGCACCTTCAACCCCGCCTCGACCGGCTCGCCGAAGCGTGATGCCAGATTCAGCAGCGTTTTTGCCAAACGTCCCGGTACGTCCATGAACACAAGTTCCGAAATGCGCTCGTTGTTGTCACGCATGCGATGCGCGAGCACCTGAAGCATGTCGACGGCCACGCGCGGATGCTCGTCAAGCCATGCGAACAGGGCGTCATGCTCAAGCCACACGACTTTCGTGTCATTGGTCATGGCCACGGCGGACGCGGTGCGCGGCCCACCGTGCGGATCGAACACCGGAATCTCACCCAACACTTCGCCGTACGCATGAATGCTCAACAACTGCACACGTCTGTCGGACGATTGCCGGATCAGTTTGACTCGCCCGCGTTCCAGCAGATACATGCGATGATCGGTGTCGCCTTCGCGGAAAATATAGTCGCCCTTATTGTATTCGGCATGCTGCAGATGCGGCAGCAGTTCCTCCGCCTCTTCGGAAGAAACCTGCTTGAACAATGCGGTGTGCAGCAACGTCGCGCTTTCGCCACTGGGTCCACTATTGGTCTCGTTTGGCGTAGCCATTTGTCACACCTCCGTTCATAGGCATATCCTCTAGGCACGCCGACAGGCGTGTTCCGGGCGCACTGCCGCGGCTTCGAAAGCTTGCTGCGATTCCACATGCCCTCACGGAACACCAAGCTTTCGTAACGTTCTCATCGCCCTTGACATTTGGGCGGCTTCGACCATCGGGCTACATTGTAACTCGCCTGGCGGCGTCGAGCAGCCGTTCAACCACGTCTTCACGGCTCATACCCGTCTGCGAGCGCATTGGATCGACTCGTTTTACCGCTGATTTCACTGCTTTGTCCGACATTTTCTCGCGTGAGGTGTTCAACACCCGCCCCATTTTTTCCGCGTCGATATCGTAGGCGAGGGTCACGTGGTGCAGTATGGCGCCAGGCCCTCCCCCTGCTGGCGTGAAGCGGCGTTGCGCGGCTCCGCCGAGTTTGCCGTATTGCGTGGCGATGTCGTTGAGACCGGCGAATCGTACGTCGAGCCCGAGTTCCTTAAGCGCGCGCACCAGCCAGAAATCGCAGAGCCGGTATGATTCCTCGATGCTTATGCCTTGGGCGAAATCGAGCGGCGCGTATAGCGAGTAGGTAATGGTGTTACCCGGTTCGATGAACATCGCCCCGCCGCCAGTACAACGTCGGACCACGGTGAATCCTTCCTTCTGCGCGACCGCCGTGTTGACTTCGTCTTCGATCGACTGGAATTTGCCGATGACCACCGCCGGAGCGGCCCATTCCCAGATCCGCAGCGTGGGTTCGCGTTTGTCTGCCGCCACTTCGCGCGCCCATGCGATGTCGGTTTCCATTTGTTCGTTTGGATTTCGCGGTTTGTCGTGGATGACGGTCGGTTTCAGGGCCCGCCAGCGTTCCAGATATTCCTCTTGTGTCAGCGCATTATGCATTTCCGGTTGTTTCCCGGAATATTGTTTCGTAGACCGCGCGATATTTCCGTTGTTCGTTGCATCTTCCGCATTGCGCGATTCGCTGCCTGTGATTGCGCGGAGGAAAGCGATGGCGATGCCTTCTTCCGTCATACCCACCAATCGAACGTTCGGATAGTTCGCGGTAATCGCTTGCAATCGTCGCGTAATGTCGCGTGCGGACGCGCTTTGCTGGCTTTGCAGCAAGTTTCCCAAATCCTGCAATAGTCGGCGGGAATCCTTGTCATCGCCGTCAAGAAAGAAATCGCCGTCGATCCGGCATTGTTCCACGGATTGGGTGGAACTTGCGCATTCGCGGGAATATGCTGGAACGGCATCAGAAAGCCGGACGGAAACCCCTACGAGTTTGCCGCCCGGCTGCTTGTACAGGCCTCTGCTCATCAATCTTGGAGCTCTTGGCCGCGCCCATCGCGGTGCCAGTTAGACCCGTAACTGGAGCACAGGATGAGGACGGATTCGATCAGAGCCCAGATTCCGGAAATGATCGGTCCGATAAGGATGATCCATCCGATCAGGGTCAGCAACAGCTGAGCCACGGCCTTGCCGGTGTATCCCAGATAGAAGTTATGCACGCCGAGGCCACCGAGGAACAGGCCGAGCAAGCCGGCGACGATCTTCGACTTCTGCGCGTAACCATAGCCGGGCTGCTGTTGGGCCGCCTGATAGTAAGTCTGCTGCGCGTAGATTGGCGGCTGATTGTATGAGGGCTGCTCGTATCGGGGCTGCGCCTGCTGCTGATAATAGGGGGGCTGCGCCGATTGTGTGTAATCCGGCTGTCCGTACGTCGGCTGTCCGTAGAAGGGCTGTGCAGGTTGCGCAGGCTGAGTCGGCTGCCCGTAAGTGGGAGCGGCCGAGCCATATGTGGGGACGGACGAACCGTAGGCAGCCGACTGACCATTGTCATACGTACCGTCGGGGATGTTGTTTCCCAGCGTGTCCGGGACATATCCCTGCGCGGGTTGCTGCGATGCGTACGGGTTGGGATTGTACGGTTGCGCTGCAGGCTGATTGCGGCCATCCTGGAGTTGTCCGAAATCAGCTTGGGCCGAATTATTCGAAGCGTAATAGTTGTCTTGGTCGGAATCGTTGTAACCGGCATTGTTGTCACTCATGGTTCCAACATTATCCCATAATTTGCCTTATTTCCTTCATCCACCCTGAAAGCAATCCCTGAAATCCCCCTGAATATGCGTGAAGCCCGTCGAATCAAGCGTGAAACTCGATTCGACGGGCGTCTCAACAGGCAAACAGATCCGGCAAAATCATATAATCCAGATCATGACCGTCACATGCGGGCCAGAATGTCGCGTCCGACCTCGTCGGTGGAACGGGTGGTGGATCCCAGTTCCTCAATGTCGGCTTCGACGGCCGCATCGATCTTGGCTGCGGCTTCGTCGAAACCGAGGTGGCGCAGCAGCATGGCTGCGGAAAGGATCGCGGCGGTTGGATTGGCCTTGTTCTGGCCTGCGATATCCGGTGCGGAACCGTGGATCGGCTCGAACATGGACGGGTATTCGTCGGAAGCGTTGATGCATCCGGAAGCGGAATAGCCAACGCCACCGACCACGGCACCGGCCTCGTCGGTGATGATGTCGCCGAACAGGTTGTCGGTGAGGATCACATCGAAACGAGACGGATTGGACACCATGAAGATGGTGGTCGCGTCGATGTGCAGATAGTCGTGGGAGACTTCCGGATATTCCTCGGCAACCTTGTCTACGATGCGCTGCCACATGTCGCCCGCATTGACGAGCACGTTCTTCTTGTGCACGAGGGTCACATGCTTCCTGCGCTTCATGGCCAGCTGGAAGGCGTAACGTACCACGCGCTCCACACCGTAGGCGGTGTTGATGGAGACTTCGGTGGCCACCTCGTTCGGAGTACCGCGACGCACCGCTCCGCCGGCACCGCAGTACAGGCCTTCGGTGCCTTCACGCACCACAACGAAGTCGATGTCGCCCGGATTGGCGAGCGGGGAGGTCACACCCTTGTACAGCTTGGAAGGACGCAGGTTGACGTACTGGTCGAGATCGAAGCGGAGCTTGAGCAGCAGGCCACGCTCCAAAATGCCGGCCTTGATACGCGGATCGCCGACGGCACCCAGCAGAATCGCATCGGTCTTCTTGATGCGCTCCTCTTCCTCTTCCGGAAGAATTGCACCGTCACGCAGATAACGCTCAGCACCAAGATCGAAATTCTCGTAATCGAATTCGGCGACGCCCTCGGCTGCCTTCTCCAGAGCCTTCTGAGCCCACGGAGTCACTTCCTTGCCAATGCCATCGCCCGGAATGACGGCGATGGTGTACTTCTTTGCAGAATCACTCATAGCACGCGACTCTAGTCAACGGATCAGCACGTGGACGCGTAACGCTCAACTAATGGACACTCCATGCCGCTTTCCTGTACGAAACACACGAAAAGCATGAATCATACGAATCTCACAAATCGCACAACCTAATCAGCTGGTAATACCCATCACGCCAAGGCACCAGGCATTCTCATAGGAGATCTCCTCCCACTGCTTGTACCTTCCGGACGTACCCCCATGACCGGCCTCGACCTCAATCTTCGCCACAGCATCCACACCGGCACGCTGCAGGCGAGCCAACCATTTCATCGGCTCCACATACAGCACACGCGTGTCATTCATCGACGTGGTGATGAAAATCTTCGGGAAAACCGCAACTCGAGCATCATTCGCATCAGCCGGCGCATTCTCATACGGCGTATATTCCTTCATATATCTGTACACGTCTGCATTATGCAACGGATCGCCCCACTCATCCCACTCCGTAACCGTCAACGGCAACGACGGGTCAAGAATCGACGTCAACGCATCCACAAAAGGCACATCCGCCTCAATACCGGCAAAACATTCAGGAGCCATATTCGCCACAGCACCCATCAACAAGCCACCGGCGGAACCACCATCGGCCACCGTGCGAACAGGCGACGCCAAACCGGCACGCTGCAACGCACGCACGGCATCAACGAAATCCTC
>ERZ1026978.1050-NODE-1050-length-9226-cov-3.662523_pt1 | contig 9226 bp, 6 predicted proteins | sample MGYA00519560_ERZ1026978 | MGnify/ENA primary metagenome ERZ1026978 (study PRJEB26926, sample SAMN06164401) | human gut metagenome | biome: ENVO:00009003; feature: ENVO:2100002; material: ENVO:00002003 | host: Homo sapiens | place: USA | collected 2012 ... | reverse complement strand
GCAGCAGCGCTGTTTCTCTTGCTGACTGCGGCACTGCCTGCCGAAGCGGCACAGAACTGGATGCAGGTCTATGCCCATGTGGAGCAGATGATCAATAAGGGCGTCGAACAATATAATAACGGCGATTTAGAAGGCGCGAAAAAAATAATCAATGATTCTTACTATGGGGTTTACGAAAATGACGGGCTGGAAAAAGCAATCAGGACGACTATTTCTTCGAAGAACGCCAACCTGACGGAATATCAGTACAGCGAGCTGAAAAAAGCGATTCGTGAAAATAGGGGTAAAGATGCGGTCCGCGGAGAAGCCGATAAACTTCTTTCTATGATGAAAAATGATATCGAGTCTCTTGACAGCAAAGGGGCAGGCGGCGGGCGGTGGACTTCTTTCTGGCCGGCATTCCTGATCATGCTTCGCGAAGGGATGGAAGCGATTCTCGTTCTTGTAGCGATTATGGCGTATCTGGCGAAGTCGGGAAATAAGAAATACCTCGGCACCGTTTACAACTATTCCATTGCTGCTGTGGCGGCAAGCTTTATCACTGCTTATATTTTCAGCGTTATCCTCGGTAAGTTTACCGGCGGCGCGTCAAGAGAAGCTATTGAAGGCGTGACGGCCCTTATTGCTGTCGCTGTTCTTCTGTCCGTCGGATTTTGGATGGGCGGAAAGGCAAAAGGCGATGAATGGAAGAAATATATAGAAAGTATGATGAAAACGACCATTACCACAGGAAAAGCGAGGGCTCTCGGGCTGGCGGCGTTCCTTGCGGTGTACCGTGAAGGGGCGGAAGTGATTCTTTTCTACCAGGCGCTTTTTAACGGCGCTTCAGGGGATACTGATATGATCTGGTTCGGATTCGGGACCGGATGTGCGGTTCTTGCTGTTATTTTTGCCGTTATCCGGCTGGGTCTGTTCCGTATACCGCTCCGTCCTTTCTTTATTGTCACAAGTATTCTGATGTACCTTATGGCTGTCAGCTTCGCCGGCGGCGGAATCAGCTCTTTGCAGGAAGCCCAGCTTGTTCCCCAGACGGTAATTACCGCTTCCTGGTTCCCAAATATTGACTGGCTTGGCCTTTATCCGACTTATGAGTCTGTGGGGCTCCAGCTTGCGCTTCTTATTGCTGCAGGTATCACGCTGATTGTCCGTGGAAGAAAGCGTGCGTAAATATTTCTTTCGGACTCTTCAGAGGAATAAGAAGGATCCTAAGCAGGGTTATAATTGGGGGCTTGATCTCCAGGCGCCTCATTTATATACAATTATTTTTCCATTTTTTTATAAGGAGAGTGTTAAAATGAACAGTTTCAAAAAAGTTTTTACCGCAGGACTTGCTGCCGCTGCATTATTGGCGGGAGGCATGACGGCTTCCGCAGGATTCCAGGAATATCCGATCGGCGATGAACAGGAAGATACCGTCAACCACTTCAAAGTGGCCCTCGTATATTTCCAGCCTGTACAGATGGAACCGGAAGGCTCCATGCTGGCAGCGGATAAGGCGGATATCCATATGGAGACCGATATCCATGCCACGGAAGGCAACGAATGCGGCTTCGGTATCGGAGAATGGATCCCGTACCTCACCGTCCACTATAAACTGACCAAAGTGCAGACCGGCGAGTCTATTGAAGGCGTATTCATGCCGATGAGCGCTGATGACGGCCCGCACTACGGCGCAAACCTGAAGCTTCTTGGCGCAGGGACATATGAATGCGAATTTTCCATTGACAGCCCGGCACGTCAGAATTACAGCCTCCATGTAGATAAGGAAACAGGCGTTACCGGTCATTTCTGGGAAGAACCGGTCGTCATGAAATGGACTTTCAACTACGTTCCGCGCAATTGGTAATGTAAGAAGGAAAGCAGGCGAAACGGTCTTTCCCAAGTGATGTTTTCAAGATGCTGTAAAGAAATCCCCGGGCGGCAGGACAATAAAGAAATATAATATCTGCGCTGCGGAAAAATTTCTTTATCCGGTCTGTCCCGGGGATTTACTTGCAGCCGTTTCTTTTTGTGATTATTCGAAAGGAATTCTCATGATGCAGTTTCAAATGTTTCTGCAGCAGCTTATTCCCGCCATGGAATTCGGTACTGCGCTTATGACGCCGCTGGCAGTGCTGCTTGCTATTCTGTACAGTTGTGACGGAGGGAATCTTCGCAAAACTTTCAGAAAAGCTGCTTATTGGGGATTTTGGGGCTCTGTCTTCATCATGGCGGCCAAACAGGGGACAAGAAATGCGGTCAGCCGTGAAGGGTTTGAGGGATTGATGGCATTTTTCGCCATTATCAGCGAACTTATTCTGGCAGGTGTGCTTCTCGGTTCATCCGAAAAATTCATGAAGCGGCTTGGCATTTTTAAAAAGGGCGTCATTATCAACGTACTGGCTCTTACGATGTACTACGGCATGGAAATATGGCTCATTCCCGTGACCACCGTACTGAATGTGAATAATCCGTTTTCTGCGGAAATGCTTATCCGCATGCTCGGATTTGCTACAGGATTATTTATTGCTGTCGTGGGGAGCTGGCTCATTTACCATGCGGCAAAATCGCTGAACGACAAACGGCTGTATACTGTATTTCTTATACAGGTGGCGGCGCTTTTAATTCAGCAGATTATTTATCTTGTCCAGATTCTGATGGCAAGGGGAATTCTTCCTGCACGGTACCTGATCAAGGTGATGGCACCGGTTATTGATCACCAGGACTGGTTTATTTTCATTGTGTTTATCGTGGTCTTTGCGGTTCCTGCCGCATTGTTTTCACAGAAATGTCCAGCGAGGCCGGCAGGCTGCAATCCTGCACAGTATAGGAAAATCGTGGCAGACGATATACATAAAAAGCGCTGGGGCAAGGCTTCCGTAGGCGCGCTCATCGTGATGATCATTCTTTCCAGCGTGGGCAGTGCTTATGCAAACAAAAAGGAAGAATTGGTTCCTGCGGTGTCCGTTACCGCAAAGGATCAGATGGTGAGCATTGATATCAATAAGGTGAATGACGGACATCTCCACCGTTTTGCCTATCGGACGAAGAAAGGGACGCAAGTGCGTTTCATCGTAGTGCTGAAAGGCGGCTCCGCTTACGGAGTCGGACTGGACTGCTGTGAAATCTGCGGGCCGACAGGCTATATTGAAAGAGAAGGACAAATCGTCTGCAAACTTTGCGATGTGGTTATGAATAAGCAAACAATCGGACTTCCCGGCGGCTGCAACCCGATTCCCGTAAAATATGGAGTAGGGAACGGACAGATCCGGATCGAGCAGAAAGAGCTGGATGCCGCAGCGAAGTATTTCCGTTAGCAGAAAGGAGGATATAATTGTTCTGGCAAATGGTAAAAGGCGCCATACTCCGGCAGGGGCGCCAGCTTCTTTTCGTGGCGCTTACCGTAGCCCTCGGCATTTCACTGGCAACGGCGATGCTGAATGTCATGTTTGACGTAGGAGAAAAGGTGAATCAGGAACTGAAAGCCTTTGGCGCAAATATCACGGTGACGTCAAAAAATTCCTCCATTCTGAAAGATATTTACGGGCTGGACGATGAATCGGCACCGAAAGAATACTTGAAAGAATCTGACCTGGGGCAAATCAAGACTATCTTTTGGACAAATAACATTGTCGCCCTTTCTCCCCATCTGAACGGCCATGTCACGTTGAACAACGGTGTATCTGTTCCTGTTTCAGGCACATGGTTTGATCATAAGATGGATCTTCCCACCGGTGAAGTTTTCGTTACAGGAGAGCAATATCTCAAGTCCTGGTGGCAGGTAGATGGAGAATGGCCTGAAGAAAAAGAAGAAAATTCCGTTCTTGTGGGGAAGGATCTGGCGGCTTCCCTGCATGTAAAAAAGGGAGACACCCTTTACTATACTAATAAGGATGGAACAAAAGGTTCATTTACCGTTTCAGGCATTCTTACCGGCGGCGGTGAAGAAGACGGTGAAATTATCGCGTATCTTCCGGCTGTGCAGAAAGCTCTCGGTCTGGAAGGAAAGGTGGATACCGTCACTGTCAGCGCCATGACGACACCCGAAAACGAATTGGCCCGCCGTGCCGCTGCCAATCCGAAAAGCCTTTCTATCAAAGAATATGAAATCTGGTATTGTACTTCATATGTAAGCTCCATCGCTTATCAGATCGAAGAGGTCATCCACGGTTCCGTGGCCCGTCCTGTCCGGCAGATTGCCGAATCGGAAGGGCGTATTCTGGATAAGACACAGCTTCTTATGCTTCTCATCACTGTCCTTTCCCTGCTTTCTGCCACCATGGGGGTTTCTAACCTGGTCAGCGCAAATATCATGGAAAGAAGCAGGGAACTGGGGCTGCTGAAGGCCCTCGGCGCAACGGATGTTTCGGTAATCATCCTAGTCCTGTCAGAAATTTTTATGGCAGGTCTGGCGGGTGGTATCTTAGGCTATTTTGTAGGGATCGGCTTTGCGCAGATTATCGGTCATGCCGTTTTCGGATCGGGTATCGCGGTGAACCTGATTGTCATTCCGATTCTCATCGTGCTTCTGATTCTTATGATCCTGCTTGGCAGTCTGCCTGCGATTCGTTCGATTCTCAGGCTCCGTCCGGCAATTGTTCTCCATGGCAGGTGATTCCTATGAATATAAAACGATTACATATGTACCTGGTCATGGTGACAAATGCGCTTCTGCGGAGAAAGCTGAGAATGTTTATTGCCCTTTTGGCGGTGGCTATCGGTGCGACAATTATTTCGGGCATGATCACGGTGTATAAAGAAGTACCCGAGCAGATGGGGCGTGAATTCCGCGCATACGGTGCAAATCTCCTACTGCTTCCCGCCAACGGGAAAACAACTATGGAGGAGGCGGCTGTCACTCCTGTTTATGATATGCTGAAGGACAAAGAAATAATCGGCGCGGCGCCTTTCCTTTATGAACGTTTGAAGATTAATGAATCACCCGTACTTACCGGCGGCACTGATTTCAATGAGGTTAAAAAAGTAAGCCCCTATTGGCAGATCAATGGGGAAATGCCGAAAGAAAATTCCAAAGAAATACTCCTTGGCTATGAGCTGTCCGAACGCTTTCAGGCGAAACCGGGGTCGCAGGTTATCGTAGCGCTTGGCGACGGAACGAAGGAAGAAACATATACCGTTTCAGGCATTGTCCGCACCGGAGGCAAAGAAGAACAATTTGCCTATGTGGATATTAAGAGCCTTTGGGATTTTCTGGGAAAGCCGAATCTTCTGAGCATGGTGCAGGTGAGTGTTGTGGCGAATTCAGGAGACCTGGAAGCTCTTGCGGCCCGTATGGCGGCCGAAACACCCGATGTCCATCCGCAGACGGTAAAGCAGATTGCCGCATCGGAACAGACCGTCCTCGGCAAACTGCAGGCCCTTGTTCTGCTCGTTACGGTAGTTGTTCTCCTTCTGACGCTTGTCTGTGTGGGAACGACGATGACCGAAGTCGTTTCTGAACGGCGCCGTGAAATCGGTTTGAAGAAAGCCCTTGGGGCAACGAACAGAAATATAGCAGGAGAGTTTTTCGGAGAAAGCTGTATGCTCGGCTTTATCGGCGGAATAATCGGCACAGGATGCGGATATCTTTTTGCTCTTGCCGTCGGAGTCAATGTTTTTGGCAGGAGTCTTGAAGTTTCATTTCCCATTGCGATTATGACGATTATTCTTTCCATTGTAGTGACAGCTGTGGCGACGATGCTGCCTGTACGAACCGCTGTAAAAGTGGAGCCGGCCATCGTCCTGCGTGGTGAATAAGGAGCGTATGATGAGTCTTTTAAAATTAACCGATGTGGGCATGCTCTACGGCGGGCGTGTTCCTGCACTGGAACATATCAACCTGACCGTGGAAAAAGGAGACTGGCTCGCCGTCATGGGGCCGTCCGGTTCAGGAAAAACCACGCTGATGAATATCATCGGCTGTATGGATAAACACACTTCGGGGGAAGTTATCCTTGACGGCATTAATCTGAATGAAGTGTCCAAAAACGAACTGACACAGATCCGGCGTGATAAAATCGGCATGGTGTTTCAGCAGTTCCATCTGATTCCCTATCTGACGGCTGTGGAAAATTTGATGGTCGCCCAATACTATCACAGCATTCCCGACAAGAAAGAAGCCATGGAAGCCCTGGCCCGTGTCGGTCTTGAAGACAGGGCGGGTCACCTGCCGAGCGAGCTTTCCGGCGGCGAACAGCAGCGCGTGTGTATCGCAAGAGCTCTGATCAATTATCCGGTCCTCATTCTTGCCGATGAACCGACAGGAAATCTGGATGAGAAAAATGAAAAACTGGTCATGAACCTTTTCCGTGAACTCAATGAAGAGGGGCATACCATCATTACCGTTACCCATTCCGACCATGTCGGCAAAGCGGCAAAACGGATCGTTATCATCGAGCATGGACATATGCGTGAAGGAGGAGAAGAAGAAAAAGCATGAAAAATTTAAAGAAATATGGCGCTGCGGCTGCAGCCGGCCTGGTGGCAGCGACGCTGCTCAGCGGCTGCGGTGATACCAAAGAAGCGCCTGCGTCCGAAGGCAGCACAAAATCGGGGCTGACCCAATATAAACCGCCGAAAGTGGACACGAAAGGGCTCCTTTCCAAGGCGAAAGACGGTACCTTTGAAGGAAAGAGCGCCGCAAATGGAGAAGGAGAGTATTCCATTATTTCCATTACGGTGAAAGACCATAAAATCACGGCAGCTACTTTTGACGGCTTCCTGAAAGACGGAAAACGGAAAGGGGAGGATTATGGAAAAACAAACGGAAAAATAGAAAATAAGGTTTATTACAACAAAGCCCAGCTTGCATTGAAAGCAAATAAAACTTATGCGGAAGCGCTGCTGCAGAAACAGGAGTTGAATAAAGTCGATGGCATCTCCGGCGCTACCCTTTCCTATAAGCAGTTTTTCGATGCGGCGCAGCGTGCTTTGGAAGAAGCGGGCAAATAATTATTGTCATCGGGAACGTGTAACAGCGTTCCTATTTTTATTTCCATGGACGGCGGGATATAATGTAAAAAAACAGGAAGGAAAACCATGGACAGAAAAAAGAAAGCTGACGGACTTTTGGCGGGTACTGTATTAATCTGCCTGCTTGCGGCGCCATTTAAAGAAACCGGCTTGCTTGGCGGCGGACTTTTCCATATGGCCTTTGCTGCTTCCGTAGGAGGAATTGCCGACCTTTTTGCCGTATCTTCCCTTTTCGGAAAACCGCTGGGGATTTCCTGCCGCACTGACATCATTGCCAGACGGCGGGACCAAATCGTGGACATGGCGCGGGACATGGTAGGGAAAGAACTGTTTACAGAAGAACTGCTGGAAGATTTTTTGGAAAAGAATTTAAGCTGTGAGCTTATTCTTGCCCAAATTGAAAAACAGGAAGAACTTCTCCTGCCTTTACTGGAATCTGCCTGCCGCCGCGGCATTCTTGCCGTGGATAAAGGCAAGATCTGGAATCTGCTTCTTCGGGAAGGGAAAAGTGCTATTCAAAAAGAAAATTGGGCAGACCGTATCGCTTTTGCTCTTTACACATTGAAAAACTATGAAGGAAAACAGGTACTTGCCCAAGTACTTGCGAAAGAAGCGAAAGGATTCCTTCAGAACCGCTTTACCCAGACAGAAGTAAGACGGCTCTATCAAAGCGCCTGGGCGAAGTACAGGGACAGGGGGTGGTTCCGCGGTTTGCTGGAGAGCTTTGTTGAAAGAGAAGAAACGGAAAATATCCGCCTTATTCAGGAGCAGGTGTGGAATCTGGCGGATTCCATCGTTGATCCCGGAAGCGAAGTAAGGTGCGCTCTTGGAAAGAGCTATGACAGCTTTCTTAAACGGCTTACAGAAGATAAAAAACTGCAGGAGGAAATCAATACATGGGTGTCCGCTAATCTTGCAAGTCTTTTGGAAAACAGGAAAGACTTCTTTGAAAACCTTTGGGACAGCCATCAGGAAAATGCGGAAAAATTTCTGGCAGGAAAAATACTGGACCTTGTAAAAAATGAATTGGGGAATCCTGAAAAAAAGGAAAGAAACGATAAATTCCTCTTAAAGCAATGCAGGCGCCACATCGGCTGGCTCCATGAAAAAATTGCCGGCGGTGTCACCAAAGCACTCTCTCCTTATGACGGCAGAAAGATGGCAAGCATGGCAAAGAACAGTGTCGAAAATGAAGTGCAGGCCATCCGGATCAACGGTACCCTTATGGGAGGACTTGCAGGTGCTGCATTTTACATGATTTCTCTGGCAATAGGAGGCTTCTGATGAAAAGATATAAAACGGCAAATCTCATCTTCCTGGCATCAGCTATCCTTCTCGGAATCGCCATGGGAGTCCGTTATTTCTATAGAGATGCTTTGGCAGGGCTTTTTTACTTTCTTGCCCAGTCCTGTCTCATCGGCTGTTTTGCCGACTGGTTTGCCGTAGAAGCCCTTTTCCGGAACAGACTTCATCTTCCTCTTTTTAAACCGCTTATTCCTGCCAACAGGAAAGCCGTTCTCCGGCGGCTTCAGGAAACGGTGGAAGGAAAACTGGTGGGGAAAGAAACTTTTACTGACTTGCTGAAAAATTTTTCCCTCATTCAATTCATTGAAAAAGAAGCAGAAGGGTCCGTGAAAGACATAGAAACCGACCTTGCCCGGAGCGGCGGCGAACTTCTTCTGGGATTCATGGAAAACCATAAGAAAGACTTGTCCCGCTGGATCAGGCAAGGCGTGGATAATGTAAGAGTCAGTCTTGGCTTTTATCTCAGAGAAAAAGCGCTGGAAGGAAACTATACGGAGCAGTTTCTGGATAAACTCCTTGAAGAAGCACAGCGCGCCGTCAAATCGGATCAAATGAAGCAGATAATCACAAATAAACTGGAAAAATTGGGAGAAAATCGGGAGCGCGGATTTTTGGAAAGGCTCGTTTATAGCTTTGCAAAGTTTACAAATACTGTAGACTATGAAGACATGGCGGAAGCTTTCCTTGCGGCGCTGTCAGAACGAATCGAACTGTGGCGCGTGGATATCCACCCTTTTCACAAAACGCTCCTGAAAGAATGGAATGCTGCTGTAGAAGCCTTCCTGAAAACAGAAGAAGCGGAAAAAGCCCTTGTCCATTTTGCGGAAGAACTCTATCAATCTGTTTCCGTGGAAGAAAAAACGGATGCCTTATACAACAGTCTTTATGAAAAATGGGCGGCAGGAGATCAATTTGAAAAACGTTTCGTCCCGAAATTGCGGGCTATGCTCCACAATGCTCTCCGAAGCGT
>ERZ1026978.1042-NODE-1042-length-9311-cov-8.502377_pt1 | contig 9311 bp, 8 predicted proteins | sample MGYA00519560_ERZ1026978 | MGnify/ENA primary metagenome ERZ1026978 (study PRJEB26926, sample SAMN06164401) | human gut metagenome | biome: ENVO:00009003; feature: ENVO:2100002; material: ENVO:00002003 | host: Homo sapiens | place: USA | collected 2012 ... | reverse complement strand
CTCGACTAGTCGTCGGCAGCGTCAGATGTGTATAAGAGACAGTAGTATAATGGTTCGGAACAGCAAATATGTATTTGCATTAAACCAGTTAAGAAATGAAGAAAAATTAAAAAATGATTTTGCTACTTTTTTACATGATGAAGTATTACAGGACTTATTGTCTGTAAAAAACATGATAGGGAAAAGTAATCGACCAGAAGTTCAAAGTATTATTTATGATACCTTAGACAACCTAAATGTTCACATTAGAAATCAAATGCAGGATTACCATCCTATAATTTTGAAATCTTTGACATATAAAGAAAATCTCAACAACTTAATTGAGGGAATAGCTGAAATCTTCCCAAGCAAAACTATTAAAATTTCTTTTGAATGTTCAGACGATTTATTTATAGCAGAACCCTATAATATACTTATATACAGATGGATAAAAGAATTATTGACAAATGTATATAAGCATTCCAATGGAAAACGTGCATGGATAATATTATCCGTAGAAAGAAAACTACTAAAACTTACTGTTTGCGATAACGGAACACCAACCATGTCAACCAACACATTAGGAATGGGAAAAAATACAAAACATAAAGGTCTTTCTTCAATTAGAGAACAAGTAGAAAAATTAGGTGGGTCATTTGCTTTATCGAATAATTTCCCACAAGGTTTCCGCATTGAAATTGAAATTGTAATGAATGGAGGTAATTCTTATCAATATTTTATTAGTTGACGACCATACTCTTTTTGCAAAAAGTTTGGCGATTGCATTTGAAGAATATAAGGAAATAGAAAATTTTTATACAACACAAGAAATTCCATCTTTAGAAGAAACTATAATGCAAAAAAATATAGACATTGTCTTAATGGATATAAATCTCGGAAAACTAACAGATAGTGATGGTTTAACTATTGCTGGTAATTTGATAAAAGATTTGCCAGCTCTCAAACTTGTAATTTTGACTGGTTATGATTTACCAGTATATAAGTATGAAGCCCAAAAATTAAAAATTAGTGGCTTTCTCAATAAAAATATTAGCCCTGATAAACTGTTTGAAGCTTTGCTTAAGGTACATCAAGGATATATTTGTTTCCCATCTGATAATAATATTCCTATTATTGAAGAATTAACTAATACAGAGAAAAAAATTTTGACTTTAATAAGTTGTGGTAAAAAAAGAAAAGAAATTGCAAAAGAGTTATACATAAGTGAACGAACTTTGTCCAATCATTTACAGCATATTTATGAGAAATTATCTGTTACTTCATCTGTTGAAGCTGTTACAAAAGCGATACAGATGGGTTATATTACTCCCTTATTTTAAGTATTTCCATTAAAATAGAAAAAGGCTTGCAGATCTTTGCCACAATGTCAAGTGATGAATTAAAAAAAGCTATCAAAGAAATCCTTCTTCGATAGCAGCGTATTCAACATCTATTCACATTTCCTGCCTTGCGTTCTTCGAGCTGATGAAATATAATAAGAAATGTTGTCGGAGGTGCGAATATGGACTACATGACGCTCAAAGAGGCAAGCGAAAAATGGGGCGTTTCGTCCCGACAGATAAATTATTACTGCACCGATGGACGCATCCCCGGTGCTGTCAAAATGGCCGGTGCCTGGCTGATCCCCAAGGAGGCAGAGAAGCCAAAGGACAGACGGTATAACGAAAGCCTGCTAATAAAAAGTCAAGTGTTTTTTTGAAGAAAATTTCAAAAATCCGATTTGATATTTTGTGCATAACTTTTAAGCCGCCAGAAATGCCGGCTTTGAAAGTGGTGATATAGAAAAGGGTGTTATTCTGTCTGTTCTAAGTTCCGCAGACATTCTTTGACTTTACCATAGTAAATGCGTAAGAACTTATTCGCTCCGGCTGTCATGTAGACATAGTAAGGCTTTCCCTGAGACCGTTTTTTGTCAAGAAAACGGTACACCGGATCGGCTTCAGGAGCATTTTGCAACAAGGTTGTCATGATCTGAAACAATGTTTTGCGCAGCCTTGCGGATCCGACCTTTGAAGCCCTGTTGCTCTTTGACTTGTGCTGGCCGGATTCATCAACACCGGGGTCTACGCCCGCAAAGGCGGTCAGTGCTTCCCTGTGGGTAAACCGGGATACATCGCCGATCTCAGCGATGAGCTGGGGACCATAGGTTTTCCCAACGCCATAGATGCCCATTACGGTGCTGTATTCTGGAAGTGTGGATGCCAGTTCGTTCATTTCCCTGCGGAGTCGTTCTACATGTTCGGAGGCAAGATTTAACTGCTGGATGCTTTGCTGGATCAACAGCTTATAAGTCTTCTCCTTTGGAAAGACGGCAACCAACTCCTTCGAGGCATTAAACAGTTTTTCTGGCTTGTCCTGCTGAAAGATATAGTGGTGCTTCTTACAGAAAGACATGTAGCGTTCTGTAAATGCCTTTAACCCAATCTTGCGGACACAATCCGCATGCCAGAAAGAATAAGCATAGTCAACCCATTTTTCACTCCCGTCCTCACGGGTGGGGCTGTCAAAGAGTTTGTTTACACCAGGATAAGTATTATCCAACAGTGCAATCAGATTTGCTTTTGCGGCAACCTTTTGTTTCATAAAGAAGCTGAATTGAGAGTTTAAAGTTTTTAACTGAGTACGTGTATTGTCCATACCTGAATATTGGCGCAGTTCCGTCCAGTTGTCAAGCGTATAGCGGGCAATTTTGCGGGCATCCGCCGGATCCGATTTCACCTTGCGCAGGGAGTTGTTGCCAAAGTTTTTAATCAGGTGAGGATTTACAATGGAAATAAACAATCCAGCCTCGGATAGAGCCTTTATCATAGGCTCATGATATCTACCCGTACACTCCATAACGATCTTTGTGGTGCCGTCTAATGAACTCAAATAATCTGCCAGTTCATTGAGGTTTTGGGATGTGTGGGAGACATCAAAGGGCTTGCGGATCACAGTGCCGCCAGGCTGCAGGACTGCAACGGTGCTTTTACCCTTTGAAACATCAATACCTACTGCGTTGTACATTCTACGTACCTCCAAAAGTGAATTTGCATGGATTCCAGCATTTCTCATTGCCTATTCAATCTCCTGGGGTATCAAACGAACGTGAAGTAGTAGTTCAACCTGCATAAATCGAACGGCTGCAATGACAGGCTGGCTGACAGGCTTTCGTACGGACGCCAATGGTCCTAGGAGGTGTCGTCAGACCGATGCCTAATCATTATACAGCTTAAACAATGAGAGGATTAAGTCCCAACTGGCTGTTGGGTACTGAAACCCTACACTTATATATTAGGAGCAGGTGATACAGTGCTGCATATAGCAATTTGTGATGATGAAAAAGACTTTGTTCAGTATTTGACCGATTTACTGAACCAATACAGCAAGGAAACAGGACGGGACATAAAGATTACCCCGTACTATGACGGTATTGAGCTGATTGAAAAATACGATCCAACCATAGACCTGATTTTCCTTGATATTCAAATGAAGGTGGTGGACGGACTTCATGCTGCCGAGCGTATCCGGCAAATGGACGAAACCGTGGGCATTATTTTTCTCACTACTCTTACACAGTATGGGCTTGAGGGATATAAATACCATGCGACGAACTACATCATTAAGCCCATGAAATATGCCCGGCTCAAATCAGAAATGGACAAATTCGTGGAGCGCAGCCAGAAAGAAGATACCCCCTCTCTGGTGATTACCAACGATACCGGCAAATATAAGGTGCCGCTAAAATCAATTCGATATGTTGAAACATATAACCGCAATCTGATGTTCCATACCGAGCAGGAAAATATTATCTGCTATAAGAGCATGAAAGAAGTGGAACGGGAGCTTTGCGACAAAGACTTTGTGCGCTGCCATGCCAGCTACATTGTCAATCTGTTCTATGTGAAAGGCATCAAGAAGCTGGACATTGAATTGATTACAGGCGAGATCATTCCCATCAGCCAGCCGAAACGGAAAGAATTTATGGAACGGCTGACGGACTATTGGGGGGATATGCTGTAATGTGGTTATATCAAGTGCTCGACATAACAGCAACGCTGACAGAATCTTTGGGACTGTATTTATTCAGTATTTGTTTTTGCAAAGAACCACGGTATCGTGCTTCTGTAAATAGATGGCTTATAACAGGTATAAGTTTTTTGTGTGCGTATACATTGACATGGTTTTCTGAACTTGGCGCACTCAAAGCGCCTTTTCTTCTTACGATTTATCTTGTCCTTTTGAAAGTTTGTTATAGAGATTCTATCTATCAATGTGCTGTTGCTGAAGAACTGAATTATATTGCAACTACGATGCTATCGGAAAGTATTGGTATGCTGATAGCTCACTGGATTTATCAGGATCAGATGTTTGTTTTAGTAGACGGGATTTCGCTGCTTCGTTGGGAAATTTATGTGATTACATTGTCTATTCGGATTGTATCATTTTTTGTTATCTACATAATATGCAGAAAATTTCGTTATCGAATCAGCCCGAAAGATTTCTTACCGCTTACAGGTATTTTTGTTGTAGCGTTTTTGCCGTTTGTGTTTAATGCTTTCCAGCATTTGAATATGAATAAAGCGGGAGATTCCGTGCTATATGTTTTCATAACAGTTATGCCCTTTATCTTTATAACGATTTTTCTGTATGTTAAAAATATCATCTATCTCCGAGAGCAGGAGCAGCAGGACAAGATACAAATTGCACAGCTCCAACAGCAATATGCCTATTATCAGGATAAGATGAAAGATGAAGAACGGGTACGCTCCATCTACCACGACCTGAAAAATCACCTGCTTGTCATGGAAAGCAGGCAGAATACAGCAGAAACCCGGCAGATGGCCGAAACGCTCCGCTCTCAAATTGCAGACTATGAGGACTATGTGCATACAGGAAACGAGTTTCTTGACATCATTCTTAAGGATAAAGCGGCAAAAGCCCGTGAAAAGCAGATTGATTTTTCCGCAATGGTAGACTTTAATGGGATTGACTTCATGGAGCCGTTGGACATCAGTACCATTTTCGGCAATGCCATTGATAACGCGATGGAGGCCAGCGAACCGCTGCCGGAAGATCGACGATTGATTACGGTCAAGGCCGAGCGTGTTCGGGATATGCTGATTATCACGGTGGAAAACAACACCTTACAGGGAACACAGCCAGCCGAGGAAACCACAAAGAAAGACCGTTTCGTACATGGCTTTGGGATTCCCAATATCAAAAAAGCCGTTGAAAAATATGACGGACAGTGCAGTTTCCGTCAGGAGGATGGAACTTACCTTTTGAAAATCCTGATCCCGATTCCTTAACAGATTAACGCCGCTTCTTCACGAAGCGGCGTTTCTTTTTTGTGCAGACTTAGTTTTTTCGTTGTAGATGTTAGTTTACGCATTTTCCATTGTGCCCTTCTTTTGCCCGAATATAATGAAGATAAAACACAATAAAGCAAAGAGAGGTTATAGAACATGAGTATTTTAAGCACCAAACAACTGACAAAGCAATACGGCACCGCGCCGAATATTGTTAAGGCGCTGGACGGCGTGAGCATTTCCATTGAGCCGGGCGAGTTTGTTGCCATCATCGGCACATCCGGCAGCGGCAAGTCAACCCTGCTGAATATGCTGGGGGGATTAGACCGCCCCACTTCTGGCGCTGTCAGGGTAGATAATTACGAGCTGGGCAAGCTGAAAGACGAGGACTTGACTGTGTTCCGCCGCCAGCGGATCGGTTTTGTCTTTCAGAACTATAATCTGGTTCCTATTTTGAATGTGTATGAGAATATCGTTATGCCCATTCAGCTCGACGGGAAAAAGCCGGACGAAAACTTCATCAAAGAAATTGTGGCTTTACTGGGACTGGAAAAGAAGCTCTATAATATGCCCAACACGCTTTCCGGCGGTCAGCAGCAGCGCGTCGCCATTGCCAGAGCGTTAGCCAGCAAACCCGCGATTATCCTTGCCGACGAGCCGACCGGCAATCTGGACAGCAAGACCAGTGATGAAGTGATCGAACTTTTGAAAGTTACCAGCCAGAAATTCCATCAGACCATTGTAATGATTACCCATAACCCGGAAATTGCAGCACAGGCAGATCGTACCATCCGTATTGAAGATGGCAGGATCGCAGAGTAAGGCGGTGATACCATGAAAGAACAAAAAACTGTGATTCATACTCTGACAAGCCGAAGTTTCAGGAGAAATAAAGGACGAAATCTGGTTGCGGTACTGGCAATCCTTTTGACGACCATGATGTTTACCACTCTTTTTACTTTGGCGCAGAGCATGGGACAGAATATGGAAGAAATGTATCTTCGACAGGCCGGAACAAGCGCCCATGCAACGACGAAATACATTACGGACGCAGAAATTGAACAGATTGCAAGTCATCCCGATGTAGTAACCTATGGAAAGTCGATTGTGGTTGGACTTGCTGAAAACAAACAACTTACCGGACGGCAGGTAGAAATCCGCTATGCCAATAACCAATATGCAAAAGATGATTTTGCGTATCCTACTACCGGAAAAATGCCCGAAAAGGCGGATGAAATCGCACTGGATACCTTAACCATAGAGCGTTTAGGGCTGCCGCTGGAATTGGGGCAGACTGTAACTTTGGAATGGAGAAAAGATATAACTTCGCCTGACATCACAACCAGTACATTTACCCTTTGTGGCTGGTGGGAGGGTAATCTTTCTGTCTATGCGAGTATGGCGTGGGTCAGCGAGGACTTTGCTTTGGACGCCTGCAATCATGTTTCTACTCCGGCTGACGGACAGATTTGCGGTCTGCGTATGATGGGAATATCTTTTTCTGACAGTAAAAACATTGACGCTAAGACCACATCCGTTCTTGAAGAATGTAATCTGTCTGGGATCGAGTTTAGCACAAATATGACTTATACCTCTGAAATACAGCATAGTATTTTTATAGAAAACCTGCCAATGTATGGTGGGATGGTATTGGTCTTTCTGGCAGGTTTTTTGATTATTTTTAATGTGTTCCAAATTTCCGTAGCTTCGGATATTCAATTTTATGGAAAATTGAAAACGCTGGGCATGACAAAAAAGCAAATTAAAAAACTGATTTATGGCCAAGGCAACCGATTATCCTTGATCGCTATTCCAGCAGGTTTGATTGTTGGTTATCTTTTAGGAATTGTACTGGTTCCAGCTCTCATTACAACTACGGACATAAAGCCTGATGTTTCAGCAAATCCCGTTATCTTTATTGGTTCAGCTCTGTTTTCTTATATCACAGTAGTTATATCCTGTATGCTTCCTGCTCGTTTGGCTGGAAAAGTGTCACCCATGGAGGCATTGCGCTATACGGATGCTGACCCAAACTATAAAAAGAAAGCTAAAAAATCAAAAGGTGGAGCTTCACTCTATGAAATGGCATTGGCAAATTTGTGGCGTAACCGAAAACGGACAGTTATGGTAATCTGTTCTCTTACGCTGGGCCTTGTGCTAATGAGTTTCTTCTATGCAAAAAACGCCAGCTTTGATGTGGAAAAATACCTGATGGATCTGACCGTGGCTGATTATGAAATAGATGATGCGACCAACAATATTTCCAGCGGATATGATCCGGCGAGCCAGACGATCAATGATGAACTGCTTTCTGATATTGAGGCTTTGGGAACCGTTGAACAAACAGGACGGTTATATTCAAGACAAGTAAACTTTACGATAAATGAACAGACGCGAAACAACCTGAAAACATATTATACCGAGGAACGGCTGGCAGAGTTTGCGTCCTATGACCCAACTTTCCCTGCATGGAAAGAGGGGTTTGATCTTGCGCTGGCGGGCGAAAGCGGTAACTATACGGTCTATGGTGCAGACGGAATTATATTGGAGGCAGCCACCAACGACAATTACCTTTTATCTGGCACTTATGATGCAGATAAATTTGCATCGGGTAATTATTGTCTGGCAATCGGCCCGGCGATTGAAGCCGGAAACGATATTCCAACCTATTCTGTTGGGGAAAAAATCAAAATATCAGACAGGGAGTTTGAGGTTATGGCTGTGTTAATACCATTGCAACCAATGGTAGATGGCACCCACCCTGTCTTTGATTTACCGCTTGTACTACCGGCAGATACCTTTCAAGAACTATGGCCGGAGAACCATCTTAGAAAATATTATTTCAATATTGCAGATGAAAATATGGGCGAAGCCTACTCACTATTGAAAGATTATCAACAAGGCAGCTCGGTTGGCATGAATGTGGTTTCTCGACAAACCATGATAGAGCAATACGAAGCAGAAACCCGTGCTGCTGCTGTTATGGGATATGCAGTCAGCATTATTATTGCACTTGTTGGTGTCCTAAACTTTATAAACAGTATGGTAACAGCCATTATCACAAGAAAACGAGAATTTGCAATGATTCAAAGTATCGGAATGACAAAACGACAACTACGGAAAATGCTCATGTTTGAAGGACTTTATTATGCAGGTATGACTTTGCTTGCTTCCTATGTGTTGGGTTCATTAACAGTAGGTGTCATTGTTCGAGCATTGGTAGCCGGAGGCTATTCCACATTCCATTTCACGCTGTTGCCGCTGGTAATCTGTACGCCGATCTTGATTGTATTTGCAATCGTGATTCCCTATATCTGCTTTAAGAATTTGGAGAAGCAAAGTATTGTGGAAAGGCTGCGGGCAACTGATTGATGTGTTCTGATATACGGCCAGTGTCGGTTACACTGGCCGTATGAAAAAGGGGCCTGAAATGAAAGAGTACACGCTAATTATCAAGGGAGAAATGGATTTTATCATCTTATCTCCGCAGGTGCTTTCTTCCCTGATTACTCAAATCCATAACAGCCCGGAGCGAAAAGTTGTGGTAAGTATTGAGAGCATCATGCCACCAAAGTTTACCGACTATCTGCTTCGGGTAATCAATAGCAACCGCTTTAGCAATGAACGGTTCCGCTATCGCTACATTTTAGAAAATCCTGTTACAAAGAAAGGGATGTATGAGATTTTACGGCAACAGCTTTCCCGCACCAATACGGAGCGATTTCCTTGTTTTCAGACCATACAATTGACCGACACTTTCCAGGGTAATGTGGAGCTGGACATGGAGTGCAACGATCTGTTCTTTTGGGCTTGCAAAGATACAGCAGCAAAGTTTGTTTACACGTTCCCGGATGGACGGGAGGAAACACTGGTGATTGAATACTGAATGAGAAAAGGGGCTGTAAAATAAGTCCCTAATATAAGAAACGCCAATTCCGGCAAATGTCGGTTTTGGCGTTTCTTTTTATTAACTTTTCTATTTCTAAGCAAGTCTGCATCTTTGGGTATAAAAAATGGTGC
>ERZ1026978.1033-NODE-1033-length-9396-cov-4.759341_pt1 | contig 9396 bp, 5 predicted proteins | sample MGYA00519560_ERZ1026978 | MGnify/ENA primary metagenome ERZ1026978 (study PRJEB26926, sample SAMN06164401) | human gut metagenome | biome: ENVO:00009003; feature: ENVO:2100002; material: ENVO:00002003 | host: Homo sapiens | place: USA | collected 2012 ... | reverse complement strand
GAGATGTCTTAGGGTCTCGTGGGCTCGGAGATGTGTATAAGAGACAGGGGCAAGACCTTTTGCGTTTTCGCTTTTACCGTCCGAAAGAGATACTGGAGCGGCTCCGTGATCTACAACGGGAGCCGCTTCATTTTACCGTTGCCGACGGGTTTGCTCCCGACCGGCAATTTTTTATTTCCGCCGATGAGGTGGACAAGGTGCTGCGCGGCGGCAATCACAGCACCGATTATCGCCTCGGTGTGTATGCCTTTTATGCTACCCACAAAGATAAGGCCGAGCGCGAAAAATACCTCAAGAATTATCACGGCGAATACAGCGGTCACAGCGGTGGGAACGACAACCTCACCCACGTCCGCGGAAAGGGCATCGAATTCAGTCACGGCAGTATTGGTGCGCCCTATGCCAAGGTCACGCTGAAATGGCCGGAGGCGGCCAAGCGCATTGGGGAGCTGATCTCACAGAACAAGTTTCTCTCCGATGCCGACCGCGCCGCCATGTCGAAATACGAACAAGGGCGGCTGGCCCGGCAGATCGTCAACTTTTTCATGGATACGCCGGAGGATGTGGTGCGGCCGTTTTCGCAAAACGCCATTGCGGACTATTGGGAGTGCGTAAAGGCTGTGACCGTTCAGCTCTCCGACGCCGACCGCGTGCAGGAGATCTATCAGAATATGCTCCCTGCGTGGGGATCCACAAAAGAGGATGACCGGCACTATACCCTGCGAAAGCAGGGCATAGAAGCCATGCGTGCCTATCTGGACGGCACCTATTCCGTGTTTGGCCTTGGGAAAACCCTGCAAACGCCAACGACCGAGGCCGTTTCCGAACGGCCGGCAGCAGAACCGGAGGTATCGGAGCCGGAACCGCCCATAGCGGAAGCGGAAACCTCAGAGATAGAACCGGCATTACCTGCCGAAGAAAAAGCTGTGCTTACAGCGCCGCAGCCCAAACGGGAGCGTATGCGGTTTGCACCGCTCTATCCGGAAATACCGACCGGGCAGCGGCACGACTTTCACATCACGGATCGGGAGCTGGGCGTGGGCAGCAAGGCGGAAAAGTATGCGGCCAATGTGGCGGCGATCCGCACTCTGCAAACAGTGGAAAGCGAAAACCGGCTGGCGACACCGCAGGAGCAGGAGATCCTTTCCCGCTATGTGGGCTGGGGCGGTCTTGCCGATGCCTTTGACCCGGACAAGGAAAGCTGGAGCAAGGAGTATGCCCAGCTGAAGGAACTGCTGACCCCGGAGGAATATGCAGCCGCCAGAAGCTCCACCCTGAACGCCCACTACACCAGCCCTACGGTTATCCAGGCCATCTATGAAGCGGTGGGGCGCATGGGCTTTGAGACCGGCAATATTCTGGAGCCGTCTATGGGTGTGGGCAACTTCTTCGGTATGATGCCGGAGGAAATGCGAAACAGCCGTCTGTACGGTGTGGAGCTGGACCCGGTTTCCGGGCACATCGCAAAGCAGCTCTATCCCAAGGCGGACATCACAGTAGGCGGCTTTGAGACCACCGACAGGCGTGACTTCTTTGACCTTGCCATCGGCAATGTGCCTTTCGGTCAGTATCAGGTCAACGACAAAGCCTACAACAAGCTGAATTTCAGTATTCACAACTACTTTTTCGCCAAGGCGCTGGACCAGGTGCGTCCCGGCGGTGTGGTGGCCTTTGTGACCTCCCGCTATACTATGGACGCCAAGGACTCCACCGTGCGCCGCTATCTTGCTCAGCGCGCCGAGCTGCTGGGAGCTATCCGTCTGCCCAATGATGCGTTCAAAAAGAATGCCGGTGCCGAGGTGGTATCGGACATCATCTTCCTCCAAAAGAGGGACCGTCCGCTGGACATCGTGCCGGAGTGGACCCAGACCGGACAGACCGGGGACGGGTTTACCATCAACCAATATTTTATCGACCACCCGGAAATGGTGCTGGGCCGACAGGAGCCGGTAAGCACCGCTCACGGCATGGATTATACCGTGAACCCCATCGAGGGGCTGGAGCTTTCCGACCAGCTGCACGATGCCGTGAAGTACATTCATGGCACTTATCAGGAGGCAGAGCTGCCGGAGCTGGGCGAAGGCGAAGCCATTGACACCTCCATTCCTGCCGACCCCGATGTGAAGAACTATTCCTATGCCATTGTGGACGGGCAGGTGTACTACCGGGAAAACAGCCGCATGGTGCGCCCTGACCTCAATGCCACTGCCGAAGCCCGTGTAAAAGGTCTGGTGGGACTGCGGGATTGTGTGCAGGAGCTGATCGACCTTCAGATGGACGCAGCGGTTCCGGACAGCGCCATTCGTGGGAAGCAGGCAGAGCTGAACCAGCTCTATGACAGCTTTTCTGCCAGATACGGTCTCATCAATGACCGTGCAAACCGCCTGGCCTATGCAGATGATTCTTCCTATTACCTGCTCTGTGCGCTGGAAGTCATCGACGAGGACGGAAAGCTGGAGCGCAAGGCGGATATGTTCACCAAACGGACCATCAAGCCCCATCAGGCGGTGGCTGCCGTGGATACGGCAAGCGAAGCACTGGCGGTGTCCATCTCGGAAAAAGCCTGTGTGGATATGGGCTATATGAACCAGCTTACCGGAAAAACAAAAGAAGAACTGGCCGGAGAGCTGCAAGGCGTGATCTTCCGTGTACCGGGACAACTGGAGCAGGATGGCACTCCCCATTATGTGACTGCCGATGAATACCTTTCCGGCAATGTACGCCGCAAACTGCGTCAGGCGCAGCGTGCGGCACAGCAGGACCCTTCCTTTGCAGTCAATGTGGAAGCTCTTACCGCCGCCCAACCCAAAGACCTGGATGCATCGGAGATTGAGGTGCGTCTGGGCGCTACCTGGATTGACAAGGAATATATCCAGCAATTTATGTATGAGACCTTTAACACCCCGTTTTATCTCCAACGCAGTATCGAGGTCAACTATTCGTCCTTTACCGCTGAATGGCAGATCAAGGGGAAATCTTCTGTATCCTACAACGATGTAGCAGCTTATACCACCTACGGAACCAGCCGCGCCAACGCCTACAAGATTCTGGAGGATTCCTTAAACCTGCGGGATGTCCGTATCTATGACACCATAGAGGACGCAGACGGAAAAGAGCGCCGTGTGCTGAATGCCAAGGAGACCACCCTGGCCGCTCAAAAACAGCAGGCGATCCGGGAAGCCTTTAAGGACTGGATCTGGAGAGACCCGGAGCGCCGTCAGACTTTAGTGCGCCAGTACAACGAAGAAATGAACTCCACCCGTCCCCGTGAGTATGATGGCAGCCATATCACTTTTGGCGGCATGAACCCGGCCATTACTCTGCGGGAACACCAGAAAAGCGCCATCGCCCATGTGCTGTATGGCGGGAACACTCTGCTGGCACACGAGGTAGGCGCAGGCAAGACCTTTGAGATGGTGGCGGCTGCTATGGAAGCCAAACGCCTGGGGCTGTGCCAGAAATCTCTCTTTGTGGTGCCAAACCACCTGACCGAGCAGTGGGCGTCGGAGTTTCTGCGACTTTACCCTTCTGCCAACATCTTAGTTACCACCAAAAAGGACTTTGAGACCCATAACCGCAAGAAGTTCTGCGCCCGTATTGCCACCGGCGACTATGATGCCATCATCATGGGACACAGCCAGTTTGAACGTATCCCCATCAGCCGGGAGCGTCAGGAACGGCTTCTCTATGACCAGATCGACGAGATCACTGAGGGCATCGCAGAGGTGCAGGCCAGCGGCGGTGAGCGTTTTACGGTCAAGCAGCTGGAGCGTACCCGTAAGTCTCTGGAAGCAAGACTGGAAAAGCTGCAAGCCGAGGGGCGAAAAGACGATGTGGTAACTTTTGAGCAGCTGGGTGTGGACCGATTGTTCGTAGACGAGGCCCACAACTACAAGAACCTGTTTTTATACACCAAAATGCGGAATGTGGCAGGGTTATCCACATCGGACGCGCAGAAATCCTCCGATATGTTTGCCAAGTGCCGCTACATGGATGAGATCACCGGAAACCGTGGCGTGATCTTTGCCACCGGCACACCGGTCAGCAACTCCATGACCGAGCTTTACACCATGCAGCGTTATCTCCAGTATGAACGCCTGCAAGAACTGAACATGACCCACTTTGACTGCTGGGCTTCCCGATTTGGGGAGACCGTCACAGCGTTGGAGCTGGCACCGGAGGGAACCGGCTACCGGGCAAGAACGAGATTCAGCAAGTTCTTTAACCTGCCGGAGCTGATGAACCTGTTCAAAGAAGTGGCGGACATCAAGACTGCCGACCAGCTGAACCTTCCCACCCCGGAAGTGGAATACCACAATATCGTGGCGCAGCCTACCGGACATCAGCAAGAAATGGTCAAGGCTCTTTCCGAGCGCGCATCGCTGGTCCACAGCGGCAGCGTTGATCCGTCCCAGGACAATATGCTCAAAATTACCTCGGATGGCCGAAAGCTGGGACTGGACCAGAGGATCGTCAACCAGCTGCTGCCGGACGAACCCGGCACAAAGGTCAATCAGTGTGTGGACAATATCATGCAGATCTGGCGGGATGGCGAAGCTGACAAGCTGACCCAGCTGGTGTTCTGTGATATTTCTACCCCGCAGGCAAAAGCCCCTGCAAGCAAGGCGGCGAAAACGCTGGATAATCCGCTGCTTCATGCACTGGAAGGCGCTGTGCCCCTGCCGGAGCAGGAACCGGCCTTTACGGTATATGACGATATTCGTCAGAAACTCATTGCCCAGGGGATGCCTGCCGACCAGATCGCTTTTATCCATGAAGCAAACACCGAAGTCAGGAAGAAGGAGCTGTTCTCCAAAGTCCGTACCGGTCAGGTGCGTGTGCTTATGGGCAGCACCGCCAAGATGGGTGCAGGCACCAATGTGCAGGACCGTCTTGTGGCCCTGCATGACCTGGACTGCCCGTGGAGGCCGGGAGACCTTGCCCAGCGTAAGGGCCGTATCGAGCGACAGGGCAACCAGAACCCTCTTGTCCATGTGTACCGCTATGTAACCGAAGGAACCTTTGACGCATACCTCTGGCAGACGGTGGAGAACAAGCAGAAATTCATCAGCCAGATCATGACTTCTAAATCGCCTGTGAGAAGCTGCGACGATGTGGACGAAACAGCGCTTTCCTTTGCCGAGATCAAGGCTCTGTGCGCCGGAGATCCCCGTATCAAAGAGCGTATGGATTTGGATGTGGAGGTATCCCGCCTGAAGCTGATGAAAGCCGACCACCAGAGCAAGCAATATCGTCTGGAGGACCAGCTGCTCAAATACTTCCCGGAGGAGATTGAAAAGCACAAAGGCTTTATCAAGGGTTTTGAATCCGATCTGGAGGGTTTGGCAGCGCACCCGCACCCGGAGGACGGTTTTGCTGGTATGGAAATCCGGGGTGATCTGCTGACCGATAAGGAGAACGCCGGCGCAGCCCTTTTGGATGCCTGCAAGGAGGTCAAAACCTCCGATCCGGTGCAGATCGGCAGCTACCGGGGATATGCCATGTCCGTGGAATTTTCCGCCTGGAAACAGGAATATACACTCCTGCTGAAAGGCCAGATGACCCACCGGGCAACCCTTGGTACAGATCCGCGCGGAAACCTTACCCGTATCGACAATGCCCTTGCCCAGATGCCCCAGCGTCTGGAGGCGGCAAAGGCCCAGCTGGATAACCTCTATCAGCAGCAGGCTGCCGCAAAGGAGGAAGTCGGAAAGCCATTCCTTTATGAAGAAGAACTGAAAAGCAAAAACGCCCGTCTGGTGGAGCTGGATACCCTGCTCAACATCGACGGAAAGGGACCGGCACACGATGAAGCTGTCGTTGCCAAAAGCACACGGCCTTCGGTATTGGACCATCTGAAACGCCCGGTGCCGCCCCGCAGTACCGACAAGAAACCCAAACAGCATGAGGAGGTGCGATAACATGAATACCAACGATCTGAATACGGCCCTTTATGAAAAGATGGCTGCTGAGCAGGATAAGTACAGGGACTGGCTGAAAAGCCAGCCCCCGGAAGAAATCCTGCACCACACCTATGAGTACACCATCCGTGAGGACATCGTGATGGCGATGGAGGAACTGGAGCTGACCGACGCACAGGCCCAGGCGCTTTTGGGATCTCCCTCGCCGCTGGCGGATGTGTACCGCTATTTTGAAAAGCTGGAGACCGGCTATATGGATGTGATCCGGGACAGCATTGAAAACCGGGCCAATGAGGTATGCAGAGAACCAGAAGAACTTAATCCCATGGTAGTTTATCTTCATTCTGCTTCATACGCGACTAAGCATGGAGAAACAGACGCATATTGGCTGTCAGACCAGGCGAACTTTTCCTGCAAGGTTGCCATTGAGCAGGCAATCAACGCCCATTATAGGGATAACCATCTGGACACTTCGGCTGCGGTACAGGAGGTTATGGAGGAATTTGGACCGGAGCGAATGAACTTTATCCTCGCCAATACCATTCAGCATAAGGATACAGATGGGCGAATCTCTCGTGATAACAAAGCGTGGGCAAAAACCATTCCTATGCCGGAAGGTAGTGTTTCTTCCCAACAATGTGCAGATCTGGTAGTTGATCGTGTTAATCCGGGACTTGTAGACCTGTTTGTAAAACAGGCTCGAAAGGCCGTTCAGGAGAAAGAAAAAGGCTCTGTCCTGCAAAAGCTCAAGCAGGAACTGCCTGCCCATAAGCCTGGCGCCCCGAAGAAACGGGAGCCGGAGCGATAACCATGGCAAAGCGTAAGCGAGATGTTCCGGTTTTGTTTTGGGTGTCCGCAGAAGAATTGGAATTGATCCGTCAAAAGATGCAGCAATATGGGACAGAAAACCTGAGTGCCTATCTGCGGAAGATGGCTTTGGATGGCTATGTGGTGCAGCTGGATTTACCGGAGCTGAAAGAACTGGTTTCCCTTATGCGATATTCCAGCAACAACTTAAATCAGCTAACCCGCAAAGTGCATGAGACCGGGCGGGTTTATGATGCCGATCTGGAGGATATATCCCAGCGGCAGGAGCAGTTATGGGAGGGCGTTAAGGAAATCCTTACCCAGCTTTCTAAACTTTCATAACAGGGATAGACACTCCATTTGCGGAGGGAGGAACGGCGTTTCTTCGCCGCACCTCCCTCCGCTTTTTCTTTTTGCCGGTATCCTTGTCTTTTGCCTGTCCATACCGGATAATATGAAATAGAATAGAAGCAAAGGAGTGAAAACAGATGCTGACCTTTGAAAAAGTGTTAGAGATTTTTGCGGACTACCTGGCCGCAGATAAGACCATCGAAGTTTATATCAGCCGTCATGGATGTGTAAGGGTTGAATTTGACCAGGACTTTCACTATTGTACCGGCGAGGTGTGCCATACGCCCAGGGAACTGTTTGACCTCTTATCCGATGATTACCGGACTTATCTGGAGATTGAACTGACCAAAGGCAGACGGGAACTGACAGAAGATGATGTAAAAGAAGTGGATACCCTGTGCAAACGGTATCTGGACCGCTGGAAGGAGGAATTGGGATGAAGATTTTGAAATGCCTGCTGATGATCGCAACTGCACCGGTCATTTTGGTGCTGACGCTTTTTGTCTGGCTCTGCACGGGGCTGATCTACATATCCGGTCTGGTGCTTGGGCTGTTCAGCACGGTGATTGCTCTGCTTGGCGTGGCTGTGCTTATTACCTATTCCCCGCAGAATGGTGTGATTTTGCTGGTTATGGCATTTTTGATTAGTCCCATGGGGCTGCCACTGGCTGCGATCTGGCTGCTGGGCAAGGTGCAGAGTTTGAAATTTGCCATTCAGGATTGGGTTTATGGATAAAGAAACGGGATGTTTGACATCTTGTTTCTACAAAATCGGAAGTGAAACTACAACATTTTCGGAAGTGAAATGCAAATATAGTCGGAAGTAAAACATTGATATTTTCGGAAGTCAGTGATATACTATCTCTATAAAAGAGATTTAATGGAGGTAGTTCATGGAAAATAAATACTTGAAACGAATCGCTGACCGTGTATTGCAGGAGCGATTAGCAGCAAGTGGAGCTGTGCTAATTGAAGGTCCAAAATGGTGCGGCAAAACAAGGACAGCATTGGAAAATTCAAAAAGCCATTTGTTTATGCAAGACCCGGATAAAGCGATTTCTTATTTGAAAGCAGCAGATACAAAGCCTTCGCTGCTCTTAAAGGGTGACACGCCAAGACTGCTGGATGAGTGGCAGACAGCACCGGTACTTTGGGACGCCGTTCGGTTTATGGTAGACCAGCGTGGGAAGTCAGGACAATTTATTTTGACAGGTTCAGCGGTTCCAAAGGACAATGTAGTGCAGCACACGGGTACGGGACGAATTTCCAGATTGTTGATGCGTCCTATGAGTCTTTACGAATCTATGGAATCTAATGGCAGCGTTTCTTTGAAAGCGTTGTTTGATGGAGAAACAGAAATAGACAATTTTTCCACCTTGACAATAGAGCAGATTGCATTTGCGATCGTGCGGGGTGGATGGCCGGCATCCATTGGGGAATCAGAGAAAATTGCGTTACGCCATGCCATTGACTATGTGGAAGCAATTATCAATGCAGATGTTTCCAGAGTAGATGGTATTGAGAAGAACCCTGTTCGTGTAAGAGCGTTGCTGCGATCTCTTTCCAGAAATATTTCAACGCTGGCAACAATCAGAACAATTCACGATGATATTGCCATGGGAGATGCAGATGAAAGCATCTCTGAGAAAACAATCAGTCAGTACCTGGGGGCATTGGATCGAATTTTTGTCACAGAGAATTTGCCAGCATGGAATCCAGCCCTTCGTTCTAAGACGGCAATCCGCACATCGCCAAAGCGACAATTTGTTGATCCGTCTATTGCGGCGGCAGTCATGCGATTGACTCCATCAAGATTGCTGGAAGATTTCAATTATTTTGGATTTCTTTTTGAATCCTTGTGTGATCGGGACTTGCGCATTTATGCAGAAGCGATTGACGGGCAGGTTTTCCATTATCGTGATGGAAGCGGTCTGGAGGCAGATGCAGTTATCGCATTGAACGATGGCCGTTGGGCAGCGGTTGAAGTGAAATTAGGGTCAAAAGAGATTGAAGATGCAGCAGTACATTTGCTGGAATTGAAAAATAAAGTGAATACCGAAAAAATGCGGGAGCCATCGTTCCTAATGATTTTAACAGGAACCGAGATTGCTTACCGCAGAGAGGATGGTGTTTATGTTGTTCCGCTGGGATGTCTGAAAGATTAAACCACAAAGTCGGAAGTAAAAATTTAATATTTTCGGAAGTCAAACGGCAATATTATCGGAAGTCAAAAGGTTAAAAGAACGCGGTCTGCTACGGCAGGCCGTTTTCTTTTTCGGGAAGGAGGTCTGACCTATGGCAACCACAAGAATCATGC
>ERZ1026978.1031-NODE-1031-length-9440-cov-19.853490_pt1 | contig 9440 bp, 8 predicted proteins | sample MGYA00519560_ERZ1026978 | MGnify/ENA primary metagenome ERZ1026978 (study PRJEB26926, sample SAMN06164401) | human gut metagenome | biome: ENVO:00009003; feature: ENVO:2100002; material: ENVO:00002003 | host: Homo sapiens | place: USA | collected 2012 ... | reverse complement strand
CGGCATTGGCTCCCGAAAAGGGAGGGGACCCACGCAGTGGGGAGGACCGGCGGAACCCTCCGTCCCCGTCCGGGGCTCGTGACAGGAATTGGTAATTGTCATTGGCGCAAATCCATAAATGTGACCTTCTGCGATGAATTCCGCCCCATCTCCGCTGTAAAGTAAATTTACAGGATTGTAAAGTTTTTTTACAATATTAAAATGGAATATCCAGTGTAACGTGCAGAAAAACAGTGCGTTATAAATAATGGCACAAGAGTGGCAAACCAAAACTCTGACCGGATGAAAGATATGTCCATGCCGAAGAAATCGGCCGATTGGCATTGATGGAATCACCGGGAGGACAGAACAGATGAACATTTTCAGTTACATACAAGCGGCAGTCAGGACATTGCCGATGAAAGGACGCAGGAACGTCCTGAAAATCATGACATTGGGCGTCGGCCTTGCAGTCGGTCTCGTGCTGGCATCCAAGGTCTGCTTCGAAAAGACATTCGACGACTTCTACAAGGATGCAGACAGGATATATTATCTGAACGAAGCCATTGAACTTAACGGCAGATACCAAGTCTATCCTCAAGTCGCCGGAGGAGTCGCCCCGAAGATGAAGGAATACTTCCCGCAGATAGAAGAGGCCACCAGATTTACATATATATTTGAGACCGCCTCCTTGGTACTGCCGGAATCGGACAAACGCGTGGATGTCGGGCTGACTTGTCTAAGCGATACGTCATTTTTTAAGGTCCTTGACAGGAAATGCCTGGCCGGAAACCTGACCGAACCCCTTGGCATTGAAGCAAATGTGGTTATTTCATCCAAGTTGGCGACCAAGATGGCAGCAGCATTGACCTCAGGCAAAAAAATGGACGAGAAGGCGGCTGCGGCAGCCGTGCTCGGACAGAAATTCACGATTGCCGGGGATACGCAGAAATATGAACTCACGGTCGGCGGCGTCTATGAAGAATTCCCGCTGAACTCATCTTACAGGCTGGACATGATAGTCTCCATGCCGAGCATCGGGCATTTCATGTACGACGGCTCGGAAAACATGGTAGGCAACGACAGCTATAAAGGATTCATAAAACTGAAGAAAGGCATTGACCCGAGCGAAATCGAAAACGGACTCCCTGGCTTCATGGACAAGCACATGCCGATGGACGAGTTGCGGGCAGCCGGATATGAAATGAAACTTCCGATAAAGCCATTCGTGAAATTCCATGAAGAGGATGAAACTCAGCGGAATATGACACTCGTGCTGGCCTTCGTAGCCTTCGCGCTTCTGCTCACGTCTATGCTGAATTACCTCCTGATCGTGCTTTCGTCCGCCGCCATCCGTGCCCGCGAGATGGCACTCCGCAAATGTCTGGGCAGCAGCGCGAAAGACATCTTCGGGATGATGTTCGCAGAAGCGATCGTCCACACCGCATTCGCAGCCGCCGTCGCTGCAATCCTCATCTTTGCGTTCAGGTCAATGATAGAGACCATCCTCGGTGTCAATGTCATCGCACTCTTCACCGGACGGCCGCTCGCATTGGCATTGACAATAATAGTCGTGCTCCTGGCATTGAACAGCCTCCTTCCCGCAATCTTCTTCAACAGGATTCCGGTAGCTGCGGCATTCAGGAATTATCGCGCCGGCAAGCGCATGTGGAAGCTTGGACTCCTCGCGGTGGAATTTGCGGCTGTCGTTTTCCAGGCCGTGGTCATGAGCGTGATTACATTGCAATATGACAAGATGATGAACGCGGACCGTGGGTTCAAATATGATGACGTGGCGATGATAGCCATGCCGGAAGCAACTCAGTCACAGAAGAATACGCTGATGAATGAGGTCCGTTCCCTCTCCGGAGTGGAAGATGCAAGTTTCGCATATCAGAATCCTTTCACAGGCTATAGCGGAGACAATGTGAGCGTTCCCGGCGAAGACCGCCAGCTGTTCAACATTCGTGACGCATATTATGTGGATGAACATTATTTCAATGTCTTCGGCATCAAGATTCAGGAAGGAAGCAATTTCGATCCGACTCTCAACAGCGATGCGGAAATGATTGTGGACAGGAATTTCGTGAAAATGATGAAGAATACTGCCGGATGGGACGATGTCCTCGGACGAGAAGTGATGGTTACTTCGCATGAAGCTGGTCCAGTCAGGATATGCGGCATCATTGACGATATGCATACCGGTGGCTTTTCCGTGGCAGAAGCCGATTTCGGCGGGCGCCCGATGGGTATATTCTATTGTGACTCAGAGAAATATGCCGGAATGTTCAATTACATATTCGTGAAATATCATAAGATGTCCCCGGAAATGCTTCAGAAAACCGATGAAATTACAGGAAAAATACTGGACGGGCAGTGGTATAGAATATATCCGTGCAATGAACTCGCCGCTTCGAATTTTGTGGACACCCTCAATACGAGAAACTCCATCCTCGCAGGAGGCATTGTGACGCTCTTTATCGCGCTGATCGGCCTCATCGGCTACACGATTGACGAAGTCCGTCGCCGCAGCAAGGAAATCGCGGTCCGTCGCGTAAACGGCGCCCAGTTCTCCCAGATCAGGTCAATGTTTCTGCGCGATGTCATGGCAGTGGCCCTGCCGTCCGTGGCAGTCGGAGCAGTGCTCGCCTACATTGTCGCAGGGCGTTGGGAACAGAATTTCAGCCTTCAGGCGGGACTCCCTTGGTGGATTTTCTTAGGCGCCATAGCCGCAGTGCTGGCTATAGTTGCCATCATATCAGACATTTACGTAATACGCACAGCGGGAACCAATCCTGCTGACAGCATTAAGACAGAATAAAACGGAGCATATCAGAACAAATAAAAAAATACATATATCATGATCAAGATTACAAACATTTGCAAAGTCTTCAGGACTGAGGAAATCGAGACAGTTGCGCTCGATAATGTATCATTCGAAATCAAGGACGGAGAATTCGTCTCCATCATGGGCCCTTCAGGATGCGGAAAATCCACGCTCCTGAATATCCTCGGCCTTCTGGACAACCCGACTTCCGGCAGTTACCAGCTTCTGGGACAGGAAGTTGCGCAGCTGAAGGAAAAGGACCGTACCAAGTTCCGCAAAGGAAACATCGGCTTCGTCTTCCAGAGCTTTAACCTGATCGATGAACTCAATGTGTTCGAAAACATTGAACTTCCACTCAGATATATGGATTTCAGTGCGTCTGAGCGCAAGGAGAAAGTGGAGGCGGTGATGGCGCGCATGAACATCAGCCACAGGGCAAAGCATTTCCCTCAGCAGCTTTCAGGCGGTCAGCAGCAGCGAGTTGCGATTGCACGTGCGGTAGTCGCAAACCCTAAACTGATTCTTGCCGATGAGCCTACAGGAAACCTCGACTCCAAGAACGGCAAGGAAGTCATGGACCTGCTCTGCGAACTGAACAGGGAGGGCACGACCATAGTGATGGTTACCCACTCACAGAAGGATGCGGCTATGGCACAGCGCACCATCGACCTGTTCGACGGTCATATAGTAAGTGATGTCAAGAATGAATTGTAATGAGATATATTTTCAATAATTTTCTGAACACCCTCAAGCGGTACAAGGTATCCAGCCTGCTGAATATCATAGGAATGGCAGTGGCTTTCGCTGCCTTCTACGTGATAATGACGCAGGTCTGCTTCAACCTTGGCTACAACAAGTCGCTTAAGGATGCGGACCGGACATTCGTGTTGTCCGTCCCTTCGCAATATAATGAGGGAAAGTTCAGTATCTTCATAAACAGACCGTTGGGAGAAGCACTAGTCTCAGGCTCTTCCATGTCGGAAGGCGGAGGAGTGTTCAGCATGTACCCTTTAGGTGAAGTCTGCTACACGAGGCGGAATGATGCCCCGGTAAAGATGAATCTGAACCTCAATCAGTATTCCGCCGGCGGACTGCGGGCCTTGAATTTCGAGGCCGTGGAAGGCTCTCTTGATGAACTTTCCAAGCCTGCAACTGTCGCCATATCAGAGTCTTCTGCCAAGAAATATGATCTTGGAATCGGAGGCAGCATCTCATGGAGTGACCCTCAGGGTGAAAAAGGGGCGAGAGAGATAGTTCTCATATACAAGGACTTCCCCAAGAACAGCGACCTGAGTACGGTCAATGCCGTTTACGACATGAATGATCATTGTATCGACGATCGCAGTGAGTGGTCTTTTCCGTATTGCGTGAAACTCCAGAACGCCTCACAGAAGGAAGAATTCGAAAAGGGGACGAAGGCTACGCTTCTCGATTATTTCAAGAAACTGTATGATGGCGCAGGAGAGACACTCTCTGACGAAGACATTGATGAAATAAATAACCGGTTCAATATTAAGTTGATACCTCTGTCCGAGCTCTTTTATACGAAAGAACTTGAAGGCAAGCCGGGACGCACCGGAAATCTCACCACGGATATGACATTGCTCGCAGTGGCGGTGCTCATCATCCTCATCGCATTGATAAATTTCGTCAACTTCTTCTTTGCGCTTGTCCCTGCTCGGTTGCGGTCCGTGAATACCTACAAGATTTTCGGCGTATCGCGTACTTCATTGATATTCAACTTTATATTCGAATCGGTAGGTCTTGTCTCCATAGCATTGGCATTGGCCGCGATCATCGTCATACTGCTTCTTCGCACCAGCGTCGCCGGTATTCTTTCCTCTTCGGCTGTTTTCGGGGACAATGTTCCCGTGCTGGCAATGACGGTCGGCGCTGCTGTCCTGACGGCAGTCCTCGGAAGCATCTATCCTGCATTCTACATCACGTCGTTCCAGCCGGCATTGGTTCTGAAAGGCTCCTTCAGCGGCTCCGCTTCGGGACGCAGGCTCCGCACGGCGCTCATCGGTTTCCAGTTCGTCATATCAATGTCGTTGATTATCTGCGCCATGTTCATCAAGATGCAGCATACCTACCTGATGAACTACGACATGGGCTTCGACAAGTCCTGCCTCCTCAGCGGTAAAATTCCTTATGATGTCTGTTGGTATGGTTCCCAGAACGAAGCTTTCGAGGACAAGCTGCGCAGCAATCCTCAGATTCAGGACATTACGTGGGCTGACGGAAGGATTATCAATGTTTCAAGAATGGGCTGGGGACGAGACTATAAGGGAAAGACTATTAATTTCCAATGTTACCCTGTGGCGTACAATTTCTTGAAATTCATGGGGATAGATATAGTGGACGGCAGGGATTTCATGAAATCGGATGAGGTGTCTGAAGGCGGAGTGATGATCTTCAACGAGCAGGCGAAGAAAGACTTTGACGTGGATTTCGTCACTCCTGCGCCGGGGCATGTGGACGGGACTGTGACTGCCGGTATCTGTAAGGACTTTAATTTCAGGCCTTTGCAGTATGGTCGTGGTGATTTCGCCTTCTACGTGTTCGGTAAGCATAGATGGCGTGACGGACTTCATCAGGTCTATATAAGGACTGCGCCGGGCGCAGATGTCCAGTCGGTCATCAAGTTCGTGCTTGCGACCGTGAAAGAGATGGTGCCTTATGCTGATGACGAGCTGTGTAATATTGATTTCTTCGACAAGGAGCTCGGGGCCCAGTACAGGCAGGAGAGCCGATTGTCCACACTTATCAGCATATTTACGCTGGTGGCAATCATAATTTCCCTGATGGGAGTCTTCGGTCTGGTGCTTTTCGATACCCAGCACAGAAGTCGTGAAATTGCTGTCAGGAGAGTGATGGGAGGAAGCGTAGGCGATATTCTCAAGATGTTCAATGCCAAGTATATACGCATTGTACTGGCCAGTTTCGTAATCGCTGCGCCGCTCAGCTGGTGGGTCATCAGCAGATATTTCGCGGGCTTTGCATACCACACGCCGGTCCATTGGTGGGTATTCGCATTGTCCCTGGTGATAGTGCTTGCGATTACAATGCTGATTGTTACGCTCCGTAGCTGGGACGCCGCCACCTCCAATCCGGTGGATTCGCTTAAAAATGAGTAAATTTAATATAGATGTTTTTTGCCGTGCCGTGCCTGTGATGGGTCCGGTACGGTTTTATTGTGATTGTAAATTGAATAAAGTATTTTTGTAGTTTGAAGTTACGAAAAGAGTGTATTTTATTGGAAATGAACGTATGTTAATCGCTCATGATAGTAATAGGTTACGATTTAGTTAGTTATCTACTGCATTATTCTTCTGCGCATTGCGTAACCTTCAAAGAACTCTTCGTATGCAAAAGTAACAATAAAACGGGAGATTTTGATATGAATCTCCCTGATTTTTTCTATCTCATACAAGTTTTTCCGTAAAAGCGGCTTTATTCGTCGGCACACCATCGTACAAAAGGATTTTGAACGAACGTGTGCCAACTATCGCATAAGCGGAGAAAAGGGCTTTGCCTCACGCCTAAACAACAGTTTAGACTGATGAGGCAAGGCCCATTTCTTTTCTGCTTATGCCAAAGAGGAGCTTTTACGGTTTTTCAGATGATTTTTCTTTTTCGCTGTTCCTTTGAGCCGGAAGCGGAAAGCCGTGTATGACCGCTTGTCCATAAATGGAACAACCCGTCACCCACAGCAGGCAAACCGGGAAGAATGATTTTATCTGCCCGCCCCGACACGTCTGACCAGACAGATAGAACCATACTTCCTTGCAGGTGGTTTGCCCGGTTTCACGCTACCGGCTATGTCCTTTTTTGGGGGAGACTTCCTTTTTTCACGGATTTCTCTTTTGAAGTTTTCTGTCTAATCTGCCTCTACTTCCGTTTACCTCCATTTTCGCGCCTTTCAGTGGGCCGCATCAGGCAGTCATTTCCGTTCTGGGCGCAAAGGTAACTCCGGGATTTGACGGGAAAGCAAGGTCAAGCCTCCTGTTTTCGGGAAAAATCTCCAGCCCTGCGGGTAGTATTTTTCCCGAAAAACCTTGCATTCCCTAATCCCTACCTTTTTAAGCACCCGAAACGAAAACGACCGATGCGACAGAAAGACGCATTAAAAAAAATGTCGGATAAACGAGAGGCAGATAAGATAGTTTGAAACTCAACTCCCTCAGCTCTTGAATCCGCATAAAAAAATAAAAATCAAAAACAGAACAGATATGGGAACAACAATGGCAACAAAATTCGTGGCTTGGGAAGTGCCGACATTGGAAGCTCTGAAAGGCAGTAAGGTTTACATTCTTCGTGAAAAACTGAACAACGGAGGACAGATGAACCGAGAGGAAAAGGATTGGCTTACACGCAACGTGAACAGCAACACCTATTTCAAGAGCGCAGTCCCCTTGCAAGGCTGGAGGTTTGACTTCTCTGATGTACTCCGCACGTTTATTGTGTGCCAATACGGACATTGGACGGAATACAAGGCAACGGACAAGACCGGACTTCGCAGATACCTATACGGCAGGATAGACAACATTGTAGAACTTGAAAAATAGCGAGGATATGACAGCAACGGCAGACTTCAGACAAATGATACAATACATAGGGCTTGCGATATGCGCTCTAACCATGCGTACCGCCCTTTGGGTATTCGGCATCCTTTGGGGCATCGTCAGAGAGATAGTAAACGGAGTATTCCGAGTGGCGATAGGCATAATCGTGGCTATCCTCTCCACAATCGCCTTATTCGGTTTCATCCTTTGGTTATTCACCCTTTAATCTTACCGACAGCGATATGAAAACGACAGACCATTTCAAGAGAACGATACAGATGTATTTGGAGCAACGTGCAGCGGAAGATGCGCTCTTTGCCAAAAACTACCGCAACCCAGCCAAGAACATAGACGATTGTGTGACCTACATTCTGAACTATGTGCAGAAAAGCGGTTGCAACGGCTTCACGGACGGAGAGATTTACGGACAAGCCGTACACTACTATGACGAGAACGAGATAGAGGTGGGCAAGCCTATCCAGTGTCAGATAGCCGTGAACCATGTGGTGGAACTCACCGCAGAGGAAAAGGCGGAAGCACGACAGAACGCTATCCGACAATACCAAGACGGATTGATGCGCGAAATGCAGAACCGCAACAAGCCGAGAACCGCCACCAAAGCGACCGTCCAAGAAGTACAACAACCCTCATTATTTGATTTAGGCTTATGAAACCGAGAACACAGATACAGCAGGAAGTCGCACATCTGAGCAAGCGACTACCGAGATTGACCGCCACGCAAAAGGCATACGCTTTCCGTCATTGCTTCAAGCATTACGCAATCAAGAGGGCGGACGGCACGAATATCTGTACCGAGTGCGGACATTCGTGGAAGAGCGACCACGACCTTGCGGACACCATTTGCGGATGTACCTGCCCCCATTGCGGTATGCAGTTGGAAGCGTTGCGCACCCGAAAGAGCGTTTTCAGCGAGAACGAATACTTCTCCATTGTCACGACCAGCAAGCAGTACCAAGTGATACGCTTCTTCTTCGTCAAGTCCCGATACAAGGCAGGGCAAGCAGCCGAGTATTCCATCTATGAAGTGGTGCAGAGGTGGATTTCACCCGATGGAAAGACAACGACCGTTGCCCGACTGCGTGGTATGTCAATGTTGTATTATGACCAATGGTCTGAATACAGCGACATGGAGGTGCGCAAGAACAACGGACTTCACGCATACGATATAACACCTATGTGTACCTATCCCCGACAGCGTTTCATCCCCGAATTGAAACGTAACGGTTTCAAGGGGGACTACCACAACACACTGCCGTATGACCTTTTCACGGCTATCCTTTCCGACAGCCGAACCGAAACACTCTTGAAGGCAGGGCAATACGCCATGTTGCGCCACTATATCCGCAGTTCCTTTGACATGGGACGGTATTGGGCATCCGTCAAGATTTGCATCCGCAACGGCTACACCATTTCGGACGGCTCCGTATGGTGCGACACCATTGACCTCCTGCGGCATTTCGGCAAGGACACGAACAGCCCGAAATACGTCTGCCCTGCCAACCTCAAAGCGGAACACGACAAGTTGGTGGCAAAGCGCAATCTGCAAAGGGAACGTGAGCGGACGGAACAGCAACGGCAAAAGGCGATTGAGGACGAGAAGAACTATCTGAAAGCCAAAGGCATCTTCTTCGGACTTGTGTTCTCCGACAGCCTTATCTGCATCAAGGTCATAGAGAGCGTGAAGGAAATGGAAGAGGAAGGACGGATAATGCACCATTGTGTGGGCGGTTATCACAACAAGGCAAACTCCCTTATCCTATCCGCCACCATTGACGGCAAACGGATTGAAACGATAGAGGTGTCACTGAAAACGCTGAAAGTGGTACAGAGCAGAGGGGTATGCAATTCCAATACCGAGTACCACGACCGCATCATCCGGCTTGTGGAGGACAATGCCGGACTTATCCGTCAGCGGATGAACGCAGCATAATATCAACCTATAATAAAGAATAATATGGACGTAAGATTTGAAAGCATGGTTTGCTTGTGGGACGATAAAATCCCCACGATGTTCCTTGAATTTATGAACCTCCTCACTTTTTGTCAGA
>ERZ1026978.1023-NODE-1023-length-9510-cov-4.674246_pt1 | contig 9510 bp, 8 predicted proteins | sample MGYA00519560_ERZ1026978 | MGnify/ENA primary metagenome ERZ1026978 (study PRJEB26926, sample SAMN06164401) | human gut metagenome | biome: ENVO:00009003; feature: ENVO:2100002; material: ENVO:00002003 | host: Homo sapiens | place: USA | collected 2012 ... | reverse complement strand
CATCGTATGCGAGGGAACACCGGAAACGGTCCGTGCCTGTCCTGACAGCGTCACGGGCAGATATCTGCGTGGATGATCCGACGCGAACTCGCCCGTGACGGTTTCCAATAGCTGCTTTCCTCGGGGTTGTCTGGGATACAGTCAGAAATCCCAATCATCGTCGTCGGTCTCGACTGATTTGCCCATTACGTACGAGCTTCCCGAACCGGAGAAGAAGTCATGGTTCTCATCGGCGTTCGGACTTAACGCGGCAAGGATCGACGGGTTCACGTCGCAGATCTCTTGTGGAAAAAGCGCTGGATATCCGAGATTCATCAACGCCTTGTTGCCGTTGTATCGCAGGAACTTTTCGACATCTTGCGTCAATCCGACAGGCTCGTAGAGACTGCGCGTGTACTCCACCTCGTTGTCATACAACTCGTTGAGCAGGTCGTAGGTGTAGTCGCGCAGTTCGCCGCGTTTATCCTCGCTGACCCGCTCAAGCCCTTTTTGATATTTGTATCCGATGTAATAACCATGCACGGCTTCGTCGCGGATAATAAGACGGATCACGTCGGCGGTGTTGGTGAGTTTGGCATGCGCGGAGAAATACATCGGTAGATAGAAGCCTGAGTAGAACAGGAACGATTCCAGCAGCGTGGAGGCCACTTTGCGCTTGAGTGGACTATCCCCCTCGTAATAGTCGAGCACGATGCGCGCTTTCCTCTGCAGATACTCGTTCTGCTCGCTCCAAGAGAACGCCTCGTCAATCTGTCGGGTGGAACACAAGGTGGAGAAAATCGAAGAATAGCTCTTGGCGTGCACTGATTCCATGAACGCGATGTTCGTATAGACGGCTTCCTCATGCGGGGTAAGCGCATCGGGTATGAGGCTGACCGCACCAACGGTTCCCTGGATAGTGTCAAGCAAGGTGAGACCGGTGAACACGCGCATGGTCAACGTATGTTCGGCCTCGCTCATTGCGCGCCAAACGGGCAGATCATTGGAAACGGGTACTTTCTCCGGTAGCCAAAAATTGCCGGTCAGCCTGTCCCATACCTCAAGGTCCTTGTCATCCTCAAGTTTGTTCCAGTTGATGGCACTCACACGGTCAATGAGCTTAATTCTCTGCCGAGGTACGGATATCGGTGCCATGATGGTCGTCCTTTCTAATCGTCGTCTTATCGTTGCGGCCGTATAACCGCCTGTATTCGTCCGGAGCCGTCAGGCGAAGTATCGCGCGGTAAACCAAACGAGACATGTCTTTTCTTGTTCCTTTCAAGCCACGGGTCTCACAACATGCAACTGACGCAGCCTTGCACTTCGGTGCCAGACAACGCCTGCTGACGAATGCGGATGTAATATAGCGTTTTGATGCCTTTGCGCCATGCATAAATTTGCGCCTTGTTCAAATCTCGGGTAGTCGCCGTATCGGGGAAGAACAAGGTCAGCGACAGGCCCTGATCGACATGCCTCGTTGCCTCGGCATACGTATCAACAATGGCCTTCCATCCGATTTCGTACGCATCCGCGAAATACTGGAGATTGTCGTTGGTCATATACGGAGCTGGATAGTAGATCCGTCCAATCTTGCCTTCCTTGCGAATCTCAATTTTCGAAGCGATAGGGTGGATGGAGCTCGTGGAATGATTGATGTACGAAATTGACCCAGTGGGCGGCACGGCCTGTAGATATTGGTTAAAGATACCGTCACGTATGATGTCATCACGCAGACGACGCCAATCATCCTCGTCGGGGATATGGATGCCCCGCCGTGCGAACAGCGACGCGATTTTTCCGGTCTTCGGCGCCAGCGATCGCTCGCCGTTCGTGTATTTGTCGAAATAGTTGCCTGCGCCTGCAGGCTTCGCATAGGCGGACCGTTCGAAGCCTACAAACCGTGTTCCGCGTTCGACTGCGAGCTCATGCGAGGCACGGTAGGCATGGTATGCAACGGTCATGAAGTACATGTCAGTGAAGTCGAGGGCTTCCGGTGAACCGTACATGATCGATTCTCTGGCAAGGAATCCATGGAGGTTCATCTGTCCCAGGCCGATGGCATGACCTTCGTCGTTGGCGCGTCGGATGGATGGCACACACGCGATGTCCGTATGTTCCGACACCGAGGTCAGTGCGCGAATCGCACGTTCCACAGTTCGTCCCAAATCACTGTCCATCGCTTTGGCGATGTTGAGCGATCCAAGATTGCAGGACACGTCACGTCCCACGTGATCGTAGGACAGATCCTCATGATAGGTGCTTGGCTCCTGCACTTGGAGGATCTCCGAGCACAGGTTGCTCATGGCGATTCGTCCGTCGATCGGGTTGGCTCGGTTCACAGTATCTTCGAACACCATGTACGGGTATCCGGATTCGAATTGCAATTCGGCCAAAGTCATGAAGAACTCTCGTGCGTCGATGTAGGTTTTCCCAATGCGTTCATCGTCCACCATATTCCGGTAGTTTTCGCTGATGGAAACATCGGCAAAGGGCCTGCCCATGACGCGTTCGACGTCATATGGGCTGAACAGGGCCATAGGTTCGTGTCTCTTCGCCAGCTCGAATGTGATATCGGGGATCACTACTCCAAGAGCCAAAGATTTGATACGAATCTTCTCATCCGCGTTCTCGCGTTTGGTATCGAGGAAATGCATGATGTCCGGATGATGAGCGTTGAGGTACACCGCACCGGCACCCTGTCTAGCGCCCAACTGGTTGGCATAGCTGAAAGAGTCCTCAAGCAGTTTCATCACAGGCACAACGCCGCTGGACTGGTGTTTGATGCGCTTGATGGGCGCGCCGGCCTCGCGCAGATTGCTAAGCAACAGCGCGACGCCTCCACCTCGCTTGCTCAATTGCAATGCGGCGTTGATGCCACGCGATATGGACTCCATGTTGTCTTCGATACGTACGAGGAAACAGCTGACCGCCTCTCCGCGCTGTGCTTTACCGAGGTTGAGGAAAGTGGGCGTCGCCGGTTGGAAACGCCCTGATATAAGTTCTTCGAAATACGATTCGGCGGCCGCATGGTCGCCGGCGGCAAGCGCGAGCGCAACGGCGGCTGCGCGTTGTGGGAAGTTCTCCAGGTATTGTTTGCCGTCGAAAGTTTTCAATGCGTATGAGCGGTGGAACTTGAAGGCTCCGAGGAATGTATCGAATTTAAAGTCGCACTCATCCACGTTGCGGTAGAACTTGTCAAGGAATTCGGCGTCATATTGGGCAAACACGGATTCGTCGTAGTAGCCGTCTGCGATGAGCCGACTGAGTCTGTCTTGCGTGGAGTTGAAGTGGACGGTGTTCGGCAGCACGTGCTTTTCGACATACTCGCGTACGGCTTGGAGGTCTTTATCGAATTGGATGCGCCCCTGCTTGTCGTAGAGATTCAGCATCGCGTTGAGCGAGTGCCAGTCATGGGCACGATCGTAGGAGGCTGTAACGTCGGTTGCTGCGTGTGGTGTCGTTGAATCTTCTGGCATGGTTATCGTTGTTCCTGTTGTGTGTATTCGTCGAAAAATCTGTGCAGTCCTTCGCGCACGGCCGTGGTGTCTTCCGGAGTGCCCATCAGTTCGAACCGGTAGAGTAGCGGTACGCGGCATTTAGCCGCGATGATGTCACCTGCGATGCCGTAGGCTTCGCCGAAGTTGGTGTTACCCGATGCGATGACTCCGATGATGCCACTGCGGTTGCGTTCATCATTGAGGAATCGTTTGACTTGCACGGGCACTGCTTTGCCGATTGTTCCTCCGCCGTATGTAGGTGTCAGCAAGACATAGGGCTCATCCACATGCAGTTCCGGCTCATCCGGCCGCAGCGGAATGCGCATTGCATGGATGCCGAATTCATACAATCGGCATCCCTCAACGAAGCGTGCCGTATTGCCCGATGCCGACGAGAAGTACACCAGCGCGCTCACCGGCAGCGAGCCTCCAGCTCGTGGATTTTGTCTGGACGATACCCGGACCAGGATTCGTCGTCTGCGATGATGACTGGCATCTGCTGCCATCCTTCGTTCCGCAATCTGTCGGAAATACGTGCGTTGGCCGTAATGTCGACAGTCGTATACGGAAGGCCTCGTTTGTTCAATTGGCGTTTTGTCGCCGTGCATTGCGGGCAGTTTGCTTTGGTGTATAACGTAATGTTCATGTTCCACGTCCTTTCACGACCGTACGTCGTTGGTACGTGGCACACATTATCCGAACGAAAATAAAAATCAAGACCACAACATACAGTGTTTCGTCACATTTTCAAACACTATATACGGCGTGTTTCCAGTATTGGCAACAGTTTTGAAGTTCCAGAGCAGGACGTGGGCCGGATTTGTGGGATTTTTCACATCGGATGCAATCGTTCTTCACTAAAAGCCCCATGTCATAAAAGGCATATAGGAACCGGAGTCTTATTCCCTTCGGGAACCCAGCCGTCACTCACTCAAGTTGACCTTGGACGACCAATCATGCACTAACCGCAGAAAAGACAGACGTCCCGCACCCCGGCAACGCAGATTCAGGTTTCTTTGCAGAAATCTACAGAGATTCTTTCGGCACACTTTTTGACCGAGCTGGGAGGCATCCGACATACCATACCGACCAACGGTATGTATAATGTTGGTGTATTCGACTCCACCATTGAAGGAGAGGCATATGGCGCGTAATGCACACCCTGAGGTGACGCGACAGCGAATCCTTGACGCCGCGAAAAAGCTGTTCGCGCAAAAGGGGTATGAGCGCACCACGATTCAAGATATTCTCGACGAGCTCGAAGACCTTAGCAAAGGCGCTATCTATCATCATTTCAAAAACAAAGAAGCGATGCTGTATGCGCTGGTAGATTCCGACAACGAACGACTTCTTCCCCAAGCAAATCAAGAGGATGACTCACGAAACGGATTGCAAAAACTACGCAATTCGCTCATGATGCAGATTACCGACGCCGAACATATGACCCTCATGCGCGATGCATTTCCCCTTCTGAACGACCCGAAAATCCTCGCCGAAAATCTTCGCATCTGGCGAACCGACAGCACCAAAATCGCATACGACTTCATCCAGGAGGGGTTAAAGGACGGTTCAATTACAACCGAATACCCTCAAGAAGCCGCGGAACTTTTTTCACTGCTATTCAATTACTGGCTAGCCCCAAACTTCTACCCCATCACTACCCTTAGTGAATTCAAGCATCGCATCCACTGTCTTGGATTGATTATGGACTCGCTCGGAGTTCCACTTATCGATCACGACAGTGATATGGAAGATCGGCTTGCGGAAGGCTTCTTCCTACTCGCCAGCAATCCGCAATAAAAGCTCGGCAATGTCAATCTATCTTTATTTGCACTTTTTTACATACCGTCAGTCGGTATCGAAAGGAATAGTCATGAAAAACTCGTCAGAAACGATGCTCCAATCCAGCTTGCGCTCCGCAAACTTCATCCTGCTTGTACTCGGTCAAGGCATTTCCTTGTTCGGCAATACCATGCTCCGATTTGCCATGTCCATGTGGGTACTGGACGAAACCGCATCATCCACGACCTTCGCCACCGTGCTGGCCATATCCGTCATTCCGACCATACTTATCAGCCCATTCGGAGGTGTTATGGCCGACCGAGTAAGCAAACGTGCCATGATGGTGGCGCTCGATATCATCTCAGGAATCGTCACGCTGCTCGCGACTGTGTTTTTCGCACTATCCGGATTCAACATTCTCGCCATCGCCATCATGCAGGTAATATTGGCAGTACTCGATGCCATGGAAACTCCCGTCGTACAATCCGCACTGCCACAAATCATCGGAAGAGAGTCCTCCACTGACCTTCGCCGAGGCACGGCCATCATCAACCAAGTGCAGCAGCTCAGCCAATTACTCCCGAGTTTCCTAGGTGGCGTGATGTACGGGCTGATTGGCATTCGACCGATGATGCTCATCACCGCAGCATGTCTTATGTCGGCAGCCATGGTTGAATGCTTCATCAGACTCGCGAAGCCCCTATCGAATCAAGATGATGCCGGCATCTGCCTACTCGGCGTCATTATCGGCGATATGCATTCGGCGACCGCTTTCCTGCTTCGCAAGGAGCCGACCGTAGCACGATTAGCCGGTGTTTGCACATGGATTAATCTGATACTGACTGGATTCAGTTCAGTAAGCTTTCCTTACATTATTCGAACTACGTTAGGCTACGATGCGGCGACATATGGTCTATGCGATGGCATTATCGGCATTGCCGGCATAGCGGGAACATTCATTGCTGGATGTTTCGCCAACCGTTTGAGATCACAAAACGCCCCTTCGTTGTTGTTCGTGGAAAGTCTTATGCTGCTTCCGCCGGCCATCGCTTTCCTGCTTCCATGTTCAGCGCAAACCAAGCTCATCATGCTGGTACTCTGCACTGCGGTAGTCATAATCGCCGTTGATTTCTTGAACCTCATTCTCGTGCCATCTATTCAGATGAGGACGCCAACCGCGTTTACCGGCAAGGTCATGGCCATTATTTCATCGTTGACGATATGCGCCCAGCCACTCGGGCAAATGCTTTACGGATGGCTGCACGCACATTGCACGGTTTGGCTTATTCTGCTGATTTCAGCACTGGCATCACTACCCTTGGCATGGCTGGCTCGCCCACTGTTTGCGCACCTTGACGATACGATTTCCGAGTAAGGCAGGGTGACGAACGAGCAGCGGTCATTGGGCTGCTTGGTTCAGCGGTCCACGGCGTTTCATCCATGTATCGAAGCCGAGGCAAATCAACACTAAAATGTGCCAAGAGCCATATCTGCCGGACCAAGCTGAAAATATCCCATGAACAGATAGACGAGTGCGATATTGAAACACTGATTCCCAAGCTGGCCGGAGCCACTTGGCTGAATCACTATCTTGAGAGCCTGCCGAATCTGGAAACCCAGGAAACAGATGTGCAGACAAGTTATCAGCATGCGACGTTCAACGGTTGACATCTGTTATACAGGAATGTTCGATCGGGGTTCTTTGGCACGACATAGCATGCACCGAGATTGAAGAGACAGAGCTCATCAGAACGTTCCTCCATTCAATCTCGGCGCAACCATGATACATACGCTTTGACGTTCGCGATCTAATAGGCCGATCAGTCGCCGACTGAAACCGGCCTCTCCTCGTTTCCTCCCGTCTCATCCACGCTTCCCATGTATGGACCCATCAGATCGATATATTCCTTCGCGTCATGAGCGAAAAGCGCACGCGTGGCACGTAGGGATTCGACATCTCTCGGAAAACGGTACAGCGCAACCATTGTCGACAGATCCCTAAGCCCGTTACAGGTGTCCATTAATTGTTTCTTCTCCTTTCGCGGTGCGAAAAGCGCATCATCCCTACTTTCCGGTTCCGGGAAGCAGATATACCCTCCCAATGTCATCACCAACCCCATCCCTTTAACGGATTCAGTCGTTCGTCTCAGACTTTCCACTCCCTGCTGGAACATCTTGTCATCACGGGTCCGGAACCCTTCAGTAAGGGGCCGCGAGCCCACTGCCCCCAACAGCGACAGGGCAAGATCATGCAGGTACAGCGGATCCTCCCAAATGTTCGCCACCTGATATGCGCCCTTCTGGTAAACGCGTTCCATGATTTGCGAAGCTGATTCAGTCTGCTTGTTCCACAAAGCACGATACGCTTCCACGATTTTCCCCGCATCGTACAAATATCGCGCATCCATACACGCGGGATATTCAAGCAACATGGATTCGGCAAGGTCGGCATTGCAAGCATAGTCCAGATCGGCTTGAATTCTAAGGTCGCGCAGATGGTCGCACAGATTGCGATAGGAGAAGTCTTCATCGCATCCGGAATCCACCACTTTCGGATCGTCCCTCAGCATGCACATGCCGATACCGCCATATCCAAGCACCATCAACGCAACATCGGCCGCACGCGGCTCTTCCTCACCCCAACGCAGCAGACTGTACGCGGCCAGCCAGTATACTTCCTGCAAATATTCAGCCATGCAGGCCAGTCTCTTCTTTTTGCTAATAACGTATTTCCCGCCTTTTTTCTTGCTTCTCCGAAACACATCCTTGGTGCGGGTCAATCCAATCTGGAATGGCATTCTGCTGCTGGGCCTTTGCAAAGCCACCGCCATCGAAGCGTCATTAATCATTTCATAGAGCCAAACGCTCATACCGTACTTACGCACGATGTTACGGCATCCATCAAGAAAATTCGCATTATGCTCAACCAGATCATAATCGAACGAAATCATGGCCCACGCCAGATTCGCCACCCATGATGTGCTGCAGAATAATTCCTTCCCCAGTTCACAGACTTTTTCGTCGAAAAGTGAAAGAGGCCCGATCTCACCGTATTCATCGTGGATTTTCCCCAATTCCGCAAGATATTTGCCAGAACTGTATCCATCGAAACGCTCGATAAGTTCTTCGATCGTTGCCAAAAATCCCTGTTCATCCATATGGAACGGGCCAGTGATTATTTCCGCCATGTGCAACTCCTTTGTTGTAGGGTGCACCTACTGTCTCATATTCAAATCATCTTGTGCCACCGAACCTTGAAAATCTGTGGATATGTGGAAAACTCCACTCATATCCACAGGCGAATAACGACTGTGGATAACTCACAATTCGCATGCAACAGACCTGATCTTACGAAAACCACCATATGCAAAAAGGTCCCTTCCATCACTGGAAGAGACCTTTCAGGAAAGCATCAATGCAACGTTTCAGCTGTTAGTTGATGAGCTCCTTGACTGCCGCGATAACGGCCTGCAGACTGGACTTGGCGTCGCCGAAGAGCATCTGCGTGTTGTCTTCGAAGTACAGTTCGTTCTGGATGCCAGCGTAACCGGTACCGCGACCACGCTTCATGACCACCACGTTCTGGGACTTGTCGACGTCGAGGATCGGCATGCCGGAGACTGGAGTTCCTGGCTTGCGTGCAGCCGGGTTGGTCACGTCGTTGGCGCCGACCACAAGAGCCACATTGGCCTGCGGGAACTGCGGGTTGATGTCGTCCAAGTCGACGAGCTCTTCATACGGCACGTTGGCTTCGGCGAGCAGCACGTTCATGTGGCCAGGCATACGGCCCGCCACCGGGTGGATGGCGTAGGAGACTTCGACGCCATGGTCCTTCAGGAGCACACCAAGATCGGCGAGCTCGCGCTGAGCCTGGGCCTGAGCCAAGCCGAAGCCCGGCACGAAAATAACCTTTTCGGCGTACACAAGCTGCACGGCCAGATCATCGGCGGAAGTTTCTTTCATGGTGCCTTCCGGACCTTCACCAGCGCCAGCGGCGGCATTGGCACCACCGAAACCGCCTGCGAGCACAGACAGCAGCGGACGGTTCATAGCCTTGGACATGGCGATGGACAGGGTCACACCAGCGGCGCCAACCAGTGCGCCGGCCACGATCAGAGCGATGTTGTTGATGGCCAAGCCAGACATGGCCACTGCAGTACCAGTGCAGGCGTTGAGCACGGAAATGACCACGGGCATGTCGGCGCCACCAATCGGGATGACGAACACGAGGCCGTAGCATCTGTCTCTTATA
>ERZ1026978.1012-NODE-1012-length-9625-cov-6.942633_pt1 | contig 9625 bp, 6 predicted proteins | sample MGYA00519560_ERZ1026978 | MGnify/ENA primary metagenome ERZ1026978 (study PRJEB26926, sample SAMN06164401) | human gut metagenome | biome: ENVO:00009003; feature: ENVO:2100002; material: ENVO:00002003 | host: Homo sapiens | place: USA | collected 2012 ... | reverse complement strand
GGTCAGGCCGAACAGGCCCGCGCCCACGACCACCAGATCGGGATACTCCACCGCATCAGTCATAACAAAACAACCTTCCAAACGTTATCGATGCTTATCGCAGCCACGCAAACGCACAGGGGTGGCGTGCGATTCCTTCTCAAGTGTACCCGTGCGTCTAGTCGGTGCGGCGAGGTCCGGGCATGGTGTAATATGGCAAGAGCCTCCGCGTGGCGGTATGTCACCCAACTCCCCCAGGGCAGGAATGCAGCAAGGGTAAGTGGCCTCTTCCGGGTGCGTGGAGGTTTTCTTATATCTTCTTGCCATTCCCGTATACCGTAGAGACAATGTCGTATTCTCGGTGACTATGACCGACGAATTCAAGCCAATCATCCGAGACCCGCATAAGTCCGCGAATATGCTGGAGCAGCCGGTCGTGCCCGTTCCTGCGCCGCAGCCGTCATTGTCGCAGACGGATTCCCAACAATCCTCGCCGCAGTTCGTGCCGAGTTCCGCACAATCCGCGCCGGATCAACAATCCCCGCAGTCCTGGCAAAGACTGGGCTTTCCCGACGCCGCGCCGGTCTCGCCGATTGCGCAAACCTCCCAAATCGATTCGATCGAACAGGTGCTTTCCCCGCGTGAAGTGAACGCAGGACTCGCCAAAGCCGATCCGCTGACCCGTCATCCGCGCGTGTCGAGCATCATACTCAGCGTGGTGTTCGGTCTGCTGCTGCTTGCCGCCGCAGCGGGCGTCTGGTGGTTGGGCGTGCGCACGATGGAAGGTCAAAGCTATGAAGACATGGTCTGGTCGAAATTCGACGCGGCTCTGCCGGGATGGCTGGAACCGATCGTGCATGTCTTCACCATTTCCACCGTTGTAATCGCAACAAGCGCGATTATGTCGATAATCGCCCTCGCCGTACTCATCGTAAGAAAACGATGGCTGTTGATTGCGCAACTGGCGGTATTCGGCGGAATCTGCTTTGCCGCAGCGGAATTGCTGAAGCCGCTGCTGCCACGTCCGTACTTAATTAATCTGGAATCAAATCCCAATAATTCCGCGCCCTCTGGGCATGCCATACTCGCAGCGACTGCGGGGGTGATCCTGTTGTGCGCCGTGCCTCGCATATGTCGTGCGTTGGTCGCGGTGATTGGTTGGGCGTACGCGGTGCTTGTCGGATTGTCGGTGATCGCGGGGCAGTGGCACCGCCCGACCGACGTGATCATGGCATTGCTGATCGTCGGAGGAGTGGCTATGCTCATGCTCGCCGCAACGTTTGTGAACGGTATGGATGAGCCCGGATCGCGTGCATCGTCGCCTTCTGTGCAGATCGTCGGCAGCGTGTTGCTAACGTTCGGTGTGCTTGGCACCCTGTATGGCGCGTACATTATTTGGCAGATCCAACCGGGACTTGCGATGAGCGCGGAATGGACGAATTCCGGCGCGCATCTTTCCACGGTGATTTTGACTGCTTCCGTCGCGTCACTGGTGTTCGGCCTGGTGTTGACCATGCGTCAGCTGACTGCCTCGCCACTGACGCAACTCGGACTGGTGGGGGCTCCTCCGGCACCGCCGAAACGCTGACGACCATACCTGCGATCGCACCGAAATTTTACGGCGAAGGCCGCTCGCGCCACACGGGCGGTTTGCCAACTGCATACGGTCAGTGAGTATTATTGCGTTGCAAACGCTAGTAATAAGGAGTGGCTATGGCTACCGGCAGCAAGCTCGTGATTGTGGAGTCTCCCACCAAGGCCAAGAAAATCGGTGGGTATTTGGGCTCCGAATATACGGTGATGGCCTCGGTCGGCCATATTCGAGATCTTGCGCAGCCAAGCCAGGTGCCGGCCGCCGACAAAACCAAATTCGGCAAGTTCGGCGTTGACGTGGAAGACGGATTCAAGCCGTACTACATCGTCGATGGCAACAAGAAGAAAACCGTATCCGAACTGAAAAGCGCGTTGAAAAAAGCCGACACCTTGTACCTCGCAACCGATGAGGATCGCGAAGGGGAGGCCATCGCCTGGCATCTGGTGCAGACGCTCAAGCCGAAAGTGCCGGTCAAACGCATGGTGTTCCACGAAATCACGAAGGAAGCTATCAAAGCGTCGCTTGACAATACTCGCGACGTTGACGACGACATGGTCGATGCCCAGGAGACCCGCCGTATCCTGGACCGCCTGTACGGCTATGAGCTTTCTCCGGTGCTGTGGCGCAAGGTTGGACCGGGTCTTTCCGCGGGCCGTGTGCAGTCCGTCGCCACGCGTTTGATCGTGGAGCGCGAGCGTGAGCGTATGGCGTTCGTGCGTGCCCCGTATTGGGATGTCACCGCAACGTTGGAAGCGCCGGATGCCGATGGCAATAATGTTGCGTTTGATTCTCGCATGGTGTCGCTTGGTGGGTGTCGTTTGGCGGGTTCCAAGGATTTCGGCGCCGATGGCAAGCTGACTGCGGCCGGTGCGAAGGACCGGGTCGTGCAGTTGGATGAGACGCAGGCTTCCGCGATTGCGCAGGCGTTGGAATTTGCAACGTTTACCGTCGCGTCGATGGAAACGAAGCCGTACCGTCGCCGTCCGGTTCCACCGTTCACTACGTCCACATTGCAGCAGACCGCCGGCAATCGTCTCGGCATGAGCTCGCGTCAGACCATGCGCGCGGCGCAAGGATTGTATGAAAACGGCTATATTACCTATATGCGTACCGATTCGGTGACGCTGTCGCAGGAAGCGATCGCAGCCGCTCGTGAAGCGGTCGTCAAGCATTTCGGCGAAAACTATCTGTCGGACGCGCCGAAACAATATGCCACAAAAACCGCGGGCGCGCAGGAAGCCCACGAATGCATTAGGCCGGCGGGTGCGAAATTCCGCGATCCTGCGGAAATCGCAAGTAAAGTGCCGGCCGACCAGCTCAAGCTGTACACGCTGATCTGGCAGCGCACGCTTGCCTGCCAGATGGCAGACGCAACCGGTTCCACGGCGACCGTGCGACTGTCTGCACCGACCGAATCGAATGGGGAAGCCATGTTCCAGGCTTCCGGCACTGTCATCGAATTCCCCGGCTTTATGAAGGCGACCGGTGAGGGTCGCCGCGCGTCCGCCGAATCGAAGAAGGGTGATGCTGCTGGAAGCGTTGAACAGGCTGCGCAATCCGGCAAATCCAGCAAAGCTGATAAGAAGTCGGATGACAATGTGTCGCTGCCGCCGATGAATCCGGGCGATGCGCTCGCCGCGGTGGCGGTTGGTGCCGACGGACATGAAACTCAGCCTCCGGCGCGTTACACCGAAGCGTCGCTCGTGAAAACGTTGGAACAGAAGGAAATCGGCCGCCCGTCCACGTATGCGAGCATTATTTCCACGATTATCGATCGCGGGTACGTGTATGAGCGCGGTCGTGCGTTGATTCCGTCGTGGCTCGCGTTCTCCGTGGTCAAATTGCTGGAAACGAAGTTCCCGCGGTATGTGGATTACGAGTTCACTGCCGATATGGAAAGCGGTCTTGACCAGATCGCGAGTGGTCAGGAGACCGGCCGCAATTGGCTGACCCGCTTCTATTTCGGTTCCGGTGAGGGTGCCGCGCAGTCTGCGGACGAGGCGCATGCCGGTTTGCAGCAGCAGGTCGCGCAGTTGGGTGAAATTGACGCTCGCGAGATCAATACGATTGAGATCGGCGACGGTTTGCATGTGCGCGTCGGCAGGTATGGCCCGTATCTGGAGGATGTGAACCATCTGGATGATGAGGGAAATCCGAAGCGTGCGTCGCTGCCGGATACTCTCGCTCCGGATGAGCTGACGGTGGAAGTCGGTCATGATTTGATCGAGAATCATTCCGGCGGTCCGCGCGCACTTGGTGTTGATCCGGTTTCCGGGGGCACTGTTGAAGTGCGTAATGGCCGTTTCGGCCCGTATGTTGCGTTGGTGATGCCTTCTGCGGATGCTGGTGCTGACGGTGACGTGGCTGGTGATGGCAAGCCGAAGAAGGTCAAGAGCGCTAAGAAGACTGCCGATCGCCCGAAGATGGCGTCGTTGTTTAAGACGATGAGCCCGGAATCGTTGACGTTGGATGATGCGTTGCGTCTGCTGAGTTTGCCTCGTGAAGTTGGCTCTTATGAGGAAGCGAACGCTCAGACCGGTGAAGTGCAGACGGTTGTTGTGCAAGCCAATAATGGTCGTTACGGCCCGTATTTGACGAAGACTGGTGCCGATGGCAAGTCGGATACGCGTTCGCTCGCTTCGGAAGATGAGATTTTCACGGTTGATTTGGATAAGGCGAAGGAACTGTTCGCCCAGCCGAAGTATGGCCGTGGGCGCGGTCGTGGCGTTGCCAAGCCGCCGCTGCGTGAACTGGGCGTCGATCCGGAAACGCAAAAGCAGGTGACCATCAAGGAAGGCTTCTACGGCGCGTATATCACCGATGGTGAAACGAACCGTACGTTGCCGAAGCAGTATGCTCCCGAGTCGATCGAGCCGGCTGAGGCGTTTCGTCTGCTGGCGGAGAAGCGTGCGCAGGGTCCGTCGAAGAGGCGTGGACGCAAGGGTGCTGCTGGCAAGGGTGGTGCTAAGAAGACTGCTGCTAAGGGTGCTAAGGCTTCTGCTGATCAAGTTCGTGCCGATCGCCGTGCCAAGGTGCGCGAGTTGGCCGATAAGGGTTGGGCCAACACCCGTATCGCCAAGGAGATCGGTTCCACGCCGACCACGGTGAAGGCCGATGTGGAATGGCTCGCTGCCAACGAAGGCTACACCCGTCCCGCCGTAGTTCCCGCCCGGTGATGAATATGCAGGGCATATTCATCACCTTTGAGGACGGACAGCCCGGTGGGCTGTTCGTAGCAGTGAGCAGCGGTAGCGTTGCGAACGCCGCAGGACACACAGTCCGGTGGACTGTGTGTAGCAGTGAGCAGTGATAGTGCGTCGCGAGCGTCGCATAATTTAAAGATATGCAGGGCATATTCATCTCCTTTGAAGGCATCGACGGCGTCGGCAAAACCACGCAGGTCAAACGATTGCGTGCGTATGTTGAGGCGCAGGGGCGCGAATGCGTGGTCACGCGCGAGCCGGGCGGTACTGTGCTTGGTGTGGCGATTCGCAAGCTGCTGCTTGGCGGTGTGGAAGGTTCCGACGTGGATATTGCTCCGCGTGCGGAGGCGTTGCTGTTCGCCGCCGACCGTGCCCAGCATGTTGCCGAGGTGATTCGCCCTGCGCTGGAACGCGGTGCCGTGGTAATTACCGATCGGTACCTTGATTCTTCTCTTGCATACCAGGCTGGCGGCCGCGAATTGACGGCAGGTGAAATCCGCGACTTAAGTATGTGGGCAACGTGCGAGCTATTGCCGAATCGCACGTATCTACTGGATCTTGACCCTGTGCAATCGCATGCACGACTACAGCATGATGAAGATCGCATGGAATCTGCGGGAAACGATTTCCAACGTCGTACACGACAGGCGTTTCTTGACTTGGCAAAGGCGGAATCGCAACGTTTCCGCGTGATTGATGCCAGCCAATCCATCGATGAAGTATGGTCGCATATTCAAGACGATTTTGCACAAATCAGCCAAACGAAAACTTTCCAATCGGAGGCCGCCCAATGAGCGTGTGGGATTCGATTGTCGGCCAGCAGCGGGTTGTCGAACAACTCAAAGCCATCGCAAGTGGCGATCCGAAAGCCATTGCGCAATCCTGGCTAATCTGCGGTCCTCCAGGATCGGGCCGTTCCAATGTGGCGCGCGCGTTTGCGGCGGCGCTGGAGAGCCCCGATCATGGTCTTGGCGACGAGCCGACCAAAGCCGTGCAGCAGGTGCTTGCCGGCACTCATCCCGACGTGACCGTGCTTGTCACCAACAAAGTGACCATCGGCATCGACGAGGTGCGAGACATCATCACCACTTCCGAACAGATGCCGAGCACTGCGCCGTGGCGCATCATCATTATCGAAGATGTCGATCGCATGCTGGAACGCACCACCAACGTGCTGCTCAAGGAGATTGAGGAGCCGAGCGCGCACACGATTTGGCTCTTGTGCGCGCCGAGTGCGCAGGATGTGTTGCCGACGATTCGCTCGCGCACTCGCATCGTCAATCTTGCTGTGCCTTCCACGCAGGCAGTGGCCGCATTTCTGGAACAAAATGGCGGATTTGAGCCGAAAATCGCGGTGCGTGCCGCACGTCTTGCGGAAGGGCATATCGGCATTGCGCGCTTGTATGCGGAGAATGAGCAGGTGATGTCTGACCGTGACGAGCTGATTGTGGGTGTGCTTGGATTGCGTCGCGCATCGGATGCGGTGCTGCTTGCCGGCAATCTTATCGACAATGCGAAAGCGCAGGCTGAAGCGGAGGTGAAGGTCAAGGCGGCAGAGGCGGAAGCTGATTTTCGTAGGGTCAATGGGCTTGGGGCGAAGGATCGTATTCCTCCGAAACTGCGTGGCGCGTACAATGCGATCGCCAAAAAAGACGAGCTGAAGCGCCAAACTACGCGACTTACGCGTGATGTGCTTGACCGTGCGTTGAACTCGATTGCCAGTATTTACCGTGATGTGGCTGTGCTGCAGAACAATGCCGAGGATTCGGTGGGACTGATCAATTTGGAGAATCGTTCATCGATCACCGAACTGTCGGTGCGGCTTACGCGTGGGGGAGCGGTGCGGCGGCTGGAGGATATTGCCGTTGCGCGTCGCCGCCTGGCCGGCAATGGCAATCCCGTACTGGTCTTCGAAGCCCTCTTCTGCTCTCTCATCGCCAGTTAGGTCTAGCGGTGTTGGCACATACTGTTTTTCGGCGGGCAGATTTCTCCAGTGAGCGGAAAAATGGTTGTTTGGGTATGATTCTGGCTTGCTATCGTGCGATAACTGCCAACAAAATTGCAAAAATACGATTTAGCGCTGGTAGTTGGTGGATTCGCGCACGATCAGTTGCGGTGCAAGTGAGATATGCGCGGGGCTGTCGGGGCCGTCGTTGAGTAGGCGTAGCGCTTCGGAGACGATTTGTTTGAACGGCGGGCGCACACTGGTCAGTGGCGGCATGGTGGTGCGTGCGATTGGCGAATCGTTGTAGCCAACCACCAGCACATCTTCAGGCACGCGAAGCCCAAGCGAATGCAACGCCACCATCACGCCGAACGCGATCGCATCGTCGGCACACACCACGGCCTCCGGTTGCACGAGCGGCTCGGAAAACAGTCGCATGGCGCAGTCGAATCCGCGCTGCACGCTACGGTCTCCGAACTTGTTCCATTCGGTTTCGGTGGCAAGATGGTGCGCTCGCATCTGAGTATGGAACATGGTGAATAGTTCCGCCGATTCGAAGGAGATTTCCTTGCCGGCCATGTATGCCACAGATGCGATGCCACGTTCAGCCAAATGCCCGATCACGATTTCCATGGCTGCGTTTTCGTCGACGCTCACCATGGATGTGCGGAACGAGCATTGGCGGCCACCCACCTGCACGATCGGCAGTGTGGAGGCGTAATGTTCAAGCTCTGCGGAAAGGTAGGCCTCCCAGGCAGGCAGCACGATCAGACCGTCAACATGGCGGTCTACCAACGACTCGATGCGTTGAATCTGCGTGGCCTGATCGCCGCCGATGCCCAGCAGCAGTTGCTGCGAATCCACGTCGATGACGGGTTCGATTTCGTCAAGCAGCTGCGCGCAGAACGGGTCGTTGGCGGTCGGAATCACCAGGCCGATGGTGTTGGTGACGGTGCTGCGCAACGCGCTCGCCGCATAATTGACCGAATAGTTGAGGTGTGCCGCGGCCGCTCGCACGCGGCGTGCGATGTCGTCGTCTTTGGTGCGTTTGCCGGAAAGAACGCGGGAGACGGTGGCGATGGAGACGTTGGCTAGCGCTGCGACGTTCGTGATCGAACTGTTCGCCGAAGTTGCCGAAGCCGAAGCGTTGTCGGTTGTACGTGCCATGCTCTCCTCACCACAAATATTCGAAATGCTCGAAAAAACTCGGATTATTCGAATTACTGCCGTATCTCAATCGCGTATTCAAGAATAAAACAGCCACCCGTCGAAAGCGGCAGGTGGCTGGAAGCAAGTATCGCAATCATGCATGTTGCATTGCGATTTCATAATTGCGATGCAACAACTGAAGATTGTTGAATATCTTGCGAAGTTCTGAAATCTTCAGCAAAAGGAAGATCACTCGGCGTTGACGAGGATGTTCAGCAGGTTGTCTGCCACGGTTTCGTCATCGGCGCCCTGCACGTCGATGACCACGGAATCGCCCTGCTTGATGCCCAGGCCCATGACGGACAGGATGGAGTTAGCCGGAACCGGGTTGCCGCCTTCCTTGGCGATGGTGACGGTGCAGCCGGAGGCGGTGACGGCCTGGGTGAACTGTGCGGCCGGACGGGCGTGGATGCCGACGGGATCGTTGATGACGGTGGTGCGGGTTGCCATGATGGACACTCCTTTGAGTCGTGTGTTGATTGATTTTTGGTTGTGTTATTTGAAAGTCGTGCTGCTTGCCGAGCGAAATGCCTCGGTGCGCCGCTAATAATTACTATAGCACCTCTTTTCACGAAACGCAGAAAACGTTTACCGGTTGTGTGTTGCGGCTTAAAGTGTGTATACTGTGCGCAGGCTGAAAATGATTTACCGGCAAAGACGGTGGGAATCATGCAGTAACTCGACGCGCAAAGCAAGCGCGGAAAATCACAACAACAAACGTTCGGTTCGCGTTCCCTTCGCGGGCAAACAACAAAACAAGGAAACAGGTCAAAGGAGTTCACATGATTATCAAAGGTGTTGGCATTGGTCGCGGTGTTGCAGTCGGCCCGGTCATCCGTATGGCGCAACCACTGCCGGAACCGTCGGACGCTCCGCGTGCGGAAGGCATTGCTGCCGAAAGCGAAATCGCCCGCGTTGAAAAGTCCCTCGCACTGGTGAACGCCGACCTGAACCGTCGTGCTGAAGAGGCCGCCAATGGTGACGAAGGTGCCAAGCAGGCTGCTCCGATTCTGCAGGCCGTCGCCATGTTCGCTTCCGATCCGTCGCTGGCTGAATCCATCAAGGGTCTGATTCAGCAGGGTAAGACCGCCGAACGTGCGGTGCTCGAAGGCTTCGCCGCAGTGGAAGACATGTTCCGTGCCATCGGTGGCTATCAGGCTGAGCGTGCCGCCGATCTGCACGATGTCGGACAGCGCGTGATCGCCGACCTTATGGGCGCTCCCGCTCCGGGCTTGCCGCAGAGCGAAACCCCGTTCGTGCTCGTCGCCGAAGATCTTTCCCCCGCTGATACCGCGGCGCTCGACATGAGCAAGACTCTCGCCATCGTCACCTCGCAGGGCGGCCCGACCTCGCACACCGCTATTCTGGCGCGCGCTCGTGGCATTGTGGCGGTTGTTTCCGCAGCCGAAGCCGAAAACCTGACCGACGGCACTACCGTGGTCGTGAACGCGGCCAAGGGCGAACTCGTCGTTGACCCGACCGAAGAGGAGATCGCCGTTGCCGAAGCCGCCAAGTCCCGCGCGGCCGCAGCCAAGGAACTGCGCGGCAATCCAGGCTCCACCAAGGATGGTCATCTGATTCCGCTGCTCGCCAACGTGGGCAAGCCGGCCGATGCAGCCAAGGCGCTGGAATATGGCGCTGAAGGCGTTGGCCTGTTCCGTACCGAATTCCTGTTCATCGGCAACTCCGAGCCGC
>ERZ1026978.1010-NODE-1010-length-9637-cov-3.808913_pt1 | contig 9637 bp, 6 predicted proteins | sample MGYA00519560_ERZ1026978 | MGnify/ENA primary metagenome ERZ1026978 (study PRJEB26926, sample SAMN06164401) | human gut metagenome | biome: ENVO:00009003; feature: ENVO:2100002; material: ENVO:00002003 | host: Homo sapiens | place: USA | collected 2012 ... | reverse complement strand
TGTATAAGAGACAGCCTCGCCAATGGCGAAACGCAGAAAATGCGCGAGGAATATCGGGTAGGCAGACAGTGGCTTCCCTCCCCGCAACAGAATGAATGGGTAGAAGTGCGCGCAGCCGTGGACGAGCGCGACGCGAACGGAAAACCGCTGAGCCTTATCGGCACTTCGATGACTGTCACCCAACGAAAGGAAATGGAGGAAGCGCTCGTACAGGCAAAGGTGAAAGCCGAGGAGGCGAACACGCTCAAATCTTCTTTCCTCGCCAACATCAGCCACGAAATACGCACTCCCCTCAACGCCATTGTCGGCTTTTCCTCGCTGCTGGTGTCGGCGGAAAGGGGGATTTCGGAAGAGAAACAGGAATATATCAACATCATTGAAAACAACAACACACTCCTGTTGCAGCTTATCAGCGATGTGCTCGACCTTTCGAAGATCGAAGCCGGAACGATGGAGTTCGACTACGCCCCGGTAGATGTGCACGGCCTGTTTATCGAACTCGAAGATACGTTCCGGTTGAGGAATAAAAAGTCCGGCATCTGTATCTGCTATCACCGCCGGACGACCGAATGTGTCGTAAAGGCGGACCGTAACCGTCTGGTACAGGTGATGATGAATCTGATGAATAATGCCGTGAAGTTTACCGGGGAAGGCAGCATTGAGTTCGGGTTTGATGTGCGCGAAGACGGTTTCCTGCATTTCTATGTCACCGACACCGGTTGCGGGATACCGGAGGAACGGTTGGAAGAAATCTTCGGGAATTTTGTCAAACTCAACAGCTTTGTGCAGGGCACGGGACTCGGACTCACCATTTGCCGGGCAATCGTCGAAAGGATGGGAGGAAAGATCGGTGCTGTCTCACGGCTGGGGCATGGGAGTACTTTTTGGTTCACGCTGCCTTATACGGCCAACGAAGAGAAGGTTTGAAAGGGACGTGGCGTGACGGAAATATACTTGCTTCCCGAAGAATGGGACTTTTTAGTCAGCCCCTTCCCGAAGGGAGGGGAAGCCATGCGGATAGTCAGCTCGAATCAAGGCTCCCCCAAGAAACGGAAGATGAGCCTTACTTGTGCCGGAGTGAGCAGGATGGCTTTGTCGGAATATCCCGTGCGGGCGAGTTCGTTTTGTAGTGCCGTGTTCTTGGCGATCCAGCTGCGGAGAGTGCGGCGTGCGGAGGCGGGCTGTATGTGGGGCAGGTAGAGAGTGGCCAGTTGGCTTTTGCTGTATGCCTGTATGCGGGGCAGGGTTGCATTTTCTTCGGAAGTTGGTTTCATGATTTTTGCTTTCATTGTCTTTTGATACTGCTTTTACTATCTTTTCTATATTTCTTTCTTTCATTTTCGTTGCCAATGTAAAGGTACGCTTTTTTTAGTCGTTTGGTGTTGCTTTGTACAGAAGTCCTTGGAGGCAGTATTTGTGCGAGGCCGTGCCGACTGGTGCTCTTCCGTTACAAGTCGTTACATCGTGTATCCGGACTTTTTTGCCATCGCCTACTTTTGTCACCGTAATCGATTGCACATAGAAAACTTACATCAACCATTAAAAAAAGAAAGGAAAACAACCTTATGCCATTAATTTACAAACCTTACCAGGCGAATATCGCCAACAAAGCGGGACAGAAACTGTATTACCCCCGCCTCGTGAAATTCTCGAAAATGGTCAACACGCAGAAGATGGCGGAGCTGATCGCCGAGAAGGCTTCTCTGACACCGGGTGATGTCCACAACGTGATTCGAAACTTGATGTCCGTGATGCGTGAACAGTTGCTCAACAGCCGCACAGTACGTCTCGAAGGCTTGGGCACATTTACGATGATCGCCAAAGCCGGAGGAAAGGGAGTCGTGTTGGAAAGTAAAGTCAGCAGTTCGCAGATCGTTTCGCTGCGCTGTCAGTTTACTCCCGAATATACCCGTTCTGCCGATGGCGTCACTACCCGTGCACTGACTTCCGGAGTAGAATTTGTCCACGTCAAGGACGTAGCGGGCGGCTTTGTGGACGACGATGATAAAAATCATTCGGGAGGCGGAGACAACCCCGGCGGAGGAAGCACTCCCGGAGGCGACGACGATGAGGCTCCGGACCCAACCGTTTAATGAGGCTGAATCGCTGACTCACTAATGCATGATCGGTTCCCTTATTAAATTGCTCCATTCACTCTGTTTTTTAACTCTAAAGAAGGAAGCTATGAAATTATTTTTAGAAAAGTTATTGGATATTTTGGAAGCACTCTTGCGCTTCCGTCGTCGGAAAGCTAAAAAGACGGGAGATTTATAAACCGACCTCCTCGCTTAAAAATTAGAGAATCCCCCCTTTATTTAAAACCGTATTTGTTCATGATATGGGGTTAAATAAAGGGGATTTTTGTATGGGAAAGTAATAGGTAATTGTATAGTAATAGGTAGTGGAATTTAATTCATTTCATTTCTTGTGCGAAATGATTCATACCTGCTCTGAGATGTAGGATTTATGGAAAAGTGTATTATCAAAAAATGGGGTCACCTATACCCCTGTTTGCTACATTATGTTTTTTGAGCCCGATAATGCGGTAGTTGGAGAATTTTGACATCTATAAAAGAATATCCCGGCAGATTGGATAACAGTCAACCGCCCAACCATAAAAAGGGCTGCCCCAATTCTACTTGGGAGCAGCCCTTCTTGCTTTTTCCGGTTTATCTCTAATGCATTTTATTTAATCAGATAGACTTTTTGAAGATAAACCCTTTTGTTGTGTGCTTTTGGGGGATGAGCCACCTTACGGCATTTCTGTTTCCATTTGGAATTTCCGGCTTACCTTCATCAGGTTAATGATGTAAGTCACTACATTTTGAGCTTCCTGCACCATGGTCAGATAAACCATACTTACCCGGATACTGCCCGACTGGCTTTGGATGCGCTGCAACTCTTTGCGTTTCAGTTGCGATAGCTGTCCGTTGAGGTCGTTGGCACGGCGGATTTCCTCTTCCATATTCTGATAATCGTTGTTTTCCAACTTCTTGCGGCATTGCTGAATCAGATAAGTGATGTCCTCGGCCACGTCGCTGAATTCACCTTTCTGAATGGCGTCGAGCGGGTTGAAGTTATTGTCGATGTGTTCAAGACACGGTTCGCAGAGGCGCGAGATGCTGTACACCAGTTCGCTGGCGAAGTCGTTGCCTTGATAGTAGTAGAGTCCTTTTTCGAGCACGGTGTTGTTGTCGAGGCGGCACATGGCAACGGTTCCGGTGCGTTTCATCTGCTTGATGAGCTGCTTTTCGAATTTCGTGGAACCCATGGCACGACGTAGTCCGCGGAGGTTTTCGTGTATAAAGGAGGTGATGGTCAGTTCGAAATTCGTTTCGGCGTACTCCAGCACTTTGGCGAGTTCTTCGCGGGTATGTTTACGCATCAGTTGCAGCGCTTCTTCGCTGTCGGCGGTCTGCATGAGTTGTTTCAGCGTTTCGTTGCCTTTCTCTTTCGCCTTGCGTTTCTTATACATCACCTGGCTGCGGATGAGGATGAAAATCGCTATTCCGATCAGTGCGATGATGGAGATGTTGCCGCCGTAGTGCAGCACGAGGGCTACGAAGAAGCAGATGGTGAAGGCGGCTCCGGCAGTGATGAACCAGCCACCGATGACGCTCAGAACGCCTGTGATGCGGTAGACGGCGGAGTCACGTCCCCATGCACGGTCGGCGAGCGACGTACCCATTGCTACCATGAAGGTGACGTAGGTGGTAGAGAGCGGCAGTTTCAGCGACGTTCCCAAGGCGATGAGCAGACCGGCGAGGACGAGGTTGACAGAGGCGCGGACGAGGTCGAAAGCGGCTCCGTCGGCTATGATGGCTTCGTTTTTGCGGAAACGGGAGTTGATCCACTGCTTCGTGCTTTCGGGCATGATGCGGGAGGTGCCGTTGGCAAGTGTCATGCTGAAACGTACCAGTGTGCGTGCCATCGGGGTACTTCCGAAGTTCTCTTCTCCTTCATCCTGACGGGAGAGGTCTACCGAGGTTTTGATGACGGCGTGCGCCTTTTTGGAGGTGCAGAGGGCGTAGACCATGATGGCGCCGGCACCGATAAGGAAGTACCACGGTGTCTTGGCGGGGCCTAGCAGCGAGGTCATCAGGAAGCTGTCCGGACTTGCTCCGGCTCCGTTGGTGGTGTAGTCTATGAAGGAGGAGTAGCCTGCGAGGGGGACTCCGATGAAGTTGACGAGGTCGTTGCCGGCGAAGGCGAGGGCGAGGGCAAAGGTGCCCATCAGTACCACTACTTTGAAAACATTGACTTTGAGCCAGTGAAGCACTTGCATCAGTGCCGTGAAGAAGACGAAGAAGCTGGCGATGAGCAGCAGCGTGTTGTCCTGTATCCACTGTTTGTTTTCGGGGGTCATGAAGGAGCTGTCTTTCAACCCTTTGATCAGCATGAAGTAGATGATGGAGGTGGCGGCGATCCCACCGAAAAGGCCGATGCTGTATTTGATGTTTTTCGTGTAATTGAACGTGAAAACGATGCGGGCGAGCCACTGTACTAACATACCGAAGAAGAAGGCGATGGCCACGGACACGAAAATGGCCATGATCACGGAAAGTGCTTTGTCGGTGTTGATCAGATCGCCCAACGCAAGGGTGGCGTCATTGTTTACTTTGATCAGGGAGAGGGCAAAAGTTCCTCCGAGCAGCTCGAAGACCAGCGAAACGGTCGTGGAGGTGGGCATGCCCATGGAGTTGAAGACGTCCAGAAGGACTACGTCGGTCAGCATGACGGCGAGCAGTATGCACATGATTTCGGCAAAGTAGAAGTGCTCGGGCTGATAGATGCCGTGACGGGCTATGTCCATCATGCCATTGGACAGGGATGCGCCAATGAAAATACCGATCCCGGCTATGAAAAGAATGGTTTTGAACGAAGCGGCCTTGGCGCCTACCGCCGAATTCAGAAAGTTGACTGCATCATTACTGACTCCGACGATGAGATCGAACACGGCCAGCACGAACAGGAAAATGATAATGCATAAGTAAATTGTCTCCATAAAGAAAGTTGTGTATGTTTATTTATGGAGGCAAAGAACGGAGTTTAACGTTGCGGAAAAATGTCATACGTGTTACATTTCTGTTACAATGTCTTTTTTGAGCCATTCATAAAAATCGTATTGGGCACGGACAGCAGGGGTGCCGGACGCTCTTTTTTTGAATACGTTTTGCAGTTTGTCGTCTACCCAACAGGCTTTTTGGTTGTCAGCGAGCTGGATATGGAGCATTTCGATCAGACTGGCGCGCAGGTCAGGGTCGAGGATGGGGGTGACGGCTTCGATACGGCGGTAGAGGTTGCGGCGCATCCAGTCGGGCGAGCCCATGTATATTTTGGGGTGCCCTTCGTTGCCGAAATACCAGATGCGGGCGTGCTCCAGAAAACTGTCGACAATGCGGGTGACACGGATGTTACGGCTGTATGACTGCTCCGGTATGAGGCAGCAGATGCCGCGGACGATGAGGTCGATCTGCACGCCGTGTTCGGAGGCCTCGTAGAGTCGGTCGATCATTGCGGGGTCTTGGAGGGCGTTCATTTTGAGGATGATACGTCCGCCTTTGCCTTGGTCGGCAAGGGATATTTCACGGTCGATGAGGCGGTTCAGTTCCGGTATGAGGTTGAAGCGGGCGACGAGGAGAGTGGTGAATTTCGGGTCTTCCTTGCCTTGCAGGGTGCGGAATAGGTTGTAAAGGTCGTTCACTATTTCCTTGCGGCAGGTGAAAAGTCCACAGTCGGCGTATAGGGTGGCGGTCTTTTCGTTGAAGTTGCCCGTGCTGATGTAGGCGTAGCTGGGGATTTTCTCTCCATTCAGTCCGCGGCGACGGACGAGGGCCACTTTGGCGTGTACTTTTAGTCCGGGGATGCTGTAAATGATTTTGATGCCGGCGGCTTGCATCATTTCGGCGGTGGCGAGGTTGTTCTCTTCGTCGAAACGGGCTTTGAGCTCGACAAATACGGTGACTTTCTTGCCGTTCTGCGCGGCGGCTATCAAGGTGTTGATGACGGCCGAGTTTTCGGCTACACGGTATTGGGTGACCATGATTTCGCGCGTCTCCGGATTGTGCACTGCTTCGTAGAGGAAGTGGGTGAAATGCTCGAAGGAGTGGTACGGGTAATACAGCAGCAGATCCTTTTGGGCGACGTAGTTGAAGATCGATTCTTTTTCGTCGAGGATGTTCAGCTTCATCGGTTGCGGCTTTTCGATGCGGCGGAGAGACTTGTTCGGGTTGGGCAGGTGGCGCAGGTCTTCGAGGTTCAGGTGCTTGTCGCCGGGGACGAGTTCGTCACGGTGGATGCGGAAGGCGTCGACCAGAAAGTCGAGGAAGTCTTGCGGCATGGCACGGTCGTAGACAAAGCGGCAGACGTCGCCTATCTTGCGTTTTTTTACCTTCTTTTTCAGTTGGGCTACGAGGTCGGCGCTGCTGGCGGTGTCATCTATCAGAATGTCGGCGTCACGGGATATTTTGATGCAGTAGCTCGAATCGACGTCGTAGCCGGGGAAAATAAGGTTGAGGTTCGCTTTGATGATGTCCTCGGTGAACATGATGTAATAGTTGTTTCCACGGGGCGGAAGTTCGATGAAACGGGGCACTTTGGCATAAGGCTGTTTCATGACGAAGTAATACGGCTGCTGCCGTTGCTCTGTCTCATTCTCTTTTTTCGGATAAACTCGTATGGCCAGATAGAGGCGGTTGTCCCGGAGGAAAGAGACGATTTTGTCCTTCGATACCGGTACGGGTTGCAGGTAAGGGAAGATTTCTTCCCGGAAAAAATCTTTGATAAATTGTTGGTGGAACGGCTCCACGTGTCTGTCCTGATAGAAAATGATATGGTTTCTACGTAGAGCGGGGAGTATTTTCTGTTCGTAGATGTGCACACGGTCGTCCAGCTGCCGGGTGACTTCCCGGTTGATTTCCTCTACCAGTTCACGGGCAGATTGTACGGTTTCTTCATCGCTTTCCGTCGCTCCGGAAGCCACTGCTTTATGGTCGGCCACCCGGATTTTGTAAAACTCCTCCAGATTGGAAGAGTAGATTGAGATGAAGTTAATCCGCTCGTAGAGCGGCAAATGTTCATCCGTTGCCTCCAACAATACGCGGTAATTGAATGAGAGCCAACTAATATCTCGCTTGAAATAATTATATTTGCTTTCCATGTGCTTTAAGATTTTTCCAAATATAGTATCTTTGCGGGATTAAACAAAGAAAATTATGACAAGAATAGGATTATTATCAGATACTCACGCTTACTGGGACGAGAAATACCTGGAATATTTTGAACCGTGCGATGAAATCTGGCACGCGGGCGATATCGGTTCGTTGGAGGTAGCGGAAAAATTGGCGGCTTTCCGGCCGTTACGGGCAGTCTACGGGAATATTGATGGGCAGGAAATCCGGAAGTTGTTTCCGCAGGTGAACCGTTTTACGGTGGACGGTGCGGAAGTACTCATAAAACACATCGGAGGCTATCCGGGAAAGTACGATCCTTCCATTGTCGGAAGCCTGATGACGCGGCCGCCGAAACTCTTTATCAGCGGGCACTCTCATATATTAAAGGTGAAATATGACAAAACGTTGGATATGCTGCACATCAACCCGGGAGCGGCGGGAATGTCCGGATTTCATAAAGTACGTACATTGGTGCGGTTTGTCATTGACGAAGGAGCGTTCAAGGATTTGGAAGTTATCGAGCTGGCGGATAAATAACTTCGCATTATTTTTGTCATTTCGGATTTCTTTCCGACCTTTGCAGCCAGTGAATGAATAACAAAGACGAACATGAAAGGAATTATTCTGGCCGGTGGAAGTGCTACCCGCCTCTATCCGCTATCTAAGGCGATTTCTAAACAGATCATGCCTGTGTACGACAAGCCGATGATTTATTATCCGTTGTCTACACTGATGTTGGCGGGAATACGCGAAGTATTGGTTATCTCTACTCCACGTGACTTGCCGATGTTCCGCGATCTGCTGGGAACAGGTGAAGAACTGGGAATGTCCTTCTCTTATCAGGTGCAGGAGCAACCCAACGGTCTGGCACAGGCTTTCGTATTGGGAGCCGATTTCCTGAACGGTGAACCGGGATGTCTGATTTTGGGCGATAATATGTTCTACGGCCAGGGATTTTCCGCCATGCTCCGCCGTGCTGCCAGTGTGGAGAAAGGAGCTTGCATATTCGGTTATTACGTGAAAGATCCCCGCGCTTACGGTGTGGTGGAATTTGATGAGACGGGCAAAGTCGTTTCCCTGGAAGAGAAACCTGCCGTTCCGAAAAGCAATTATGCCGTTCCCGGATTGTATTTCTATGACGCTACCGTGACGGAAAAGGCTGCCGCCCTCCGTCCTTCCGCCCGTGGAGAATATGAAATAACGGACTTAAACCGCCTCTATCTGGAAGAAGACACGCTGAAAGTGGAACTTTTCGGACGTGGATTTGCATGGCTCGATACCGGTAACTGTGACAGTTTGCTGGAAGCCTCCAACTTTGTTGCCACCATTCAGAACCGTCAAGGTTTTTATGTCAGTTGCATCGAAGAAATCGCATGGCGTCAGGGCTGGATTCCGACGGAACAGCTGCTTCTGCTCGGCCGGCAACTCGAAAAGACGGAATACGGCAAATACCTTATTGAACTGGCAAAACAATCCTAAAATCAACATAATAAGAAATATATGAAAACTTATCTGGTGACCGGTGCCGCAGGATTTATTGGCGCCAATTATATTAAGTATATCTTGGCCAAGCACAGCGATATAAAAGTGGTGGTTCTTGACGCCCTGACGTATGCGGGTAATCTGGGAACTATTGCCAAAGATATCGATAACGAACGTTGTTTCTTTATCAAAGGAGACATTTGCAGCCGCGAAGTGGTGGACAGCCTTTTTGCCGAATACCGTTTCGACTATGTCGTGAACTTCGCCGCCGAAAGCCATGTAGACCGCAGTATCGAAAACCCGCAACTGTTTCTGATCACCAACATCCTCGGTACGCAGAATCTGCTGGATTGTGCCCGCCGTGCCTGGGTGATGGGTAAGGACGAACAGGGATATCCTACCTGGAGAAAAGGAGTGCGCTACCATCAGGTATCTACCGACGAGGTGTACGGCTCACTCGGTGCGGAAGGCTACTTCACGGAAGAAACCCCGCTTTGTCCGCACAGCCCGTACAGCGCTTCGAAAACCAGTGCCGACATGGTAGTCATGGCTTATCACGACACTTATAAAATGCCGGTAACGATCACCCGCTGTTCCAACAACTACGGCCCCTATCATTTTCCCGAAAAACTGATTCCGCTGATTATCAAGAATATACTCGAAGGCAAACATCTGCCTGTCTACGGTGACGGAAGCAACGTGCGCGACTGGCTTTACGTAGAAGACCACTGCAAAGCGATCGACTTGGTAGTGCGCGAAGGCAAAGAGGGCGAGGTGTACAACGTAGGTGGTCACAACGAAGAAACCAATCTTGAAATTGTGAAGCTGACCATTGCCACTATCCGTAAACTAATGACCGAGAAACCGGAATATCGTCAGGTCCTTAAAAAGAAAGTGAAAGGTGAAGACGGAGAAATCTCCGTTGACTGGATCAACAACGATCTGATCACTTTTGTCAAAGACCTGTCTCTTATACACATCTG
>ERZ1026978.1004-NODE-1004-length-9692-cov-12.375636_pt1 | contig 9692 bp, 6 predicted proteins | sample MGYA00519560_ERZ1026978 | MGnify/ENA primary metagenome ERZ1026978 (study PRJEB26926, sample SAMN06164401) | human gut metagenome | biome: ENVO:00009003; feature: ENVO:2100002; material: ENVO:00002003 | host: Homo sapiens | place: USA | collected 2012 ... | reverse complement strand
CCGGACAGCAGCAGCGTGGTCGGCACGTTGGAGATGAACTGGCTGGACACCACGGCCACTTCCAGCGGATGCGCGCCCACCAGCGAGGCGGCCAGCTCGTAGAATTCCGGCACGCGCTTCATATTGCCGATGAAGATGAAGAACATGCAGAACGTGAGCGGCAGTCCCCAATCGACGTTGCGGAACACGCGACGATCGCACAGCAGAAACGCCACGAACACGACGACGCACATCAACCACAGCGGAATGAAATCGCTCACCGCCAGCAAGCAGACGACGAACAACGCCGTGTATACGATCGTACGCCAGCCGCCATAACCGGCACCGTAGCCGGTCACGCGAATCTCGTCAGGCTGCGGCCGGTCGGAATGCGGGGCGAGCACGTTCTGTTCGATGCCGGAACCATCGATCGCGGAAAATTCGGAAACCGATTTGCTGCCGAAAATCACGCAGGTGATGATTATCAGCAGAACGGCTGCGGTAGCGGAATACGGGGCCATGATGCCGATCATCTCGGACGTCGGCATGCCCGTCAACGCTTTCAGATACAGGTTGTGCGCGTTGCCGATCGGGGTGAGCATGCTGCCCACGTTCGCGCCGATGGTCATCAGCGTGCCGACAAGCACCGCATGCTCTTCCATGTGCGCCATCGTCAACACCGCGATTGCGAACGGCACGAAGGTGACCAACGCCACATCATTGGTGATGAGCATGCCGGAGAAGAACGGCAATGCGATCAACGTGAGCACCAGGCCACGCGCGGTTTTGACGTGATGCAGCAGGCGCGAGCCGATGATGCGGAACACGCCGATGCGCTGGAAGCCGCACACCACAAGCATCAGACAAATCAGCTGCGAGATGGTGCTGGCGTGGATGTAGCCGGCGTATTCCTTGTCTGGCGGCACGATGAAGCACGATATGAGTGCGAGTATGGAAGCGACTACGAGAATGGTCTCGTTCTTCAGGACCTTGACGACCAATCGCCGCATGCATTCCTCCGTCAATCTCGTTTGCAACCGCCTTGCACACCTTGCAAAACCCAAGCGATTTTCATGCAAACGCCTAGACCACTTTACCCAAAAATGCGACTAGCACGAACCCTCGGCGTGCTGCTTTTCCGACCATTCCAACGATTTTCATCCACTATTGCTTACTGCCGCATGCTTTTGCAAACCGGCGAAACCGAAAACAAGGCCCGCAAATCTTCACAAATTAACCCCGCGTGCGCCAAGATTTTGTCTAAAAACCATCTTCCGTTCGCCTTCGATTCACCATATGGGCGTGTCACGCAACGTTGTTGCCGAAAACACGCGACTGCAGGTCCTTGCGCAGCGTTTCCAGTTTGGTGATCTGTCCGAGCAGTTCGATTTTCTCTGCACCGTCCGGCAGTTGCGCCATGCGGCGCTGGGCCGCGCCGATTTTGCGCATGATGCCGGTATCAAGCAGTCTGACGATCAGTTCGGACGCGTACCGCCGCTCCTCCTGCGTTGGCTTGCGCAATTGCGCCGATTGTTCCTGCGACTCGCCTGTATTGCGGTTCGCGTCCGCTTCGCTCGGCGGCAATGGCAGCGGCATGACGGCCAGCTCGTTGATGACCGATTCGAGCATCGGACCGCCCGCCTTCGTCAGATTGTGCATCCACAGTCCCTGCGGCACGTCTTCCCCTGGAAGCCCGCCCGCCGCGGCGACCGCTTGGAACAGCGTGCGGAACACCGGCGTCATGAAACTCGACAAGGTCAGGCTGGCGAACATCGTCGGATCGACGGCCAACGGCACCTGGATCAGCGTGGCCATGAACTGCTGTTCGCAGATGAACACGGCGTCGTCGATGCGATAGTAGCTTTGGTCGGCCGCGTCGCGATGCTCCAACGCCTTGCGTGCGGCGGGATTCGCATACGGATTCGCGCCACGTTCCGCATATGCTGGTTCAGCCGACGGCCCCGCATTGTTTTGGAATCGACGTTTCGGCGCGTACGCGTCCTCGTCACGCATGTTCAGTTTGCGACGCTGGTACGCCACTTCGCGTTGCATGATGTCCAGATCGACGCCGATGCGACGTACCGCCTTGCGTGAGTACAGGTCGAGCAGCGAACGGTCTCGGATTTGCGCGATCAGCGGGGCGACCGCCTTGACCGCGCCCATCTGACCTGTCGCGTACGTGGTGTCGAAACGGTCGATTGCCGAATCGATCACGAAATCGTACAGCGGCCGCGCATTGGCGATCAGCGCGCGCACCGCCTCGTTGCCGCGTTTGATGCGCAGATCGCACGGGTCGAGGTTGTCTTCGGCGACCGCGACGAACGCCTGCGTCGAAAACGCGGCGTCCAAACCGAACGCGTGGATCGCGGCCTTCTGCCCAGCCGCATCGCCGTCGAATGTGAACACGACACGCGAGCTCAACGCCTGCCCCTCCACCTTCAGGGGGCCAACCAGCTGCACGGCGCCCAACGAATCGTCCGCGATCAATCGGCGGATGATCTTCGCATGCTCGACGCCGAATGCGGTGCCGCACGTGGCGACCGCCGTGTCGATGCCGGCCAGATGCATGGCCATCACATCGGTATAGCCTTCGACGATCACCGCCTGGCGTTTCTTCACAATCGCCGATTTGGCAAGGTCGATGCCGTACAGCACCTGTGTTTTGCGGTACAGCTGCGTGTCGGGCGTGTTGATGTATTTCGCGTTGATCGTGTCATCCTCGTACAGCTTGCGCGCGCCGAAGCCAAGCGTACGACCGGTCGAATCACGAATCGGCCATGTCACGCGGCCACGGAAATAGTCGTATACGCCATGCTGGCCCTGACGGGCGAGTCCCGCGTCGAGCATCTCCTGCTGGGTGAAGCCTTTGCCGGCAAGGTGCCGCACCAGGTTATCCCATCCTTGGGGGGCATATCCGCAGCCGAACCGCTGGCAGTCGGCCTGGCTGAAATTGCGGCCGTCCAACAGCTTGCGCGCGGCGAGCGCCTCCTTGGTCATCAGCTGGGAGACGAAGTATTCCTGCGCCGCCTCGTTGGCTTCGAGCAGGCGTGCGCGTTTCGAACCGGTGTGCGCGGGCACGTTGTCGGCTTTGTCGTAATGCAGTTCGATATGGTATTTGTCGGCGAGCAGCTCCACCGCGTCACGGAAATCGATGTTCTCCTGATGTTCGACGTAGCCGAACACGTCGCCGCCGAGACCGCAGCCGAAGCAATGCCACACGCCGAGCGCGGGACGTACGGAAAAACTTGGCGTTTTCTCGTCATGGAAGGGGCATAGGCCTACGTATGTGCCGGTTCCCGAGGGTTTGAGCGTGACGGTCGCGGATACGATGTCATACAGGTCGGCGGTGGCGCGGACCTTTTCTATGTCTTCCTTCTTGATCATTCCCGGCATACGGTCCAGCCTACCAGCGATGCCATAGGTTATGGCTACGCGGCGTATGCAACGCGCGACACACTCAACTTTGCCTTAGGCACACAGCCAGCCGCTCCACGCCATGTATGTCATCCGACACACTCAAGGCCGTTCGGCCAAGCCTACGGTCGGACAACATACATGGCGCTACGCGGCACTTATGAATCTCATTGACTCGCCACACAGGAAACGGGGGTATACGCGTCAGCAGAGAAGGGAGTGGAGAGTCAGGGCGGACGTGTCGGTCAGGCTCGCCACCTGGTCGATGGCCACGCGCAGGCGTTCGTCGTCGCCGCCGGCCTCACGCCAATCGTCGAGGAACACATTCTCCAATGCGCTTGACGGTTTGGGATTGTCCGCCATGAACACGTCGACCAGGTCTTTGACGATTCGCTGTTCTTCGCCGTGCATCGGCTCACGTTCGCCGGGCTCCATGACGAAATGCACGGCGATGCCTTTCAAAACCACGATTTCGTAGCTGGTTTCCTCGGGAATCACCAAATCGCCGTTGTATCGCGTCAAAGGCTCGTTGCCGTACGTATCTCTTGTGGCATGTTCCACGGAACCGGCGAACCGACCGATCAGATCGCTGGTCATGTTCTTCAATGCGGCGAGCGCGCGGCGCGAACCGTCGAAATAGCCGGGAAACGTGTCGCGCCGGTGCATTCGTGCGAACGCGTCCACCAGTTTGTCGGCGTCCCATTGCGGACCATACCAGGCGCGCGCGTCCTCGACGACCGCGTCGATCACTCCGTTTTCGTGCAGTTCGCCCGGATTGAACGCGCCGGTGGCGATGGCGTCCTCCACGTCATGCACGCTGTAGGCGATGTCATCGGACAGGTCCATCACCTGGCATTCGACGGGACGGCGGGTGGTGTCGGGCGCGTGTTGTTTGAGCCAGGCGAACACGTCCGTATCATCCGGATAGACGCAGAATTTCGCACTGCGCTCCCCTTTCGGATGCGCGGCGGCTTCGGCAAGCGTCCACGGGTATTTGACGGCCGCATCGAGCGCGGCACGCGTCAGATTGACGCCTGCGGAACGTCCGTCGGGAAACAGTATTTTCGGTTCGAGGCGCGTCAATAATCGCAAGGTTTGCGCATTGCCTTCGAAACCACCGATATTGCCGGCGATTTCGGCAAGCGCACGTTCCCCATTATGGCCGAACGGCGGGTGGCCGAGGTCGTGCGCAAGGCAGGCGCAGTCGACCACGTCGGGATCGCAACCGAGCGAAGTGCCGATCTGTCGACCGATTTGCGCGACCTCCAACGTGTGTGTAAGCCGTGTACGTGCGAAATCGTCCGTGCCGGCCACCAGAATCTGCGTTTTCGCGCCGAGCCTGCGCAATGCGGACGAGTGGATGAGTCGGGCGCGGTCGCGTTGGAAGGCGGTGCGGGAGCTGGATTTGGGTGGTTCCGGAGCCCAACGCTCCTCGTCGAACGCGCTGTATCCTTCGCTCGTCATGATGCACCGCCTTCCTATGGGTGCGGCGGCTGCCGCCGCTTTTTACGGGATTACAGGATGCTTGCCGGGTCGAGCTTGGCGAGGTCCTCGGCGGACAATACGTCCGTGACATGCTCGTACAGGCGCGGAATGCGGTTGCGCAGGCAGGTGAAGATCTCGTAGCTGATGGTGTCGGCGGCACGACCCCAATCGTCCGCGGTCGGTTCGGCGTAATCCTCGCCACGGCCCGGACCGAACAGTTCCACATTGTCGCCTTCGTGGATGCCGAGTTCGGCGGCGGAACCGTGCAGGTCGAGGATGAACTGGTCCATGCACACGCGGCCGGACACGTGGTACAGGCGTGGGCCTTCCGCGGTCATCACGCGCACCGGACCACCGGGCTTGGTCACGTGCTTGGCGCCTTCCATGTCGAATCCGGAGGCGGAGCGGTGGATGCCGTCCGCATAGCCGAGCGGCACGATCGCGGTGGAGGTGTCGGACGGGGTCAGATACGTACGGCCGTAGGAGATGCCATGGCCGGCTTCCACGTCCTTGACGGTGCCGAGCTGCGCCTGCAGGGTCATGGCGGGCTTCAGGCTATACGTGGACGGCGTGCCCATGGCCGGATCGGCTTCGTAACCGTACAGGCCGATGCCCGGACGGGTCAGTTCGAAGTGGATTTCCGGACGGGACAGCGTCGCCGCGGTGTTGGCGAGGTGGCGGATTTCCGGCGGAATGCCGGCCGCCTCCATACGACGGGTGAAGTCCTTGAACGTTTCGACCTGCATGTCGGTGGAGGCAACGAATTCCGGAACGTCCGGTGCGTCGGCGACCGCCAGATGGCTCCACTGGCCGACGATGTGCAGCACGCCTTCCTTGGCGAGCGGCACCAGTTTGGCGAGCGCCGCGTCGAAACCGGCGGGCGTGAAGCCGTTACGGCCGAAGCCGGAATCGACCTTCACATGCACGCGCGCCGTCTTGCCAAGCCTGCGTGCGGCCGCGGCGACACCGTCGATGCCGGCGAGCGAGCCGACGGAAATGTCGATGTCGTTGTCGATCAGCTCGTCGAACGGCACTTCGGCGCCGCTGTAGACCCATGTCAGAATATGGCAGCGATCGGGGCCGATGCCCGCCTTGCGCAACAACAGCGCTTCATGCGATTGCGCGGTGCCGAGCCACGTGGCGCCGCCTGCGAGCGCGGCAAGCGCGGCGGGGATCAGGCCGTGTCCGTACGCGTCGGCTTTGACGATGCCCATGACGGCGGTGCCGGAATGCGGTCCGCCGACGACACTCACCAGGTGGCGCATGTTGTCGCGCAGTGCGGCGAGGTCGACGATGGCCTGCGCCGGATACCGCCGCTGGGCGGCCTTGTAGTTCGCTTTGCCTTGTTCGGAGGAGAAATCCCATTCACGTGTTGCGCTCAAAGTCATGGCTCCCATTGTCGCGCCGCTATGTGACAGGTATGGAACATCAGGGACATATGGTGAGACGATTCACGATGTTTTCACGATTTTGTCCGGCAGTGTTTTTTACACTTTCCATACACAAGGCTGTTGCGCATATCGCCGCGGCCTTTCTGATTTCTGGCGTTAAGGCGTGCCAGAGTCCCGGAAATCCGTCCGGTCCAGCCCATTTTTGAAACAATCACAGGGAATCTGACGACCATGGATCTATTTCGCAAGAAGTCGGTGGACCAACTTGTCTCCGAATCGACTCCGCTGAAGCGAACACTGAAAACCTTCGACCTGACCATGCTGGGCATCGGCGCCATCATCGGCACCGGCATCTTCGTGCTCACCGGCAAGGGCGCGCTCACCGCGGGACCGGCATTGTGCGTGTCCTTCCTGCTCGCCGCCGTCTGCTGCGGTTTTGCGGGCCTGTGCTATGCGGAGTTCGCCGCGATGGCACCTGTTTCCGGTTCCGCCTATTCGTACGCGTATCTGGCGTTCGGCGAGCTGATCGCCTTCGTGATCGGTTGGGATTTGATTTTGGAATACGCGTTGCAGGCGGCGACCGTGTCCGCCGGCTGGTCTGGCTATTTCAACAAGCTGTTGGAAGGCTTCGGCCTGCATCTGCCGGTCGAGCTGACCGCCGCGTACGGCACCACGCCGGGAGTCACCACGTATTTCAATCTGCCGGGCTTCGTGATCGTGCTCATCATCACGTGGGTGCTGTCCATCGGCATCAACCAGACGAAGAAGACCAACGACATCATGGTGATGATCAAGCTGGCCATCATCGTGCTGTTCATCGTATGCACCGTCTGGTACATCAATCCCGCCAACTGGAAACCGTTCTCCCCGTATGGCATCTACACGTTCCAGCCGGGTTCGACGCAGCCGTACGGCATCGTGCCGGCCGCGTCGATCGTGTTCTTCAGCTTCATCGGCTTCGACGCCGTCTCCTCCTCCGCCGAGGAGACCATCAATCCGAACAAGACGCTGCCGCGCGGCATCCTGATCTCGCTGGCCGTGTCCACCGTGCTGTACATCATCATGACGCTCATCATGACCGGCGTGGTGCCGTACAAGGAGTTCGCGAAGTTCATCGACGCTCCGGTGGCGGGCGTGATTCTCGAGACCGGCCTCAACTGGCTGGCGTTCATCGTGAACCTCGGCGCGTTGATCGGCATGACCACCGTCATGCTGGTGCAGCTGTACGGCCAGTCCCGCATCTGCTATGCGATGAGCCGCGACGGACTGTTCCCGAAGTTCTTCGGCGAAGTGCATCCGAAGTACCGCACACCGTTCAAGGGCACGTGGTTCTTCGGCATTCTGACGGCCATCGCCGGCGGTTTCATCAACATCAACGTACTGTTCGAATTGGTGAACATCGGTACGCTGTCGGCGTTCATCATCGTGTCCGCGGGCATTCTGTGGATGCGTAAGACCCAGCCGGACGCACACCGTGGCTTCCGCGCTCCGGGCGTGCCATTCACACCAATCTGCGCGATCATTTTCTGCTTCATTCTGATTTGCGGTTTGAATTGGGAGACTTGGGTGCGTTTCGCAATCTGGTTCGCCCTTGGTTTGATCGTGTATTTCGTGTACAGCCGCAAGCATTCCGCATTGAACGAGCCAGGACTGTTCTAAAAACCGGCAATACTGTTGCTTTTGATATATATTCTTTCGTAAGACATATATCAAAAGCAACACAATCGGATATAACAATCCCGTCGAACATCTGAAATACGATATTCAACGGGATTTTTTGCTTCTCAATAGCGAAGATTATTTACAATTGTTTGCGATGAATTTATATTGATTGACACCAATCCATACAAATCCGAAAATCTCACCATTCATGACGCTGATAGGCGATACGCGTGGTGTCGGACGGCCTGTCAAGCAACTGAATCAAGCCGCAGCGCGCGAAACCATTCGATTCGAGCACATGCTGCATGGCCTTGTTGTTGGGATGCGTATCCGCGCGCACATTACCGTAATGTTCGATGCACCAGTTGATGCAGTCCTTTGCCGCACCCTTGGCGAGACCCGACGAGGCGATCCGATGGATGGTCACATACGGATCGTCATCCAGCCAGGCACCATCGATATTCACATACGTCGGGTCGATGCCCGGACACAATGCGAACTGGGCTAGCACACGTTCCTCGCCATCAACCGTATCGACAAGCAACACGGTGCGCTGTGATTCGACATCGTCACGAACCACTTCCTCACGCGGGAACTTATCACCCCACTGCGTGGGATTGCCGTTGGAGGCCATCAACTTGCGGGCATGCTCATAAATCTTCAGCATGGTCGGCAAATCGGCCATAGTGGCACGACGGAACCGCCGTTCAGAGGTAATGACGCTCTCCTCACCCATCTCATTCACCTTTGCATCACCTTGTCTTCTTCCGAGCGTCAAAAATACCATGCCCACGGCACAGTATTCGCAATATGCTCGAAAACAGACGTGCAATCGCACACGAATCAGACTAGGCGGCGCTCAAACGCGTCAGAGCTGATGCCCTTGGCGAGAATATCCTTACACCATTCCTTCGCCGTGAACAAGCTATGGTCGCGGTAATTGCCGCAGCTTTCGATGGTGGTGGCAGGAACGTCATCCCATGTGGCCTCATATGCGATGAATTCCAACGCCTCCTTCAACGCGCGCGCCACTTCTTCCGTGGAATGCTCACCCCACGTCAATAGATGGAAACCGGTACGGCAGCCGAACGGAGAACAATCGATATAACCGTCGATACGTTCACGCAGCAGCACCGCAATCGTATGTTCGATGGTGTGCAGGCCACCGGTCGGAATCGCATTCTCATTCGGCTGCACCAAACGCAAATCATAATTGGAAATCACATCGCCATTCGGACCGATCTGCGTGTCGATATAACGCACATACGGAGCCTTCACCTTGGTGTGGTCGAGCTGGAAGCTTTCCACAACCGGCTTGTCTTCTGCCATCATCAATCCTTTCTTCAACAACTGTTCGTCTCTACTGTCGCCGTTTTGCCGGCATACGTCAACCTCACCGCCATACATGTTGCCGATAACGTGTTACGTATCATATAAAACATATGGTTTTGCAATAATCGATACGATTATCCCTCAAGCTGACACGTCACATGATTCATGCAGCGAAATCGCGGATCACTTCCATGAACCGTTCGCCATACGCTTCCAATTTGAGCGCACCAACGCCGTTGACTTGCGAAAATTGCTCGCCAGTGACCGGCCTGATACGTACCATGTCGCGCAACGTTTTATCAGAAAAGACGATATACGGGGGTTTACCGAGTTCGCGGGCGATGTCAAGCCGCAACGCACGCAGTTTGGCGAACAATTCCTCGTCTTCATCGCCCGTCACATACGATCCCATAGCCTGAGAGCCTACGG
>ERZ1026978.1002-NODE-1002-length-9720-cov-6.922918_pt1 | contig 9720 bp, 8 predicted proteins | sample MGYA00519560_ERZ1026978 | MGnify/ENA primary metagenome ERZ1026978 (study PRJEB26926, sample SAMN06164401) | human gut metagenome | biome: ENVO:00009003; feature: ENVO:2100002; material: ENVO:00002003 | host: Homo sapiens | place: USA | collected 2012 ... | reverse complement strand
CTAGTCGTCGGCAGCGTCAGATGTGTATAAGAGACAGAGGTAGCCGAGGGCGACCATGGCGAAGACGGTGGTGATGAGCAGCGCCACGAGCGGGGTGCCCAGGAACGCGATCACGCGGCCCCATGTGGTGGTGTTCTGACCGGTCAGGTCGACGATGGATGCAGCGAGCATCAGTACCACCGGCAGCAGGATCACGGACAGGGCCGTGGTGAAGGACGGGCGGTTTTCCGCGGATTTTGGCGCTTCGGCCTCAGCCTTGTTTTCCGGAGCGGCGATCGGTACCCACTTGGCTGCGAGTTTGCTGAAGATCGGGCCGGAGATGATTACGGTTGGGATGGCTACGAGCAGGCCGAGTGCCAGGGTGATGCCAAGGTTTGCGTTCAGTGCGCCGATTGCGGTGAGCGGGCCGGGATGCGGCGGCACGAACGCGTGCAGGGTGGAAAGACCTGCGAGGGCCGGAATACCCAGCAGTACAACTGGAGCTTTGGCACGGCGGGCTGCGAAGAGCACCACCGGAATAAGAATGACTACGCCGACTTCGAAGAACATGGGAATGCCGACGATGAACGCGATTAGTGCCATTGCCCACGGCAGGCGTTGCAACGGCGTTTTGGCCATGATGGTGTCGACGATGGTGTCGGCTCCGCCCGACTTGAACAGGATCGTGCCAATGATCGAGCCAAACGCGATGAGCAGACCGACATTGGCGATGGTGGAGCCGACGCCGGAGGTGAAGCTGCCGAACGCCTTGTCGTATTCCACGCCTGCACATACGGACATTGTGAACGAGCCGGCAAGCAAGGAGAGGAACGGATGCACTTTGCATACCGCGATAAGTAGAACGATGATGGCGATGCCGATGATCGCCGCTGCAATGAGGTTCATGAATCCTCCTCGATTCATGGGTTTGGCGTGCTAGATTTGTCCGATTCTGGAGATTCGGACACATTTGGACCGGGGGATGGCAGGTTAGGCGGCCTGGGCTGCGGTTTGGGCTGCCACGGTTGCCGCATAGGCGTTCAGCGCTTCGATGGCACGGTCGACCATTTCGTCGACGCTGCCTTCAATGGAGATTTCCACGCCGTTCTCTTCGGGAGCAAGCGGCTCAAGAATGGCGAACTGGCTTGGCAGTAGCGCGGGCGGCATGAAATGGCCCTTGCGTTCGCTGAGTCTCTGCTGAATGAGCTCGTGGCTGCCGTTGAGGTGAATGAAGAATGTGGACACGTCCTTGGCGAGCACCTCGCGGTAGCTGCGCTTCAACGCGGAGCTGGACACCACGGTGTTTTCGCCGAGCGCCTCGCGTGCCACCATCCAGGAGTTGATGACGTTCAGCCACGGCCAGCGGTCCTCATCGGTGAGTGGAATGCCGGCTGACATTTTGTCGATATTCGCCTGTGGGTGGAAGTCGTCGCCTTCCGCGTACGCGTATCCAAGTCGTTCATGGATGGCTTCTGCGACGGTGGATTTGCCACATCCTGCAACGCCCATCACCACTACGTGAATGCTCATGTTGCTCTCCTTGCTATTGACGATCCTGTGCCGCTTCGCATCAGGAATAAGACTACTATAAACCGTAAAAGTAGTATCAGTCAAATAAAAAGTACTACGAATTGGAAAAATCGTGTGACTTGCTATGCTGGAGATAGTGCAAAATGGCGGTAAATCACGCAATCGCGGATACGCAATCATCTGCGATTTGTGATTGCCGCGCGTGCCACAGAATATGTGAAACATACCGTGAAACAAAGCAGGCATGTTGTGGAGTGGGCAAGGGAGGAGCGATCGATGGCTGAAGGCACGGTAATCGCAGAAAATACCGGCGGTGAGCTGATGCAGGATTCGGTGAGTCGAACGCTCGCCATCGAAATGCTTGACGGCGAGTGGAAGGCTGGCGAAAGCCTTACGTTGGAAGCCTTGCAAAGTCGTTTCGGTATTTCCAGAACCGTGGCGCGAGAAGTCGCGAAAACACTGGAATCCATGAATGCGGTACTCGTCAAACGTCGCATCGGACTTGTCGCACGCCCATTCGGCGAATGGCAGGCGCTCAACCATCAGGTGATCGAATGGCGTCTCCACTCCACGCAACGCGAGCAGCAGCTGTCGTCCCTCACCGAACTGCGACTAGCGGTCGAACCGGCTGCAGCAGCTTCCGCCGCACGTCTTGCCCCCATCGACGTCAAGGCGAAATTCCCCGTGTACGCGGCGCAAATGCGGCAGATCGCCGAAGCCAACGAGGAAGGCGAAGCCGGGCTCGCACAATTCCATGATCTTGACGTGGAATTCCATACGCTGATCCTGCATGAAAGCGGCAACGAGCTGTTCGCCGCGCTTTCCGACACCATTGCCACCGTGCTGCGCGGGCGCGTGGAACTCGGCAAATACCCGATGAAGCCGAAGCCCGACGCGCTTGACGCGCATGATGCCGTAGCCGACGCGATCGCCAAGGGAGAGCCTGAACGTGCGCGCAGCGCCATGCTCGACATCGTCGACGAAGTGGCACGTGCCCTCAATTTCTTCTGATTTTCGAATCAACATTGCGTTTCTTCGCAGACTCTGAAGAAGAATGCAATTGCGATTACTACGCGGTCGACTCTTGCCATGCATGACTTTTCAGATGTAAGTTGACATCGGAAATACGGCATCACCTAGGAATGCGCACGCAGAATCAATCGGTTGCGGTGATTGAATCTACATGCGCATTTAGTAGACAGGTACTACTTACGGGTGGGGTCTTTTTGCAGGAGGAGGAAGATGAGGGCGACGATCAGCAGGATTGCGATTGAAAGCACGCCTACCGAAGCGTTGCCGGTCAGCGACGTGGTGGTCGCAACGAGGAAGGTGCCGATAATCGAAGCGGTTTTGCCGAAAATATCGTAGAAACCGTAATATTCGTTGGCACGATTCTTTGGGATGATCTTGCCATAATACGAGCGCGACAACGCCTGAATACCACCTTGGAACAAGCCGACAAGAATCGCAAGAATCCAGAATTCCGTAGCGGAGCGCAAGAAGAACGCGGCGAACAGCACAATGCAGATATAAGCGATCACAGCGGTGGTGATCATGGTTTTTGCGCCAAAACGCCCAGCCAGCTTGCCGTACGCGATCGCGCTCGGGAATGCCACGAACTGCGTGATCAGCAGCGCCATTACCAGATGCGTGGAGTCGATGCCCAACTGCGTGCCGTATGAGGTGCTCATGGAAATCACCGTGTTGACCGCGTCAATATAGAAGAAGAACGCGATCATGAACATCCACAGCGGCTTGTTCTTGCGGATTGCGCGAAAAGTGGAGCCGAGCTCTGCGAACGTACCGCGGATGGCCTCGCCGGTCTGACCTGCGGTAGCGCGGTAATGCACTTGCTTATAGCTGGTGAGCAGCGGAATGGTGAACGCAACCCACCACAATGCGGTGATTACGAACGAAGCGCGCGTGCATGCCACCGTGGACCATCCGAACAACGACGGACCGCCGAAAATCAGCGCAATACAAGCGATGAACGGAATCGTGGAGCCAATATAGCCCCATGCAAAACCATGTGAAGATACGCGGTCCATACGCTCATTCGACGTGATATCGACCAGCATGGAATCGTAGAACGTGAGCGAACCGTTCAGGCCGACCGTGGCGAGAATGCACACCACCAAGAAAATGAGCCAGCTGAGCGGCAGCGCCATCGCACAGCAGGCGACCACGCCCGTCAAGAAGAATCCGGTGAAGAACTTTACCTTCATGCCCTGCACATCGGCCATGGATCCGAGCACGGGCATCATCACCGCGATGATCAGCGATGCGATGGTCTGCGCGTACCCCCATGTCGACACGATATTCGATTGGCCGGCGGACTGCAGTAACGAGTTTGCATAGATTGGCACGACGGCGGTCGACAGCATCACGAACGCGGAATTGCCGACATCGTAGACGATCCACTTTTTTTCGCGGGTGGTTAGTTTTGCGTTGGGTTCCGGCAGATTTTCTGCTGATGCTGCGGATGTTGCAGAAGCTACGGGCGCGGAAGTTGCGGCAGGCGCAGTTGTTGGCGCTGTTGCGCGTTCAGACATGATTGTTGACTCTTTCGAATAAACCGTCAATTCACTGTTGTATACACTACAGTTCATCTTAAATGGATGTAAGGGATGCGCTCTGCCGTTACGTATGAACAATGCATGAACATTGCGACTGATGTGTGATTGATGTTCAGTTTTTTGAACAAGCGCCATGATTCCGGGGAATCCAAGGCGATTTCTACCCACAGGTTTGCAATCTGGTTTGCGATTGGCTGGGGCTGGTTGTATAGTTGAGAAGTTGTGTGTTCTGCCGTGCATTCAGTTGCATGGCGTCGAACGCGCAGACTTGCAAGTCAATAGTAATTATAGGGAGTCCATTATGGCAGCTCGTTGCGCAGTGTGCGGCAAGGGACCGCAGACCGGTTTCACCGTTTCGCACTCACATATTCGCAATAAGCGCACCTTCCGCCCGAACCTGCAGCCGGTTCGCACCACCATCGACGGCGAGAACGTTCGCGTTCGCGTTTGCGTCAAGTGCATCAAGGCTGGCAAGGTTCAGCGCGTTGAAGCGTGAATCGCGAAATAACAGCTTGAAACCCCGGTAGACCGCTGGTCGCCGGGGTTTTGCTTTATGCGCCCAGGTCTTGAGCGTCCGGATTGTTCCAGTGGGTGGGGAATTTTGCCCGCTGAAGCCGCATCTGTCGGCATAAATGGGGAGAATGGTGCGTTATGAACACCACACTGGAAACACCGATTTCATCAATTGAAAGCAACCGCCGCAGGGTTGGCGCGCTGAAATCGCTTGGCGTGGTGTCCGTAGGCGACGCCCTGACCTACTATCCGTTCCGCGTAACCGACCCCGTTCCAGCACATGCACTGCACGAGGCGAAAATCGGGGAGAAAATGGCATTCGCCGCGCACGTGCTCGAAACGCGCGTTTTCCCCATGGCCCGTCGTGGCTTCCGTCTGATTGCAACAGTCACCGACGATGATTTCGCAGCCCGTCGCAACACCCCAAAATCGTTGGCGTCGCTGGTTTTCTTCTCATATCGCAAATCGTATGTCGACTGGGTGCAGCGCAAATTGCACACGGGAGCGCTGCTGGTCGTCGCAGGCGAGCCAAGCGTGTATGACAATCGTTTGCAATTCACACATCCCGACCTGCTTACCATCAATCCCGTGCAATCGCAGGCGGAAAGCGGGGAATGGAATGACGGTTTCGGCGATCCTGCAAATCCACCTCTTGGTAATCTGAAATACGATGCGCAAACGGTTGATGAAGCATTGAAACGAGTCTGCCGTCCGCGACCGGTATATCATGCGAATTCCAGGATTTCCAGCGAACATATTCACGAATCGGTATTGAAATACATGGATGCGCTGCGTGGAAGCGAGTATTTGCCATCGCAAACGCCAAATAATTCCTCGGATAATATCGCACAAGAAGGGGAGTTTGACGCTCCTCAAGTAGATCGTGAAGCGCAGATTAAATCGTTGTCTGTTGCTATTCCCGACATTATTCCGGAAGATTTTCGTGAGAAATATGGGCTTATGCATCGCGCTGAAGCATTCATGGCGATTCATGATCCGGTCGATCGCAAGAATTTCGACAACGCCCTGCAAACGTTGCGATACGAGGAAGCGCTGATCTGCCAGACCGCACTCGTCAAAACACGCGACGCATCACGCAAAAACAGGGCGACCGCATGTTCCGTAACGCGGTTGAAAGACGATTTCATTGCCTCGCTGCCGTTTGCTCTGACGAGCGGTCAAAGGCAGGTTATTGCCGATATTTCCGCCGATATGACGCGCGATTACCCCATGCAACGATTGCTGCAGGGCGAGGTTGGATCCGGCAAAACCGTGGTCGCGGTCGCAGCCATGATGCAGGCTGTGGGATCAGGCGGGCAGGCCGTGCTTGTAGCGCCAACGCAGGTTCTTGCCGAACAGCATTATGCGAGCATTTCCAAAATGGTGGCGAAATTGACGGATGCAGACGATAAAACGGCTTCCGCAATCCAGGGAAATTCTGCGTCAACTCAAGTGTCGAAAGTCCGACAAACTGGGGAATCCACACAACAAACTATCAACAATAATGCTGTGGATAAAGGTGCACAACTTGTCGACCTGTTTGACATAGCCGAAATTTCCAATGTGGATAACTCAAATAACGACGATTCGATTACATTACGAAGTGAGCAATCGCATATTTCCGATGCGCAAAAAGCGGGTATTCCAAGCAGCGGGAACGATATATTCGGCACAAAAGATGGGGAGATTCCCGTATTTCTTCTTACGGGAGGCATGCGACTTGCCGAACGCCGCCGCATACTCGCCGCAGCCGCATCAGGCATGCCCTGCATCGTCGTGGCGACGCACGCCGCATTTTCCAAGAGTTTCCAGGCGCCGAACCTCACACTGGCGGTAATCGACGAACAGCATCGCTTCGGTGTGGAGCAACGTGAATCGTTGAATTCCAAGGGAGCTACTGCGCCGCATCTGCTGGTCATGACAGCCACGCCGATTCCGCGCACCGCAGCCATGACCTGGTTCGGCGATCTTGATATTTCTGCGCTGACCGAACTTCCTGGCGGCCGCAAGCCAATTCGTACATTCGTGGTGCCGGAAAGCAATGCGTCGCTGATGAGCGAAATGTTCGCCCTGATCCGTAAACGCATTGATGCGGGTGAGCTCGCCTACGTGGTCTGCCCGCGTATCGACGACGATTCCGAAAATGCGGACGACGTGTTGACGGAGTCGGCTACTTCAAACTCGAAAACCACGGGCTCGCCGATTCCCGCCTTTGATGAAGCATACGATCTTGGCGAAGACGACGAACAGCGCGCGCAACGTCCCCCGTTGCATTCCGTCGCAGAAATCGTGGAGCGTCTGCAATCGTTGCCGCAATTTAAAGGCATTCGCTTCGCAACATTGACCGGGCGCGACGATGACACCACAAAATCGCAGGTTATGGCCGATTTTGAAGCCGGTATAACGCCGATTCTGGTGGCGACCACGGTAATTGAGGTCGGCGTGGACGTTGCGAAAGCCAGTTGCATCGTGATTTTCGACGCGGATCGGTACGGACTTTCGCAATTGCACCAGTTGCGAGGGCGCGTTGGCCGTGGCGGCACTGATTCGGGGGCTTTCCTGATTTCGCGTGCACCTGCGGACAGTGATGCCGCCCGCCGTCTTGACGTGATTCAGGGTACGTTGGATGGTGCTGAAATCGCGCAGGCCGATTTGGAATTCCGTGGAGCCGGCGACGTGCTCGGAGATGCGCAATCCGGCGGAAAAACGGGATTGAAGCTGCTGCGCGTGGTCAAGGATGTGAAGATCATCGAACAGGCACGGGCCGAGGCCACGCAGCTTGTTGCGGCCGATTCCGATTTGCTTGGATTCGTGCAGTTGGCTGGAGCGGTATTGGATTTCACGCGCGGCAACGAAATGTTCCTGACTAGCAATTAGTTTGGCACGCCTAAAAGAGCCGGACACACCTAAATTAAGCCCGCCACGCTAGAGTAGTGCGTATGCGCGTAATTTCAGGACGATTCAAAGGTGTGGCATTGACCACGCCGAAGTCGGGTACCCGACCGACTACAGATCGCACCAAAGAGGCGATTTTCTCGCACCTTGATTCGTGGGGAGTGTTGGACGATGCCCGCGTGCTCGATTTGTTTGCGGGAACCGGCGCTTTGGGCATCGAAGCATTGAGCCGTGGCGCGCGAGAGCTGGTGGCGGTGGAATCCTCCGCTCCGGCGGCCGCATTGATCGCGCAGACGCTGACCGCGTTGAAGCATAACCGTTCGTGGGAACATGGCATGAGCGCCCGCGTGGTGAAGGCCCGCGCGGAAAAATACGCGGCTTCGGCTTCGGCCGTTGAACCGTTCGGCATGGTGTTCATCGACCCGCCGTACGCCTTCGAAACGAATGATTGCAACCAGCTGCTCGCCGATCTTGCCAGCCGTGAACTGACCTCCAGCAACACGGTGATCATGCTGGAACGATCCACCCGTTCCGAAGCTCCTACGGCCCCCGCAAACTGGGAAATCACCGATCGGCGCGACTATGGCGAAACCGCCGTCTACTACATTGAACCCAGCGAGCCAATTTCCGATAACGGTCAGCAATAATCGCAAAAACTTGCGATTATTCCGCGTAAAACAAGCGTTTAAAAAGCTAGCGTTTGCGCGGGTGAGCGGCGGAAACCTCCCAACCAAGCGCCATCAGCGTCTTGCGATCGGCTTTGTCGAGTTTGGTGCAATCCAGCGCTTCGATCAGATCCGGACGCAACTCGTCGGTTTTCTGGAGCGCCTCATCACGGCGGAAACGATCCACTTTCGCATGATTGCCGGAAAGCAACACGTCCGGAACCTTGATGCCACGCCATTCGGCAGGCTTCGTGTACTGGCGATGCTCCAACAGCGCGTTCTCGCCCGTATACGATTCCTCAACAATCGATTCTGCATTGCCCATAAAACCGGGCAGCAGTCGCGTAATTGCCTCCAACATGACCGAAACCGCGACCTCACCGCCGTTCAACACATAATCGCCGATCGAATATTCACGCACGTCAATGCCTTGCGCGCGGTAATACTGCGGAATGCGAGCGTCATACCCCTCGTAACGGCCGCAGCCGAACAGCAGATGATCGGCATGGCTTAGTTCCGTCGCATCCTGTTGTGTGAACAGTGGGGCGGAAGGATTTGGGAAAATCAGCACAGGACCTGCGGACGATTGTGCAGTGTCAGTTTTTTCGGAATTGCCGGATTCTGTGGGAACTGCAACAGTTGCAGAATTGCCAGAATTGCAAGTATCGCAGGAATCTGCAGAATCCTCAATATTTTCCATATTTTCCGTATTTTCGATTGTAGTCGGCTGAAGCTGCAGCAGCTCGTCAAGGCATTCGCTCCACACTTCCGGCTTCATCACCATGCCCGCGCCTCCGCCGACAGGAGTGTCATCGACGGAATGATGCACGTCGTGCGTCCAGTCGCGCAGATTGTGCGCGGTCACTTCCACGAGACCTTTCGTCTGCGCTTTGCCGAGCAGACTGAGGTTCAGCACTTCGAAATATTCCGGGAAAACAGACACGATATCGATCTTCATAATGTTCAGAATACCGGGATGTCTGCCAAGTGACGGAAAACGTAAAGGTGGGCACTGGAAATCCAATGCCCACCTTGAGATAGATATGTGATTGCGAACGATTACAGACCCGGAATAAGTCCTCCGGGCGGATCGAGGGTTAGATAGCCCTCTTCGAGGTCGATGTCTGGCACGAGCTCGTCCACAAATGGCACAAGCGCGCTGTTCTCAACCACAACGCCGTCGGCATCCTTCACCGGATTGGCGAGACGAATCTTCAGCAGCCATTGGGCCACTTCTATCACGTCAACGACTTTGCCGACCACCATGCCCGGCTCAAGGCCAAGCATATTGTTTTCAGCCAGTCGTGCCTCAAGGCCAATAAGGTCTTTCGGATACCATTCGTCGGCTTCAAGCATGTCTTCCGGATCGTCCGCCTCGCCATACAGCACAATGCCGTTGGCCGCTTCGGACTGGTCGCGGTTGTCAATGCCTTCGAACTTGACGATCCAACGGTTTTTGAAGGTACGGGAGTTTTCCACCACATACTCTTTTTCGCCGTCTTTCGTGTACAACACAGCACCGGGAGCGAACCGGTATTCCGGTTCGTCCGTAAAGATCTGCA
>ERZ1026978.997-NODE-997-length-9754-cov-4.023817_pt1 | contig 9754 bp, 9 predicted proteins | sample MGYA00519560_ERZ1026978 | MGnify/ENA primary metagenome ERZ1026978 (study PRJEB26926, sample SAMN06164401) | human gut metagenome | biome: ENVO:00009003; feature: ENVO:2100002; material: ENVO:00002003 | host: Homo sapiens | place: USA | collected 2012 ... | reverse complement strand
GATTTATATGGCCGGGTTATGTAGAAGATATTATGGGACCCCAACTCTTTGATTATGGCTATGGCCCCTTCCGATGGGTATGTCTGAGCGGTAGGCACGAAGATCTGATAAAAACGGACCGTGCCGCAATGGAGTGCATTGATGTCAATCGCCGGGGACAGGATCTGGATAATTATAACTGGATACGCGACGCCGAAAAGAACAGGCTGGTAGTAGGTACTCAGGCACGTATTCTCTATCAGGATGCCGTAGGAAGAATGAATATCGCCCTCCGTTTCAATGAAATGGTACGGCGGGGAGAAGTAGGACCGATCATGTTGGGCCGCGATCATCATGATGTGAGTGGAACCGATTCGCCTTTCCGTGAGACATCGAATATCAAAGACGGAAGTAATGTCATGGCTGATATGGCCGTGCAGTGTTTCGCCGGAAACTGCGCGCGTGGCATGAGCTTGGTAGCCCTGCATAATGGCGGCGGAGTCGGTATCGGAAAAGCGATTAATGGCGGCTTCGGCATGGTATGTGACGGCAGCGAACGGGTAGACGAGATACTTCGCTCGGCTATGCTTTGGGATGTGATGGGCGGAGTGGCCCGCCGTTCGTGGGCCCGCAATCCGCATGCAATGGAAACTAGTGACGCTTTCAATGAATCACATTCGGAAGGGTATCATATAACGATGCCTTATCTGGCTGATGACGAGCTGATTAAAAAGACAATAAAAGAAGCATTGTAATAGAAAGTAACGAAATAGAGAAATAAATATGAATTGGAGTAAGATCATCGAATGTGTCCCCAACTTTAGCGAGGGACGTGATTTGGAGAAAATAGACAAGATAGTAGCCCCTTTTCGTGGCAAATCCGGCGTGAAGCTGCTCGATTATAGCAATGATGAAGATCATAACCGTCTGGTAGTCACTTTGGTTGGCGAACCGGAAGCCTTGCGCGATGCAGTCATTGAAGCTATCGGCATTGCTGTCCGTCTGATAGACCTTAATCATCATAGCGGACAGCATCCCCGCATGGGAGCGGTGGATGTGGTTCCTTTCATTCCGATCAAGAATACGACGATGGAAGAAGCCGTCGCCCTGTCGAAAGAAGTGGCTTCCCGGGTGGCGGAACTATATAATCTCCCAGTCTTTCTGTATGAAAAGTCCGCCACAGCTCCGCATCGGGAAAATCTGGCCTCCGTCCGTAAGGGAGAATTTGAAGGAATGGCGGAGAAAATCAGACTTCCCGAATGGCAGCCCGACTTCGGTCCTGCCGAGCGTCATCCCACTGCCGGAACGGTAGCTATCGGTGCCCGAATGCCGCTAGTCGCTTATAACATCAATCTGAGTACCAATAATCTTGAAATAGCCACGAAGATAGCAAAGAATATCCGGCATATCAACGGCGGTCTCCGCTACGTCAAAGCAATGGGGGTGGAACTGAAAGAACGGAATATCACCCAAGTATCCATTAATATGACCGATTACACCCGCACCGCCCTTTACCGTGCTTTCGAATTGGTGCGTATTGAGGCCCGCCGCTATGGAGTGGCGATTGTTGGAAGTGAGATCATTGGTCTGGTGCCGATGGAAGCGCTGATAGATACGGCCTCCTATTATTTAGGACTGGAGAATTTCTCCATGCAGCAGGTGTTGGAAGCGCGTATCATGGAATAGCACCCGGAGTATTAAAATAATGTGCGTCCGATATAAAGCTGCGGAAACTTATATCGAATTATGATTGAACTAATAAGAACCGAATAATAAAAGATCAATGAGTGAAAACCTGATTATATTCAATGCCCGTATTGTCACTCCGACAGGAACCTCCGCCCGTAAAGGTGCGGAAATGGGACAACTCCGTATCATAGAAAACGGAACGGTAGAAGTGACCAAAGGCATCATCACTTACGTCGGCGAGAGTCGTGGCGAAGATCGTGACGGCTACTACCAGCATTACTGGCATTACAACGCCCGGGGACATTGCCTGCTTCCGGGCTTTGTCGATTCGCATACCCATTTTGTTTTTGGCGGAGAACGTTCCGAAGAATTTTCATGGCGGCTGAAAGGCGAAAGCTATATGTCCATCATGGAACGTGGCGGAGGGATAGCCAGTACCGTAAAAGCTACCCGGCAAATGAATTTCCTGAAACTTCGCTCGGCAGCCGAAGGCTTTCTGAAGAAGATGAGTGCTATGGGAGTCACCACGGTAGAAGGTAAAAGCGGTTATGGACTCGATCGGGAAACAGAGCTGCTGCAACTGAAAATAATGCGCAGCCTGAACAATGACGAGCACAAACGTATCGACATTGTATCCACTTTCTTAGGAGCCCACGCCCTTCCCGAAGAGTATAAAGGAAGAGGAGACGAATACATCGACTTTCTGATTCGTGAAATGCTCCCCGTTATCCGCGAGAACGAACTTGCCGAATGTTGTGATGTCTTTTGCGAACAAGGAGTTTTCTCTGTCGAACAGTCCCGCCGCCTCCTTCAGGCAGCCAAAGAACAAGGCTTCCTGTTAAAGCTCCATGCCGATGAAATCGTTTCCTTTGGTGGCGCTGAGCTGGCTGCCGAACTGGGCGCTTTGTCTGCCGATCATCTGCTTCAGGCTTCCGATGCCGGAATCCGTGCAATGGCCGACGCAGGAGTAGTAGCTACCCTGCTGCCTCTGACGGCTTTCGCACTGAAAGAACCTTATGCACGCGGTCGTGAAATGATTGATGCCGGCTGTGCCGTGGCACTTGCCACAGACTTGAATCCGGGAAGCTGTTTCTCCGGTTCCATCCCGTTGACCATTGCTTTGGCGTGTATTTACATGAAACTTAGCATCGAAGAAACCATCACTGCCCTTACACTGAACGGAGCTGCTGCCCTTCATCGGGCAGACCGGATCGGAAGCATCGAAGTAGGCAAGCAAGGTGACTTTGTCATACTGAATTCGGACAATTATCACATTCTGCCATACTACGTAGGCATGAACTGTGTCATCATGACTATTAAAGGCGGTATGCTATACCCCGTCAATTGATAACTAAAAGCATAAAATACCATGTTAGCAGATTTAACCGTAAAAGATTTCTTAGATAAGGTAGCCGGCAATGATCCGGTACCCGGCGGTGGCAGTATTGCCGCTTTAGGTGGAGCGCTGGCTTCCGCTTTGGCCACGATGGTGACAGGACTCACCATCGGCAAGAAAGGATATGAAGCCAGCGAAGAAGTAATGCAGCACGCACAGACGCTTACCACCCGATTCCAAAAAGAATTCATCGCCTTGATTGATAAAGACTCCGAAGCCTATGATGAAGTTTTTGCCTGTTTTAAACTTCCCAAAGCTACCGATGAAGAAAAAGCTGTCCGTAGCGCTGCCATTCAGGAAGCCACCAGGCATGCCGCCCTCATTCCGATGGAAGTTGCCCGAAAAGCACTTGAAGTGATGCCCGTCATAGCAGACATCGCCCGTCTGGGAAACCGGAACGCTATTACAGACGCCTGTGTAGCCATGATGGCAGCACGATCCGCCGTATTGGGGGCATTGCTGAATGTCCGCATTAATCTGGGGGTACTTAAAGACAAAGAATTTGTCCAAGAATTGCAAGCCGAAGCGGACCGGATAGAGCAAACCGCTTGCCGGAAAGAGAAAGAATTACTGGATGCCGTCAACCAAGACTTACGCGTATGAGCAAGAATGTGTATCAAATAGGTTCCGGAGAACTGACCTTCGAAATCATCGAACGGATCATCAACGAGAATCTGAAGCTGGAACTGGCTCCCGAAGCCAAGCTCCGCATTCAGAAATGCCGTGATTATCTCGACCATAAAATAGCTTCTTCCGAAGAACCTCTTTATGGCATCACCACCGGCTTCGGCTCGTTATGCACTAAAAATATATCTCCCGGCGAATTGGGAACCTTGCAGGAAAACCTGATAAAGAGCCATGCCTGCAGTGTAGGCGAAGAAATCCGTCCTGTCATCATCAAACTGATGATGTTGCTCAAAGCCCACGCCCTCTCGTTGGGACATAGCGGCGTGCAACTAATCACTGTGCAGCGTATCCTCGACTTTTTCAATAACGACGTACTGCCCATCGTCTATGATCGCGGTTCTTTGGGAGCTTCCGGCGATCTCGCCCCATTAGCCAATCTGTTCCTTCCTTTGATCGGTGTGGGCGACGTCAACTATAAAGGAAAGAAATGCGAAGCCATCAGCGTGCTCGACGAATTTGGCTGGGAACCCGTCCGGCTCATGAGCAAGGAAGGGCTTGCACTGCTCAACGGTACCCAGTTCATGAGTGCCAACGGTGTATTTGCCATTCTCAAAGCCTTCCGCCTCTCCAAGAAAGCCGACCTGATAGCCGCCCTTTCTCTCGAAGCCTTCGACGGACGCATCGACCCGTTTATGGATTGCATCCAGCAGATACGCCCTCATCCCGGACAGATCGAGACGGGAGAGGCTTTCCGTAAACTGCTGGCAGGCAGCGAACTGATCGAACGTCCCAAGGCGCACGTACAGGATCCTTACTCTTTCCGTTGCATTCCGCAAGTGCATGGTGCTACGAAAGACGCTATCCGCTATGTTTCCTCCGTACTGCTGACCGAAATCAATTCCGTCACGGACAATCCAACGATCTTCCCTGACGAAGACAGAATCATTTCCGGTGGAAATTTCCACGGTCAGCCGTTGGCTATCTCCTATGACTTTCTAGCCATTGCCTTGGCAGAACTGGGAAACATTTCCGAACGCCGTGTCTCTCAATTGATTATGGGACTTCGCGAACTTCCGGAGTTTTTGGTAGCCAATCCGGGACTGAATTCCGGTTTTATGATTCCCCAATATGCTGCTGCGTCTATGGTCAGCCAGAACAAAATGTACTGTTATGCCGCATCGAGCGATTCCATCGTTTCGTCCAACGGGCAGGAAGACCACGTAAGTATGGGGGCCAATGCCGCAACCAAACTTTATAAAGTGATGGACAACCTTGAACATATCCTTGCCATCGAACTGATGAATGCTGCGCAGGGCATCGATTTCCGCCGTCCGCTGAAAACGTCTCCGCTGCTGGAGAGTTTCCTGCATGCCTACCGGAAAGAAGTGCCTTTTGTGAAAGATGACATCGTGATGTATAAAGAAATACATAAAACAGTCGCTTTTTTAAAAAGGACTAAGTTAGAGTACTAAACCTCCTTTTTCGCTTTTCGTTAATAATGGTGACTGTTATTGCCGGATAAACGATCGATTCTTATCGGTATTTATCCGGCATTTGCCGATTATTCTCCCTCTTACAGCGATAAAACTTTACTTCATATACCTCTATTCCTTACTTTTGCTCTATATTTCCTCTTAACACTTGTTTTCATATACCTCTAATGAATGATAATATTTATCAAATGGGCTATAAATAAAAGGAAACTTGATTTGTTAATTGAGTTTTCTATATATCTTTGTTCCGTTTTTCGCTTTAAATGGTGAATTTATAGAAAACTGAGTCTAACAAAATCTAAAAAGAGTGATGATGGAGCATGGAAGAGACGCGTCCCAAAAGGCGGAGCTGAGAGAACGGATTATAATGACCGCGACAGAAGCTTTTACTTTGAAAGGTATCAAGTGTATTACGATGGATGACATTGCGGCAGCATTGGGCATTTCCAAACGTACGCTCTATGAGGTTTTTGCAGATAAGGAATCATTATTGAAAGAGTGTATTCTGCAAAAGCAAGCTGAAAGAGACAAATACTTGCAGGAGATATACGAGCAATCCAACAATGTGCTGGAGGTGATACTTGCTGTCTTTCAGAAAAGCATCGAGATCTTTCATCAGACCAACAAGCGCTTCTTCGAGGATATAAAGAAATATCCGAAGGTATATGCGATGATGAAAGACCGTAGTGAAAGTGACTCGGAGAAGACGATGTCTTTCTTTAAGTCGGGGGTAGAGCAAGGTATCTTTCGGGCGGATGTCAACTTTGAGATAGTCAATCTGTTGGTGCGCGAGCAGTTTGATGTGCTGCTGAATACGGACATTTGCAACGAATATCCTTTTATAGAAGTATATGAATCCATCATGTTTACCTATATACGTGGCATTTCCACGGAAAAAGGAGCCAAAGTTTTAGAGGAATTTATATCAGAATATCGTAAAAACCGGGTCGAGCAACAATAGGAGCTAGGTTCGGATGACAAACAATTAAGGATCAAATAGAAACGAGTTTATGAACAGATTGAAAAGATTGACAGGCAAGAAAATGCTTCTGACGGCAATGGCTCTCTGTGCGTTTGGCTTTGCAAAGGCTCAGACGGAGCAGACAACGCAGAATACGCTGACATTGACGTTGGACAAAGCCCTGGAAATAGCGTTGGATGAGAATCCTACGATAAAGGTGGCGGCAGAAGAAATTGCCTTAAAGAAAGTTGCAAGTAAGGAAGCATGGCAGAGCCTGTTACCCGAAGCAAGCCTAAACGGATCATTGGATCACACGATCAAAGCGGCTGAAATGAAACTGAACGATATGTCGTTCAAGATGGGGCAGGATGGTACGAATACCGCCAATGCCGGACTGAGCATTAACCTGCCTTTGTTTGCACCGGCAGTCTACCGGGCCATGTCAATGACAAAGACGGATATCGAACTGGCAGTGGAGAAGTCGCGTGCTTCCGAACTGGATTTGATCAATCAGGTAACCAAGGCTTATTATCAGCTGATGCTTGCACAAGATAGTTATGAAGTGCTTCAAGGCAGCTATAAGTTGGCAGAAGATAATTTCAATGTCGTGAACGCCAAATATCAACAAGGTGCAGTCAGCGAATTTGACAAGATCAGCGCAGAAGTACAGATGCGCAGCATCAAGCCGAATGTCATTTCTGCCGCCAATGCCGTGACGCTGGCAAAACTCCAGTTGAAAGTGTTGATGGGCATTACGGCTGATGTGGATATTAAGACTGACGATAATCTGACAAACTACGAATCAATGCTGTTTGCCAATCAGTTGAAAGAAGAAGATATGAGTCTGGAGAACAATACAACGATGAAGCAGTTCGAGCTGAATATGAAATTGCTCGAAAAGAACGTGAAGTCGCTGAAAACGAACTTCATGCCTACTTTGTCGATGAGCTTCTCTTATCAATATCAGTCTTTGTATAATCCGAACATCAATTTCTTTGATTATACGTGGAGCAACAGTTCGTCTTTGATGTTCAATCTGAGCATTCCTTTGTATAGGGCGAGCAACTTTACGAAGGTAAAATCGGCCCGCATCCAGATGCGCCAGCTTGACTGGAACCGTATCGATACGGAGAGAAAACTGAATATGCAGGTAGTCAGCTACCGTAACAATATGACTGCCAGTTCCGAGCAGGTGGTCAGCAACAAAGAAAACGTGATGCAGGCTGAAAAAGCGGTACAGATTGCCGGAAAACGTTATGAAGTCGGTAAGGGAACCGTGCTTGAACTTAACAGTTCGCAGGTATCACTGACGCAGGCACAACTTACTTACAATCAATCAATCTACGATTACCTGGTAGCTAAGGCTGACCTTGATCAGGTTTTGGGAAAACAATAAAGATAGACAACTAAAATTACAACTAAGGAATATGAAAAAAGGTATCCAATTAGTGGCTCTGCTATTGACAGTAGTAATGAGCTCATGTACGGGTGGAAAAGATAAGGCTGCTGTGAAACAGGAAGACGAGAAGCCCAGAGTAAAAGTGGCTGATGTAACAGCCCGTCCCGTAGATCAGATACAGGATTATACAGCGACGGTAGAAGCTGAAGTAAAGAACAACATTGCTCCTTCGTCACCTGTCCGCATCGACCGGATTCTGGTAGAAGTGGGCGACCGTGTATCCAAAGGCCAGAAGCTGGTGCAGATGGATGCAGCCAACCTCACACAGACGAAACTGCAACTGGACAATCAGAAAATTGAATTTAATCGTATCGACGAACTTTATAAGGTAGGCGGTGCTTCCAAATCAGAGTGGGATGCTGCGAAGATGCAGCTCGATGTGAAGCAGACTGCTTATGATAATCTGGTAGAGAATACGTTTCTGTTGAGCCCGATCAACGGAGTAATCACTGCCCGTAATTACGATAATGGTGATATGTAGCGTCAGATGTGTATAAGAGACAGTAGTAGAACAGATCACTCCCGTGAAACTCCTGATTAACGTGTCTGAAACCTACTTCACGAAGGTGAAGAAAGGCGAACCGGTAGATGTGAAGCTGGATGTATATGGCGACGAACTGTTCAAGGGAACTATCAGCCTGATCTATCCGACTATCGACGCAACTACCCGTACTTTCCAGATCGAGATCAAGTTGGACAACAAAGATCAGCGTGTACGTCCGGGAATGTTTGCCCGTGCTACCTTGAACTTCGGTACGGCGGACAACGTCGTAGTACCCGACTTGGCTATTGTGAAACAGGCAGGTTCCGGCGATCGCTATGTGTACGTTTATAAAGATGGCAAAGTGTCCTACAACAAAGTGGAGTTAGGCAGACGTATGGGCTCGGAGTATGAGCTGAAATCCGGTGTGCCCGATAACTCGCAGGTGGTAGTGGCCGGACAGGCACGTCTGATAAACGGTACGGAAGTAGAGATCGAGAAGTAAAATCACTATTAAACTAATCACTATAAAGAAATGAGTTTATACGAAGGTGCGGTTAAGAAACCGATTATGACCTCCCTCTGCTTTCTGGCAGTGGTGATTTTTGGTCTTTTCTCTTTGTCCAAGTTACCTATCGACTTGTATCCGGACATCGATACAAATACGATCATGGTAATGACCGCATATCCTGGCGCAAGTGCTTCGGATATAGAAAATAACGTTACCCGGCCGCTGGAGAATACCTTGAATGCGGTGAGTAACCTGAAACATATTACCTCTCGTTCTTCCGAGAATATGTCATTGATTACATTGGAATTTGAGTTTGGTAATGATATTGACGTGCTGACGAATGATGTACGTGACAAGCTTGACATGGTAAGTTCACAGCTTCCCGACGATGTCGAGAATCCGATTATCTTCAAGTTCAGTACGGATATGATTCCTATCGTACTGCTTTCCGTCCAGGCGAAAGAGAGCCAGTCGGCACTTTATAAAATTCTGGACGACCGCGTGGTGAATCCCTTGGCACGTATTCCCGGTGTGGGTACAGTATCTATCAGTGGTGCACCTCAGCGTGAGATCCAAGTATACTGTGACCCCAATAAACTGGAAGCATACAACTTGAGTATCGAAACGATCAGTTCCATTATCGGGGCTGAAAATAAGAACATTCCCGGGGGTAACTTCGATATCGGTAGCGAGACATATTCGTTGCGTGTAGAAGGAGAGTTTGATGATTCCCGCCAGTTGGCAGATGTAGTGGTTGGCACGCATAATGGAGCCAATATCTTTCTACGTGACGTTGCCCGTATCGTCGATACAGTAGAGGAGCGTGCGCAGGAAACCTATAACAACGGTGTGCAGGGAGCTATGATTGTTGTTCAGAAACAATCGGGTGCCAATTCGGTAGAAATTTCCCGCAAGGTAGAAGAGGCACTTCCCCGTTTGCAGAAAAACTTGCCGAGTGACGTGAAGCTGGGAGTGATTGTCGATACGTCTGACAATATCTTGAACACGATTGATAGTTTGGCGGAAACCGTAATGTATGCTTTGCTGTTCGTTGTCATTGTCGTGTTCCTTTTCCTGGGACGCTGGCGTGCAACCTTGATTATCTGTATCACCTGTCTCTTATACACATCTGACGCTGCCGACGACTAGTCGAGTGTA
>ERZ1026978.992-NODE-992-length-9829-cov-6.618682_pt1 | contig 9829 bp, 10 predicted proteins | sample MGYA00519560_ERZ1026978 | MGnify/ENA primary metagenome ERZ1026978 (study PRJEB26926, sample SAMN06164401) | human gut metagenome | biome: ENVO:00009003; feature: ENVO:2100002; material: ENVO:00002003 | host: Homo sapiens | place: USA | collected 2012 ... | reverse complement strand
GTGGGCTCGGAGATGTGTATAAGAGACAGACAATGAACTACCAAGAGTTTTACCTCCCGATAGTTCTGATAAAAACTTCCTGCTCTCATAGTCTATTTCATGCAGGAATTTAGTCCGAATATGCCTGCCAGGGCAGACGCCACGGCAATTACCACTTTGATGATCACACTCCAGGTTGAATTTGATTTTTTTTCCATATAACTGTTATTTAGTTATTAGTGATTTAGTGATAGCGCGCCTTTAATTATTAATTCTTTCATTATTAATTTCTAAAGGCTGCGCCTTTAGATCCTATCCCAGCGGATCATCCTCTATACCTCCGTCGCCTCCTGAATTTCCACCTCCACCGGTGTTTCCTCCATCGTCTCCTCCCGGTGTGGGCGTTTTGGAAATATCCACAGTGGTCTGTCCTGCCTTCTGTGCTTTGAGCACGGCGCGTGTGGCAGCACGGGTAGGGACCGGTGAGAACTCCATACCGGCGAAGATGTTTTTCAGATCTTCTCCGGGGATAAACTGAATATTGACTCCGGTAATGTTGGCAGCCGTGAATTTCTCCGCCGTTTCCGCCCCCGGCTGGTTATCTGTAACCGGAATTTTCCCAGGTCTCCGAAGTCTACCTGTTCTCCTGCCCGCAGGCCGTCAATCATATTCTCGACGGTAGCGATGATAACGGCAGTCACGTCCGCCCTGCTGGCGGTGGTCTGCGATGATACTCTCTTGGCGAGTGCTTTTAGTGATAACTCTTGCGAAACCTGCGCTTTCGCATACGCTTTTTTGGCCTCTTCCTGATTCATTGGATTGCCCATCATTGCAATACTGTAATTCAATGCCATAGTTGTGAATTATGAATTAAAAATAAAAAATGAAGGATGAATTTCACCCGTGTAAGTTCAGTGAAATACTGTGCTTCCCGTGGTGAACGAAACAAAGGTACGATGTGCTGAGGGGTGAATAATGAAAGAGATTATTCCTTCATGAAACTGCATGATAAAGAGTGAAAAGTATTTGCCTAAGGTGAGCTATATGTAATATAAAATGCTTATCTTTATGCTATGATAATCAATAAAATAACTCTTATGAAAACAAGTAATGAAAATGAAAAGGCCCCTGAAGAAGCCTGGCCCGTACGCCCTTACTCCAAACGTGAGCTTGCCGAGGCTTATGCTCCGAATATCTCTCCCGTGTCTGCCCTGAACCGCTTGGCACAATGGTTTAGATATAACCTGCAACTGAGCGAAGCCTTGCTTCAGACAGGCTATAAAAAGCGCCAGCAGATATTTACTTCCATGCAGGTGGAATTGATATTCAGGTATCTGGGAAGACCTTAGATCGTTGATAAATAAAAAGATAAGAAATACTATTGTCAACAATTGATAGTATCTCTTATCTTTATATCGGTTCCCCTTTATTTGAGGAACAATTTGGTTTGATGCCACTTCCCGGTCAGTTCATCCGGTACGAAGTCTTTCGCCGGATCATCTTTGTATTCTTTCCATGGTGACTGTGACCATACGAAAGGCTTGCCCTTGAACCAGGCTACCCCGTACAGCATCCAAAATGAAGTTTTCGTGCCTTCATCGGACGGTTCGTACTTTAGACTTGAAAGTAATTCAAGAACCTTGTTTGCAGAAAACGCCTTAGAGTCGACTGCTCCGTCAGGAATGGTTCTGGGGTATTCCGTTGTTCCAAATCCCAAGTCCCAACGTCCATAGATGGACAGTGGCTCATCATCTGCTATGTGGGTAATCAATGCTTTTGCGTCTTCCTCATTGTTCACATTCCCAATCATGTCAAAGAACTGCACTCGCCTGAGTGGCCTGTTGTCTGTGGAGCCTAAGTCATACGCCACTTTTTTGAATACCGGATAGTTTACTCCCAAGATATATTCATTAGTCATCAGGTGCTTATCATAATCCAAATCCGGATCGAATTCATTTTCAGGTTCATATTTCCCGGTTAAGCAACTATCCTTTCCGCACCTTAACATTGCAAAGCGTTTATAACTCATTTCTATCAATGACATTTCTTTCGTATTGGCATCAATAACCATATAACCGTTCAGATAGGTGCCCGAATTGCTGGTTTTTATGTAGTTGAAGAAATCATCAATGTCTGTCGCGAACATTTCGGCAGCAGCAGAACGCCAACACAGCCATACTGCCTCTTCTTTTTGCGACTGCGACATGGGATTGTATGAATAACGGTGAGTAGTTTCATTGAAGCAAATGCCATGTTTGTTGAATCCAAAATCCATGTTGCTGCCTACTTGCCCGAAACAATACGAATTCTGTGACACAAAGTCGATCCCTCCCTCATTATTGCGGATTGTGTAGGAAATCGTGTGTGAATTCGACAGGTAGCCGCACCAACTGTTGTGCGTCCATACGATGTCTCCGTCATCTGTCCGTTTGACGAAAGCGGAACAATGGTCGGGCTTGTGCAAACCGTATGTGCTTTCCAGTGAGTTGGCCACGGCATCCATCAAGTCCATCTGAGTATTGATAAAGTAGATGTCTCCGAAAGATATTTTATCTTCCCCGTAGCCTAAACTGAATGTATCCCAATTGAAAAGGTCATTCTTCACTTCGTCAATGGAGCGTATATACCCGCAAGACAAGGCATCGTATATACCCCACATTCGATAAAATAGCCTTTCTATCGCTTTCACATACTTGCCAATAGCCGGTTCTTCCCGATTGTCTCTTATCCATTTTGTAGTAAAAAGGTAGTTGCTTTTCAGCGAATTTTCCGCTTTCTTCAAGTCTTTCGGTTCCGGAGGGCACGTATGGGGAAATGTATGGCTTGTGTCACACAAGTAGGAGTTCTTCCAAGTATTGTTGCGTGATGCGCGTATCATATCCTCGCCCTGTAGTTCTCCCTGTATGAACCCGGCAAGATACTCGTTGGTAAGGACATCCGAATGCTCGTGCGTGGAAATTATAGAAAAATTCCAGCAATTGTCCTTAAACTCTGCATACCCTACGCAGGATTTCCCCTTCTGAATCCTGTTGAATTTTCTGTCTTCTTGTAGTGTCATATCATTCTAATTTTAGTGGATTTAAATATTGTTCCCTTCCTTGATTTCAGTCGAGTTAAATATTTCCAGTTCATGTTACATTTTGATGTGGAAAATGCAATTTTTATATAGGCTGAAATGGACTAAGACAAAAATAACGGGAAACGATCATATATAGATTCTAAAATCAATAAATTTTAAAGAAAAATCGTATAGCGTTGGTATTTAGAATGTTAATTCTGAAATGGCATTCTTTATTTTACGATTTCAAACTTTTTTTGACGATATCGAGTGGGGGTAAGCGAGCTTTATCTCAGGGGGAATAATCCTATAATGCGCAAACCGAATGCTTATATCTGCGTTGGCTTGCGCACTTATCTGTATCGGCCAACGCTTATATCTGCGATGGCCTTCTCACTTATCTGCATCGGGCGATGCACTTATGTCTGGCAATACCCGGCTCCACTTATTTGAATCCCTTGTCCACTTCATCGTTTTGTATGTCCACCACTTCATATTCCGTACTTCCCTGTTCATTCCTTCTTGTCCGGAAACCGTACTTTTCCAGTGACATTACCAATGTCTGTATGGTCTGCCTGTTCACCTGTATCTTTCCGTAAATGGCGATCTTGCTGAGTATGGCTGCCGCCGGCATCCATTTTATGCAGTAATCCTGCGGTTGCGGCTTGCGGAAGTATACGAGCAGGTTCTCCTCCACGGGATCTTTCATGCGGTGCAGTTCATTGTGCCGGTTCAGCTCGTTTATTTCCTCTCCTTCATACCAGTACCGGTATCCTTCCTTTATCAACGCGTAGGCCTGCGCATATATCCCCTCATAATTGACCGGTGTGCGATAATCCAGTGTAATGATGGAGGAGGGGAGGAAACGCCGGTTTCCGCCTATGTCCTGCAGGCATTGGCGATTGTTCGTACTGGCAATGAAGGATGCATGCCGTATGAAATTGTATGCCTGCATGTCGTATGCTTTCCGCTCCGTCACGCTTTCCTGTGTGATGACCCGTTTCAATCCGGCCAGATCACCTATCCTGGCCCCTTCAAATTCTTCCATATTGATGATGAGGTGCGTGCTGAGCAGCAGCTGGTGGTCCTTGTTGTCCGGGTTCACCATTCCGTTCCGGTAATACTCCCTCCACTGGGGAGGTAAGAGCCTGCGTATCCAGGTACTTTTTCCTTTTCCTTGCTCGGAGTACAGGATGATCACAAGATGGTTGACCTGCTCGTCCTGCAGTGCACATGCCAGCATTCCCACGAACCACCTGCGGAAACTTTCTTTCCAGAACTCCTGATCTTCCGCCTGTACCGTATTCGCCAGCCGGCCGATATAATCTGTCTCTCCATCCCAGGGTTCCAGTTTTTCTACGTAGTCTGTGAACGGGTTGAAATCCCTGGCATAGGTGGAGTCAATGACCGCCTGCAGATAATTCCTGAAACACTTGATGCCTGCCAGTTGCAGGGCCAGGAATATGGAGTTGTAGCTTCTTGCCCTCATAGGTCGGAACCTGCCTTTCCATCTCTCTTCTTTCTCATCGAAGTTTAGGTATTCCAGCCTGTCCAGTATTACATTCCTTCGGATATCATAATGTGCCTTCAGGAAGTCGAGTACTTGGTTGATAATGTCCGGCTTCTCTTCCTTATGATGGATGGCTGCTTCCTCCGTCTTGTCGGTATAGATGTATGCATTGTGTATGGGCACAGCCACATCGAACCCTTCACCGCCGAAATTTTCCTGAGCCAAACGAATTGCCACGCCCTCTTCCAATGCTTTTGCATAACATTTGTTTCCCAGAGCGAATATGAAGCTGTCCCTGCTTCCCGGTTCGAATTTAGCAATCCTCTTTACTGCGAGTACCGCCTTGTTGAATTCCATCCTTTCCCACGGCTCAGCTTCCGCCTTATCACTTATCACCCTATCACTTACCACCTTATCACTCTCACTCATCGCTTTCCCACTCTTCTTTCTCCCCGTCTGCGGTTTTTCAGGCGGCACAATACCGGTCAGTATCTCATCGACCTCTTTCATAAGTTCTTCATTCAGATATGCCTTTTCATCGAAAGAAGTGAAGAATCCTCTTGATATATCCTTTCCGCTTCCGTCCACTTCCACGTCCAGCAGCTTTTCATAGTATTCTTTGCAGGTATCATACATCATCCTGTGATATTTCTCCAACGCAGCAAAGTCCTTTTCTCCGTTAGAGAATGTCTCCCTGAGAGTGGTGGCATCTTCCGTCTGCAGGAACACGAATATCTTGAATCCATGTGCCTTTGGAGTGAGGAAACTGCCCAGCGTGTTAGGATCCTTGTTGATTTTCTCCCTCAAGTCTTCCAACTTCTCTTCGGGCTGGTCGTCAATGTCCAACAGGATGACATGCGTGTACCTTGTGATGCTGTAAGCTTGTCTTTTTTCGCTGTATCCTGCCGTGACGGTGTAGAATGGCAATTGCTTCTTCACATTGTTTGCCTCTTCTGTCTTTCCCTGGCTGACGAGCAGTCTTATTTTGAATACAAGTTTTGCGTGTACTCCCTTTGTGATGTTTTCAATTACTTTTCTCAGGGTTATCTCTCCCCGAACGTTGCTGAATCCGCTGTATGCGGTAACCGGAATATTTTCCATTTCTTTGTTAGTTGTTTTAGTCTGCCTTGTTGGCGGTGCGAAGTAGGGTATAATATCCGGAATGACAAAAACGCCTTTTCGGTTGAAAAAGGCGTTTTTGCACAATTTTGAATTCCTACATCTTTTCCTTCTTCTTTTCCATTCCCGCTTTCTCTTCCCTGATTTCTTTCCTTAAGCTAATGATTTCGGTATTAATGCTTTCCAACGTCAGAAATCCTTCCTCATGCTTTCCTTTTTCGAACCTTGCCATGCGGTACAGCTTCCTTGCCAGATGCTTTGTTCCTTTGAGTCCCGCCTCTTTTTTATGATGGATAAGCATGTTTATCCAGGGAGTGAGGAACTCTATTCTTTCTTCCGCCCTGACTATGACCTGCTGGTCAACCGGTTCATTTTCAACCAACAGGATGTCGATCCTGTTTCCTTTTCTCTCGATCTCGATGCCGCAGGCATCTTTACTTATGAGCTCAATGCTCAAGATCGTGTTTTTTTAATCATAAAACCACAATTTTAGATGTTAGTAATTTATTTTAAATTTGCATTCGAAAGCAAAATTAACTGTTATTATCGTGAAATCTGTCATTATAGTATAGAAAAATGAAACTTTTCTGTTCTGTGTGTGATACACAAAACGACGTAATAGGTGGTAGCCCCACCTACCTATTCATATAAAGTGTGTGTAACAAGGTTTAAAGAAAAAGTAGGGAAATACGCGCCTGTGCGTATGTATACATGCGTACATTATTAAAAAAAGAAATGCAACATTGAGAAGTTATCAAAATAAGCTGTGATGAGGATAAAAATAGAGGATAAAAATAGAAAGAAACTGATTACTGTCAATAATGATTGTAGTAAGTAGAGGGTGTTTTTTAATCGTTCGTTTAATGTGCACAAAGATAATGTCTTGAAATGAAATAACAAAATATTCTGATAAATAAAATCGATTTGCTTTTTAATCAGTGTCACATATTACTAATCTATAAATAGTTATCCCTAAAATAAAATTGTGTTTTTAAACTTGTCTTTTTGGCAAAAGAATCTTAGGACAGATACAGGTTGAAATGCTGTTTTTTAAACGAACAATTAAAAGATAATAATTCTCTTTAACACATTCGTTTATAGCTTTTTACCTGTAAGGAACTTAAGGTAATGCACAGTTACGGAAAATAAATAGGCAAAAGGGGTACAAAGCTTGCTGTATTTTATATAAAGTGTTTGTAAGTGGTTGAAATTCAGGCGTATGCAAGGATTTTAAAGCCCTAGAGGAATGCCCTTTCTGAAAAAAAACTACCGAATGGAAACGGAAAAAGAGACTGAAGTATGGTATGCTATGCGTGCCACTTATCGCAGAGAGCCTGATGCTATGCGGCTACTCGAAAAAGAAAAGTTGGATTGTTTCGTCCCCATGCAATACAAGATTAGTATGAAGAAAGGGAAGAAAGTCCGTATTTTGGTTCCTGTCATTCACAATCTGCTTTTTGTCCATGCCTGTCCTTCCGAGGTGAAGTGTGTCAAATCAAAAGTTACTTACTTGCAATATATCACCGATAGCCGCAGTGGTCAGAAGATAATTATCCCAGATAATGAGATGCAACGTTTCATTGCTGTAGCCGGAACTTACAACGATCATCTTATGTACTTCCAACCTGATGAACTGAATTTGTCGAAAGGTACGAAAGTTCGCATCATCGGTGGTGACTTTGAGGGTCAGGAGGGAGTTTTCCTGAAAGTGAAAGGTGCCCGTGATCGTCGTGTAGTCATTGAGATACAAGGTGTCATTGCTGTTGCCATGGCTACTATTCATCCTGATCTTATAGAAGTAATTGGCTAATCTTTAATCTTTAATTTTTAATTAATCATGTCTCTTTCCGAAGAAGCAATCACTCTTCAGCGTGCCGCGCACGATCTGATGTACTTGGGTATGGACGGGAGTCCCATTTATAGCGATGATCTGTCCCGTCGTAACGGTGAGGTTTACCGCCTGACTACGGCTTTGTATGATTCTGTTGCTAAAGGTTCCACAATTGAAGAACAAGCTAATGTCTGTCTTGCCCTACTGATGGGGTATAATGCCTCATTCGTTGATCATGGTGAGAAACTGGAACATATTCAGGTAATTCTGAATTGTTGCTGGGATCTTCTTGATGCTCTCCCTGCTTCGTTGTTGAAACTTCGTTTGCTTACAGCTTGTTATGGTGAAGTCTTCGACGAGCCTTTGGTTGAAAAAGGTCGTGCCATTATCGCTTTGTGGAATTCTACATTGATTACGACGGAACAGCAGGAAGCCATCGAAGAGTTTCAAAATGTGGTGGATAACCCCTATCCTTGGGAAGAAGTAAAAGACTAACGTATCCATCTTCATCTTTCTAAAAACTCTGTGGAACTATCTCTACTTGTAAAATGCAGGGGTATCTATATTGGGATACTTCAAGAAATATTTTGATGAGATTATTAAAGGCTGTAGAGATTATGAGAACTTATCGACACTGACTATCGGAGTAAATAACAACAAATACTAAAAATCAATCCAATTTTTGACTTAATTTGTGATAAAGCTGTCCAAAGATGCTTTTATCTTAGGTGATATGTTAAAATTGGTGATTAACTTTATGTATGAAAAGAGCATTGATTACAGGAATTACGGGGCAAGATGGCTCGTATTTAGCAGAATTTCTTCTTGAAAAAGGTTATGAAGTACATGGGATTATTCGCCGTTCCTCAGTAGATTATCGTGAGCGAATTGTTCATCTTGAGGGAGTGTCAAATTTTCATTTGCATTACGCCGATCTGGGTGATTCCATGTCGATGGTGCAGGTGGTAAATAAAGTTAGTCCTGATGAGATATATAACCTTGCAGCACAGAGTCATGTGCAGGTGAGTTTTGATTCGCCCGAATTTACAGCTGATGTAGATGCTGTAGGTGTATTACGGATACTTGAGGCAGTACGCCAGTCTAGACTTGAAAAAACTTGTCGCATTTACCAAGCCTCTACTTCCGAACTATATGGTAAGGTGGAGGAAGTGCCTCAGAATGAGAAGACACCTTTTCATCCATATTCACCTTATGCTGTAGCTAAACTTTATGGATTCTGGATTATTAAGGAATATCGTGAAGCATACAACATGTTTTGCTGTTCAGGTATTCTCTTCAATCATGAATCAGAACGCCGTGGCGAAACCTTTGTAACTCGTAAAATTACTCTTGCTGCCGCACGCATTGCCCAAGGCAAACAAAATTGCCTGTATCTTGGTAATTTAGATTCTCTCCGTGATTGGGGATATGCCAAGGATTATGTAGAGTGTATGTGGCTTATCCTTCAGCATGATAAGCCTGAAGATTTTGTTATTGCAACAGGAGTGCAGCATACAGTCCGTGAGTTTGCTACCCTTGCTTTTCGTTATGCAGGTATTGAAATTCGGTGGGAAGGAGAAGGAATAAATGAAAAAGGTATTGACATCAAAACGGGTAAAGTATTGGTTGCTGTTTCAGAAGACTTTTATCGTCCCACTGATGTGGTGAATCTTTTGGGGGATCCGACTAAAGCCAAAAACGAACTCGGTTGGAATCCGCAAACCACTTCTTTTGAGCAGCTTGTTGAAATAATGGTAAAGCATGATATGCAGAAAGTTGCTGCCGATCATGTAGCTTCTGTTATGCGTACTAATCTTGCTGAATATCTAGAAAAAGGTCTGGTAAAATAACAGATAGGATATTGTTATGGAGAAAGTGTCAAAGATATATAGCGGGACATGGTGAAATGGTTTGAAGTGCTATTGTGTGAGAACTCCAATATCAAGGTTACACTAATATTATAACTCGTATGCAAAGGAACTTGATTTGTGTTGACAAGAGTAAATAGAGGATTTCTTTAAACAGGGAAAGCCCGATATGTGTTTCTTGTTGCGGTAAAAGTGGGAGGAATCATTGCCAATCAGAATGTACTTGCCGATTTCATGTACGATAACATGATACTTTTGGTTCATCGTTTATTTATCTTCGTATGGCTCACAACCCATGTCGGAGAGTTGATTGCCTGCAAGTGGACTTGAAAAGACCAATGAGGTATACACCTTTGCTATAATCAGTGAACAGAAATGTTGTGAATTTTTAAATCGTCAGTATGGCACAGATTATATTCTGTCTCTTATACACATCTCCGAGCCCACGAGACCCTAAGACATCT
>ERZ1026978.980-NODE-980-length-9919-cov-5.907948_pt1 | contig 9919 bp, 8 predicted proteins | sample MGYA00519560_ERZ1026978 | MGnify/ENA primary metagenome ERZ1026978 (study PRJEB26926, sample SAMN06164401) | human gut metagenome | biome: ENVO:00009003; feature: ENVO:2100002; material: ENVO:00002003 | host: Homo sapiens | place: USA | collected 2012 ... | reverse complement strand
CGGCAGCGTCAGATGTGTATAAGAGACAGCCCCTGATGGAACGCTTTTTCTTTATGTACTGTCAAAAAATTTTGTCCAACCAGAGCATTTTTGTCCGGATGGTGCAGACAGGTCACGAGGAATGTGGTATAGTACCATGTGGTTAATGTACTCTAACCGCATGGTATAGTGAGCGAAAGGAGACGGTCCGTATGAAAGAATCCGGTCCGCGCTTGGGTGGCGGCGCGTTCCCGGCGCAGGGGGTGCAGCTTCTGGCCGAGAAGGACGGCTGCGCCGTGTGGCAGTTCCAAAACAAGAGCGGCGAAGGGACCATGACCGTCTATGATGTGTTCCCCGGCGTTATGCTCAGCTTCAACGACTTTCACATAGCCTATTATAAAAGTGACTATGTGGCCGGACGGCCGCTGTTTGCCATCGACCACTGCCGGGAAGGGCGCATGGAATACGCCGCCGGGGAAAACGCCGTGGCCTATACCGGGGCCGGAGACATGAAGCTGGATCTCCGGCGGCAGCACACCGGCGTGTTCCGCTTCCCGTCCAGCCTTTACCATTCCCAAAGAAAACGTTATCCGCATGGGTAAAGGTGGGCGCCACCAACACGCCGTCGTCCTTCAGCACCCGGCGGATCTCGGAGAGGGCCTTCTCCGGCTCCGGAACGATATGCAGGGCGTTGGCCACGATGATCACCTCAAAGCTGCCGTCGGCGTAGGGCAGGTGAAACATGTCCTGCACGGAGAAATGCAGCTTGGCGGATCGGTTGTCCCGCTTCGCCTCCGCGATCATCTCCGGCGATGCGTCCGTGGCCTCGATATGAGCGGCGCTGTTTACGATGTTTTTGGCGATCAGTCCCGTGCCGGCGGCCAGCTCCAGCACGGTTCTGTGCCGCACCACAGGCCGCAGCAGCTCATATAGCCGCTCATAAGCCGCGGCGTCCTTTCGCATGAATCGGTCGTACCGCCCGGCGTTTTTGTCCCAGAAATTCTGACTTTTTCTCATGGTTTTGACCTCACAGCGAGATGTTAAATTTCTCTAACCCCCAGGGATAAAAGAGTGGTTAGTGTTGACTAACCAGCATCCCTTAAAAAACCGCATCCCTGCGGCATTTCCGCTTATGCAAATGGTTCCCGAAATTTTGACCACTTGAATTATTTTGGTCATATAGTAGCAAGGATTCCTTCCCCTGTCAAGATTGTGCCGGAGCTTTTCTGTAAATTCGGAGCTGCTGTCAATCATATGATTGGCTCTTCAGCGTATCTGAGGAAAAATAAGAAAATGCAGAATTTCTTCCTGAAATTTGCGAACTGTTTTGCAGTTGACTTCGCTATATTACATGTGATATATTATAAAGAGATTGGATGGATTGCTTGTGATTAACCAACATAGAGCCAATATCAAGACCATTCATTTGAAAAATCAAAAACAGAACCGAGATCAGAAAGGAAGGTAAATGAGGATGAAAAAGCGTTTATTTCCCCTGCTTGCGGCCCTGCTATGTATGGTGATGCTGATGGGTTGTACGACCCATGCGGAGCCGGAATCCAACAAACTGACGGAGGCGGAGCTTCAGGAGCTCCAGGAGCTGTTCGCCCCGGGAAGTTGGTATGCCCAGGCCTGCACCAGCTACTATGAAGCGGCGGAGGCCGTGGATCTGGGCCGTCTGTTCTACGATGGCATCGGCTACGCGGGACGGGTCTATGGACAGTGCTATGTGACCGATCGGGAGCGGGACTGGGTGCTGGAGCAGGAACCTGCGGCAGAGAATTACGGCATTTTCCGGGCGCCCCGGGCGGCCATGGATGACATTCTCCGGCAGTATTTTGACATCTCCCTGGACGATACCCGGAAAATGGGGCTGGATAACCTGCTCTATTGGGAAGAGGCCGACGCCTGGTACGCCGCCCACACGGATACGGGCCTGAATACGGTGACGCTGACCGGCGGTGAGCGCACGGACGATGGTCTGCTGAAGCTATCCTATTCCGGCGGCTGTATCACCCTGCGCCCCACGCCGGACGGACAGAGCCCGCAGCCCTACTTCATCGTTTCCAACCAGCCGGAGGGTTGATGCCGATATAGGAAAAGGGAGAGCGAATACGCTCTCCCTTTTATCGTATTGGTTCACAAAGTCAGCGCAAAAAAGAAAGGATTCCGAGCATTTCTGCTCAGAATCCTTACATTTGTCATAACGCAACACTATAGATTTTTTCGAAATTTACTTTCAAAAAATCGTCGTATGACGGCAAGAAAACCTTGATGTGCAACGCTCACTTGTCTTTCGGTTTTTCCGCTGTGTCGGAGACTGCGCCCTCCAGCAGGTCCGTTACGACTTGATTGAGCTGTGCGGCGTTCTTGGGTGTGATGACAGGAACACCTGTGCGCTCCTCCACTGCTTTCCGGGCAATTCCGGCGGCTTCACCGCCCTCGCGGGCAACTGCCATATTCTCCGAAAATGTACTTGGTGCTTTCTGCTTGGATATCTCCGTGGTAGTAGCCTCTGCCAGCATGTTCAGCACCAGTTCCAGTGTGGTCATATTATCACGGAGATTCTCTTTTTTCAAGCCCTTCAGATTCTTGTACTGCCGGGTAGACATGCCAGACCATGCTCGGGATATCTCGTCTGTGAGGATGGCATACTCTACGCCTTTTTGTACACCACGGGCATCCCATTCATCTGTCAGTTCTTTGCGAACCTGAATGGCCTGCAGCCGCTGGTTGATCCACTCACGGCTGTACCCCTTCTTGAGATAGGTTTCCAAAGCTCGGTCGATGGTCAATTCCGGGTCGATGGTCTCCTCGATACGCTCTCGGCCAACCTGTGCCAGCCACAGCTTGAATGGCTCGGCCTTCGGAGAAGGAATGGACTGGATGATACGCAGAAGCTGCTCAGTGTCAGCTACATCGGTCAATCGTTTTTTTCCATCCGAAGCGGTCATTTTCAACTGGTTACAAGCTGTAACCGTTTCATTTCCCTCGTCCTTCAGACGTTTCTTTGTTACCTTCCAGTAATTGCGAGCTGCCTGATAATCTGGCTGATCCGTCAAAACCGCAACAACATCGATGACGGAAAAATACCATTCTTCCTTCTCCTCATCCCACGCAGTACGAATGCGCTTGTCCTCAAATAATTGGATTCGATCATTTTGCACTATTGTATTCACCTCATTTCTACATATCAATTCCTATGTTCCGCATAAGCATCTCTTTTTTATTTTCAAGAATATTCCTACTCTTTTTTGATATGCCTATCTCTGAACATTTGTCATAATTATCAAACGGATGATCATATCGCTCCTGACTGGTTAAATCAAAGTTTTTTCCGTTAATCCGGTTGAAATAATGTATTCGCTTTTTCCATGTGTAGCGAACAATTTCTCCGCCGAATATTTTCTGCACGAGTAACGCTGTTGCTGGACTTTGCCCTATACAGGGGTTATCTGGGTTCCATACTGCGTCGAAGCAGGTTTCTTCAGTCCAGCCCTTTTCCAAGAGCAACTTGTAGAGAGAAGTTATTGTTTCAATCTTTTTTCCATTAACAAAGTATTCCTCTTTCGGGGAAATTTCACCATCGCCTGTTTCGGGCAGAAAAAATGTTTGATCTAAATGGTAGTTTTTTACCGTGTCTACCGGGAGAATCAACTTACTATTACACTTATATACACCAGATCGTTTTTGCTTTTTAAGAAGAACCCTATAACCATCGTCGATGTTGTAATCAGGAAAGAAATTCTCTGTTGTTAGTAACTCGCCGGTTCCCAGCCAACCATCTGCATCGCCAACTTTCACTTCAATAACGCAAAGTACATTTCCAGCATAATCCTTGCTATGCTCGACATCGTTACCGCAGACAACCCAGCCATGCTGTGAAGCCGGGCGTAAGAAATATGACGGTAAGGCTTTTCGCAAATCAACTGTGTATGTGTCTTCGCCAAGATAGATGCCATGTACTGATGCGCAATTTGTATCTGCCAAGTACAAGTATATGTATAGAGAGCTTTCTTTATCTTCTCGCCTGATATAGCTTTGTGTGCAGGAGTCAAATGAATATATCCCGAACCAAAGTGCACACCAGTGATTATCAACAAAGTCCATACAGGATGTGTTCGCTCCGTAATGCTGTAAAACCGCACTGATTATTATTTCTTGGTACTTTTTCCAGCCACTTATTTCATAACTATCCAACCCAAGATAATGTCGAAAATCTTTATCCTTCGCAAGTGCGGAAATTAACTCGCTTGAAACACAGCCATTTCCTCTATTGCCACTCGGTTTCAAAGCTCCCCAATCTTTGGGCTGTCCCCTATATAAAACCGTGCCATTCGATGCATTCAGATACTTTACATATCCAACCAATTGATTAAACTCATGCATCGTACTAACCGAAAAGATTGGAATGTCATAGTGCCCCCACACTCCTTTTGACTTTGCACTTTTTATCTCATTCGATAAATATGGCAATACCTTTTTCATTGCTGTTTCCTCTACAAATAATCAATTCCGAATAAGTTTGCGCATTAACCCCCGGCAGCCATCCAGCACATCCTGCCAGGTCGCCTCGAAGTCCTCGGTGTACCATGGGTCTGCCACATTGCCGGGATGGGCGGTGTGATCCATCAGGAGGGACATCTTGCCAACATAGTCGCCGCCGCAGATACGGTACATATCCCGGAGGTTGGCCTGGTCCATGCCGATCAGGAGATCGTATTCGTCGTAATCCCGATTTGTCAACTGCCGTGCGGCATGGCCTTCGCAGGAGATCCCATGCTCGGCCAGCTTGCGCCGTGCCGGAGGATAGACTGGGTTGCCGATCTCTTCCCGACTGGTAGCCGCTGATTCGATATGAAATTGCGATGCCAGTCCCGCCTTTTTTACCAAGTCCTTCATCACGAACTCGGCCATGGGGCTGCGGCAGATATTTCCATGACAGATAAACAGGATCCTCTTCATACTGCGTTCTCTCCGAAATCTCATCGTTGCCCTCATTATACCACACATCGACCTTTTCGTCGAGAACACTTTCCAGATACGCAGAATCCTCGATCATTCGCAGAAGCTCCGCCTTGGATAGATTCCGTGCTGTAGCCTGCCGGATGTACCAGCGGCGCTCCTCTGCGGGCAGCTCTGCCTCCATGATCACAACGTTCTGTGTCCAATTCAAGTGAAGCGCTTCGCCAAGCAGTTCCGGCGTGCCGCTGTACAACTGCCAGAAATCCCGCATCCGGCGCACATTGCGCGGAGAGAAGCCGGTCATATCCGGGTATTGTTCTTTTATGAACTCCGCAGCAGCTACCGCTGCACCCTTTTCCGAGTGGGCACAGACGGCCTTGCCGATTTCGCAGTATAGCTCCATCTGCGGCAGATCTGCTTTCATGACAGATTCCAGTGTGGCAAACATTGTGCTGTAGTCCACAGCCTTTCGGATATTCATAGTTTCTCCTTTCCGACGCACAGCGCCTGATTCAACGCTCAGGGCAGAGAAAAGCACGGTAACATCGCCGTGTTTTTCTCGGCCTTGACCTGTTTCAGATAACTTGTACGATCTGCTCCCAGAGCAGTATGTGCTTTTCATCAATGGCCCGGTTGTCGTGGTAATGGCCGAACAGCCAGTAGTGATAATGTGCTCTCTCCTTGACCTCCTGCAGGAAATCTGTGAGCGGGTCTGCCTCATTGTGGCGGTTTTCCATGAGAGCAATGCTGGTGGGAGCGCAGTGCGTGATAACATAGTCCACCGCCCAATCGACCTTGGCCAGATTTTTCCGTGCTTCAGCGTACTCCTCCTCAGAAGGCATCTCCTGCGCCCACCACGAAATGTGATTGATGCGATACCTCGCTCGGGGCTTTCTCTGCAGCATCAGGAGCTTTCGCTCAAAATCCGGAGCACCCGGTTCCAGAATGCCGTCCTCCGTATCATGGCTTTTTGCTCCGCCCATGGTGAAGAAGTGATAGCCTTCCAGCTCGAAGACCTGTCCACGCATCAGGTGCAGGACATGAGAGCGAATGCGGTGTACCTTGCCGCCGTGCCAGTCTTTCACCGGATATCGTTCCAGTGCGTCGTAGTTCTCATGATTCCCGCAGACGAAGGCCAGCGTGAACGGAAGACTTTCCAGCCAGTCCAATGCAGCCTCGTCACGGCCGTCTCCAAACCACACACCACCAAAGTCTCCGGCACAAATCACGATGTCCCGCTTTGTCATTTGTGCCTGCTCCGGGAAATATTTCGGCTTGAAGCGTTCAAAGTTTCCGTGGCAATCACCGGTTACAAAAATCATCTTTCCACCTTCTTTCAGTACATAATTTTCTGGCAAATCTCAATGCCACCCTTCAGGGTGACTGCGACCTCATCCTTGGAGAGGATTTTTACTGTCTCCACCAGTTGGCGAACGGCGCTCTCGTCCCACTCTGTAATGTAGGGCGATGCGTTTTCCAATGTCTGTGCGGCATCCATGATGCGCTGATTGGCTTTTGCCTGTTCGTTGTTATTCGCGAGGATCACGGACCGTTTTTCCTTCAGGAAAGTCTGCTCGTCCAGTATTTCTTTGAACTGACCGCCATAGGCGGCAGGATCATCCGTGGCCTTTTCCAGCAGTGTTTGGAACTGCTGCTCCAGCACCCTCAGCCTGCATTCAATATCTCCAAGGCTCATTGTGCCACCAGGGAATGGGATGAGCTCCGTTTCCATGGCATCCGTGATCTGCCGAATCAGGCTATTCTTATCAGCCATGGCTGTGTTTAAGGCTGCGAGGATCGCTTGCTGGAGCGGCGCTTCATCCAGCGTGGGCGAGTTGTGGCAGTATTTCTTACCGTAGTCCAATCGGCTCACACAGCGCCACACGACTCGTTTTTCCCCGTTTCGTGTCCATGTGCAGCGGCGATACAAGGTCCCGCACTCACCGCAGACCAACCGCTCCGAGAGCGCATACTTGCTGGCGTAGGAGGCCATCCCTGTGACTGCGTTTTTAGAAGGACTCTTTGCTGCATTCCGCCGTGCCATCTCCGCCTGTACGGCATCATACTTTTCGCGGCTGACAATGCCCTCATGGTGATTTTCAATGAGATACATGGGAAGCTGACCTGTATTCTTGATGGCCTTGCGGTTGATAAAGTCCTGCCGGAAGGTCTTCTGCATCAACACATCACCGCAGTACTTTTCATTCTGCAGGATGCTACGGATGCGGGAAATGGTCCACTCCGGAGAATCCTCGAAGCACTTGACGCCTTGCTGTTCCAGTTCCTCTTTGATCATCCGCAGGCTGGCTCCGGTGAGATAGCGCTCATAGAGCCATCGGACGATCTCCGCCTGTTCCGGAATGATCTCCGGCTGACCATCCTCACCCTTGCGGTAACCGTACAGCTTTTTATATTGGATGCTGACCTTTCCGGCTTCCATGGCGCGGCGCTTACCCCATGTGACATTGGCGGAGATAGATTCACTTTCAGACTGGGCGAAGGCACCGGAGAGGGTGATTCGCAGCTCACTGTCCTCCTCCAGAGAATTGATGTTTTCCTTCTCGAAGATAACTGCGATGCCGAGCTGCTTGAGCGCCCGGATATAGTAGAGGCAGTCCACCGTGTTGCGGGAGAAGCGGGAAACCGACTTGGTCAGGATCACATCGATTTTCTTCTGGCGGCAGTGCCGGATCATCCGCATGAAGTCCTCACGCTTCTTGGCCGAAGTTCCGGTGATGCCCTTGTCCGCAAAGATGCCAGCCATCGTCCAAGCGGTGTTGGACATGATTTTATCGGTATAGTACTCTTTCTGCACCTCATAGCTGTTTGCCTGATCCTCCTCTTTGGTGGAGACTCGGCAGTAAGCTGCCACCCGGAGCTGTCTGCGGGCTTCTGCCTGACGGGTGGCTTCCGGCTTGGCAGGGATCTTAATTACTCTTGGGGCATCCTCTTTCATTGCAGGTCACTCCTTTCTATGACTTGCCCATTTTTTAATCGAAGTTTGACATTTTGGCGGGTCACCAGTACCTCGGATACGGTGCTTTTCAGAAGATCTGCGTTCAGTTCCGCCACACATTCGAAGGCGGCGAAGAGCCGTCGGAGACGATTCGTTTCATATTCTTCATCCCCCAGCGCAGCATATTGCTCTGCCGCAAGCCGGAAGATCAGCGCTTTGGCGTTGTCCTCGTCGATTGGCTGTTGTTCCAGAGCGTTATCCAGCGTCTCCTGTGTCTTAGAATGTGTGGCTGGCGTAGGACTGCGCTGATGCTGTATGCGTTCCGGACAATTTGCAAGACCGTTGAGAAGGTCGGTAACACTTTGTTCCACCCGTTCAGATGGCGGTGTACCGCAGAGCCTGCGCAGCACCTTTTGGGCTTCCGTCTTTTTCGGAAGCTGGGGCTTGTTTGAGCGTTTTTCATTTGCCGCGATGAGCTGCTCCTTATCTATGAGCTTGGGATATCCTTTCTCCCCGGTGTAGCGTGTGTCCGCCAGAATACGGGCGATCATATTTTTATTCCAGAGCCGTCCCTCATCGTATGGGATATCTTGCTGGCGAAGCGACTCCGTCAACTCATTCAATGATTCTCCCGCAATGTATCGGCGGAAAACCTCCTGCACAAGTTTCGCCTCTGATTCCTGTATGATGATCTCACCCAGAGACATCTTGTAGCCGAAGGGCTGCTTCCGGTTTCCCATCACCGCACCGTCCTCTCTATGGACTCCCGCAGCTCCAGCACATTTTTCAGGCAGAAGCGGACGGAGTCGTTGCTCTCTATGATAATTTTCTCAACGAGTTCACCAAACAGTTCCGCGTCAAAGCTGTCGAGGAATTCCGGCCCACCTTCCAGAAGGTCTATTAAGTCTCGCGTTTGCAGGGCGGTCATGTCGCTCTCGGCATCCATCAGCTTTTCTTTTTCCAGCTTGGCCTGCCGGAGCTGCTTAGTCAGCTCATTGGTTTTGGCTATAAAAATGTCAGGATCAACAAGGCCTTGCTGCTTGAGGAAGGCCAATGTCTGATTCTGACTGGATAGATCTGATATTCTTTTATTCAGGGCAACGATGTCAGGACTCCAGAGCATCCTGCGATTGCGGATCATCTGGAGGTTTGTAAGCATCTGCTCCAGAATGGGGATACTCTGATGTTTCAGCTTATAGTACAGACGGCAGAAGGATTCCTGAACTTGGATTTCTGGTATAGGAGTAATCTGACATTCGTGTCTCTCTTCATGATTGCAGCAACACCAATACCATTTTTGATTGATTTTCTTCGCCCGAACACGCGCTCCGCAAGAACAGCGTATCTGCCTTGAAATAGTGTCGTGAATCGGCATTGGCTCTCTCTTTCGTGTTTTCCGAAGCTGCTGAGCTTGGTCAAACATCTCCTGCGAAATAATGGCCTCATTGCTGCCAGAGACGAAGTACATCTCTCGTTCTCCTCGGTTGCGTTTCTTTTTCCGTGGGAATGAGTCTGTTGTATACCTTTTCTGGAGAAGTGCGTTTCCTGCGTAGCGCTCATTTTGCAGGATATAGTCGATAGCTTCTCTCCGCCAATGCCTTCCGAGCGCCTTATCTTTGTTCAGAGCGGCCGCAATTTCTCTCGAATTATTACCGCTTAAATACTCTGTAAAAATCCGCTGAATCGTTGGTGCTTCAGCCTGGTTGATCTGTAGATTGCCGTCTATAAGTGTGAATCCCACAGGTGCATAGTATGTGTTAAAAGTTCCCTGCTCCATACTACGCTGATAACCCCATTGCCGATTACCGGAGATGGACTCGCTCTCTTTTTGGGCGAAGGCAGCGTAGATGGCGGTGATGAGTTCGCTGCTCATATTGACAGTATCGATACCTTCACGCTCGAATCGGACATTGACACCCAGTTCCTTTAGCTCACGGATGTTCTGGAGGCAGTCCATGGTGTTACGGGCAAAGCGTGAGATAGACTTGACAAGGATCTGGTCGATCAGACCCCGACGGC
>ERZ1026978.975-NODE-975-length-9964-cov-6.029468_pt1 | contig 9964 bp, 10 predicted proteins | sample MGYA00519560_ERZ1026978 | MGnify/ENA primary metagenome ERZ1026978 (study PRJEB26926, sample SAMN06164401) | human gut metagenome | biome: ENVO:00009003; feature: ENVO:2100002; material: ENVO:00002003 | host: Homo sapiens | place: USA | collected 2012 ... | reverse complement strand
CGTAGGTGATGTCGGCCACGTGCAGCCGGTTCGGCGCCTCCGCCTCGAACCTGCGTTCCACGAGGTCGGGCCTGCCGCCCGTGCCCCTCGCCGGTTTGGTGGTGACGGGCGTCCTGCCGCGGCGCACGCCGCGGATTCCCAATTCCCGCATGACGTTCATCACCTGGTCGCGGCCGATCTCGGCCGGATCCCAGCCCCGCGCCAACAACCGGGCGTGCGTCTTGCGGTACCCGTACACGGCCATGAAGAAATCGGCATGGATCTCGAGGATGTCGCGGGCCAGCGCCTCGTACCTGGCGGCCATGCGGCTGACGGGCCTGGATTTGAACATGCGGTAGCCGCGCGGCGTGATGAACCCGCAGTCCAGCGAAGCGGCCAGCACCCTGCAGATCGGCCCGACCCTGAAACGGTCCTTGAATTCGTCGATGTAAGCAACCATCAACGCCGTGTCGGGTCGAGCCGTGCCGCGAAAAAAGCCGACGCCGTCGTCAATATCTCGTTCGCCCGCCTCAATCGCGCGACCTCGGCCCGCAAACTCTTCAACTCCGCCATCGCGTCTTCGGCCGACTGCTTGGTCTCCGCCGCGACCGTGGCGTCCGTCTTGTTGCGCCAACGGCGCAGCGTCTCCGGCGCGACCCCCAGATCCTTGGCGACCTGTTCGATCGCCTTGGTCTCCGACGAATACGAGCCGCGCGACTCGGTCAACAGCCTGACGGCCTTCGCCTTGAACTCCGGCGTGTATCTCGTTCCTTTTGCCATGGTTCCATCATCTCCCATCGAGTTAGGGGAAATGCGGAACAAAAATCAGTTCATATCAAAGAACCGCCAGTAGGCGACGCTGAGCACATACTTCCGGGATGCCTCGCTCAACTTCTCCTTAGTGTTGCCGCTATAGGTCATTTTTCTCTCCAAACTAAAAACCCTTGCCTCCCCCGCTTGTTAGGAGCGATAATTTAGCTTACTCTCACATCCATATAAAGGGGGATTTTTCTTTCAGCTCGACACGCCCACCAGCCTTCGATAAGCGGAGTCTGCGGACAGTGAGGACTTCCTCAGCGTCCGGAGCGGATTGCACATGCAGGGTGATCTCATACTCCTCCCCCGGTTTCAGCGTGACCTTGCCGACGGCGAGCGTCAAACCATCATGCACGGTCATGCCCTGGTAATCATTTGGTTCTGGAACTTCTAATCCACCAAACGGCCATTCGCCGGCGCATATAGGAACAAGGCCGTTCTTATGTCTCCGGGCTCGGTCTCGTTCGTGCCACCGGTCACATAGTTCGGAGCCGTGGCCAGTTCCTCGACGGTTATCAGGTCCTTCAGCTTGATATGCACCGTATACTGGTTAGCCCCATTCGCCACCACTTTCTGGAATTTGGTGGTCACCTCGCGATGCAGATACCAGTCCATCTTCGGCTGCGTCTCGTCGGAAATGTACACGCCGATCTGAAGCTTGGCACCCTCGGTAATGGAACGACCCAAAATCTCGGATTCGGCAATCAAGTCCTGCTCGCCCTCGTGCGCGCTCCACAGCAGCAGATGCCCCTTCACGGACCGGGAAAGCGCACCAATATAGGCTTTTGGATCATCGGCATTCTGGGTGATGTGGTTGAACGCAGCTTGCGCGGCATCTGCGAAATGCCTGTCCTTTTTCTCCGGCGTCATCTTCGCATACACAATATTCAACAGCGTCTGCGCGGTATTCGTACCGTCCAATACGGAACCGTCGGGCATGGTCACACCGCCGGTAACGGCAAGCATGTTCTGCAGAAACAGCGGGTCAATAGCAATCACGCCATCCCATCTGGACGCCATATTGTATGGCCCACATTGCACGTACGATTTCGCCGGTACGCGGGAAGTCGGGAGTGAAATTCACGTCGCGGATATCCGTGCCCAGCTTGTCGGTGAACAGCATCCGCTCCTCGGCGGTGAGCTCCACCACCGGCTCGCCAGACTTGGGATCTCCATATCCGAGACGAACGGCTGCAAGCTCAGATGGCCGCCCTGTACGGTGATTACGCCAAGCAAACCGGTCAAACCGCCGGAAGGACGAGCCTCCGCGTTGGCCTGCGCCAGAATCAGGTAGTTGCGCGGAGCGTCAATGGCACGGCTGTCCGTGCCGAACATGCTGGGCAGCAACTGCGCCAGTGTGCTCATACCATGAACCGTGTTACTGAGCTTCACGCAACTGGCTTTGACTGCATTGATAGCGTCGGTCACTTGCCGTATTTTCGGCTGCTGCGCGGATTTCATCTCGCGCACGGCATCATCAATCACATCATCGGCAGCATTCTTCTGCGCATTCTCCAAACCGGGAATGCCGACAGTGCCATCCTTTACCTGAATCTTGTTCAGATTGATGCTTCCCGAAGCCTGCACCAGCTGAGGCAAGGCCTGCGAAGAGATGTCTTCCAAAGCTCCGACCGTGTCCCGGACCGCGGAAATATCACCACCCGCCTACGGCAGACGCGTGGCAACCGACCATATCGATGAAGATGTTTGCGGATAAGCCTTGTCAATATGCGCGGAGAGCTCCCCCACACGCTTTTCCATCTTCGACTGGTCGGCATCGGCAATGACGGACTGCAGATGTTTTGCACCATCAGCGGCCTGTTGCAGTTCACTCTTCGCTTTCAACGCCGAGAAAGCGAACACCCCCAGCAACGGCTGCAAACGCCAGCAGCACGATGAGCACGGCAACCAGGATGCGAGGGTTACGGCGTCGACGCTTGATACGGCGGATGTGCTCGGCGCTCATCCGTCTGCGGACCCGCCGACGATGCGGCTCGCCGTGCTCGGGATTCTAATTGGCATCTCGTAGAATCGGAATTCGGAGCAGCATCCAAAACACCTGAAATGCCCGAAGCATTTGAATTGCCCGAATGGGATTCCTGCCCGGAAACGGAACTGTCAAGTATGGACGGGAATGCCAGACCGTTTTCTTCAGGGCTTTTCTGGTTCTCTGACCCTGGACGATCGATCGTCCATGACGGTTGATTCCTCTCCGCTTCGCTACTAATTCGTACACATTCTAATACATGAGGGGAAAACAAGCGAGATTACGAATCCACCCCGAATCATTACCCTCATGCCCTTCGATATCTTAGCAATGATGGCCTATAACGGTGGTTCAGTAATGATAGTCCACATCGTTCGTCATTTTTCCGGATGGGGACTGGTCGATGGTCAGATCGGTCTTCGCCTTCGTGGAAGTGGTCACGTCGAATTCGAACGTCACACTTTTCCCGGGTTCCAGATACGCAACGTTGGTGGTGACGTTCTGTCCGTCCATCGTGGTTGTGCGCTGATCCTTCACATCGCCGGTCGAAGTTATGTCTCCGATTGTTCCTCCCGCCGGAGCATAGAAAAGCATACGCTGCACGGAAATGCCGGAGCCGCCCACGATTTGTCCGTCGACTCCGCTTTGCACTCCGCCGAGAATATACCAGTTGCAGGTTGCCTGTTCCGCTTCGGTCAGCGTATTGGTCAGCGTGTAGCGCACATGATAGGTGCGGGCGCCGTCCTTGGTTCGTCCGGTCGCCGTCACCATGGCCTTACGATCGATGTACCAGCCCAGCTTCGACGAGTTCTGTTCGTTGAGATATATACCCACCTGTGGTTCGTCCGCGCTGCCGGGAGCGCTTTTCGCGGTTCCGGCACCTTGGAAGTGATCAGCCTCGTCCTCATGGAACGTGTATGCGTACAAGTGACGTTCCTGGGCCATTGAGCCAATAATCTGCCCCATATTCAGCAGTTTCTCCACGCTCATGCTGTTGAAGGCGTTGTTCAGCACCGTCTGCGCCACGTAATTGAAATAGGCGTCCTGTTGTTCCGCCGGCACGCTCTTGTAGATTGTGTTCAGCAGATACTGCGCGGTGTTGCTACCGTTGAGCACGGTACCATTCTCAAGCCGCACGTCGCCGCTGATACCAACCATCTCCTGGATGAACACCGGGTCGACCGCCAGTAGACCATCGATATTGCAGGCGTACGGCGAGCGCTGCCAAGTAGCGTTCAGCATTTCCGCGTTGCGTGCTATGTCAGGCACGGCGAATGTGTCGCGCAGGTCGAAGGAGAATGCGAGCGGGCCGTTGAAGACCGCTTTTTCCTCGGCATTGCCGTTATTACCGTTGAGCAGCGTGCCGTCGGGGTGGAGTTCGCCGACCGTCACTGTTCCTTGATCGGCGTGGAATGTGCCGAGAGATCCGACCAGTCCGCCTCCGGAGCGTTGTTCGGAGGGGGTTTGGATGGCTAGAAGGTATGTTCTCGCCCCGTTTTGGCCGAGCAATTCGGGGACCATTTGCATCGCACTGTTCATGCCGTCCACGGTTTGCGCGAGATCGTCGAGTTTGTCGCGTCCCTGTTGGTATGCGGATGCCACGATTTTGATTTTTGGCGTGGGCAGGTTGCCGTATTTTTCTCGTTGCTGCTGGAGCTGCTGGTTAGCTTTGGCGAATTCGTCTTGCATGTCAGCGATGGCCTGCAGGTTGAGCTGTCCGTTGGCGTTGTTCAGCTGCGTCGTACTGATCTGTTGCGCGATGCTCGTGAAACCGGGAAGCGTGTTGCCGGTCAGGTCGTCCATTACTTCGGTCATGCCGCGCACTGTAGTGACATCGTTGCCCATGTACGGCATTATGGATGCGACCGTCCACAATGGGTTATGCGAAATTCGTTTGGCTTCCACGGTATGCTGCTGCGCTTGGGATACGGTGGCTTGCAGAGAGTCTGCATTCTTGAGGATATCTTCGTTCAGCCCAGAGAGGGCGGAAACCGCCTGTTGTTCCTCATTTTTCACGGTCTGAGCCTGCTTGTAGAACAGCAGTCCGGCCACTGCAACGGAAACTGCGAGCGCGAGGCAGAGGATTACGATGGCCAGTGCCACATGCACGGCGGTGCGCTTTTTCGTATGCTTGCTTCTTGGCAAAATCGTCTGCTCCTTGTTTCAGCATGCGCTGGTTCGCATGGTTGCGGGACGCGAATCGGACTGTTCGGTTGTTTCCGCTGTCTGAGTCTACTCTGTTTTCGATGGCTGTGCGGAGCTGGCAGATTTCGGGGGTTGGATTGCGGCCAGTTTGGGGAAGCCGGTTGCCCAGATGTAAAGCCATAGGGTGTAGAACGCGTAGCCTTCGAATTGGATATAGAGGTAGCACAGGAGGATCAGCCAACAGATTGTGGTTTTGTTCCAGGCATGGTTGCAGGTCACGTGGGCCAAAAGCAGTATCAGGAATGCGGCCAGCATTATTATGCCGAATTCGGTGATGAAACTGACGTAGGCATTCATGGTGAAGTAGTAGGTGCTGTTGTCCGTGTTCGCTATCAGTCTGATCTCGACATTGCCAGACGGGTCTCCGCCTCGGGCGATGATGACGTTTCGGGCATCGTCGTATCCTTGCAGCATTGCGTTTTTGATGTTGCCCATGCCGAAGCCGAATACAAGGTGCGCAGGGGCATGCAGACCGGCGAGCATTGGCGCCAGCGAGCGGAAAATGCGTGCGAGCATGGAGAAGTCTCCCTGCATCAGGCCGTGCTGCAGCAGGCTTTGCACGCGCGCGTTGCGCAGTAACATCAGTGTTCCGCCGATGCTGATCGCTCCGATGCCGACGAATGCTGCGATGATGTTGCGCGCGCGGTTCCACCGGATTTCGATTACCGCCCACAGCAGCAGCGCAATCACCGTGTCGATTAGGATGCGCACGCCAACCCCCATGCATGCCGAGCCGAAGGCGAACACGAGTACGAGTAGGGCCAATGACTTGCGTCTGGTGAGCCAGAACAGGGGCAATAGTACGCCGAATATGTGCATGCCGATGTAGCTTGGTTCCGCGAACAGGAATTGGGGCTTGCGCGGCACGTAGTTGCGTTCCATGAGATGTTGGGACAGGAATGTGACTGGTTCGATGCCGTATCGGGAGTCCAACCATTGCAGGACACCCGCCATGAATGCGATCCAATACACGATTACGACAATCGTCACCGCCCTGTTCCAATCGAGTCGTTTCAAGCGGAACGCGATATCCAATGATGCCAGACATGCAAGGCCTGAGACCAGCGCGAACATGGTCTGGAACACGTACATCCTGTGGAATCCGACGGTCAGCCATCCGAAGAATGATACGGCCACCAGCAGGGGCAGGAACAGGAAGAATCCGAGATACTGGCGCATGGAACGCAGGAAAAGGCGTAGATTGCATAGGACATACAGCGTGAAGAACACGGGGGCGATAGGTGTCCAGTACGGCATGATGACGCCAAGCCTCGTGCCGTCAACCGGCAAAGTGATCAACGCCATCACCAGCAACACATCGCTCGCGTTCCGTATCAGACCGCTGTTTCCATGCTCCATATATCTCATGTCCCCTCTTTACAATCCTCTACGAGGATAGCGCCCCTCCCCGAATGCCCAATGCAATATATACGAGGCTTCTGCTGTTGTCGTGGGTTAGAGGACGGGGACCGGCAATCGGATGGGTAGGCCGGAGCATCTGAGTTTGATCATGGCGATGAGGTTGTCGACGTGGTGGAAGCCGTAGGCCATGCGTATGGTGACTTTGATCCTGTTGTTGAACGCCTCCAGGCGCGCGTTGGAGTAGCCGAGTCGGATGGTCCTGAGGATGCCGTCCCGGCGCCCGCGGATCTTCCTGCATAGTTCGACGATCTCGGGGATGCGCGAGTGGCTGGCCCAGTTGATCCATCGTTTGAGTTCCCCCTCGGCTTGCCGGCGGGCTGGTGCAGGAGCGTGCGCAGGAGCTCCTTGAGCTGCCAGGAGCGGTAGAGCTGGCCCTTGGGATCCACGCCGGCGAGCGTGGCGAGGGCCGTGGATTGGCGCTCGGTCAAGTCGCCGGGGTTTCCGAGCACGGCGTATTTCAGGCCCTTCATCGCCTCAGCGGCCGTCTTGTCCTTCGTTCGCCTGGCCTGGTTCCACAACCGTTTCCCGACCCGGTCCAGGCAGTCGGTCATCCAGGAGACGATGTGGAATGAGTCGAGCACGCGCTCCGCGTTCGGGCGGTATTCGGCGACGGACGAGTCGATCCACCTGGCGCTGTCGCCGGTGACGATCCTGATGGAGGCGCGCTGCTCCAGCGTCAATTCTTCGAAGAACAGGTCGAGGACCTGTTTGCCGTATCCGTCGTGCGCCCAGACCACCCGCTTGCGTTCGTGGTCGACGACGACGGTGACGTACGTGTGGCCCTTCCTGTGGCCGGTCTCGTCCACGCCGATCGCCGTGAGCCCGTCGAACATGCATGGCATGCCGGATTCCAGCCGGCCGACGACCCGTCCGGCGATGTCGCCCGCGGTCCTCCACGCGACATGCAGGAAACCGCTCACGGTCTTCCTGTTGGCGACCGTCATCAGCCACGTGCATTCCATCTCGAAGTCGCGCGTGAACCGGCTGCCCGGCTCCGCCCACGGAACCCGCGACACCACCACGCCATGCACACGGCATTCCACACGCGGAGCCGGACCCACGATCTCGACCCGATAGCAGCCGAAGTCCTGGTGCCGCCAACGCCTTTCGCCGCCCCCGTCGTCGTATTTCGGGCATTTGCGCCCGCAGCGCGAGCAACGCAACGCGGCCTTCCTGCACCTGACGCGCGCCACCAGGACCGGAACGTCGCGCAGCGGGGAATCGTCGATGGACACGTCCTCGACGACCATGCCCTTGACGTTGAGCAAACGTTTGAATATGTTCTTCATAAGGCGTTTTCTGTGGTTCTTTTTCTTGGTCGAAAAACAAACCTACAGGAAACGCCCCTCACACCCTCATAATCAACGGCTCAACGACGAGACGACACCCACGAAAACAACACAAGAGCCATATATATACTGTTTCTAGCCTATTTTCGCATTTCGATGGTTGAAGGATTCAAAAACATGCGCGTCCTGTTCATCTGCACCGGCAATATCTGCCGGTCACCAATGGGGGAACTCCTTTTCCGCACATACACGCAGGGCACTTCCCTCGAGGTCGGCAGCGCTGGCACCCATAGTTTAGCCGGCCACAGCATCGATCCTTCCAGTAAGGCACTGATGGATGCCGTCGGAATCGACTCCTCACAGTTCCGTTCCACGCAGCTGACACAGGACATCGCGGACAATTCCGATTTGATTCTGTGCTTCGAACCGGAGCAACGGCACAATATCGTCGTCATCGCCCCGACCGCACTACCGTACACGTTCACGCTCACCGATTTCTCCAATATGTGCGCATACTGCGCGCAGCACAACATGATCACGGGCGTCACCATCCAAGAACGCCTGCAATCGGTAATTGACCAATCCATGCAGATACGTCCAATGCTGCCCCCCTCGGCCACGATTCCGGATCCCTACCGTAAAAACTTCGAAGCGTTCAGGTCGGCCGCGCGCGCCACCAATGACGCAATCCGCAATATTCTGCGCTCAATCAGTTACAACACCACGCCCGCCGTCCAAAGCGTCAAGGAAACGGTCCAACTAGGAAATCCTCCCCATTTCCATGGCGACGTGGTCCATGGCGACTGGCCTCTGCCCGACCTCTCATTTGACAACGCGGTGGCGCCCGCGGACATCGTCGTCAAAGACAATACGGAGGTTGAAACCGCCAATACGAAGTTGATCGCTCCGGACGACCTGCCCGATGATGTCCAATCCGATGAAAGCAGCGATCAGGATGAGATGCCCGTCGTCGTAGAGGACACTTCCATTCGAGACAAAGCGGCCGCTGCGGAGAAGAAGTCCAAGAAGCGTAAGATCATCATCATCGCCAGTGCCGCGACCGTGGCCGCTTTGCTGGCCGTAGGCGGAACCGTGGCTTGGCATGTCACATCGGTCAACGCCCAACGTGACGCCTTCTCGTCCTGCAAGCAGTCAGCGACCCGATATGCCAAAGTGAAGAAGCGCTACGACGCCGCAATTCAGAACGCGAACCTGCTGGTGAGCGTGCCGTCCGACCAGCTCGCGGATAGCAAGACCGCCAGCACGCTGAAGGACGCGCTGTCGAACGCGTATGATTTCATTCCGACCACCCAATGCGTGGCTTCGTTGTCCACCGAGAATCTGACACGAGCCGCTAAGCAAAACAATAAGAACGCCAAGGCGATGGAGCAGTCCCTCACCACGCTGGCCAAGGCCTCCGATGCGCTGTCCAAGAGCCGCAATGCTAAGGCCGATTCCAGCGTGGAAGCCGCCAAGCAGTCATTGAAGACCACGCTGGAACAGGCCAAGAGCCTTATGGATAGCAGCAAGGACAATGTGTCGGACGAGAAGACGCGCACCGCCCTGCAGCAGGCCATCGACGCGGCCAATCAGGTGCTGAATGGCAAGAGCCCGAGCATCAATGCGCTTTCCAAGGCGCGCGAGAGCGTGGAGAACGCCATGAAGACTGTCACCGATTCCGTAGCGAAGCACAATGCGGATTCCAAGGCGTACGAGATACCGAAGGACAATTCAAATTCCAATTCGAACAATCAGACCTATTACAATCCAAGCATCTATGCTCCGGCACCGAAGCAGAATGCGATTAACAATAGCAACACTGGTAGTTCCGCCGGTCCCGCCGGAACCGGTACCGGCGGCAACAATTCCGGCGGCAACAGCGGTTCCAACAACAACTCCAGCAGCAATGGTTCCGGCAATAATTCCGGTGGAAACGGAGAAACGAAGCCCACGCCGACTCCGACCCCCACTCCGGGTCCGACTCCGACCCCCACTCCAACTCCGGACCCGGACCCGACCCCAACTCCGGACCCGGACCCGACCCCCACACCGGACCCAGGTAACGGCGGAGAGTCAACACAGACCGCTGAATAGCCTGGTCTTATATGGGCTGATTCGATGGCCGTCGAATGTAGCAGCCACCGAATCAGCCCGGAATAGCATAAAAGCCGAGTCTCTGAATTGCGCCCCGTTTGTTGGACGTTGTTAATGAGGATACAGCCCTAGACCGCGAGGGACATGCTCCGGAACTCCTCCGGGGTGTGTC
>ERZ1026978.944-NODE-944-length-10321-cov-48.528541_pt1 | contig 10321 bp, 7 predicted proteins | sample MGYA00519560_ERZ1026978 | MGnify/ENA primary metagenome ERZ1026978 (study PRJEB26926, sample SAMN06164401) | human gut metagenome | biome: ENVO:00009003; feature: ENVO:2100002; material: ENVO:00002003 | host: Homo sapiens | place: USA | collected 2012 ... | reverse complement strand
AGCTCGGCATCGACTCGGTCGACCAGATCGAGAAGATGGGCATCGACAAGTTCAACGACGCCTGCCGCGCTTCTGTGCTGAAGTACACCAACGAATGGCAGAACTACGTGCATCGTCAGGCCCGTTGGGTGGACTTCGAGCACGGCTACAAGACCCTGAACATCCCGTACATGGAATCCGTGATGTGGGCCTTCAAGCAGCTCTACGACAAGGGCCTGGCCTACCAGGGCTACCGCGTGCTGCCGTACTGCCCGAAGGACCGCACGCCGTTGAGTGCGCACGAGCTGCGCATGGACGCCGACGTGTACCAGGACCGCCAGGACACCACCGTGTCCGTGGCCGTGAAGATGCGCGATGAGGACGACGCCTACGCCGTCTTCTGGACCACCACCCCGTGGACCGTGCCCACCAACTTCGCCATCGTGGTCGGCGCCGACATCGACTACGTCGAGGTCCGCCCGACCGAAGGCAAGTTCGCTGGCAAGAAGTTCTACCTCGGCAAGGACCTGCTGCCGCACTACGAGAAGGAACTCGGCGAGAACTACGAGGTCGTGCGCGAACTCAGGGGCTCCGAGCTGGAAGGCCGCCGCTACTACCCGGTCTTCCCGTACTTCGCGGGCGACGAGGCCGAATCCGAAGGCCACGTGCCCGGCCCGAACGGCTACACGATCTTCACCGCCGACTACGTCGACACCGTCGAAGGTACCGGTCTGGTTCACCAGGCCCCCTACGGTGAAGACGATATGAACACGCTGAACGCCAAGGGCATCAAGAGCACCGACGTGCTCGACGATGGCTGCCGCTTCACCGCGCAGTGCCCTGACTACGAGGGCGATTTCGTGTTCGACGCCAACCTGCCGATCCTGCGCAACCTGCGCGCCGGCGACGGCCCGCTCGCCGAGATTCCGGAAGAGCGCCGCGCGATCCTCTTCCAGGAGAAGAGCTACGTGCACTCCTACCCGCACTGCTGGCGTTGCGCCACCCCGCTGATCTACAAGCCGGTCTCCTCCTGGTTCGTGTCCGTGACCAAGATCAAGCCGCGTCTGCTGGAATTGAACCAGCAGATCAACTGGATCCCGGGCAATGTCAAGGACGGTCAGTTCGGCAAGTGGCTCGCCAACGCGCGCGACTGGTCCATCTCCCGCAACCGCTTCTGGGGTTCCCCGATTCCGGTGTGGGTGAGCGACGATCCGAAGTACCCGCGTGTGGACGTCTACGGTTCGCTCGAAGAGCTCAAGGCCGACTTCGGCGACTATCCGCGCGACAAGGACGGCAACATCAACATGCACCGTCCGTGGATTGACAACCTGGTCCGCGTCAACCCGGACGACCCGACCGGCAAGTCGCACATGCACCGTATTTCCGATGTGCTCGACTGCTGGTTCGAGTCCGGTTCCATGTCGTTCGCGCAGTTCCACTACCCGTTCGAGAACAAGGAGAAGTTCGAACAGCACTTCCCGGCCGACTACATCGTGGAATACATCGGCCAGACCCGCGGCTGGTTCTACCTGCTGCACGTGATGGCGACCGCCCTGTTCGACCGCCCGGCGTTCAAGAACGTGATCTGCCACGGCATCGTGCTCGGCTCCGACGGCCAGAAGATGTCCAAGCACCTGCGCAACTACCCGGACGTGAACGGCGTGTTTGACAAGTACGGTTCCGACGCCATGCGCTGGTTCCTCATGTCTTCGCCGATTCTGCGTGGCGGCAACCTGATCGTCACCGCCGAAGGCATCCGCGACACCGTGCGCCAGGTCATGCTGCCGGTGTGGAGCTCCTACTACTTCTTCACCCTGTACGCCAACGCGGCCAACGGTGGGGCTGGCTTCGACGCTCGCCAGCTGCGCGCGGACGAGGTCGCCGGTCTGCCGGAGATGGACCGCTACCTGCTGGCCCGTACCCGTCGTCTGGTGCTGGCCGCCGAGAAGTCGCTGAACGAGTTCGCGATTTCCGACGCCTGCGATGCGGTCTCCGACTTCATCGACGTGCTCACCAACTGGTATATCCGCAACACCCGTGACCGTTTCTGGAATGAGGACGCGTCCGCGTTCAACACGCTGTACACCGTGCTTGAGGCGTTCATGCGCGTGCTTGCGCCGCTCGCCCCGATGGAGGCCGAGTCCGTGTGGCGTGGTCTGACCGGTGGCGAGTCCGTGCACCTGGCCGATTGGCCGTTCGTGGTGGACGAGAAGACCGGTGCGGATACCGAACTTGGTCGCGTTCTGGTTGACGATCCGGCTCTGGTCTCCGCGATGGAGAAGGTCCGCGAGGTCGTTTCCGGCACTCTGTCCCTGCGCAAGGCCGCCAAGATCCGCGTGCGCCAGCCCCTTTCCAAGCTCACCGTGGTGGCCGGGAACGTGGAGGCCGTCAAGGCGTACGACGATCTGCTGAAGGCCGAGCTCAACATCAAGAACATCGAGTTCTCGACGCTGCAGGATGCCGCCGCCCACGGTCTGAAGATCGTGCACGAGCTGCGTGTGAATGCCCGTGCGGCGGGTCCGCGCCTCGGCAAGCAGGTGCAGTTCGCCATCAAGGCGTCCAAGTCCGGCGACTGGCATGTCGATGCTGCGTCCGGTGCGCCGGTGGTCTCCACGCCGTCCGGCGACCTTGCGCTGGTCGAAGGCGAGTACGAGCTGATCAACCGCGTGGAGGAGGAGAACGCCACCGAGGCCGCCGCTTCGGTCTCCGCCGCTCTGCCGACCGGTGGCTTCGTGATCCTCGACACCGCGCTGGATGCCGATTTGCTGGCCGAAGGCTACGCCCGCGACGTGATTCGTTCTGTGCAGGACGCACGTAAGGCTGCTGATCTGGACATCGCGGACCGTATCTCGCTGGTGCTGACCGTGCCGGCTGTCGATGTGGCCAAGGTCGAGCAGTTCCGAGACCTGATTGCCCACGAGACGCTGGCTACCTCCTTCGAGGTGAAGGAGGGCGCCGAGCTGGGCGTGGAGGTTGTTAAGGCGTGAGGCTGATGCTGAGCTAAGGCTCTTCAATTGGTCTGAAACAATTGCGGGCATCCGATATACAGTGATTCAATGAACACTGCATATCGGATGCCCGCATTTTTCGCGCGTTTATGCGTCTTTTCGACGCATCCCTATTTTGAAAAAACTAACTTATTCAAGTTTTTCAAAATAGAAGGGGAACGGTTCTACCTCTCATGGCTTGTGAGGTGTCGCTTCAATCGTTGTTAGCTACACTTATCGCGATAAGTGTAGCTAACAACGGAAATGGTAGTGCCCAAGTTGCCGGTAGATGTATTGCGTATGTTCGGCCAGCCACTTGTATCCCGTCTGCCCTGCTTCATGTAGTGCCGATGCCCGCTTGGGAACAGCGTAAGTTGGGAGACGTTGCGTCTTCATTTGATTACGGCTTGAACGCTGCTGCAACAGAATACGATGGCCAAAATAAATATCTGCGTATCACCGACATTGATGACGAAACCCATGAGTTCTCGAAAAGCGATCTTACGACGCCGTTAGCTGACCTTGCAATGAGTGCAGATTATTTACTGAAAGAGGGCGATCTGCTCTTTGCTCGCACAGGCGCGAGTGTAGGAAAAACATATCTGTACAGGCAATTCGATGGAATGGTCTACTTTGCTGGATTCCTTATCCGTGCCCGAATCGGCGAAGGCGCTGACCCCGAATTCGCCTATCAGGCAACCTTGACCGATGCATACAAGAAGTATGTTGCCATAACCTCGCAGCGGTCCGGGCAGCCTGGTGTCAATGCGCAGGAATACGCAGATTATCAATTGATGCTTCCTTCAAAAACGGAACAGCAGCAAATCGGGATGACATTGCGATCTCTCGACGACCTCATCACCCTTCATCAGCGTAAGCGTCTGTGGTTTGCTAAATAAGGGTGGATAAGGCTCTCATCACGATGTCAACGTCTTTGTTTTCCAATTCGCGGATGACATGCAGATATATTTCCTGCGTTGTGTTCATGCTTGCGTGCCCAAGCCGTTTAGAGACGCTTGCAATTGAAACGCCGGCAAATAGCAAGAGTGAAGCATGGGTGTGTCTCAATCCGTGTATTGAAATCACAGGTACTCCGGCTTGTTTGCAATGCCGGGCCAGAATACCGTTGGCGGTTGAGTTGTATACCTTGCCATCCACGAAGATAGGCTTGTCACCGGGTAAGCTCTTCAACAGAACAGACAACTGCATGATGAGTTGCCAGTCAAGTTGTACTTTACGTACCGAAGAAGCATTCTTTGTTGGAACAAAGCCACCTCCATTCTTGTAATTCCATGTCTTATTGACGGACAAAGTCTGGTGAACGAAATCAAAATCATCAGGAGTAAGCCCCAATGCTTCGGAGAAACGTAACCCGGTTTTTGCCACTAGCAGTATCAACCAGTCCCAGTTAGGTATCGGATCAAGCTTCAAATCAGCAAGGACAGCATGAAGTTCGAACTGGTTAAGATATTTCACCTTCTTCTGTCTCGGCTGTTTTCCTTTGATGATTGCTTTTCTTGTTGGGTCTCTCTGAATCAGACCTTCATCAACGGCATCGAGGATGGCTCCTTTCAGTTGGTGATGAAAATCCATTGTTGTCTGATGCTCGTGATGCTCAGCGTATCCGTTGATGAGTTTCTGATAGCTCACACGATCGAACTCGGAAAGCTTGAGATCAGGGATAAGTTTTCTCAGCCACGCCTGTGTGAGCTTGTATTTCTTCATTGTCACTTCCCGAATCGCGCCTTCCTTGTAGACGTCGACCCATTGCGAGTAGTAATCGCAGAACGACATTTCTTCGTTGATTGTGTTTATGACCACACGGGGCTCCTTTGCCGAATAGATAGACGCTTACGCTGATGAAGGGTGATGAGGTCGTCAAGATAATCAAATAAACGGGAGATAGCTGCTTGTTCTTCGACAGCGGGAAATGCCAAAAAGGTGTTCATGAACTCATCAACACTAATGCTGCGGCCATCGCGAATCCCATAAGTCACCGTCGATAGACCGGCAATGAAATGTTCGGACATAAACCAGTGCTTCCAGAATCGATCTGAATGCGATGTTGGTTCCTTCGCTCTAAAAACCGTGTATGCAGGCGACGTTATGCCCTCATACTGCGAATGTGCGAAGCCCCCTTGAAATGACCTGAGATGAACAACGAAGTCTCCGGGAAGCACACGCTTATATCCAATTTCGTTGCTCTCGTCATGCCCGATATATCGACCAGAATCATCGCGATATATCATGCCTTGATTCTGCGTCGCTGACAGAACAGGCAGTGTCGGATGGCCTCTATCATCAACGATTTGGAACACCTCACTGGCCTTACGCTGTTCCCAAGCGGGTGTAGAATTATTGCATTTGTATTGCAGTTTGAAAGTGTAGAATGCAATGACGTACTCCGATCTGATTGAGCATGATGCTGGTGAAACAGAGATACGTTCGTATCTGGTAAACGGTGATGTGGTGCCGGTTACTATGCGTATCCCCGCTAATTTGCGAGATTCTGCTAAAGAGGCCGCATCTCTTCGCGGGATGAGCTTTTCGGCATTCGTGAGAACATGCATGATTAATGAACTAGCAAAGGGCGGCAAGTGATGATTGCTCTCACTGCTATGACCATACAAATTATTGACAACAATCCTGATGGCATTCGAATTTGTCGTGTGGATGGGGAGTCGCTTGTCACGGTTGTGGTGCCCCGGGATATGTTGAGTGAGGCGAAAAGTCTTCCCGATTTGCCGGATCGCGGTGTGTATTATCTTCTTGATGAAGATCATGGAGTTCTGAGCCGTGCGTATGTGGGACAAACCACGAAGGGGCTTAATCGGCTTGATGCGCACAAGACTAAGAAAGATTTTTGGAACAAAGCCATCATGTTCCTCGATAATGATGTCAATATCGATCGTGATGTTTTGGACTCTCTTGAGTCAACAGCCATAGATTATGTGGACAAACATGGCTCTTATGAGACCGACAATGAGTATACTCCTGCTCCTCGCATGAATCCATACAAAGAGCAACAGGTGGAAAGACTGCACAATAACATCCTCTTTCGTATGCGAGTGCTCGGATATGACCTTGATCGAAAAGAAAAGACACCGGTTATGGTGAACGCCGTATTCCATACGAAGAAGAACGGTGTTCAGGCCACTGGGCGATATAGCCAAGGTACAGGTCGTTTCACTGTTCTTTCCGGTTCTGAAGTGGATCTCGTGCATCCAGTTATCAAAAACCAGGGAGCCGTGGCAGCTCGGCGGCATCTTTTCGGAACGCAGACGGGCAAGGCGACTCTTGCTGATGACATTGAACTGTCAAGCCCTTCCGCTGCTGCTGTATTTGTTCTTGGTGGCAGTCAAAACGGTTGGACCGAATGGGTCAATGAACAAGGACAGACCCTTGATTACGTGTACAGAAACAAGGAGCATATGAATGAATAAGCAGCAGCTTGCCGCCAAAATCTGGGAATCCGCCAATAAAATGCGTTCCAAGATTGAGGCGAATGAATACAAGGACTATATCCTCGGCTTTATCTTCTATAAGTTCCTCTCGGAGACGGAGATTGCTCGTCTGCGTGCTGAAGACTGGGGAGCCGAAGACCTCAAGGGCTTGGATGAGAATGATGCCGAAACTGTACAGTATGTACGTGATCTATGTGGCTACTTCATCTCCTACAACAACCTGTTCTCCACGTGGATTGCCAGCCAGGGCGATTTCACCATCGCTGATGTACGTGACGCGCTTTCCGCTTTCGAACGCAACATTGATCCGGCTCGTAAACGGGTGTTCGTCGGCATCTTCGACACGCTGCAAACCGGTCTGTCCAAACTCGGCACCGATGAAAAAAGTCGTAGCAAGGCTGTCCGCGACCTCATCTACCTCATCAAGGACATTCCGATGGACAGCCGGCAGGACTACGACACCCTCGGCTTCATCTATGAGTATCTAATTAGCAACTTCGCTTCCAACGCGGGTAAGAAGGCCGGTGAATTCTACACGCCGAGCGAAGTCTCTCAGCTCATGAGCGAAATAGTGGCTTGGCATCTCGCCGGCCGTGAAGAAATCAACATCTACGACCCCACGAGTGGCTCGGGCTCGTTGCTGATCCATATCGGTCAGGCTGTGGCCCGTCGCAATGGCAATCCGAATGACATCAAGTATTACGCACAGGAACTCAAGGAGAATACCTACAATCTCACGCGTATGAATCTTGTCATGCGCGGCATCCTGCCGGACAACATCGTGGCCCGCAACGGAGACACACTGAAAAGTGACTGGCCGTGGTTCGATACCGACGAAACGAAGGACGAGACCTATGAGCCGCTGTTTGTGGACGCCGTGGTCTCTAATCCTCCCTACTCCCAGAACTGGGAGCCGCCGGAAGCGGGCGAAGATATCCGTTTCGAATATGGCATTGCGCCTAAGTCCAAGGCTGATTATGCCTTCCTGCTGCATGATCTCTATCATCTGCGCGACGACGGCATCATGACCATCGTATTGCCACATGGCGTGCTGTTCCGTGGCGGTGAGGAAGGCACTATTCGCCGGAACCTGGTGGAGAAACACCACATTCAGGCCATCATCGGCTTGCCCGCGAACATCTTCTTCGGCACCGGCATCCCCACCATCGTGATGGTGCTGCGCAAACATCGCGACGACGATCATGTGCTCATCGTGGACGCTTCCAAATACTTCACCAAGGAAGGCAAGAACAACAAGCTGCGTGCGAGCGATATCAAACGCATCGTGGATGCGGTGACGGGGAATCGTGATATCGATAAGTTCAGCCGTTTGGTGAGCATTGATGAGATTCGGCAGAACGATTACAACCTCAATATTCCCCGATATGTGGATTCCTCTGAAAGTGCCGAAAGTTGGGACGTGTATTCCACCATGTTTGGTGGCATTCCCAAGCAGGATATCGATGCGCTCGGTAAGTATTGGAACGTGTTCCCGGGATTGCTCCAACGTCTCTTTGCTGAGGAGAACGGCCATTCGGCCAGGCTCGCTGTGCAAGATGTTCGCGAGGCAGTGAATGCTGATTCTGGTGTGAGTGCCTATATCCAGCGATATCGTGAGGTATTCACCGATTATCCTGCCTATCTGCGTGATGAACTGGTGGGTAATGCCGCCAATGTGAGCATTGCCGCCGAAGAGGAGACTCTGACAAATGATCTGCTGCGTCGTTTGGCTGGTATCCCTCTCGTAGACGCCTATGCGGCGTATCAGGTGCTTGACGATAGTTGGCAAAAGACTATCTCCATCGACCTTGAAACCATACAGGCCGAGGGACATGACGCCGTTCGCAAAGTCGATGCCAATATGGTCGTCAAGAAGAAAGGCGGTAAGGATGTCGAAGTGCCGGACGGCTGGGTCGGGCATATTCTGCCGTTCGATCTTGTGCAAAGCAAACTGCTTACTGCTGATCTTGCGGAAATTGTTACATATGAATCTCGGTTAAGAGAGATTAGTGGTGAGATTGCCGACATTCTTGAAAATATGGATGAAGACGACAAGAGCTCAACCGGTGCTATCAGTGAGGATGGTGATTCTTTTGTTGCCGCTGAGTTGAAGAAAGCAGTGAAGTCTATCGGCAAGCATCCCGAGACTGACTTTGACCGTGCTCTTGTGAGTGCACAGCGGTTGTTTGATGAAGAGCGTGAAGTCAAAAAGAACGTTAAGAATCTCCGTTCAGCGCTTGATGAAAAGACCCGGACCGTTATTGAAGGACTGAGCGATGAACATGCTGATGACTTGCTTGCTGCCAAGTGGGTGGAACCATTGCAGCGCAAGCTTGAGGAGCTCCCTCAGACGGCTGTTGATGAGTTGATTGCAGCGGTGAATGCGCTGAACGACAAGTATTCGACCACATACTCTGATGTGTGCGAACAGATCGAACAGGCTGAGGCAAAACTTGGCAATATGCTTGGTCAACTAACCGGCAATGAGTTCGATATGGCCGGTATTGCCGAGCTGAAGACCCTGTTGGGAGGCGAATGATGACTGAACAGGCGAAAGTACCCGAGATTCGTTTCGCTGGTTTTACTGACCCTTGGGAACAGCGTAAGTTTGGGGATTGCTTCGAGTTCTTGAAGAGCAACACTCTTTCACGTGCCGGTTTGAATGGCGAGAATGGCACTGCTCGCAATGTTCATTACGGAGATATTCTTATTAAGTTCGGTGATTGCCTCGATGGCGAACGAAGTGATTTGCCGTTCATTACCGACGATACCGTGCTTCCCAAATATGCTGGGTCGATACTTCGCGAAGGTGATGTCATTTTCGCTGACACGGCAGAGGACGAAACGGCTGGCAAGTGTGTTGAGCTGCGGAAACTACCCAAAGAGCCAACTATCTCGGGGCTACATACGATACCGGCGCGGCCTCGGTTCCCCTTTGGGATGGGCTACCTGGGGCACTACCTAAATTCCGATGCATACCATAGACAGCTTCTTCCCTTAATGCAGGGAATCAAGGTGATCTCCGTTTCAAAGGCCGCACTGCAAGATACACAAGTAAGATTTCCTGGCTTGTCGGAGCAATCTGCCATAGGTGCGGCGTTGAATGAGATTGACAGCCTCATCACCCTTCATCAGCGTAAGTATGACAAGCTCGTCGTGTTCAAAAAGTCGATGCTTGAAAAAATGTTCCCAAAGGATGGCGAGTCTGTACCCGAGATTCGTTTCGCTGGTTTTACTGACCCTTGGGAACAGCGTAAGCTGGGTGAACTAACCGAAAGCTATTCAGGAGGTACGCCCGCTGCTGGAGAATCTGAGTTTTACGGTGGGTCTATTCCTTTTATCAGGTCTGCTGAAATTGCAGCTGAATCGACTGAACTCTTTCTTACGGAAAAAGGTTATGAATCATCCTCTGCGAGAATGGTCAAACCCGGCGATGTGCTGTATGCATTGTACGGAGCGACAAGTGGCGAGGTGGCTGTATCGAGGCAAAAAGGTGCCATCAACCAAGCTATTCTCGCCATACTCCCTCGCGACGATTGTGATGCAAGATACATCACTGCTTGGCTGAGGAAGCAAAAAGGTTACATTGTCACAACCTATTTGCAAGGTGGTCAAGGGAATCTATCGGGGGTGATAGTTAAGAACCTTGAAGTATCCATCCCGTCCTTACCTGAGCAACAAAAAATCGGCTTTATGCTGAGTCACCTTGACTCGCTCATCACCCTTCATCAGCGTAAGTTGGAATTGCTGCAGAATATCAAGAAATCCTTGCTTGACAAGATGTTTGCGTGAAGGGAGGTAGAGCAATGGAGACATTCGATATCGTGAAGCTCGCCTCATATCGCGAGAATAACCGGATTGAAGCGAAAGCAGCGAAAGGCGGTCTCCCAC
>ERZ1026978.924-NODE-924-length-10563-cov-5.650171_pt1 | contig 10563 bp, 5 predicted proteins | sample MGYA00519560_ERZ1026978 | MGnify/ENA primary metagenome ERZ1026978 (study PRJEB26926, sample SAMN06164401) | human gut metagenome | biome: ENVO:00009003; feature: ENVO:2100002; material: ENVO:00002003 | host: Homo sapiens | place: USA | collected 2012 ... | reverse complement strand
GTCCCAAACCGTCCTGCTGACGGGCGTACATCCCGCGCAGCAAAGGTGCAACCTCATCCCAGCGGAAATACAGCATAGCCAGACGCTTTTCCTCTGCGTCCATGACTTCCAGCTCTATGCCCTGTGCCGTGGTACGGTAATCGGCAATATCGCCGGTCTCCAGATCCAGCGTCTCGATCTCACGGGGATAGGCTCTGCTCAGCCAGTAGGCGATCTCGCGGTTGCTCCTGCCGGATTGCAGCAGCGTGGAAAGCTGCTGTTTATCCGCTTCATCCATCAATCCATGAGCCAATACATCCCGCAGGTCCTGATCTGCTTTATCCGGGTCAAGGGGAAGAAACTCGGTATAGTAAGCATTGCGGCGGTCTGCCCGAAGCAGCTGTTCAAACTGTTCTTTGTGTTCTGCACGGTAGATGGGATATACCATACCGGTGGGCAGAAGCTGCACAGTGTCATCCCGCAGCTCCGTGATCTGATAGGCGTCATCCTCGATATACACGATATCTCCCACGGCATAGACCGGGGTAGCAGGGTCATAGGAGGTTCTTTGCGGAATAGGGCTGCGAACGGCGTCATATTCCTCATCGGAAATGGAAACCTCGGAAGTCTGTTCTGCCTCAGCAGCTGCAATCTGCTCTGCATCCGACATTACTCGCTGGATAAACGGGTCATTGTCCAGTTTTTCCGGGTCTGCCACCTGGCCGTTGACGATTCCTCTTTCCTCCAGGGCTTCCCGGATGGCGATAGGGTCGATGTTGTCAAAACGGTCCTGTTCTTCTTCGGTATAGAACCTGTCCTCCTGAATGAGCTGGGCAAGCCTACGCTGTACCTTGGGCCAGGGCAGCTGCGTTTCCTCCGGGCTGCCGGCACGGACAACAAACAGTCTGTTACTGCCGCCGTATTCCTGAGCCAGCCATGCGGCGGTGTCTTTCTCCCTTGCATGGTCCTTCATATAGCGGACAACGGCGTGTTTACTCTCGATATTGCCGTTCCATGCACAAAGGGCAGTATCAATATCTTCCTGAGAAAGAGGGCGCAGAAGCTCATGGAGCTTTGGATAGGTTTCGTCGATCACTTCCCGGTGCAGACGCTGGCGGAACTCCGGCACATCCGAATAGAGTCGGATCAGCTCCATATCCTTAGAGCCAAGGACCGCACGGCGCACAGCGGCATTGCCCTCAATGACAGCATTCTCACGGTCAGAATGACCGCAGGCATTGCGGTATGCACTATCCTCGGAAATGGCGGCAGTTACCACGGGCTTATACTGCTCAAACTGCTCCCGAAGGGTAGGCTTTGGCGTTTCTTCCTCTATCTCCGGCTGCTGGGCTTGAATGGCATCTTCTTCTGCCAGATCCTTTTCAGCCTGGATCTTGTCATACTGCGCTTGTTCCTGTTCGGTAAGATAGCGGCCTTTCTGGACAAGTGAGGTAATGCGCTTGGCAACCTTTTCCCAGTTCAAGTGAACATCCGGGCAGTCCTGCTTTTTATAGTGCAGTCCTTTCCCATCGTGATCTTCGCCGCTGTGTGTTGCGCCGGACAGGGCATGAGAGCGTCCGCCAATGCCATACTCGTCTTTAAGGAATCTCACTTTTTCCTTATCCGTATGGTTTTCCATGAAGAACGCATAGATACGGCCTTTTCCTCCGGCAAAACTGCTGCCGCTGGTCATGGCGGCGTCGATCTCATCCTCGGTAATGAAGTGCTGAACGGTCGGCACTTGGGAAAGGTCAGAAGTAAAAGTTCTGCGGGGCAGGTCAAGGTCTTTCAGGTTCTCCCAGATCTCCCTTGGCCTATGATAGTGAAAGCGCAGCAGGTCACGGTCCTGCTGATAAGCGGTCCAGAAGGCGGCGTATTCTTCCTTGAGGGTCTGACGGAAAGCCGGGTCACTCAGCTGCTCCGTCAGGCGGCGGGTCTCCTCCGGGAACCCATTGCCTTTGATCTCTGACAGGCAGGACAAATATCCGCCTTCTCTGGCTTCCTCACTGAGATCGTGATATAGGTTCCAGAACTTTGTGGCAAGGAGGGAGCGTTCATAGCCTGCCGCTTCTGCAAGCTCCACATTGGAGGCAAACTGACCGCTCTCCAAAAGCTCCCCGATACGCTCTGCGGCGCTCTCCCAGGAAATGACCTGGGCAGACCTGTCATAACGGACAGACTTCCCGTGGGAAAGATGGATACCATCCTCGGCATACCATGCGCTCACACTGCCAAGGCCATTGCCGCCGTGGTACAGCGTTTTCAGTATCTCGGCAATCTCAGCGGTGGTTTTCTGCTTTTCAAAGGCTGCAACCACACGCTCCCTTTGACGGTCTGTATTGCCGCCCAAACGCAGCACATGGTCGATGTCATTTTGGGCAAAAGAAAAAGCAGAGGATGTATGCGCTACATTCTCTGCTTCATCTATGGATTGGATCTGTTCCGCTTCGGAGAGGAACAGGTTTAGGGTCAGCTGTTGATAAGCTCCGCCATCAGGATCTCCTCTGCCTGGGCTTTGCAGGTGTTCATCAGCCCCACCCACTTCATGGGATCGCTGGCTTTCAGTTCCTCCGTCGCGCCCGCTTCCTTCGCCAGCTGGGGTATCATCTGCTCCAGTCTGTTCTGGGCGGTCTCGTCGATCTCCAGAAGGTGCGGGTACAGCTTCTCGCTCAGCAACATCTGGTTGTAGAGGATGGGACGGTGTTCCTTCAGGTAGGTTTTCCTCATCCTGCCGTACTTTCCCAGGGGTTTCTCCGGCTGCTGGCTCAGCTTCAGGTCGGGAATCAGATAGTCTCCGTTCTGGATATAGGTCATGGGATTGTTCATCTTGTTTGCTCCTTTCTTGGTTGGCTTCGCGCTCTGCATTTCGGACGGTAACGCCGATCTGCCGCAGCACCTGCTGGTTGATCTGGCTGACCGCTGTTCCCAGCGCCCCGATGGTGGATGGGGTGTTGAAATCAAAGATCGCCATGAAATCTTCGTGGTCGAAGTAGCGTTCCGGCTCCAGTCCGCAGCGGGACATCAATGCGTAAGTGATGCTGACGGTGGCGGCTGCCTTGAACTGCACTCCGATGTTATACTCATCATATTCCTCCAAAAAGGAACCGTCAACGATGTAGAAGAAGTCCTGCTGATGCTCCGTCCAGTATTCCTCGGCCAGTTTCCCGGCCACTTTGGTAAGTTGTCCGGCAAGGTCATCGCCGGAAACATCGTAGGTACGCTCCAGCATGGCCTGCACGGAATCCAGATGGCGCTCCTCCAGCTGCCACAGCCAGGGGGTACGGGAATGTTCACGGGTGCCGGTATCGGAAATATCGAACACATAGCGCAGGCGGGGTCTGTCCCCGGAATCGTCCACCAGAGCGATCCCCTTGGAACCGCGCCTTACATACCGGCCCATCTTTTCATTCCACAGGTCGTACTCTGCACAGGCGGTAGCATCCGGGCGCTGGGCATAGATCATCAGCTGTTCATGGAACGGGTACTTGTAAAGGCGAGAAGCAGTGGTGAGAAACCCTGCCCATTCCTGCCAGCTCCCCGTGAGCTGCGTTGCCACCTTGTCCGCCATCTGTGCATATCGTTCAGCTTTGGTTGGCATGGTGTTCTGTCCTCCTTTCAGTTTTTAGGTAAATAGGCGTTTGCGAAACGCCAACCCCCGCATAAATACGGGATTTTTTTGCTATTAAAATAAAACAACTCCTCACTGGTTTATGGTAAAATAGAATTGTCCAGAAACTATCTCTACCAATCCATAGGTAAAAAGGGTGGGGTGGCGATTTGCCACCCCATCCCTGCGGTTATGATGTTTACTGGTCAAAATCCGGATACAGCTCCAGCTGGGCAAAGTCCTCATCGGTCATCGCACAGAGCTTTGCAAGGGCACTGTCGGTCAGCTCTCTCAGCTCTATTTCCTCCGGCGAAAGCTCGCCGCGCATCTCACGCAGGCTGTCGATCAGCCCGGTGCGGCTGCCGGTATTGTAAATGCACATCAGGTTCATTTCCTCAAAAGTGAAGTTTCCCATAATCAAATCTCCCTTTCTGCGCTCTTTTTTTGCGCTGTCTTTTTGTGTTCTGCCTTGGGCTGGCTTTTCAGCTGGTCCACAACGGACTTTTTCCTGTCTCGTTCCTCACGATGAACGGCTTCTGCCAAATCCATCAGAGAGATGGGCTGACCGCTGCGGGCCTGCTGTTCCAGCTCTGCCACCGTAGGCTCTTTTGCGCCATTGTTGATGATACCGTCGATCATGCCGTAATCGTCCTCCACGGCCATCTCCGCATTTTTCAGCGGATTTTCCGGCAGGAATCCGGGGATCTGGGTAAAACCAACACTGTCACAGTAATGACAGGATACCTTACCGTCCTGTCTGATCGCAACGATGTCGCTGACGCTCATGGAAGGACTGTGAAAGTCCACGGGTTTTTCCAGATTGAATTGCTGATAGAGTTTTTCCAGCTGCTCCGGTACAGTGCCAGGCTCACTCAGAGGAGCTGTGTAAATGAGGTCATAATTGCTGCGGTCTATGGAAATGTCATGGGACTTTAACCAATCCAGATTCATAAAGCGCACATTCTGCGGATCGTCACGGCTCACCTGATAGATGACAAAGCAGTCTCTGTTCTGGGAAAGAAATGCCTGTTCTCGTTCCTGCTGATGTGCCTGACGCTCCATGACTTTTTCATGGAACTGAGGGCTTTTCTCCCATTCCTCACGATCCACACCGAAAAGACCGCCATGCTCCATGATCTCCTGCGGGTCAAACACCATGCTCTCCGTATTGTCCTCATGCAGCACATAGACGGTCAAACCGGCGGCATCCAGTTCCAGCGCCCGTTCTCTGGTAACAGGGAGCATCCCATCATAGGAGTAGCCGTATTCCTGCATATCCGATGTGGAGACCTGCTCATCCGGCGTTGGGTATTCATCCAGCGCCTGCTCCTGTGCCTCCGGCAGCTGGAAAGAAACAGCCACCTGACTGGCCTCTGCCTGCATCTGCTGGTAGGCCGCTTCCTGCAAAGTCTCGATCATGGACAGTGGTGCGTGTCTGAGCGAAGTGCCGTCCAGATCGTTGTCATCACAAATCTGGAGAACTGCATTTTTGCGGGAAAGCTCCGGCATATCCAGCTGACCACCATCCAGCTCTTTCATGGACGCAGCATCGTAAAGAGTGTAGTCCCAGCCGCTGTCACAGGGCTGAATATGAAGATAGGTGGCATCGTCGATCAGAAACAAAGCCTCCTGCTGGTTGGCGTCCGCCCCCAGCACCTCCATTTCCGGCATAGCCTCAGCCAGATCCTTTACCGCTTTCTGTACCAGAGGATTATCACGGTAATAGTCGATTGCCTGGATGGTGTCCAGGTCAATGGTCTGCCCGGTCAAAATCGGGAATGGTCCTTCATAGTCGCTTCCGTCTTTCAGCTCAAAGCCAATGCCCTTGATCCCGTTCATTCGCTCTGCTGGAATCTCCTGATAAATGCGGATCGCTTCCTCCAAAGACAGGTTATCGTGGTATTCTCCGAGGTTTGGAAACTCCATACACTCTGCTGCATAGTAGGTCAGAGTATCCTTAGCGGCATCTGCTGGCTGCTCTATCGGGGCAGTTTCCGGCTCTGCTTTTGCATTGGGGTCAATCCCACGCTCTTTGCAGATTTCCTTATAGTGGCGCTCAATGTCAGAGATTAAAGTACCGGAGGTCTTGTTGATGGTTTCCAAACTGGCTCTCAGTTCTTTCAGTTCCTTGCCCTGACTCCAGCTGGCAATATAGCCGAAGCTGTTTTCTCCGGTCTCAATCTTAAAATATTTGCAGACCGCATAGGAGATACTTTCAGCCTCCACTTCCTCCGTGTGGCGGTCTTTCTTCTGTTCCTGCAAAAACTGAGCGAGGGTAGAAAAGCCACCGACAAAATTCAGTCCTTCTTCCTCGGTCAACCGAAGATACCCTTCTTTTGAAAGGTCTAAGGGTTCTGCCAGAATCACAGAGCCTGCATGATTTACACCAACTCGGTCCTCCACATAAATCGGATCGCCGGGGTCATAGTCAGAACCGCGCAGGTCGTAGCAGTAAACGCCCTCCGGCAGAGTATCACGGGCAATCCGCCCATTGGAAAACAAACCGGGTTTATCAAACAGCTCAATCTCCTGATACTTCTCGTCATTGGCAATCTGAATCTTATTCTGATTGTGGAGCTTGCTGTGAGCAATCTCGTGGACTGTGGCCGAAACCGTCTGCACTTCGCTCATGCCCTGACGGATGGCGATTTTCTGATGTTCGGCAGAAAAATAGCCGTCCGTATCGGCGGCCATTGCTTCAAAAGTGATCGGCACCGGCGCACTGCGGCGCAGGGCTTCCATGAATGCCTCATAATTGGGTACATTGCCGGAAAGGGAGGAGGCAAGCTCCGGCAAAGGTTTCCCGTCGGTCTGGCTCACATCAAAGACCTTGACCGGGCGAAACATGGGGATCTCGATTTCTTTTTCCTCTGTAACGATCTTTCCGTCTTTATCCAAAATCGGAGCCTTGGTATCCGGGTCCAGCTTCTGCTCCTCGATTTTCTTCTTATACGGTGTGGGGGCGATGATGGTAATGCCATGCTCGCCCTTTTTTACATGACGCTCAAACTGGTCTTTCCACTTATTGTATCCGGCTACCAATGTAGCGTCCGGCTTCTGCATATAGATGAGCATGGTGTTGTTTACCGAATAGCGGTGGAAGCGGGACATGACGGACAGATAGCGCATATACTTTTCACTCTCGAACAGTTCTTTGATGCCCTGCTCGATGCCATCTGTGATTTCCCTTAGCCGCTCTCGGTTGGTGGGTTTGTTCTCAGCCATGATTTTCAATCTCCTTTCCAAGTGTGTGATTTCTGCTGTGTGGTCTGCAATCCATGCCTTTTGTTCTTCTTCACTTTCATAAAGAAAAAGGTCCAGCAGGTACTCTACATAGGTTTTCTTCTGGATTGCTTCCACAAAGCGGGGGTGCGGTTCTTCCTCCGGTGTCCGGGGAGAATTGTCGATCTCCCATTTTTTCAGCAGATAGTAGTAATCGGACAGTACGCGATAACACCGCTGCCGGTCCTCCCGAAACTTTTGTGCCTCGGTTTTCTGCCGGACATACCTCCTGCGGGGAGGGGCCTGACTGTCATAGATCAGGCCAAAGTCCTGTGCCAGTTTCTCCGCCGCTTCTTTTGGGGAAAGGTTGTAGAGTCGGGCGGTCAGGTCGATCACATCGCCGGTGGCTCCGCAGCCGAAACAGTAGAAATATTCCTTGTTCAGCTTCATGCTGGGATTTTTGTCATCGTGAAAGGGACAGCAGGCCATACCATTTCGTTTGACCTCGATCCCATAAAACTCTGCTGCTTCTCTGGCGCTGACAGACTGCTTGACTGCTTCAAATACATTCTCTGCCATGTGACTTTAACTGTTGGACTTTCTCACAGGGGGCTGGTATCCGGCAGCTTTCGCACGCTCACTGGCAGCTTTGCGGCGTTCTGCGCTGTATGGCTCCCTGACTGATACACACCGCTTGGGGACGGTAAAGTTATGGGCGTCCTTTCGGGTGATCTGGTCGGGGTGCTTTTTTGCCAGCAATTCCAGCTTCTCCATCAGATGGGGATCGTGGGTGTAGACCTCAGCCATTGGTTCTGCCTGGTTATAGAGGAGAATGGTTTCCCGTTCCACTAAAGAGAGCTTCATCGGCTGCCTCCTTTCCGCTGGTCAAATTCCAGCTTGAAGTTGGCGTACTGTCCATCATCCTCCAAAACCACAGCGGCATCGTAGGTCTTTCCGGTTTTCTCCGAATATAGGCCCGTCACACGGACACGGCCATCGTTAAGCAGTGCAGACACCACAGCCTTGGTCGGCTGTTTTTTCTTGGCAGCCCACCATTTGTTGTTTTTCCAGATTGCAAATTTGCAAGAATCATTCTGACAGAAGAAGCCTTTTTGCAGTTCTGCAACTTCACCGCCGCAGCGAGGGCATTTACCCACCACCTCACGGGGCGGAGTGAACAGGTACTCGGTTCCCTTGATGACCTGATAAGTCCCTACCAGGTCTCCCAGCATGGTGCTGATCCCGTCCAAAAACTCCTCCGGGGCAAGCTGCCCGCGCTCGATCTCTCCCAGGCGGTACTCCCACTCGGCAGTCAGAAGCGGCGATTGCAGCTGCTCCGGCAGGACTGTGATCAGGGAGACTGCATCGTGGGAAGGAAGAAGCTGCACCGTTTTCCTGCTCTTTTTTCGCTCCAGAAAGCCGGCAGATACCAGCTTTTCCAAAATACCGGCACGGGTGGCCGGTGTCCCCAGACCTTTTCGCTCGGCATCCTCCGGCATATCCTCTTTTCCGGCAGTCTCCATCGCGGACAATAGGGTGTCCTCCGTAAAGTGCAGGGGCGGACTGCTTTTGCCTTCTTTGACGATTGCCGCAGAAACCGAAAGGGTCTGTCCTTCGGTCAGCTCCGGCAGGGCTTTCTCTGCGCCCTCTTTTTTCGGCTCTGCATCCTTCATTTTGGCACGGTAGGCGTCCTCCAGTGCTTTCCATCCGGGGTGCTTCACCGTTTTTCCTTTGGCGGTAAACTCCCCATCGGCACAATCGGCAATCACAACCGTTTCCGAATAGATGTGGGGCTGAGCTACGGCGCACAGCAGACGCAGGGCTACCAGCTCCAGCACCGCCTTTTCTCCCGCTGGAAGGGAAGAAAGATCTGCATCCTTGAGATTTCTGGTAGGGATTACTGCGTGGTGGTCAGTTACTTTCTTATCGTTGATGACCTGGGCCGCATCGCAGGAAATGGCGATTCCTTTGCGAAACGGCATGGCGTTGGCAACCAGATTGACCAGCACCGGCAGGCTGTCTGCCATATCGCCAGTCAGATAGCGGCTGTCAGTACGGGGATAGGTGCAGAGCTTCTTTTCATACAATGCCTGAAGATAATCCAAAGTCTGTTGGGCCGTATATCCCAGCAGACGGTTGGCATCCCTTTGCAGGGTAGTCAGGTCATAGAGGGCAGGCGGCTTTTCGGACTTTTCTTTGCACTCCACCTTTTTGATTGTGACAGCAGCATCCCGGCAGGCTTCTTTCAGCTGCTGGGCGCTTGCTCGGTCACTCATGCGCTCCCCGGATACGGTAAGACCGGGCAGCTCCAGCGAAACCGTGTAGAACGGAACCGGCTTGAAGGTGTCGATCTCAGCTTCCCTTTGGACAATGAGCGCCAGTGTCGGGGACATCACGCGCCCAATGTTGAGGGTGCGGTGGTACAGCACGGAAAACAGCCTTGTGGCATTGATCCCCACCAGCCAGTCTGCCTTGGCACGACAGAGAGCCGCATCTCGCAGGCCATCATAGTCAGCACCGGGGCGCAGGTTTGCAAAGCCCTCCCTTATGGCGGAGTCCTCCATCGAAGAAATCCACAGGCGTTTCATGGGCTTTTGGCAGCCTGCCAGCTCATAGACGCTGCGGAAGATCAGCTCGCCCTCGCGTCCGGCATCGCAGGCATTTACCACCTCCGAAACATCCGGGGCGTTCATCAGCTTTTTGAGAATATCAAACTGCTTTTTCTTGTCCTTTCCCACCACCATCTGCCAATGCTCCGGCAGGATAGGCAGGTCATCATATCGCCACTTGGCATACTTGGGGTCATAGCTGTCTGCATCCGCAAGACCGGCCAAATGGCCCACGCACCAGCTGACACGCCAGCCGTTGCCCTCCAGATACCCGTCCTTACGGGCAGTTGCACCGATCACCGCAGCCAAACTCTGGGCAACCGACGGTTTTTCAGCGATTACCAGCTTATATCTCATCTTCTTCATCCTCCCATTCTTCCTGCACAGGTGTGTGCAGTTTTTTCTCTATGCTGTTTTCCTCATCCAGCAGCAGGTTATAACCGAACCGGTAGTCATAGCGGTACAGTTTCCCCAGCAGTTCATTGATGATGATGCGGCAAGCCAGAATGACACGGGTTTTATCCACCTGCATCAGCTGGTAGCGTTGATAATTGCTGTAATATTCTTCATAGCGATGGGTATTGCGGACGGTATCTTCAAGCAAAATATCTACTGCGTCCTGACAACCATCTTCTTTTTCCCCTTCCATGCAGTTCAGAAGTTCCATTATCAGGGGAAAACTCTGTTCATCCATAGGGGCCTCAGCTGCAAGATAACCGATCAGGGCAGATAGGAGCAGACGGGCTGCTGTCTGTTCCCGGTCCGTCAAAACAGCCATCGTTTTCTCCGCATTTGGCAGGATCTTTTCTTCCACAAAATCCTCCGCGTCTCCTGAATAAAGCTGACGGATGGAATCTATGGACAAGGGAACCGTTGTGGCATCCAGAGAGAAATCAAAGGAATCTTCCTGCTTCGGTTTTCTCCGGAGTTTGTTTAACATAGTAGAAAGAATATCGCCGCCAAAATACGCAGCAATTACCAGCAGGTCAAAAACAGCAATCAGCTTGATAAATATAATCAGAACACTCATTTTTTTCGTTTCCTTTCTTTGAGCCAGCGTTCCATCTCACGGTGGCAAACGCCTACGCAGGGACTTCCATAATTCCCGCAGACATAAAAGGGGTGGCTTTGGGGCAAAGAGGGAGG
>ERZ1026978.896-NODE-896-length-10921-cov-6.758329_pt1 | contig 10921 bp, 5 predicted proteins | sample MGYA00519560_ERZ1026978 | MGnify/ENA primary metagenome ERZ1026978 (study PRJEB26926, sample SAMN06164401) | human gut metagenome | biome: ENVO:00009003; feature: ENVO:2100002; material: ENVO:00002003 | host: Homo sapiens | place: USA | collected 2012 ... | reverse complement strand
CAACGCCGCTCGTGGCATAGCCACCGGCCAAATATCCGGACTGCACGCCCTGCTGACGCATCTCCTGCCCCATCTGCATCAGCCGCGCAATGCGATCCGAGGTCGGCGGGTGCGTAGAAAACAGCTTGGAGAAACCTTCCGCCGAAAACGGATTGGCGATCATCATCGCAGCCACCGACTGCGTTCCCGCGGTCTTCTTCATCGGCATCGCGGCCGCGCCGCCGGAAATCTTGTTCAACGCGGAAGCGAGCGCCTCCGGATCCTCCGTCAATTTTGAACCATCCTCGTCGGCATCGTATTCGCGCGTGCGGGAAATCGCCATCTGAATCAGCGACGCCGCAATCGGAGCAAGAATCGTGCTCAACAGCACACCCAGCAATCCCAAGCCGCCGGAATCGGAACCTTCGCGGTCGTCACGGGAACGGCCGCCGCCGAAATACATGAGCGAATATCCGAGATACGAGATGACGGTGGCCATGGCGGACGCAATCGCGGATGTCAGGATGTCGCGGTTATAGACGTGCATAAGCTCGTGTCCGAGCACGCCGCGGATTTCACGTTCGTTGAGCATCTGCAGAATGCCCTGTGTGCAGCACACCGCTGCATGACGCTCGTTACGTCCCGTAGCGAACGCGTTGGGACTCATGGTCGGAGCGATGTAGATGCGGGGCATCGGTTTGCCCGCCTTTGCCGACAGTTCGCGCACGATTTTGTACAGTACCGGCGCTTCCTGCTCGCTGACTTCCTGCGCGTGCATGCTGGCGATCGCCAGCCTGTCGGAAAACCAGTAGGAGGCAAACGTCGATCCCAGACCGATGAGAATGTAGAATCCGAGCGTACTCTGACTGCCACCGGTCGCCCACCAAATGAGCATGATGACGCCCCACATCAACGCGAATAACAGCGTTGTCTTCAAGCCATTGCAATGGCCATGCACCTGCAATTTGCCGTTCATGGGCACCAGCGTAGAAACGGAGTCTGAGTTTTTGCTGGATATGCGCTGGAGACTGGGCTACGGAAAGGACTAGGGGCAGTTGCGGAAGTTCGCACGCTCAGCTTCTCCCTGGGTGTCCGATTCTCCAGAATCGGACACCCAAGACGCATGAAAGAAGCCTGAAACCTATCAGACTGGGTTTCAAACACCCACCTCACGCATGAGCCAGGGCGCGCATCTGCTCCGGGTCGATGACCTTCTTATGCTCGCGGCCTTCCTTCACGCCTTCGGCACGTTCGAACGCGTCGACCTTCTTCCAACCGGCGAAGTCAATCGGCCTGACACCGCGCGACTCCAGCAGTCGGTCGATGGATTCCGGATCGCGGTCCGCCGCCACACGGCCACCCTCAGCTGCCTTGGACAGATCCTCCAGCATGTTGGTGACGATGAGCAGCGCGTCGGACTTGGTGGAACCGATCAGTCCGACCGGGCCACGCTTCGCCCAACCGGTGGCATACAGACGTTCACGCACCTGCGCGCCGTCCTCGGCCGAAGCGGTCGTGGTGATGCGTCCGTCACCGTTCGCGTTCGCCAGATGCGCGTGACGCTCGTCGTACGCGATGCCCGGTGCGGTGGCCGGCTTGTAGCCGATCGCATGGTACACGGCCTGCACCGGATACTCTTCAAACTCGCCGGTGCGGCTCATCTTGCCGTCAGCCGACGTTTCGGTCTTCTCCACGCGAATGCCAACGACCTTACCGTCCTCGCCCAGCACTTCGACCGGCGCGGAATTGAAGTGCACATAATACTTGCGATCAGCCGTATTACCCTCGTAATCCACGTCACCGTCATCTTCCATGTCTTCCGCCATCTCACGAATCGTGAACAGCTCTTCGACCATCTGACGGGTCAGCTTGTCTTTGCCGGCCTCTTCAATCGTGTCTTCATCCAAATCGAAATCGTCTTCGTTAATGATCAGCTGCACTCCCGGCAGCTTCTCCATCTCACGCAATTCCTGTACGGAGAACTTGGCTTGTGCCACACCGCGGCGGATGAACAGGTGCAACACGCGAGCCTTGTTCGCCTTGACACCCTCGTACACATTGTCTGGAATGTCAGTGCGTTCCTTCAGATCGTCGGCATTGCGCATGAGTTCGCGCGCCACATCCATGGCCACGTTGCCACCGCCGATCACGGCGACTTCCTCAGCTTCAAGCGGCCACTCGCGAGCGCCGGTTGGATAACCGTCGTACCATTCCACAAACTTGGCTGCGCCATACACGCCATCCAGGTCGGCGCCCGGCAGTCCAAGCGGCTTGTCCTCAACGGCACCGGTGGCGAACAGCACGGCATCGTAACGATCAAGCAGCTCGTCGAGGGTCACATCCTTGCCGAATTCCACGTCGCAATATAGGTGGATGTCGGGGTTGTCAAGCGTCTTTTCGAGCGCCGACGCGATGAATTTGATGGACGGGTGGTCGGGGGCCACTCCGTAGCGCACCAGGCCGAACGGCACAGGCAGCTTTTCGAACAGGTCGATGCGCGCGGCAGTGCCGAGGCCAAGCCCCTCGCCGAGCTTCTTCAACTGGCGCAGGAAAATGTCAGAGGAGTAGACACCTGCAGGGCCGGCACCGATTACAGCAATACGAAGTTCATTAGTTTCAGTCACGCGCTCTAGCCTAATGCATTCCCTGCATTTGCGACAGGGGTGCTTATGCACTTTCTTACGACTTCTTCGCCTTGTGCGCACTGGCGTTGGTGTTTGCACTGAATCCAGATGAATCCAACGTGTGGCTGCATTAATCGTACGCGATGAGCGCGGCAGATGCACGTACAATCGCAAGTAGTCGCAGAATCGCGGGATGTAGGAATCCGAAATATCGGAATTCGTCCATCCCGCAATCGCAAGCAAGTACTTATCAAGTACCAAGCAATCGTAAGAAGGTGGCAATGCGCATTCACATCACATATACCGGCGGCACCATCGGCATGATTGACTCTCCGAACGGCCTAATTCCGGGAGCCGACACTCGCGGATGGCTGTTCCGCCTGCTGGAGGACGCGCACATGGACGCAAGCCTGTTCACGTTCACCGAGCTTGATCCGCTTATCGACTCGTCGAACGCGACGCCCGACAATTGGCAGACGATGGTTGACGACTTGCGTGCGCATCACGATGATGCCGACGCGTTCGTGGTGCTGCATGGCACCGACACGATGAGCTATTCGAGCGCCGCGATTTCGTATGCACTGGCTGGTTTCGGCAAGCCGGTGATTTTCACGGGCTCGCAGCATCCGCTCGGCAAAATCGAATCGGATGCCATTGCGAATGTCACGGGCGCGCTGAACGCCGCGATGAGCGGACGATTCCACGGTGTGGGACTGTTTTTTGGACATCACCTGTTTGCCGGAAATCGCGTGAGCAAGTCGTCGAGTTGGGCGTTTGAAGGATTTTCGGCGCCTTCCGTCGGACCGCTGGCTCGTACGGGCATGCCATGGCACTGGTATGCAGACGATGTTGCTTCGGTCGGTTGCGGCTGGACGTCACCTCAGCCTTACTCCCGTCACGATGTTGCTGTGATTGATATGGCGCCCGGCATTTCCGCGGCGCGATTGGAAGCGATGCTTACGCCGCGTCCGGAAGCGGTATTGCTGCGCGCGTACGGCGTCGGCAATGTGCCGAGCGACGAACCGGGATTGACCGACGTGATTGCCGACGTGCTGCATGACGATGTTCCCGTTGTGATCGCGTCGCAATGTCAGCAGGCGGAAGTGCTGCTCGGCCATTACGAGACGGGCGATGCGATCGCTCGTGCCGGCGCGATCGGAGCCGGTGATATGACACTGGAAGCCGCGTATGCGAAAATCATGTTCCTGCTGTCACAAGGCGTGACCGGAGCCGACTTTGGCAAGTGGATGCGCGTATCGATCGCTGGAGAAATCTCGCCAAGCTCGTTGTAAACGCTTCCCCAAAACGCCGCGCATGACACCGCTCCCCGCAATCACGCGGATTCGCCGCGGTCGAAAAGCACAGTGAGCGCCCACAGAATGCTGACCACGTCGATAACCTCCTGCATGAATGCGCCAACGACCACGGGAATCAGGTTGAATGCGGCTGCGACCATGCCGATGATGGCGAGGCCGAGACCGATCAACACCGCCTGAAGCATCACGTTTTTCGTACGGCGTGCGATGGCGATGGCACGCGGCACAGAGGCGATATCATCATTCATGATGACCACTTGCGCGGATTCGGAAGCTGCGGTGGACGTGCCGTCGGTCATGGCCATGCCGATGTCGGCGACTGCAAGTACAGGAGCATCGTTGACGCCGTCGCCGACCATCATGGTGACTTGGCGATTCCTGGATTCGCCAGTTATACGCCGCATGATGCGGGCGGGCATGGACTGGTTTTGATGCGTGGACTCGGTGGCGTTCTTAACAGCGGCAACCTTATCTTCAGGGAACAGCTCAGATTGCACGTCATCGATACCGACCTCATTTGCGATGATGCGAGCGGACGCGGCCTTGTCGCCGGTAAGCATGGACAGCTCCTTGATACCAAGCTCATGCAGACAGGCCAAGGAACGTTTCGCATTCGCACGGGGCACGTCGCGAAGCACGATGCGGGCGGCCAGTTTGCCGTCAATCGCCACGTATGCGGCCATCTCGTCCGGCGCAAGCGGAGCGAACAGCGAGTTTGCGGTTTCGGACTTGCGGACGGGCGTCGTCTGCGACGTCTCAGCGGAAGGGGTGATGAAGGGGGCTACAACTGCAGACTGCACATCGTCAGACATTCCGTCTCGCACTCCTAGAGTGTCCGATTCGGCAGAATCGGACACGTCGCGTTCACCCGACGCATGCAGGACCGGCGTGAATCCGGATCCGTCGGCCGTCACATACGCAAAACGCCCCACACGCACCCGATGCCCATTCACTTCGCCGGAAACACCTTTGCCTGAATCCTCCACAACGTTCTTCACCACCGGATAGTCGCGCCCATGCCCAGACAGATCACGCTCAGCGCACAACCGCTGCCCCGACGTATACCGCGCGTACAAGTCGTTCATGGCCTTGCGCCCGGCCGCCGCAATGCCTTTCGACAGAATGTGCACCGAGTAACTTTCCACCACACCGGCCATCATGAGAATATGGTCTTCATTGAACGGCGAACTCGTTTCGAACGGCTTCTCCACGCGCACGACCTGCGGTTGCTTGACGGTAAGCGTGCCGGTTTTATCGAAGAAAATATGCGATACGCGACCTAGATTTTCCAACACGTCCTGTGCTTTAATCAGGATTCCCGCTTTGGCAAGACGCCCTGTTCCAGCCACATACGCAACCGGTGCGGCAATCAGAAGCGGGCAAGGCGTGGCGAGAACCAGCACCTGCGCAAATCGCAGCGGCAATCCGGAAACCGCCCATGCAATCCCAGCAATCGCAAGCGAAAGCACTGTAAACGGCACTGCAAGCATATCCGCGGTCTTCACGACAGCGGGGCGCGACTCTTGCGCCGACGAAACCAGCTCGAGAATCTTCTGATACTGCGAATCCTGCGCAAGTTGCGTGGCACGCATGGTCAACGTGGTCGAGCCATTGACTGCGCCAGACATCACGCGAGCGCCCGCATACACTTCACGTGGCACAGGCTCGCCGTTGATGTTGCTCAGGTCCAGCGTGGCCACACCCGACAGCAACTCGCCGTCGACAGGCACTGTTTCGCCAGGCAGAACCAGAATCACGTCGCCGAGCCGCACTTGATCGACGGGGACCGTTTCGAAGCGCTCTCCAGCCGCATCATACGTTTGCGAAGCATCTTTTGTGTCCGATTCTGGAGATTCGGACACATAATCATGCTTCCCACCGTCTTGGTTGTCCGTTTCTGCAGAATCGGACATTCTGACGGCACGGAATCCGTCGGCTGTCACGTCGGCCGTATGCTCGCTGCCTGTCGCATGCACATGCCCGCGCACTCCCGGCAGCGCAACCACGTGCGCGGTTCGGGGCGCCGCGTCAATCAGCGCAGTCAGGTTGCTTTCGGCCTTCGACTGTGCGAATTCCTCGATCGCCTCGCCGGATGAGATCATCAGCACCACGGCCCAAGCGGCCCAATACTCCTGCACTGCAACCGTCGACGCAATCGCAACGACCGCCAGCAGATCAACGCCAACATGGCCGTGCCGCAGATCGTCGATCATGCCACGCACCGTCACCACAATCGTGTATGCGACCAGCGCGATCACTATCCACTGTCCAGCACCCGGATTAAACGCGCTCAGCCAACCAAAGCCAGCATGCAAATCGTGAGAAACCCACGCAGCCTCGCCCCACGGCCTCCACTCCCCCAGCAATGCCAACGGAATCGCGGCCAGAATGGTGATCGGCAATAACGGAACCTGCTTGCACAGTCGCCAGCAAATATCGATGATTCTACGCATGAGAATCTCCTTACGCTCGTATCGGACGCCTTGTTAACCCATCGGCGCCTCGCCCGCGCGAGCCATCGATACACGGCGTAAAAAGATATTTCCAGCGTAGCAAACATTTGCGATTTTCGTGTCGCAATTGCCAAAAATAGAAAAGCAGGACTGTACGATTGTTTGCACAGTCCTGCTTCTGCTTTTAACTTTTATTGGTTTTCCGCGGTTTTAACGTTCTCGCGATTAAGCAACTCCAGTCGCGTCTTCGCCGTCAGCCTATCGGGTGGTCATCACCCTTATTGCAGCCCGCCGCAGCCGACCGCAGCCATCCACGGCCAACCGCGGCGGTCCGTCGTGCTTTACCACAGGCCGAACGGGTCGAACAGGCCGCCTCCGTCACCGTAGCCGTTGCTACCATTGCCGTCGCTCTGTCCATTTCCGTTGCCGCTATTGCCGCCGTTACCGTCGTTACCGTAACCGTTGCCGTTGCCGTTCTGGCTCTGGCCATCATTGCCGTTGTTCTGCTGGTTCTGGCTGTTGGAAGAGTTCGTCTGGGATTCCTCTTGGTCAAGCGTCACGTCAAGCTCCATGGTGTTGCCGTCGCGCACGACCGTCAATGTCACCTTGTCATTCATGGCGGAGGCGCGCACGTAGCCGAGCAGCGAATAGTTGTTGTTCACCGCCTTGCCGTTGAACGCCACGATGGAGTCGCCAGCCTTCACTCCGGCCTTGGCTGCCGGGCTGTTGTCGACCACGGACTGCACCTGCGTGCAACCGCGGGTCACGCCGTCCGCCTCAACCGTGGAGCTCTTGATGGTGACGCCGAGCGCCACATGCTGCACGGTGCCGTTGTCAATGATTTCGTTGGCCACACGCTTTACCAGGTTCGATGGAATGGCGAAGCCGATGCCGATGGATCCGGCTGTGCCGGAAGACGTTGTGGTGGATGCGATGGACGAGTTGATGCCGATCACCTGACCGGCCGCATTGAAGGTCGGACCGCCGGAATTGCCTGGGTTGACGGCCGCGTCGATCTGCACGGCGTTGGTGACGATGTCGTTGTTGTTGTCATCGGCCACGGTCACCGGGCGGTTGAGCGCGGAAACGATACCGACGGTTGCGGTGTCATCGTAGCCGAGCGGGTTGCCGATGGCCATCACGGATTCACCCACGGCAAGATTGTCGGAATCGGCAAATTCCGCAGCCTTCAGACTGCTCGGAGGATTGTCGAGCTTGATTACGGCCAGATCGGTGGTGGTGTCAGTGCCGACGATTTGCGCTGAGTAGATGGTGCCGTTGGCAAGCGTCACTTGAATCTGCTTCGCGCCGGAAATCACATGGTTGTTGGTGACGATGTAGCCTTTGTCGCTGATGATTGCGCCGGAGCCTTTGGCGCTGCCGTCGCTGGTTGCCACGTCAATGGACACCACAGAATCGGACACTTCTTTCGCCACTGCGCTCCAGTCTGCGGCCTCGCCGGATTTGGCTTTCGCCGAACCAGATCCGGACGTGTTGGATTTCACGCTGGTCAGTGAGCTGGAGGTGGGTACGGTCACCCATCCATTGGTGATTGCCGCGTAGCCGACTCCGAGGCAGAGGACCGCGGAAACAAGTGCCGCCACCACGCCGGTCATCACATGACCGGTCACGCCGGAAGCGAACTTCGGCTTGGCTGCAGCGCCATTTTGCTGCGGGGTACCGAACGGATTACCGTTATTCGGATTCCCAAACGGATTACCGTTATTCGGATTATTCGGCCCGGCCGGCGGCACGTTGGCACCGCCTTGCGCCGTGGGCTTCATGAACGGATTACCGTTATTCGATTGCGCGTTCTGCTGATTGTTCTGCTGATTTCCACCCACATACGGATTTCCGAAGAAAGGATTGCGAGACCGCTGCGACTGCTGCGGAGCCTGCCCGTATGTGCCATATTGCGGCTGCGGAGGCATGTTCGGCGCGTCACTCGCCGTACCGTTCGCAGTGCCGTTCGCGGCTGCGGTGCCATCAGTCGGCTGCGTCGGCACGGGACCGTACGCACCATATTCCGGTGCCGGACGGTACTGCTGGGCCGGCGCATCCTGCGCGGAACCGCCAACCACGGTACGCTCGCCCGCTGCGGAAGCGTAATCCGGAGTATCGCCCGCCGCAGTCGCGGATTCCGCCGAAGCGTCGTCGTTCGCAACAGGCATGGCGGCCGTCGGCTGATTCTCAATACCGCTCTGCACGTCAATCGGTTCGGTAGCCGACTCTGCAGCATACGGCTCGCCTGCGTAAGTTTGCGTCTGTTCCGCATCAACCGGCGGCATCGGCACGGTCTGCTGTTCGTCATTCTGCGGCTGCACGGCGTTCTGGTCGTTCTCTTCAGCCATTTTCGCTCCTTATTCGTCTCGCGGCATTTCACAAATCAGCAATCGTGCCGCTCGAACTGCTATCTACGAGTAAAGATACTCGCTCTGGAAGTTTCCTGAATGTTTGTTGAAAGTAGCAACCGAATCTCTTGGCAGTTCTCTCCATACGGTGCCAGAGGCTATGCGATGCAACTTGACAAACCTCAGCCGATACGCCTTCTCACAGCCATCGCAAGAAATTCGATAACTCATTCGCGTTATATGTGGCAGAAATGCAGCCACACAAAAACTCATTTGCGCTATATGTGGCACTTTCCTCTGCACAGATGGGTTCAAAACGTCGTTTCAATACCCCCTAACGACTCTTGTTTTCGGAAAACTGCCACATATAAGGGAAATCACATTTTTCAACGGAACGAATCTGCCACATATAAGGAAAATCGTATTCAGCCGGCGAACGACGTAGCCACCGTCGGCAATCGGCGCTATCGCATACAGTTGAAAGCATGACAAGCTTGAACGAACCACAGATCAACGCGGCGGCGCACGAAACCGCGGCAACAGCCGCAGCGAACATGGCGGCACCAGTCGAAAACCTCATCGAACATCCGCGTGGAGCGGAACCAGGCAAGCCGGGCCGCCGCGACGCCTTCTATTTCGAGCAGAAAACCCGCCTTCCCGACGCGGCCGACGGCAAGGGACGCGGCGGCGCACGATACGGCCGCACCGGTACCATTCATACCCCCCACGGCGATATTCACACTCCGGCGTTCGTGCCCGTGGCCACGCAGGCCGCGATGAAAGCCGTGCTGCCAGAAACCATGAAGGACCTCGGCGCACAATGCCTGCTGTCCAACGCGTTTCACCTGTATGAACGCCCCGGTGAGCAAGTGCTCGACGAAGCCGGCGGTCTTGCCAAATTCATGAACTGGAACGGTCCGACCTTCACCGATTCCGGCGGTTTCCAAGTGCTTTCGCTCGGCGCGGGCTTCAAGAAAACCCTCGCCATGGATGTGACCGGAATGAAATCAGACGACGTGATCGCCGAAGGCAAAGAGCGCCTCGCGTTCGTAGACGAGGACGGCGTAACGTTCAAATCGCCGCTCAACGGCTCACTGCACCGTTTTTCCGCCGAAATTTCAATGGGAATCCAGCATAAGATCGGTGCCGACATCATGTTTGCGTTCGACGAGCTGACCACACTGATGAACACGCGCGGCTACCAGGAACGTTCCGTGGAACGCACCTACCGTTGGGCACAGCGTTGCGTTGCCGAGCATAAGAGGCTTACCGAAGAGCGCGTCGGCAAGCCGTATCAGGCGCTGTATGGTGTGGTGCAGGGCGCGAATTATGAGGATTTGCGCAGGCATGCGGCCGAACAGATCGCTTCGCTGGATTTTGACGGCGTTGGCATCGGAGGCGCGATTGAAAAGCGCATTATCGGCGACACTTGCGCTTGGATTTGCGATGCGATGCCGGAAAGCCGGCCACGTCACGTGCTCGGCATCGCTGCAGTCGACGACATTTTCGCATGTGTCGAGAATGGTGGAGACACGTTCGATTGCGTCGCACCGGCGCGTTGTGGCCGAAATGGCGCGATTTTCACGCGCGACGGACGTTACAACATCAAGCGCGCGCAATTCAAGCATGATTTTGGCCCGCTTGAAGAGGGCTGCGATTGCTACACGTGCACGCATTATTCGCGTGCTTACGTGGATCATGCGTTGCGCGCCCGCGAATTCAACGGTTTCACATTGGCCACGATCCACAACGAGCATTTCTTCGTGAAGCTGCTGGACGACATTCGCGCGTCGATTGACGGCGGATATTTCGACGAATTCCGCGACGAAGCCTTGGCCCGCTTCTACGCCAACGGTTCCCGCGGCTAATGCATTCCACGCGGGCTTTCCGCCCAAACGAATGCTGAACCACACTTCCGCATTCCAAGGCGCCGACGAACAAACCCGTCGGCGTCTTTTTTCATGCGTGTCGCGCCGCTTGAATTTTCCTACGGAAAATGGCGGAATTTAAGGATGGCTCCGTCGTACGGAAGCTCCCAGAGCTTCCTCCCTCCTCGCGTCGCGCCGCTTGAATTTTCCTACGGAAAATGGCGGCGCGACACGCCGATTTGAGGTTGTGTGGGTTTTGGTGTAGATTAACTCACTGTCTGCGAGCGTGGCGGAATGGTAGACGCGCTGTCTTCAGGTGGCAGTGAGTGT
>ERZ1026978.874-NODE-874-length-11162-cov-6.256325_pt1 | contig 11162 bp, 9 predicted proteins | sample MGYA00519560_ERZ1026978 | MGnify/ENA primary metagenome ERZ1026978 (study PRJEB26926, sample SAMN06164401) | human gut metagenome | biome: ENVO:00009003; feature: ENVO:2100002; material: ENVO:00002003 | host: Homo sapiens | place: USA | collected 2012 ... | reverse complement strand
AGATCTACACTCGACTAGTCGTCGGCAGCGTCAGATGTGTATAAGAGACAGCCCCCATATATGAAGCAAATACACTTTGAGTCATCCCCGCCTTTGTCCTAATATCACGTATTTCTTTTCCACTATACTCTTTGACCGGCAAAATCATATATGTTTTTACTCTCCCCGCTCCATATCCTTTCTCATAAGCTATAGCTTCCTCGAGTCCTTCTTTTAAATCCTCAAATAATGAGCTCATAGAAATCACCTCCTATTTTTAGCAGCTTCCTCTCTCAACGATTTAACTAATTTCTTTAAAACGCTTTTTTCTTCCTCTGTAAGATTTTCCTGACTCTTTTTTTGGAATGCTGTAATCAGATATATTACTTCATACTCCGCAAAATCAGTATAACAAACTCGTACGCTACCACTTTTACCTCTATTCTGGAGAGGAAATCTGACCTTGCGAATTCCACCAGTTCCTTCCATTATAGGTCCTGACACAGGATCTTTAAGTAACATTATCTGAAGCGCTCGTAATTCATCCTCACCTAATCCAATCTCTTTCCATCTTTTTGAAAACAACGGAACCTCTATAAAAGTTCTTGTCATTTGTAATTTTCCCTTCTCTTTTTAACCATATTACACCCTATATTATAGGGTGTCAACACAATTCATCTTTATAAAACATAATTTTATCAATTTTCTTTATTGTCGACTGTATTTTACTGCTTTCACGACTGTCTCAATGCAATTAATTGTTAATGCCAAAATGATGATTGAGAGAAATACCTTATTATAGTGTATAAAAACATGTGAAATACCTTCTGCATCCGTTCCAAGTAACTGCTCAATACCATCAAAAAATCCACTATTCATAATCCTATCATTTAACAGCCAAATGCTTGTTAATACTCCATCAATAATATTGGTAATAATGGTAACAAGCATCACTCTTTTGGTATAGCTGCCATCAATAAGTCTCACACTGTCCCTTGTAACACCCAAAATTCCAAATGCAAGAATGAAATACCATGTTTGTCTGATATATTCTAAATTAAAAAGTGGTTCATACACACCTACCCCATTTTTTACAAATGCAATGCATAAAATCTGTGGGCATACAAGAAATACAAGAGTGAAGATAACCGAAAAAACAATTCCTACAATCGCATCTACTTTTGAAATCCTATTAGACTTTTGTGGAACAGGAGGCAAATTATCTATTCCATCATTTAACCCATCCACCTTAATTCCTTTTTTATAAAAGAATGCAAATAATAATGTCACAAATGCAAATCCTGTCAATATACCGCCAAAAATCCCACCGATGGTTCTATAGATAGCTATATACCAGATTGTATGCGATGTTAATGCTGCCATAATTTGGGCAAGTAACATTCCTCCACTGATGCACACTGTCACAATTTTCAATACATACACATATAAACTGTAATACGGCTGTCCAATCAAACAATCCTGTGTTTCACCTTTATATTTCGAAGCTAACTCATTCGGGGTTCCCAGTTCCGTTAAAACAACTTTGATATCACGCTCCGTTGGAGTAACATCCTCACATCGTTCCTCCAACATATCTTGTATGATCGTCTCTAATTCCGCCGCCACGTCTTTTTTCATGGCGGATTTCATATGTTTTGTAACTGCATAAATGTATCTGTCGATCAAATCATTTTTTACCATTTATTCTTCCTCCATTAAAACATTGATTGACTGTGAAAATTTTTTCCAGTGTTCTTTAATTTTTTTATAAACCAGCTTCCCATCTTCTGTGATGATATAATATTTTCTTGGCTTCGTTGCCTCAGTTTCCCATTCACTTTTTAGCAGACCTTGACTCTCTAGTCTTCTCAGTAAAGGATATAATGTATTGCCTTCTATCGAAATACCTTTTCCTTCTAATTCCTTTACCAATGAATATCCATACATTGGTTTATTTAGTTGTGCTAACACTACCATGATGAGTGTGCCCCGTCTGAATTCTAAAATTAATCCTGAAACAATTTCATCACAATTCATCAAATCTCCTCCCTAGTATCCTTTATTTAAATCCACTGTGTTTATTGCACTGTATTGTGTGTTGCACACTATGTGTTTAACATAGTATACTGTGTATCACACATCATGTCAACAAGTTTATCCTTTGCATTTTAATTTTTGCATATTATACCCTATATTATAGGGTGTCAACACAATTCATGTCCTCCTTACATTTAATACAATAACGCTGAAAAAATGTGGTGTCAGTGACGGGAATAGCCAAGGATTTTGATATGTGATTAGCGATAGTGTAGATAAAACAAAAAGGACAGTGTCCTCTCAACACTGTCCTCCCTAATTTACATGATTGAATTTTCATAATCTTGTAATTCGTGATATATACCTTCTATGATGACCCTACTTCCAGCCACTCTATAAACCAATAAATATCTATGCTTTGCAAAACTTATTTATCATATTGCTTTTCTGCCAACTCTGAAAGTTCTACATCAAACTTCTCATTTTCTTATTTCACCAGCATCTCATATGTAACCCCATACTTCTGCGCAATCTCGCTTGCATAAGATTTCCCTTCCGGAGGCGCCACTTCAATCTGATAGGAGCGCTCTGTCCCCTTCATGTGCACAATCATGGAAAACGCTTTCCCATCTGTGTGCTCTGCCTTCTGCTGTTCTTCATTCATTTCCTCCACATCAAATGCCAGCTTATGCATATGTGTATTATAAATGGTCCTCATTCCCTTATGTAAAATTGCCCTGACACTGTCCTTGGCAATGTAGTATCCTTCTTCAAACGAAGTGGTAGAAAATGATTCATTCATCAAAAGCAGACTCCTGCTGTCAGCCTCCTCATAGATTGCCTTAAAACGCTTACATTCTTCCCCAAGCCTTCCTAAATCCAATGTCTTGTCCTCATCTGCCGGGAAATGGGTGTAAATACCTGTAACAGGGGAAAATGTAAATGCTTTTCCCGGAATATATATGCCACCCTGCGCCAACACAAACAACTGCCCAACAGCCTGTGTAATTGTCGTCTTTCCACCTCGGTTGGCACCTGTTAAGATATACACTCTCCTATTCCGGTCGAAATCCATATCATTCGGTACAATATTCCCGGACTCCTCTGTCTCAAAAACAGCAAGCTTTAAATTGTAAATTCCACGTGCCTGCATCATATACGGATCAGATTCATTTTCTCCCGCTTTATATACAGAAGCTTTAGCAAAGGTAAAGCCCTGTTCCTGCAATTTTTGAATGTACTCCGCCCATTTGATATAGTAGAGCAGCTCCGGAATCAAGTCTGTCATGTCGGTAATGGTAATAGAAACATATTTGTTCAGTACTTCTCTGACTCTTTTCACCATATGGGAAATCATATGGTTGACGATTCGGTCTGTATAACGAGTCACATCCTTTGCCTGATCTCCCTCGGGAAGCTTCACAATACCACCCCGGCTTTCCGACCGCATAACAGCTGTATCCATCACCTTCTGCATAGGAGTGCTGATCACCGCGTCTGCATTCACATCAAATGGCTGAAATTTGAAATTCTTTTTCCATATGGTATCCTCATTGATCCGATCCTTTGACGCAATATGGTCATAAAAATTGCCCAGGATTCCGGACTTGGTAAAATATTTGCTGTTTACAGATATCAGACCGATTCCGTCCGCTTCAAAGCGGTCATTCAAGTTAATACCTACCGTAATGCTCTTAAGCTGTGAAGTGTCCATTTTCAGTTCTGAGATATCTTTTTTCAGTTCCGCAAATCCGTTGTCCGCATAGATTTTCTCCACATAAGCTTTTAAACCCAGAAAGCCTGCGGAATGAATGTCCGAAGCTGCCAGACATGTATGAAGCGCATCCACACACTTGATATAATCATTAAGCTCGTCCAGCCGATGCAACAGATCCCAGATGCAGGCACTCTCATCATATTCCCGGTTAAAGCTACCGTACTCCCTCAGAAAGCTGATGCGCTCGAGTATTTCCATAAGATCATCACGCATTTTTTTCTGTTGAAGGACATCCTCGAAAATATCGCAGCGGTACTGTGTCACCGCCGGATCTGCATACAAACGCGCCATCACGTTTTGGATGTAGTTCTGCTCCCGCTCCTTTGCTGACAGCTTTTTGCAGATTTGATCCATCCCCAGATCATGCATAGTCACATCACTCAAGGTCCGGTATTGTGCATTTGTATCCGGGTATAATAAACTGTATTTTTTCTGACTCATAAGATTATCCTCTCCTTCTGATCTAATATGCAATTTTGAGCGAAATCCGTATAATTTAGCTACCACAACCAGAGCCTTGCGGAAGATGGGTTGCAAGACGTCCGGGGGACGTCTGTTCTGCAACGACCGAAGCGGAGCGGAGACCTTGGACCCATGGGGACAAGGGCCGCTTCCGCTTCTAAAATCAAAAAGGGCTAAGCCCTAAGGCTTAACCCTTTTTAGTTTTATAATGCGGAAGATGGGACTTGAACCCACACGATTGCAATAATCACAAGATCCTTAGTCTTGCTCGTCTGCCAGTTCCGACACTTCCGCATATATTTGATTTTCTGTCGCTTGTCTCACGCGACTTTGATATAATATCAAATCAAACCAAATATGTCAACACTTAATTTCTATTTTTACATATATTTTTCATTTACTATGCATTTAAGCTAGTCCAGCCCCGCCTTTATCCGATCCTGTATATTGACCAGACACTGCAGGAGAACAGGATTGAACTGTCCGCACTCTCCATCCAGAATCATCTGCATTGCCTTTTCATGTGAAAACGCTCTCTTGTACACACGATCGCTTGTCAGGGCATCATATACATCAGCTACAGATACCACCTGTGCCGAGATTGGTATATCCAAAATGAATAGCATGTGCTTTTTTCTATATCTTCTTCGTGCATGTTACACCTTCTTCGTCAGATATATTTCTCCTCAAAGCTTTCTATGCACATTGGCTTATCGAAGAAATACCCTTGTATGTAATATATTCCCATCTTCTTAATAATAGCATATTGCCTGTCAGTCTCAACTCCCTCCACGCAGACATGTACTCCTATTGTGTTGGCAAGCTCTGTAACCATCTTGACAAATGCATCAGAAAAATCATCCTCCCCAAGATGCTCAATGAAGCATTTATCTATTTTAATGATATCAAGAGGCATCTCCCTGATATGGTTGAGTGATGAATATCCTGTACCAAAATCATCCAGTGCAACCTTAACACCAAGCGCCTTTATCTCACTGAGTATCCGCTTCATGCGCACCATGTCATTGATTGCCAGACTCTCTGTCACCTCAAGACACAGATTTCCCGGTTCTATGCCCACCTCGTCAATTATGCCTTTGATTTTCTTAACTATGTCATTCTGCAGCAGCTGCACCACAGACAGATTTACGTTGACCTTGTAGTCAGGATGTCCCATGTCATTCCAGTACCTGCAGTGCTTCGCCGCCTCTCTTAATACATGCTCCCCGATCGGGTTTATAAGCCCAAGATACTCAGCAAGCGGTATAAAGTCAACCGGATTTATAAAGCCCATGGTTGCTGAATTCCATCTGACAAGAGCCTCTGCACCTGCACAGACATCCTCCCCCTTCACGTTTATAATCGGCTGAAAGTACACGGTGAACTCATCGCACTCATTCATTGTGGCTTTTCTCATGTGCTTTTCAAGATCAAGACGCTTTGTGCTTGTGCCATCAATACCCTCGTTGTAGAACTCTATACGGTTTTTTCCTTCTTTCTTAGCATTGAAAAGAGCTATATCAGCTCTTCTTATGACATCCTCCACAGTGCTTGCATCTGTCGGGAAAAATGCCACTCCGGCACTTATTGTACAGTAATAATCCTCTCCCTTCAAGAACCACGGTCTGACAAATATCTGCTGTATATCATTAATGATACTCTCCAGCCTGTCAACAGAGCTGCCTGTCACTATGACGATAAACTCATCGCCACCCATCCTGTAGCAGTGGTTCTCAATTCCCTTCACCTGTGTCAGGCTGTTCGATATAGCTTTTAAAAGCACATCTCCGTACTGATGGCCAAGCCCGTCATTTATATGCTTGAAATCATCCAGATCTATATAAATCATCGCACCTCTGGTGTCGTTTTTCACTGAATCATCTATAAACTTAGCCAGATCCTGCTCACATCTCATCCTGTTATATAGCCCTGTCAGGAAATCATTATTGGCCTGGTTCTCAATGCGCTGCTGATAACGCTTCTTCTGTGTGATATCATACAGTGTAACGAGCTGCACCTTGCGGCCATCCACCCACGCTATGCCTGTGCGATGAATATCAAACCACTTGTCCTCCTCCGTCACGTAGACCTCTGTAAAGCTCCGGCTCTCTGCAGTATGGGAAAAAATATATTTTTCCAGCTTGTTCTGTTCGATTATATTTGAAAGCAGCTGCTTACAGTAATTATTCATGTAAAGTATCTCTGACTTAGACATATCAGCCACGTATATACCGCAGCCGGAGTTTTCCAGTATCGCTTCGAGCGAAGCATAGGAGCCTGCAAGCGAGTTGGTTGTTATCTTTTTTGTGAGAATACTTTGAATGACGCGCTTCGTATCATTTAAAAACTTCACATCATATTTTTCCCAGCTTCTGTCATCCTTCTCATCAAAAAAGCACACATACATCTGAGTCCTGTTATCTATATTTACAGGCTGGAATATGGCTGCCCTCATAGCCTGCTTCTCCATGAAAAGGCGGAATTTCTCCGGCATCACAGAGTCTGATGATATAATGTAAGGCTTTCCGGTGAAAAAAGGCACCTCGGTAATTGATATTGTATCAAACGGCTTTCTGCCATAGCTTACAATCACATCCAAATGCATGCAGTCCACGTTTTTGCGGATGATAAAAGCACCGGTAAGCTTTATGGTAGTAACTGCACTCTCCAGTGCTTTTTGAGCCATATCAGTAAAGCTTCCATCCATCTCAAGCAGTTTTATAACAGAATTGATAGCCTCAAGCATATGAAACTGTTTCTTGATTTCCTCATCTGACTTCCTGATAAGCGAAAGTGCCTCATTCGCAGCATCCTCATCTCTCTTTGTGATCAAAAGCTGTCTGGTCATAGTCTCCAGGAACTCAATTGTTCTGTTAAGACGCGCTTCACCGGTAATAATTATGCCATCAGGAAGCATGTTTCTCTCATCATTAGACATCTGCTCATCAATTACCGCAGCTATAATCCAATATATATCGTGGGTATTGTCCACTCTTACAATCAGACCATACAGCCTGATATAGTCCTTATCCAGAGGTTCATCTATGAGATTCTCAACCCTGCAGTCCGACAGTCTCAAAAGAAGGTTTTCGTATTTTTCCTCACCAATAAAGGTAAGCATACTCTTCCATTTATCGTTACATTGACACACCTCTGTCATGACTCCATCCTTTTTTGTCAGACACGACAAATATATTCCGTTGACCATGCAGAAATAATCCTGTATTTTTTGAAAAAGCTTGGAATCTGACATATTTTCCTCCTAAAAACTCACGCAAATCAATCCTCATATCTGATAACAAACAAATAAAAGTCATTCTTATCGAGAATACATGTCTCCTGAAGCAGACGGTATTCGACACGCAGCCTGATTTGTTTCTTCACAAACCCAATCTCATTTGAATACATGACTATGATTCCGCCGGATACCAGATGCTCTGCGGCCTTGTCGAAAAACCTCTCGTAAAAAAGCTCCATCTCCGCCTTGGTCTGTCGGTTACGAACCGGCATATCCGTAATCAGCTCATCAAATTTGTAGTCATGTCTGAAATCAAAGAAATCCCTGTGTATAAAATTAATTCTTGTTTTGGCAAACGCAGCATTCTCTCTGCCCATAGTGATTGCATCTCCATAGGTATCTGTAGCATATATCTCGCGTGCCGGAACTAAATGTGCGCGCTCTATAAGCAGTGTACCAACTCCGCAGAACGGATCCATGATTTGTGCCGTTTCCTTAAGATACGGCTTTGCAAGTGAAACAATAAGTGCCGCTTGTGACGGATGCATCGACGTAGGAAGCACATTCTTTCTGTATGCAAATCTATTATCCTGTATAGAACATAATCTCATGCAGACAAAATAATTGTCATTTTTTGTCGGTATGAGCTTAATCACCACGTCGTAATCATTTGGCGAATTGATCATCCTGCCCGCAAAATGCATATCGATAGCTTTCGCAAGCCTGCTCTGGTACGCCGCATCTGCCGTGCTCTCAATACGATAGTAAAACGGACCACCCTCTCGGTGCATGCGTCTTAATATATCATACATATCTGACTCTGCAAGAAGTCCGGCTGCTTCCTGTGCATCCTTTGGCAGAAGCGATGCTGCATGTATGGTAAAGTACATTTTTCTGAATGTGCGCACCTGCATGATAAGAGGTATATTGTCAGTCTTTACAAGCACTCCAAGCGGATGCAACTTTGTATCCTTAACCGGTATCTGACGTCGTACCACCTCTCTGTGAAGGCGGTTTGTCATCAGAAGCAGCTCAGCCTTTACTCCCTCGAGCACAGGTGTATGGTGCTTTATCCCATTATATTTAATCAGGATTTTATTTATCTCGTTTAATTCTTCCTCAATATGCTTCCTATTTTCAGCTGTGACCGTCATATGCTCAAGCTCTTTTGCACGTTCCATAAGCTGTGGCAAGAGCTCTTTGCAGTCCAGCTGTGACAGCGCCGCCAGATATGAGCCCTTTACAAAGCGCATCTGTTCAGCCTCGTATGCTTTAAAAATCTCATCAGAAAGCTGTGACATATGAAGATCTCCTATCAGAAGCGCTGCGTTCTTTCTGGTTTTTGCATCTTCTGCTCCCATAAACGACACAAGCAGCTCATCTTCTCCTGCAAGCAGCTTTAGAGCCTCTGCTAATGCATTTTCATCTTTAATCTCCTGTCTGAGGCTGCTCAGATTCTGACGTACATTCTCTTTTTTTAACAGATTTCCGATAATTTCCTTCATTTTTTAAATCATCCTTTAATTTATTGTATATTGTCAGTTTTGGCTTGCCTCTTCCTTTGGCACACCATTTTCTTCGATGTATGTATCCAGATCCTTGTGAAACTGCTCCCACGCATCCTCATGCTCCACGAAATATAGCGGACACTTCTTGCCTGTCACATCGTAGTGCCTTATTACATCATCAGCACTCAGATCATACCGCCCCATAAGCCATGTGGTGAGCTCTATGAGCGACTGGTATGTGCTGTCGTTGAACTTTCCTGTCTCATCCTCTATACAGCACTCTATCGATATTGTGTCACTGTTTCTGTTATTAGATGCATACGATATCTCATTGCAAGGTATGCACTGCACTATCTCACCCTCTAATCCTATAACAAAGTGTGAGCTTGCTTTGGTCTTTTTGGTCTCTGCCAGGCCATTGAAATAGTCTCTGTTTTGTCTGGCTGACGTACCCGGATTTGCTGTATAATGGACAACTATGCCGTTTACCTTCTCAAGTGCCTTCTGTGGTCTGGAATACGGATTGGGTGTCAGCAGCTGTACATCAAGCTTTGGCTGTATAGGATTGTAAAGAGTACTGGCCACCTCTGCCTTTACCTCTTCCTGCTTTGCCTTTTTGCCCCTTAAAGCTCCCACAATGATTATCGTTGCAATTATAAGTATTATCATGCCTATAACAATGCCATTGCCAATAAGCTGCTTTCTTCTAACCTGGGCGCGGTGTCTCTTTCTATATTCTTCGCGCTTTCTCTGTCTTATCTTTTCATACTCGTCCATTTAATTATCCCCGGTTATCTCTTTTGTTTGCTTTTATATAGCTATTCCAAGCTTTTATAAACATTTGCATACATATAAGAGTATTTTAGCACAAATCGTCTTATTATGCCACATAAAATAATATGTAAAATAATACAAAAGCACCAGATATTACGACGTAACATAATACCCGGTGCTTTATTATAAATGTATATTCTTATTATTAATCACAATTGATTAGTCACACTTAATCTCGTGAACCCATCCATCCGGTCCATCAATATGGCCCATCTGAATGCCTGTAAGTGTGTCACGAAGCTTCTTTGTGACAGGTCCCATCTCATCCATACCGCTTGGGAAGCAGATTTCCTTGCCGTGGTCTACAATCTTTCCTACCGGTGAGATTACTGCTGCTGTTCCACAGAGTCCACACTCAGCAAAATCCTTTACCTCATCAAAGAGTACCTCTCTGTGCTCTACCTTGAGTCCTAAGTACTTCTCTGCAACTACCATCAGTGAACGGCGTGTGATTGATGGCAGGATACTGTCTGATTTAGGTGTAACAAATGTGCCATCCTTTGTGATAAAGATGAAGTTTGCACCACCTGTCTCCTCTACCTTTGTACGTGTTGCAGGATCGAGGTACATATTCTCTGCAAAGCCCTGTGCATGTGCATCTACAATAGCATGAAGACTCATTGCATAGTTGAGTCCGGCCTTGATATGTCCTGTTCCGTGAGGTGCTGCTCTATCAAAGTCTGACACACGGATTGTGATTGGCTTTGCGCCGCCCTTGAAGTATGGTCCTACAGGTGTTACAAGGATTCTGAACTGATACTCATCAGCAGGCTTTACACCGATTACTGCGTTTGTTCCCATAATGTATGGTCTGATATAGAGTGTAGCGCCTGAGCCGTATGGTGGAACCCATGCTGCATTTGCCTTTACTACTTCCTCAACTGCCTTTACAAATCTATCCTCCGGGAATACAGGCATCTCAAGTCTCTCACATGAATCCTTAAGACGCTGTGCGTTTAAGTCAGGTCTGAAGCAGACAATTCTGCCATCCTCTGTTGTGTATGCCTTAAGTCCCTCGAAGCATGTCTGTGCATACTGGAATACTCCCGCACACTCATTAAGTGTCACTGTATGATCCTTTGTGAGCTGTCCATCGTCCCACTTTCCATCTTTATAATTAGAAACATAGCTGTAATCTGTTTCCTGGTAGCCAAAACTAAGGTTTGACCAATCGATATCCTTCTTTTCCATCTTTATATCCTCCGTTTCTTTACGGATCCGATATAACCTAGCGTTATCATATATCGGGTCTACTATCATTTATGCTCATTCTAGTACCTGTCTCTTATACACATCTGACGCTGCCGACGACTAGTCGAGTGTAGAT
>ERZ1026978.858-NODE-858-length-11355-cov-4.217876_pt1 | contig 11355 bp, 4 predicted proteins | sample MGYA00519560_ERZ1026978 | MGnify/ENA primary metagenome ERZ1026978 (study PRJEB26926, sample SAMN06164401) | human gut metagenome | biome: ENVO:00009003; feature: ENVO:2100002; material: ENVO:00002003 | host: Homo sapiens | place: USA | collected 2012 ... | reverse complement strand
GTCGGCAGCGTCAGATGTGTATAAGAGACAGGAGTCCGTACATTGTCGGCTGGATTTCAGCACCCAACTTCTTAGTCTGGATCACCATTTCATTGGTTTGCGCATGAAGCGCCATGCCGGTAGATAAGGCTAATGCAGCCAGTAATTCTGTGTATCTTCTCATGGTTTTCAATAAAAATTATATATAGTTATTTGATTCTTTTTCCCCAGACAGAACGTCCCCGGCTATCGAGTCCGGTAAAGAGAATTGTTTCGGTTTCGTTCTCCCAATCGTGTCCTGCAAAGATAACCAGATTCTCAATCTTCTCCGAGTTCAAATCTACCATTAATAGATGTTTTTCGGTCAAAAAGGACCATTTTCCATTCATTTGAACTATATTCCATTCGTTATCGGTCATCTGCCCTTTGCACGTGCCGTCTTTTACCAAAGTCACTCGGGTGGACAAGTTCCATTCCTTCTCTTTCAGTTCTCCCTCTCCCCATAAGATCTGTCCGGCTTCCAGCTGACGTTCGTATGCCGGTTCCTGCACTCGTATGATTTCCCATTCACCGACCAGATCTTCTTTGCTGAATTGACGCGAAGCAGTCCCTGCATATCTCTCGGGAGAAGCGACCGGCCAGCCTTCGGGAGTGAAGAACAACTGCCGTATATGTAACACCATTAACTGATTTTGCGGTGACAGACGTCCCTGATGTGCCATAAAATAGTTTCCTTCACCGTCAGAAAAGACGGCACAATGCGCTGTACCCGCCCATCCGGTATGGTTCTCAAAACGATATGGTGCAGTCAGTATCGGGAAGTTGTTGGTCGTATCTTTCACAGCCTTGCCAAAGTAGTCCGTAAACGGACCTTCGGCAGCATCCGAACGGCTGACACGTACATTATAAGTCGTCATCAACGGATCATAGGAAGTGAAAAGATAATATTGTTTCAGCTCCGGATGATAGATTATTTCCGGTGCTTCGAGATTGTCCTTCCGATAGTTGGCACGCCGTGCTACAAGGTGCCCCAAATCGCCTTCGTTTAAGGCTAATCCGGTTTCAGGATTCAGTTCGACGCAATACAGACCACCGAAGAAGGAGCCGTAATGCATCCACCATTTACCGGTATTTTCATCTGCTATGACGCTCGGATCGATAGCATTCATGGCAGTAGAATCATCTGTTTTAACGATACAGCCTTTCTGTGTCCATGGCCCTTCGGGAGAAGTTGATTCGGCAAGTCCTATATAGGATGTTTTACGTCCGAATGCGGATACGCAATAGTAGAGGCGGTATTTATCTTTATAAGGGATGATATACGGTGCCCAGATATTGGTCGCCCCCTGCCCTCCTGCATGAGACTGTACCCATTGAACCGCTTCTTCCGGTATTTCCGGAAATGCCCATCCCAGAAATTCCCAATGTACCAAATCCTTAGAACGGCGCATCTGGATAAATCCCAACGGCACGCCTTTCTCTCTCGCTTCTTTCCGGTTCTCACCGAAAATCGCATCTGTAGAATACATATAATAATAGTCGCCCAGCTTCCGGCAGGACGGATCGTGTACATTGTATGTTCCCCATTGACGGTAATCTTCCATTTTGGCTACTGATAAATAATTATCATCCCAAGGATTAGCAGAAGGAGTCGGAGTAAACACGGAAGAAGTGCAACTTACAAAGAAGCTGCCTGCTACTAAAAGAACTGGCAAAAACAAGTTTTTCATAATATCTGTGTATTCGTTCATCAATTATGCTACAAAAATACGCCCCGTTTCCCCTATGAAAGGTGGACATACGAACACGATTGGTGGACAATCCGATAATCTGCTGAAAAGAAGCTCTTCCCATTTTTGTGATTGAAGAGATTCTTCTAACTTTGCCCTTATTAATACGTACATATATGAAAAAACACCTACTTATATACCTTATAATATATAGTATCTGTTCACTGGCCGGACAGGTTTGGGCACAGGAACGGTTTGCCGACCGCTATAATATTACGTATGTGACCATGAACGAGGGGCTTCCACATAATTTTATCGACGATTTGTACAAAGACAGCCGGGGGTTTATGTGGATTTCGACTGCCGGAGGCGGGCTTTCCCGTTATGATGGCTATGAGTTTGTAAACTACACTCCCAATAATCACCAATGCAAACTAAAAAGCAACTTTATACGCAATGTCTGTGAAGACGCCTTCCAACGCCTTTGGATCGTCTCCGAAGGGGGAACGGATATTATTGACTTATCTACTTTAAAACCAATTATCCCCCATGACCCGAAAGGGATACTTCCAAAGATACTGGAACTACCGGCTACCCGTATCATGAAAGATACGCAAGGCTGTATCTGGCTTCATTGCGACAACGCCCTTCACCGTATCGAATTCAATGACAAAGGGGAAGTGCAAATCCTGTCTACACTCAGCCCTGTCTATCTGAATGGTCCGGACATTGCTCTGAAAGACATTGACGAGGATGGGAAAATATGGATGGGAAACAATGGAGAAATACGAAAAGTGGCATTAAGTCCGCAAAAGAGACTGGTAACCACTCCCATAGCCGACTGCCTGAAGTTCGAAGCGGGAACTTATATTTCGGATTTCCTCAGCAAAGAGAATGAAGTCTGGATCTCCAGTGACCGCGGACTATTCCGCTATAATAAAACTGGAAATGTGATAAAACGATATGAGCATGATTCCGGCAATCCCTATTCCCTGTCGCAAAATTATCTGACAAATTTAGCTATCACCGATGACAAACAATTAATCGTCGCGACACTACGTGGTATTAATATCTATAACCCGATGACGGATAATTTTGAACGTATAGCCTGTGACCTTCCAAATGGCGGCACCAATCTGCTGAACAGTAACTTTATTAATTGCATATTGACTGATGGAGAACATATCTGGTTCGGTACGGAAACCGGAGGTATCAATCTGTTGAATCCACGGCAACTATCGATACGGAGCTACCGGCATGACAAGGAAAATCCGTCAAGTTTATCCTATAATCCTGTCAATGCAATTTATGAAGATGTATACGGAACCTTATGGGTAGGGACAGTAGAAGGCGGACTGAACAGAAAAGAACGGAACAGCGAAGATTTCACCCATTATACACGTGAACACGGAGGGCTGAGTCACAACTCCGTCAGTGCCCTGACTGCCGATACCGACAATCACTTATGGATAGGTACATGGGGAGGAGGTCTCAATCTGCTTGATCTGAAAGCTCCCCGACAGATACTGGAGGTAATTTCCTCACAGACCGGCGGAGGCTTTCCGATTAACTTTATCGGAGTATTGAATTATGACCCTATTAATGAAGGTATATGGATAGGCGCCAATCAAGGACTCTATTTTTATGATCCGGTAAAAAAGGAAATAACTGCTCCGTTACCGGATAAGGCTGCTGAAAATATTCATGGCTGTATCGGTTCCATTATTGATAAGGAGGGTAAACTTTGGGTCGGTTGTCTGGAAGGGGTTTATATCATCGATCTGCATTCCCGTTCCTCTAAAGGAGAATTCCAGTACAGGCACCTGAACTACAAACTGGACGATCCGTCCTCCCGCCTGATTGAGAAAATAACCTGCTTTTATCAAGGTAAGGACGGTACTTTATGGCTGGGCAGTAACGGATATGGCATTTATCAACGAAAAATCGATGCTCAAGGAAAAGAACAGTTTATCTCTTATAGCACAGCGCAAGGACTACCGAACAATAGTGTTCGGGGAATACTGGAAGATAACAACGGTAACTTATGGATCAGTACCAATAATGGACTCTCCTGTTATCACCAGGCAGAGAATCGTTTCATTAACTATACCATACAGGATGGTCTGATTGACACACAGTTTTATTGGAACGCCTCATGTGGTTCTTCTCATGACTTACTCTATTTCGGCAGTGTAGGCGGATTGGTTGCAATCGAAAGTAATCGTCCGGCGATGTCTCTTCCAGCTGCCAAAGTACGTTTCACCCGTCTACGGATAGGTAATGAAGAAATATTGCCGGGCAGCGAATACCTGTCGGAAGATATTGCCATAACGACGGAACTGAAACTGCATGAAAAAGAGAAATCTTTCTCACTCGAATTTGCAGCGCTCAACTTTGAGTCAAACAATACAGCCATATACAGTTATCGTCTGGTCGGTTTTGACGATAAATGGGTACAGGTTCCGGGCAACCGTCGTTTCGCCAGTTATACGAATTTACCTCCCGGTTCATATACTCTACAGGTCAGATACACTCCTGATGGTGAGAACGAGGGAGAAAACATAACGGAACTGAAGATTACGATTGTACCTTATTTCTATAAGACTGTATGGTTTATTCTATTCATCATCGTATTGTTATCTGTCAGTGTATGGCAATTCTATCAATGGCGCATCCGTAATCTGAAACGGCAGAAAGAATATCTGCACCGCACGGTAGAAGAACGTACTCATGAACTGGAACAGCAAAAGCATCTGTTAGAAAATCAAACGGATGAGCTGTCACGCCAAAACCAGATGCTGATTCAGCAGAATGAGAAAATCACGAGGCAGAAGGCACAACTGATTCGTATGTCCCGTAAAGTGCAGGAATTGACGCTTGACAAGATTTCATTCTTTACGAATATTACTCACGAATTCCGTACACCGATTACCCTCATTATCGGTCCTATCGAACGTGCGTTGAAATTAAGCTACAATCCGCAAGTCATTGAGCAATTGAACTTCGTGGAACGCAATTCCAAATATCTATTGTCTCTCGTCAATCAGTTGATGGATTTCCGGAAGGTAGAGTCCGGCAAACTGGAGATTGTGAAGACTCGGGGAAATTTTCTGAAATTTATCGATTCACTGATCACTCCGTTTGAAGTATTCGCCCAAGAGCGGAACATTGTGCTCAAACGCTATTACCGGATGGAAATGCCGGAGATCTTGTACGATGAGGAAGCAATGCGTAAGGTGGTCACCAATCTATTGAGTAACGCTATCAAGTTTACTCCTAACGGGGGAACTGTGTCTCTCTACCTATCTGCTCTTTTCGCCAAAGACAGTGAAAAAGAGACTCTGTATATTTGCGTCAAGGACAGTGGTTCGGGCATCCCTGAGGAAGACCTCAATCGGATTTTCAACCGCTTCTACCAGTCGCAGAATCAAGTGAAATATCCGGTATACGGACAAGCAGGAACAGGCATCGGTTTATACCTCTGCAAACGGATTGTTCAAATGCACGGCGGAGAGATCAAAGCATTCAATAACCGTCATGCGGGATGCTCTTTCCGCATCCTCCTCCCCTTGCAACGGAATGAAGGGAAAGACGAAAAGACAATCATTATTGATCACAACGATTCGTCCGCAATTCCTGTTCAGGATTCCGGCTCTCCAAAAGAGAAAGAGGCTTTAAGTATACTGGTTGTGGAGGATAATGCTGATATGCGGGGATATATCCGGTCTATTCTTCGTGAACAGTATCATGTACTGGAAGCTGCAAATGGCGAAGAAGCATTACATATACTTAATAGTAATCCAATAGACTTTATTATCAGTGATTTGATGATGCCCGTCATGGACGGAATCGAGCTGTCCCGAAGGGTAAAGGAGACATTTGCCATTTCGCATATTCCTTTCCTGATGCTGACCGCCAAAACCTCACAAGAAGCCCGACTGGAAAGCTATCATATGGGAGTGGACGAATATCTGCTGAAACCTTTTGATGAAACATTATTATTGGCCCGTATTCAGAATATTCTGGAGAACCGGAAACGATATCAACGTAAATTTACGCTTGATATGGACGTGGACGTACTTAATATGGAAGAAGAATCCGGTGATAAGAAGTTCCTCAATCAAGTAATGGAAGTTATCAAAGAGAACTACAAGAACTCCTATTTTGAAGTCAGCGATTTTTGTGAAGCCGTCGGAGTAAGCAAAAGCCTGCTGAACAAAAAACTGCAAAACTTAATCGGTCAGTCCGCCGGACAGTTCATCCGGAATTACAGACTGAACATCGCACGGGAATTGATTCTGAAGAATCGGGAAACGAAGAATATGAATATAGCGGAAGTTGCCTACGAAGTAGGATTCAATGATCCCAAATATTTTACAAGATGCTTCACGAAACATTTCAATGTGACACCAAGCGCACTGCTGAATAACGAAGAATAACTGATATAAGGGTTGCTATTATGAAACAATGATAGCAGCCCTTCGTCTTAAAATGAGCTCATTTTAAGAGACATCCGTCCAAGATTATACTCAAAGTGTAAAAAAGACACTTATATAACCGTTTATCCACCTCGAAAATTCATTTGTCCACCTTTAATATACTCATCGGTTGTATTTTTGCGACACTACAACGAGTAGAATTATTGTTGAACCATTAATATCAATATCTATGAAGACAAGGAAATGGCCGTTACTACTTATGGCAATTCTTACCGTTCTCAGCATGAGTTCTTGTCAGGATTGGGGAGAAGCCGATCCACCGGCAGGAAATCAAAAACTTCCGGCAAAGCCGGATACCTCCGCTAAATTAATAGCTGAATTTACATTTGACGAAGATTTCAACTCTACTGCCACCGAAGGCGAAACACCTATATCGGGGGAAGGTTTTGCATACAGTGCAGATCAAGAGATTCCGGAAATCGTACAAGATGATGAAAGAGAAAGTGGAGTTATGCACGCCAACGGCGGATACCTCCGCATTCCCAACCCTCTTATCAGTGCAGATATCCAGACAGGAGTCTCATTTAGTTTCTTCGTAAAATCTACTAAAACAGACCATACAGGCGCACTGATCTCATTCAGTGACGGAACAAACAAACTGTATTTCACTGCAAATGCTTTTTTGAGCTATACCGGCACAGGAGGCTATCTGGACGTAAATGATCCGGAAGTCAGTGTAACGAACGCAATGCCTTACGGGACATGGCATTATGTTGCCTTGACTTTCACAGAGAAAGGATACGCCATTTATATCGATGGCACCAAGAAATACGATACCAACAACCATGCCAGCATCAGTTCCGGAAAGACAAGGGCTGTGAGCGTAGGTGACTTCGATTATTCCAATATGATCGATTTATTGTCATCTGCGACCTATATATATTTAGGCTATGGTTCGGATACGGAAACAGCCGAAGCCTATTATGATGATCTGAAGATCTGGACAAATACTTTCTCGGACAGCGATGCTCAGGGACCGAATATCGGTGGCGGAATACATGTGCCCGATCCTGTTTATAAAGCTACTTTCGAAACGACTACCGGACTACAGATCATTGGCGGTGGCAGCTTTGTTACAGATGATAATAGCGCCTTCGGAACCGTATTCAAGAATATCCCCGGAGGAATGCGTCAGAATTACTTGTTGCTTCCGGAAGATGTAATGTCACATTCTGCCGAAACGAAGGAAATGTCTATCGGTATGTGGGTGAATGCGAAGGATGCCGGAATCTCATCCACTTATATGTGGTCACCATTATTCAGTGCTCACGGGCAGGCACCGGGCATAGCAGGTACTGCCAATACAGACAACTGGCCTATGTTTGCATTGTATGTAAGAGGAACATTACAACTGAATAATGCCGGATGGTGCAACTTTGATGATGCACAGAATGTAAATGGTACCAATGCTCTATATCATGACGCCACTGACTGGTTAGCTGATCACGGGTGGCATTACTATACAGTAACTCTCACCGCTACTTCCGCCAAAGTATATATGGATGGCGAACTGAAGAACGAATGGCAGGTGGCAGGTACCGGAGATAATAATACAATTGAAGGTGCATTCATTTATGGTGCCAACTACAAATACATCACTTTAGGCGGAAATCAGGCGTTCGACTGGGGCGATCCCGATCCGGGATTCATGTTTGACGACTTCGCAGTCTATAACAAAGAATTGTCTCCGGAACAGATCAAACAGATTATGGAAGACAAGACATTGGCTCTGCCTACTCCTGTCTACATCAATACCTTTGAAGAAGGAGCCGGAGATGCAAAAATCGTAGGTTCGGGCAAAATAGTTTCAGTGGAAGACAAAGGGTTCGGACAAATATTCCAGAATGTAGCCGGTTCTAAAGGCACTAATTATCTGATGTTGCCTCAGGATGCTCTTTCTCACTCCGTAGAATCTCAGGAAGTGAGTATCAGTGTATGGGTGAATGCCAAGAATGCAGGAGCATCGGACGATTATCGCTATTCTCCCCTATTCACGGCATACGGAAACGAGCCGTCGGCAGGATCAGAGAATATATGGCCATTGTTTGTCCTGCAATCCCGCGGACTCGCCCAAATAAACTGTAACGGATGGACAGACTTCACCGCCGCACAAAATGAGAAAGGTGTCAATACCGTTTATTGCTCGGAATATGCAGCAGATGGAATCGTTTGTGAGGAAGACTGGCTGAAGGATCATGAATGGCATCTTTACACAGCCGTTCTCACGTCTACCACCTGTAAAATCTACATTGACGGAGAAGTCGCCAACTCATGGACAGTGTCGGGCAGCGGTGACGGCAATACCATCTCCGGAATATTCACCAACGGTGCAGACTTGAAATACATCTCATTGGGCGGAAACCAGGCATGGACATGGGCTGACCCTGATCCCGGATTTATGTTCGACGACATCGCTATCTACAACAAAGCACTGACAATCGATGAGATACAGGCTATTATGAAAAAGAAAAAGAATTAAACCTTAAAGTTTAGTATACATGAAGAATTTTATACTGATACTCTGCCTCGCCACATTCAGCCAATGGGTGTATGCGCAGAACAAGCAGATCACCGGACGGGTAGTTGATACCAAAGGCGAAGCCGCCATTGGTGCAAGCATACTTGAAAAAGGAACTACAAACGGAACCATTACCGACTTTGACGGTAACTTCAAACTGACGGTCGGACCGAAAGCCGTGTTACAAATCAGTTATATCGGCTATAAGACACAGGAAATTCCTGTAGCCAACAAGACGAAACTGAATATCACTATGGAGGAAGACACGGAAGTGCTGGATGAAGTCGTAGTGGTCGGATACGGTGCGCAGAAGAAAGAAAGTGTGGTAGGTGCCATCTCGCAGGTTTCTTCCAAAGAACTGTTGAAATCTCCGGCAGCCAATATTTCACAAGCGATTGCCGGTAAGATTTCGGGTGTAATCACTTCTCAGACTTCCGGTGCGCCGGGGTCTGATGATATGAAGATTTATATCCGTGGCCGTGCTTCTTTCGCAGGAGACAACCAACCATTGATTCTGGTAGACGGCGTAGAACGTGAGTTCTCACAGATTGCTCCGGATGATATCGAATCGATCTCTACGTTGAAAGATGCTTCCGCTACTGCCGTATATGGTGTACGTGGTGCAAACGGTGTGATGCTGATTACAACGAAGCGCGGTAAAGAACAGAAACCGACCGTCAGCCTGACCGCCAACTGGCAAATACAGTCCCCTACCCGCCAGGATACTTATCTGGATTCTTACAATTCGGTTGTATTGCTGGAAGAAGCGCTGGCTAACGACGGACTGCCTTCTCAATATTCGGCATCCGACATCGAAATGTATAAAAGAGCCTCAGCAGGACAACTCAGCGGAATCGATGCCCTCCTCTACCCGAATGTAGACTGGTATGACACCGTTTTGCGAAACAGTGCACCGGCACAACGCTACAATGTCAATATACAGGGCGGTACCAAACGTATGCGTTACTTTACTTCTGCCGAATATTATAACCAACAGGGATTGTTCAAGGAATTCAGCCAGGACGAATACGGAAACAAGTCGAACTCCAGCTTCAAGCGTTTCGCTTTCCGTGCCAATCTCGACTTCCTGATGACCAAAGACCTGACTCTTTCCGTCAACTTCGGGACACGTTTCGAAGAACGCAGAGGACCGAACTCGAATGAATCGAGAGACGGAACTTACAGTCAGGCATTTTATGAAATGAATCATACACCGGGATGGTTGTTTCCGGTATCCTATACCGTAGGTGAAGGTGAAGACCAGAAGACATTGTACAGCGGCAGCTCACAATACCAGAATAATATCGTGGCACGTTTTGCCAAAGCCGGTTTCTACCGCTCCACCAATACGATCAATGAAACAAATTTCATTGTGGATTATAAGATGGACTGGCTCACCAAAGGGCTGGCAGCAAAAGGTATGGTATCTTTCGACTACGACGCTTACTATATGCGTGCTTTCAATGCCGACTTTGCCACTTATGAACTGAATGACCGTAATAACTACAATTCAATAGACGCTTATACCCAGTTCAATACGGATACGGAACTTGCTTATCTGGGCAATAACCAGACTACCACTTATAAACTTTACATGGAATTCCAGCTGAACTGGGCACGAAAATTCGGGAAACATGATATCACCGCTATGGCACTGTACAACCAGAATGACTACCGTTATCAGGCAGACCTTGCCGAACGCTACCAAGGACTGGTAGGGCGTGCCACATACGGCTACGACGACCGTTACCTGGCAGAAGTCAACTTCGGCTATAACGGTTCGGAAAACTTCATGCGAGGCAGACGCTTCGGTTTCTTCCCTTCTTTCTCCGTAGGATGGAGAATCAGCAACGAAGCTTTCATGAAAGGAACGGAAGACTGGCTGAACAATCTGAAAATCCGTGCATCCTATGGTGAAGTAGGAAACGATGTATACAAAGTGAATGGCGTAAAACAACGTTTCCTGTATCAGGCAGTGTGGACACAGATAGCCAACGACTATCACTTCGGAACAACCGGATATACCGGTATCTATGAAAGCCAGTACCCTAACTATGCAGTGACTTGGGAGCGTGCTCACAAATACAACCTGGGACTGGAATTTGGTTTATGGAACGGACTGTTGAACGGTAATATCGACGTATTCTACGAAAAGAGAAACGATATCCTGACTCCTTACCTCACCCGTCCGCAATGGGTAGGCGTCAATATGGCTGCCGGCAATCTGGGAGAGACCAACAACAAGGGCTTCGAAATCGAACTGAAACATGCGAACCATATCGGAAAGGACTTTACCTATAATGCAAGTCTGACTTTCTCACACGCCCGCAATGAAATCCGGAACATGGACGAACCCGCCACAAAGACAGCTTATCGCAAACAGGAAGGTCATCCGATCAACCAATACTTCGGTCTGGTGTGCGATGGTTTTGTGACCCAAGCCGACTTGAACAATCCCGATTTTCCGGTTTCTACTTTCGGCAATGTACAGGTAGGCGACCTGAAATACCGTGATATGAACGGAGACGGATTTATCGATAGCCGTGATGAAACATTTATCGGCTATAGCGATGTTCCCGAAAACACTTACGCCTTGTCTCTGGGATGCGAATACAAAGGCATCGGATTC
>ERZ1026978.855-NODE-855-length-11383-cov-6.468485_pt1 | contig 11383 bp, 9 predicted proteins | sample MGYA00519560_ERZ1026978 | MGnify/ENA primary metagenome ERZ1026978 (study PRJEB26926, sample SAMN06164401) | human gut metagenome | biome: ENVO:00009003; feature: ENVO:2100002; material: ENVO:00002003 | host: Homo sapiens | place: USA | collected 2012 ... | reverse complement strand
CTTCGGCATGACCGTGGGCCAGACGCTGAAGACTTGGTCGCTGATGGAAACCATCCTGTCGGTGGTCGGCTTGGGCTGCGTAATGCTGCTCTCGCTGGTGCTTTGACAGAACTCAAGAGCAAACCACATATCGACATATTAATCCGCGATTGCGTAGGCCGCGGCTTACACAATCGCCACGCAATCGCAATCACATAACCAAATCTTGCCGTCCACGAAGCTTTCCGCAACCTTCTTTTCTGCGTTGCGGAAGGCGCGGGAAGCCGACGGACGGCACCAATACTTACCAATCGCACACATTTTTCAAAGAAAGAAGCACATCATGCAGTTGGGAATGATCGGTCTGGGACGTATGGGCGGCAATATGGCGAAGCGCATCGCGGCCGCAGGACATGAAGTGGTCGGCTTCGACCGCTCCCCCGAGTTGGATCGCACCGTGTCGAGCCTTGAGGAAATGGTGGCAGCCCTGAAGACGCCACGTCTGGTATGGGTCATGGTTCCGACTGGAGAGCCGACCGACAGCACCATCAACGAGCTTGCCGAGCTGCTGGAGCCTGGCGATATGATCATCGACGGCGGCAATTCCCGTTACACCGATGACGCCCGCCACGCGGCCGAACTGGAGCCGAAGGGCATCCACTTCATGGATTGCGGTGTTTCCGGTGGCGTTTGGGGCATTAACCGTGGTTACGCACTCATGGTCGGCGGTAACAAGGATGATTTCGAGACCGCGCGTCCGATTTTCGAAGCACTCAAGCCGGAAGGCGATTCCGGCCTGGTGTTGGCCGGCCCGGTGGGCGGCGGTCATTTCGCCAAAATGGTGCACAACGGCATCGAATACGGTATGATGCAGGCCTTCGGCGAAGGCTTCGCCACCATGGTGAAGTCTAATCTCGTCGAGGATCCAGCGGCCGTGATGAGCTCTTGGAAGGATGGTTCCGTAGTGCAGTCCTGGCTACTCGATCTGCTGGCCATCGCGTTCAAGTCGGATCCGACACTCCAGTCCATGCCGCCGGTGGCCAACGAATCCGGCGAGGCGAAGTGGATGATCGAAGCGGCTCTCGAACTGGGCGTACCAACCCCCGCCACCGCAGCCGCACTGTACGCACGTCAGACTTCACGCGGCGGTGCCGACGACATCCTGCGCGTCGTGTCCACGATGCGCGCCCAGTTCGGCGGCCACGTCACCAAGATTGACGAAATTGCCACGCACTGATTGCGTCATGGTCGGCGAGCGCCACGTACCACGCGCCGACCAGCACCTCGTTTCGTAGATTTCGCCCGGTCTCCCGCCCCACCGGATTTCGGGCGAACCCATATCCGCACACATCAAAAAACGATATTCGTTATATGTGGCAGATTCCCCCTCTCAGGAAAAATAATATTCGCTATATGTGGCAGACCTACTAGGCCAAACGTCACTTAGGGGGCAAGTTTCATCCCCTCTAACCGTCGTTTTCCGCATAAACCTGCCACATATAGCGCAAACGACTTTTTCAGCGGCCATAGACTTCGTGCACGAACTTTTCAAGCGCCTTGATGGAGCGTTCCACCTTTTCCGTGTCGATGCAGTAGGCCATACGGAAGTAGCCGGGCACGCCGAAGCTGTCGGACGGCACGAGAATCAGGTCGTAGTCCTTGGCTTTCATGCAGAACGCGTTCGCATCATCTTCTAGCGCCTTCGGGAAGATGTAGAACGTACCGCCCGGGCGAACCACGTCGAATCCGAGCCTCACCAACGCGTCGTACAGGAGGTTCATGTTCTTTTCGTATACGGAAAGATCGCTGGTCTCGTCCACTACCTTGGCTACGGCCAGCTGCACGCTGGATCCTGGGCAGTTGTGTCCGGTTTCACGGCTGACCTGCCCGCACATCGGCACAATCAGCTCGGCATCGGTGGCACGCGGATTCACCGCCACATAGCCGATGCGCTCTCCCGGCAACGACAGCGACTTGGAGTACGAGTAGCACGAGAGCGTATTGTCGTAGAACTTGCTCGGATACGGCTGCACACCCCCGTCGAATACGATTTCGCGGTATGGTTCGTCGGAGATCAAGAAGATGTCATGGCCGTATTCAGCCTGCTTGGCGCACAGGATTTCTGCCAGTCGCGTCAGCGTTTCGGCGGAGTAGACGGCTCCAGAAGGATTGTTCGGCGTGTTGATGAGCACCGCGGCGGTACCCGGGTTCAACACCTGTTCAAACGCTTCGAAGTTGATTTGGAAGCTTTCGGTATCGGCTGGCACCACGGTCAGGTGCGCGCCGGTTCCGTTGACGTATGGCTGGTACTCAGGGAAGTAGGGGGCAAACGTGACGACTTCGTCTCCCGGCTTGGTCACCACGCGCAATGCGTGGGCCAGCGCGCCGGCTGCTCCCGTAGTCGGGAAGATGTAGTCGGCCGTGTAGCCCATGTCGAAACGACGGTTGAGGCTTTCTGCAATGGCCGAACGCACCGAGGCAATGCCCAGCGACGGCGAGTATCCGTGCAATGCGACCGGTTCCGACTCCTGGTACAGGGCGATCATCTCGTCGGTGAAGCTTTGCGGACAGGGCACGCTCGGATTACCCAGCGAATAGTCGAACACGTTCTCATAGCCGATTTCGGCGCCGCGCGCGGTCGCATATTCGCTCAGCTCGCGGATTACGGATTTTCCGCCGAGCATGGCTTTGTAAGCTTCGTTAATCATGGACAACCTCCCCGTCGTTCGTTCATTTCGCGCTTTCGCGCGTTCGCGCTGCCACGCACGTTCGCATGTTCGCACATTTGCGTTTTTCGCAGGGCAATCCGCGGAAAAACGCCACTATATTGTTTTTACCACCGGATTGTCACAGCCGGCTTTCGATGGTCACTTGGCAGACGGCGGTTGCTGTTGCGAAATTGCTATGCCGGGTACGAATCCTTCGCTGAAGATCCTGCGCCAATATTCGAGCATGTCTGCTTTCGACATCGACATGAACATGCCCGCCGCAAGCACGGCGACGTCCTCGTTGAATACGGTGTCGATCGGCAGTTTCTCATGCAGTTTCGGCCAGCGCTGCAGTACGGAAAGCATTCCGCCGACTGTGAAGTCAAGCATGAGATCGGTTTTCAGATCGAGGTTGTCGGCGTTCAGTCCAAGTACGGAAATCATGGTGAGTCGCCCGAATTCCTTGAGTGACGAGACGAGTTCCGGTGAGCTGTGCGGGCCGGCCAGCAATGCCAGTCGGTCGAGGCGCTGGCGCTGTTCGGGGTCACGCAGCAGCGCGGTGACATGCTTGCGCCATTCGGTGTCGGGATCAAAATCCCGCCCTGGCATACCCGGCATTGGCGTGTTTTCGACGGCGTGCAGAATGGCGGAATCGGCCAATTCTGGCAGCCCGGAGAAATGGTAGTAGAAGGAATTGCGATTCACGTCTGCCGTGCGAACGATGTCGGTGACAGTGATTTTGTTGTACTCACGTTCCGAAAGTAGCTCCCAGAATGCGTTTTCGAGACGTTCTTTCGCTGGCAGGATTTCTGAGTCTCTGCGTGGTCGTGGCATCAGTACCCCCTGATAATTAGTCACACTGCCTTATAACCACATTTATTGTACAAGTTGTCTAGACTGAATTTCAACAAATGTCGTATACGAGTTCACGCTTACAACACAAGTACGCTACGTGCACAGTGCTCACGCCTCATTCGCGCTTCACTTTCGCTGAACTTTCGGATTGCGCGCGAGCGCCGCCTGCAACAGAATCACCAGCGCCTGATTGATGTTGCGCCGATCCGCACTGCTCAAGCCAACATATGTGCCGAGCATTTCGGGAATCACTTTCGGACCGGCTGCCACGATCGCGGAAATACTGCCCGCCCCGGAAGCCTCGAGCACGGAGAACAGCGCATCGACCGCATGCTCACGCTGTTCTTTGGAAAGTCCCGCAAGCCAGCCGTTCAGCGACTTGTTGAACACCACCGAACTGTCGGCCACATCTTCGGCCTTGGCGAATTCACCCCCGTGCATCTGCCATGAGAAGGCGAAATGCTGCATGATGCCATCCACGTCAGACTTCACCACCACACAACGTTCAGGGGTTTCAAACACCATGCCCACCACCGAGGAGTCCGGCACGATTTTCACAATGCGGTCGCTCACGCTCGCATATTCGAAGCTTTTCACCACTTCCTCGGGGAAGCCCGGCCCGTCGAGCGAGTAGATGCGTTCAACGCGGTCCTTGATCTCGTCTTCGGCGTTCATGGCCGCATATACGGCCAGATTACCGCCTTTGGAGTGACCGGTCAGCAGTATCGGCCCATCCCACAGCGAGGCGACTTTTTTCAAGTATTCAGCTGCGGAAACCTGTGCTGGAACCGGGTATTGGAAGGCCATGTTGAAGTCTTCCTTCCATCCGACCAGCGAATCATCGGTGCCTCGAAACGTCACAACCAACGTTCCCGACGGCAGCCGGAAAGTCACTGCCGCAAACTGCGTTTGCGCACCACCGTCGAACTGCTCGCAGTACGCGCTCATTTCGACGTCGGAAAACCGCGGATTCGCCGCCACAGCATGGTAGAAGTCGTGCGTCACCTGCGGATCAACCAATCCCACGTTCTCCACGTCATGGTCGGCTACGGGCTTGTCGTGGTTCAGCTCGTCATCGGCACGCGCAATCGTCACGCCGCCAAACGGGGGCTTGCGCAGCATACGCAACGATGCGATCGGACGCCGAATATCGAATTGCTTCGCACGTGCCTGCAACGTACTGTATTTCGCTACCAAATCGTCCAATAGCAGCACGCATTCCGGCACTTCGTCGTACGAAAGCTGTGCCAACACCAATGCGTCGGCCTCGCGGAACGGCAATGCCTCGAAACTGCGCGTTTCCGTGCGCGCATAGTCAATAATGTTGCCCATCACGCATCCCCCTCCTTGTCGTTGCGCAGTTCACCGACAGCGACTTTCGCCGCACTGGCTGGAATCGCCTTGAGCACATCTTTGATGAGTTCGCGCGTTTCCACGTCGGTGCCTCTGGCGGCTGCCACGATTTTCGGCAGCGAATCCGTCCAATTCGCCACCAGATCAGCGATATTACCGTACCCCGCCGCTGCGAAGATGTCGTATATCTGGTTGATGGCCCGTTCGCGCTGTTCCTGGCTTACGCGGTCGAACCATCCGTCGATGGTTTTGCTAATGAGTTGCGCACCGCCTGTCAGCTCGCTTGCCCGCTCGAATTCGCCGGACTGCGTCACCTGCCAGCTTGATCCCATATGCTGCAGAATGCTTATGGCGTCGGCTTTGACGAAGGTTGGTTTGATTTGCGATTGTAACAGCATGCCGATGATGGAGGATTCCGGCACGGTTTTGTCGATTCGTGCCGCGATTGCCTGATATGCGCGGCTATGCACCATGACTTGAGGCATTCCAGGCCCGTCATGCGAGAAGATGCGGGAGATTCTGCAGTTGCGTCCCGGCACGCTTCCGCCGAGTGCCGGCAGCAGTCCAAGCCGTTGCGCGCGCTCGTTGGTCGCTTCAAGATCGCTTTGCGTGATTTGCATGGCCGCATATACCGCCATGTTGCCGCCTTTGGAATGCCCGCCGATCATAATGCCAGGCGATTCCTTCGCCGAGAGGAAACGTTTCGTCCTATCCAAAATCGAGTCCGCATATCGATATGCCGATTCTTGCGACGGCACTGGGCAGCGCACCGCCATATTGAAATCCTCTTTCCAACCGACGAGCGTGCCGTCAGTGCCACGGAACGCAACATATAAGCCGAAATCAGCACCCAAATCGAAGGTCATCGCAGCGAATTGCTGCTGCTCGCCCTCATCCAAACGTTCGGCATACTCCCCCACCCGCAACCCGCGGAATCGCGGCGATTCGCAAACCGCACGCAGCAGCGAAAGCCGATAGTCGTTCATTTCAGAGGAATTCGAAACAAACATCCCATCGTAACTTTCGGCGCGCAGCAATTCACGAATCGGCACGGTCGCCACCGACTTGGCCTCGCCGAATGCTGGAACCAAACCCAGCAATCGCATGTAGGAAAGCTCGGAAAGCACCAAGGAATCGACATTGCTGAACGCCAATTCGCCGAACCCGCGGAACTCTCGGCGCACATAATCCACAACATTGCCCATGCCTCAACTTTAGCCCGTTCGTGGCTCCGACCACATGTCACCACGCGCATTGCCCCACATGTTCTCGCATGCACCCCGTACACCCACGCTCAAACCAACTCAGCCACGCACTGTAGGATATGTGCGAACACGCATCACAGGCGCAGCGAACGCAAGTCGAATGCACCAGTAATGCATGCAACAGACTTATGAAGGGACGCTCCAGAACACCATGGAACCGATTGAAATCGCTGTGGATTGGCTGAAAACCAATTCCGGAAAAATCATTCTGCTCATTGTCGTCGCACTGCTTGCGGCCGTTATCGACAAGGCGCTTACCCGAATCGTGAGCAAAGTGCTGGACCGTTCGCAAGTGCCGAACGCTTCGATTTTCATCAATATTCTGCGTGCGGTGGTGTGGACGTTGGCTGTGGGCACTGTGCTGCAGCCGGTGTTCGGCATTAATCCGACCACGATTTTCACCGCGCTCGGTATTGGCGGCCTTGCGGTGTCACTCGGTATGAAAGATACGATCGCGAACATCATCGGCGGTTTCGGTCTGATGCTTGGCCGTGTAATCCAGCCGGGCGATCTGGTGAATGTGGCGGGCACCGACGGCGTGGTCGAAGACATCAACTGGCGTCAGACCGTGGTGCGCGAGCGCAATGGCAACGTCAAGATTATTCCGAATTCGATCCTGAACACCACGTCACTGGAAAAACTCAATCCGTCCAATGAGATGCTGGTTCGCGTGCCGTTCACCGCCAAGGCCGGCACCGACATCGACGAGATGACCCGTCAGGTGGTTCAGGCCGTGCAGCGCGGAACCGCCGATTTGGCCGATCCGCGCTTCCCTCCGAAAGTGAGACTGACCGGCTACTCCCCTTACGGCATCAATGTCGAAGTGTGCGCGTACGCCAAGCCGGGATCGTTGCTTCCCGACATGATCAACGCCGTGGCACGCTCCATCGCCAATGCTGATTTTCTTGAGAATCGCGCCATCAACAAGGAATCGTAATCTCCTTGTGAACACAAGAAATCGCGATTGACCCATGTATAAAAAGTGCCGCATGTAGTATTCCACATGCGGCACTTTTTTATACTGAAATTATTACATCATTAGATTGATTGCCGTAATAATAACCGTCACTACAATGTAAGTAATTACGCCGACGTTCAGTATTGCTGTGCTCGTGCGAACGCCGCGAGGCAGTTCTTCCGGCGCGGTATAGAATACAAAATTCTTACGTTCACGAATAAGCAGCACCACACCCGCAATGATCAGACCGCAATACAGCAGCATATAGATGCCGAATATCATCATTCCCGTCGCATTCTGGCCCATCCACTGCATCATGGCTGTTCCGTCGCCGTTTTCCGCACTGGTCAGCACGTTCATCAGACTGTCGATGTCAATGTTCGTCATCACCCATGGCGCGGCCACGCCGCCCATGAAGTTGACGAACATGTGCATGACCACCGAATAACGCAGTTTGCTGGTACGCACGTACACGTAGCCGAATACAAGACCCAATGCGAATGCGTAGAAGAACTGGAACAGGTTCATGTGCACCAAGCCAAAGAACAGCGCGGAGAACACGATCGCGGTTTTTTCGCCGTATTTGCGCGTGCGGCTGATGAGTTCCTTGCGGAAGATCCATTCTTCGAACAACGGTCCGAGAATCACGAGGAACACCACGTTCCACACGTTGAATTGCATAGCCAGATCACTTACCGAATTGCTGGCGTTGCCTCCGGAAAGCAGCGACGCCAGCATATTGCCGATGAGACTGCCCACATACATGAGCGGGAAGCACATGACCAGCAGTTTGAAGAATTGGCCTGGCTTCATGTCGAACTTGCGTGTTTCAATGACCGAAGATTTGCCCATGATCAGTACCGCGAGCGGCATGGCCACGAGATACAAAGGGGCATCCGACGCCACATACACCGCCCAATTCGGCAGATTCGTGGCGTGCAGTACCTGATAGAGCACGCCGGAAAGCACCATCGCAAGCGCATACCAGATCACCACCATCAGGCACATGCCTGCGCCGATGCGGGAGAACACGCTTTTCACGCGCCTAAGCCAAAGTTCATAAGGATTGACTTGCGGCTGTGGATACTGCGGTTGTTGCGGATATTGCTGATATTGGGATGGCTGCTGCGGATTCTGCTGTTGCGGCCGCTGCGGATATTGTGGGTACTGCGGAAACGTCATATTTGCCTTTGCGACGACGTGCACGGGGTGCATATACGAAAATGCTGATATTCAGCACCTTAATACAGGAATGCTGAATATCAGCTTACAATCTCATGACCGTCGTCATGAACGTCCGCAACGAAACAGCTCACACGGCGAGCGCGGCGATTGGACGCGGAGCCACCACACAATCGAAATCAGCGCAGCACGCCTTCGATCAACGTGGTGATCAGGTCGGTGTAGCTCACGCCGGTCGCCTCCCATGCCTTGGGATACATGGAAATCGGGGTGAAGCCCGGCATGGTGTTGATTTCGTTGACCATCACTTCGCCATCGGCCGTCACGAAGGTGTCGACGCGGCTCAGGCCGGCGCCATCGACCGCGATGAACGCTTTTTTGGCGGTTTCGCGCACGCGGTTCAGAGTTTCTTCCGGCAGGCTTGCGGGCACTTCCACATGGCTTGCATCGGAATTCACGTACTTGCTGTCGAAATCATAGAACTGGTCGTCGCCCTCGGCACGCTTGTCAAGCACGATTTCGCCTGGCCAGCTGGCCTGCGGAGCCTCGCCGGCCTTCGGGCAGAGCACGGCGCATTCGATTTCACGCGCGTCGATGCCCTGTTCCACGAGCACACGCCAATCATGGTGGGACGCTTCGAACACGGCGGCGGCAAGCTCGGCCGCATCGCCCTCATGTTCGACCTTGGTCACGCCGAAGCTGGAACCGGCGCGGGACGGCTTCACGAACAGCGGGTACTGCAATCCGGCCTGCTGCACCGCGGCAAGCATCTCGTCCGCTTCGGCGGCGAATTCGGAAGCGGCATCATAATCGCGCACATCCAACGTGATGCCGGGAGCCACGGGAATACCGGCCGCAGCCAGCAATACCTTCGTATAATGCTTGTCCATGCAGGCGGCGGAAGCGAGCACGCCGCAGCCAACGTACGGCACGTTCATCATTTCGAACAGGCCCTGAATCGTGCCATCCTCACCGTACGGACCATGCAATACCGGAAGCACGGCGTCCACGTGACCAAGCGAAGTCAGCGTGCCGTCATCTTCACGAGCGAAGAAACCATCCTGGCCGAGCGCCACATCCAACACCACATCTTTGGAGGAATCCGTCTTCTCCACCATCGGCAGGCCTTCGCTCATGTTCCACTTGCGTGGATCCTCGCCGTCTACGATCCACTCGCCGTTCTTGGTAATTCCCACCTCAATGGCTTCGAACTTGTCAGTATCCAACGCGCGCAGCACGCCCGCCGCAGAGATGCAGGAAATCGAATGCTCGTCGGCTTTGCCGCCATACATCACCACAATGCGCTGTTTTGCCATCTTTGTCTTATGCTCCATAAGTTGGTCCGTTGAACGCACACGCGCCCAACACCGTCTGCCAATACTGTCTATACTGTCTGTCTTCGCAATATCGCGCCGGTTCGCACTTCTGTTCGCCTGCGATACCACGCATTCGCAATATCGCAGTTCAGTATACAAATCGCACCTGAAAGTGCGGTCTTATCTGCAATTGCGATGTTGCGGAAAGCTTATTCTTCGTTGATGCCTTCGCCGAAAAGTTCGGACAGCATTTGCGCGCAGGAGATGCCGTCGGAAAGCACGTGGCTCATGGCGGTGGCAAGCGGCGTGGGCACGCCATACTGCTTGCCGAGCGCCACTACCGCATCGGCAGTCGGCACGCCTTCGGCCACGCCGTTGCTCACCTTGGTAGCTTCCTCAACGCTCAGGCCCTTGCCCAGATTGGAACCGAACGTGTAGTTGCGGCTCAACGGGGATCCGCAGGTGGCGATCAGGTCACCTACGCCAGCCAAACCGGCGAACGTCTTCGGATCGGCGCCTGCCGCCTCGCCCAGGGCAGTCAGTTCGGCTAGGCCACGGGTTTCGATCATGGCGGCAGTGTTTTCGCCGTAGCCGGCGCCGCGGGCCATGCCTACGGCCAGCGCGACCACGTTCTTCAGCGATCCGCACATTTCCAAGCCGATCACGTCGCGGGTTACGAACGCACGGAAATAGTCGGTGGTGCAGGCAGCTGCGATCTTGCGCGCATTGTCGAGATTTTCGCAGGCGACCACGGTCGCGGCCGGCTCACGGTCGGCGATCTGCTTGCTCAGGTTCGGTCCGGAAATCGCGGCGAAGCGGTCGGCCGGCAGGTCGAGAGTTTCCATGACGACTTCATCCATGCGCTTGCCGGTGGTGCGTTCTATGCCTTTCATCAGCGAGGCGACGAGTGCGGTTTCGGGAATCAGGCCCTTGAATTCGGTGAGCGCCACACGGGCGAACTGTGCGGCAATGGCCACGATCACAATGTCAGCGTTGGCCACGGCTTCGGCACGGTCGCCGGTGGCGGTCATGTTGCTTGGCAGCACTTTCACGCTGGGCAGGCGAACACCGTTATGATGGTGGTCGCGAATGCCTTCCACAATCTCCGGTTCAATGGCCCACATGGTCACATTGTTGCCTGCGTCGGCAAGCACCTGACCGAAAGCGGTTCCCCAAGCTCCTGCGCCCAGTACCGTCACGTTCGTCATATTTGCTCCTTGCATCGCTCCGGGCATCATTCATAGCCGGAGTCTTGGCTCAAAAATTGCTTTTCCTATGCTACCGCCGGCTGCGCACACCGCGATGCATACTGCAATACGCGCCACACGTCCGCGCAATCGGCTGGCAGTATTTCGATTACTGCATTTCAGCAATCGCGTGTTCGGCCTTTTTCGATTCAGTCCTTCACTCGGCTCATCGTGCGATAATCCCAATATCCGTCAGGGGCTTGTTCGCCGCGGATTTCGGCCATGACTTCGGTCATGCGCACGCGGATGCGTCGGGTGAGTTCGTTGGCGAGATCTTCCGGCACTTCCTCACCCCAGGAATCGCAATTGGCGAGCAGATCCGCATAATCAAGCGCATCGTCGTAGCACATGACCACGTTCTTGCGCGGCCACGGCCACCAATGGTTGATGCTTGCCGCACCCCACGTTACCGCGCAGTACAGCGGAATCTGGTAGCCGAGTCGGCGCGAGGATTCGAGGGCGATTACGCCCACGCCGTTTTTCATGCTCATCGGCCACTTCTGCGGGTCGCGCGTCACGG
>ERZ1026978.828-NODE-828-length-11838-cov-6.623016_pt1 | contig 11838 bp, 7 predicted proteins | sample MGYA00519560_ERZ1026978 | MGnify/ENA primary metagenome ERZ1026978 (study PRJEB26926, sample SAMN06164401) | human gut metagenome | biome: ENVO:00009003; feature: ENVO:2100002; material: ENVO:00002003 | host: Homo sapiens | place: USA | collected 2012 ... | reverse complement strand
ATCGCAGGCGCAGATCGACGCCCGCCAGCACGCTTTCGACAACCAGCCCGACCCGACCACGCTCGTCAGCCGCGAAGAAATCCGCGCGGCCCTGCTCGACCGTCACACCGCGGCCACGCAAGACAAGCTCGACGCGGCACACGTGGCCATTTGCGGCTGCGGCGGCCTCGGATCCACCATTGCGGTGGCGTTGACCCGCATTGGCGTCGGTCACCTGCATTTGATTGATTTTGATCGCGTGGATATGACGAATCTGAATCGTCAGCAGTATTTTTTGAAGGATCTTGGGCAGTACAAGACGGAAGCATTGCGCAGTAACTTGCGTCAGATCAATCCTTTTATCGATATCACCATTGATACCGTGAAAGTGACCGACGAGAACGTGCCGATGCTGTTCAACAATGAAGATATTATTTGCGAAGCGTTCGACGTGCCGGAAAACAAGACGATGCTGGTGAATGCCGTACTTGAGAATCTGCCGAACAAGAAGCTGGTGAGTGCTTCTGGAATGGCGGGATTCCGCAGTTCCAATTTGGTGAATACTCGTCGCGTTTCGAAGAATTTCTACTTCTGCGGCGACAGCGAAACCGCTCCGGTGCCGGGCGCTGGTCTGATGGCACCGCGCGTGGGTGTGGTCGCCTGCCACGAAGCCAATATGATCACTCGCTTGATTCTCGGCGAAGAAGACGCCTGACAGCGAAACGCAAACGCAAGTTGCAATCGCAAATCGCAACGAATGACACGACACTAATCGCATAGTAAGGATTAACCATGAGCACCGAAAACACGATCACCACCGCGGAAAAAGATTTCGCAGCGGCACCGAATGCCACACTCGACGAGCTGGTCGGCACCACCACGAACACCGCACTGCTGCCGGAACCGGATGCGCACGCGTATGACGAAATCGCCACCGGCGACGCTGACCCGCTGATCCTCGGCGGACACAAGTTCACGAGCCGTTTCATTCTCGGTTCCGGCCGCTACGATCTGAACCTCATCAAGGCGACCATTGAGAACGCGGGTACGCAAATCGTCACCATGGCGTTGCGTCGCTGCCGTACCACCGAAAACAATCTGCTCGACTACATTCCAAAGGGCATCACCATGCTGCCGAACACGTCCGGCGCACGCAATGCAGAGGAAGCGGTGCGTATTGCCCGTCTCGCGCGCGAAGTATGCCAGACGGATTTCGTGAAGGTGGAGATCGAGCATGAGGCGAAGTATCTGCTGCCCGACAATGAGGAAACCATCAAAGCCACGAAACAGCTGGCAAAAGAAGGCTTCGTAGTCATGCCGTACATGTTCCCCGATCCGATTGCGGCGAAGCGTCTTGAAGACGCAGGTGCGGCTTGCGTAATGCCACTCGGCGCGATGATCGGCTCGAATAAGGGTCTGCGTGCACGCGATTTCATTGAAGTGATTATCAAGAATTCCAATGTTCCGGTGATTATCGACGCTGGTATTGGCCGTCCGAGCCAGGCTGCGGAAGCCATGGAAATGGGCGCGGACGCGGTGATGGCATACACGGCCATCGCTTCCGCCGGCAATATTCCGCTGATGGCACGCGCGTTCAAAAAGGCGATCGAAGCTGGTCGTGAAGCGTATTTGTCTGGCTTGGGCAAGGTTACGGAAGATCATGCCGTGCCGTCCAGCCCAACGAACGAGGCCGACTACATCGGCTAAAGTGCGCTGAATCCCATAATGGGGATTCGCGCAAAGACCATACTGAAAAGGGGCGTTTGCCGAACGTATGTGATGCACTCACGTTCGGCAGACGCCCCTTACTTGTATCCTGCGTTACCCGCAAACGCTACTGCTGCAAGGCTTCCTTAAGATCGCGATTCTGGAATCGTTCGTGCAGCAGGCAATATCCGCCGAACGCAACCAGCCAAATCAGACCGGCGATCGCAGAACCAATCGTGTCCGCCGACAGGAACAACGTGACATACACGAGCACAAAGAACGCGATCGCAATCCAATCAAGCACCTGCCAAGCGGGCATGACGAAACCGTCTGGCAGAAAATCACTGCTCTGACGATACTTGTGGTGGGCGAGCATCGTCAGCACGTAAATAAAAATCACCACAGCGCTGGCGGCCGAAGCGAACAGCACGAACGCGCCGGAAATGCCTGGAATCGCGTTGATAATCGGGGAGAACAGAATCATGCAACCCGAAACGACAATCGCCTTCGCAGGCACCTTGTGTTCGGAAACTTCAGCCAAACGAGCCATCGCAGGCGACTCAGAATCCGAAGCGAGCTGATACAAGTGGCGACCGGCCGAATAAATCAGCGAATTCAACGCCGACGCGGCAGCCGTAATCACCACGAAGAACACCAGTGCGGCAGCCCAATCAAGACCCGCATATTTGAATACCATGATGAACGGCGAACCGAACGAGCCGTCGGAATTCTCGTGGAAATTACGCCACGGCACAATAGCCATGATCGCGATCAGCGCGCCCACGTAGAAGATCAGAATACGCATGATCAGCTCGTTCACGGCCTTCGGCAGCACCTCGCGCGGATTCTGCGTTTCAGACACCGTGACACCCACGAATTCGATGAGCTGGTAGGCGAAGAACACCATTTGGAAGCTCATGAAGAAGTTCATCCAGCCGTTCGGCGCGAGCTGGAAGCCGTCGGTGATGTTCGTGAGGCTCACCGTGGCGCCCGACACTGTGCCGTCCACGCCCTCGATATGCGTGGCAGGGTAGCTGAAGCCGATGACTAGCATCACGATGGCGGTGACGATCAGGCCGACGATCAGCGTGATCTTGATCATGGAGAACCAGAATTCCGCCTCGCCGAACACTTTCACCGCAATCAGATTGATGCCAGTGAGCGCCACGAGGAAGCACAGTTCGATCAGCCACTTCCACGAGTTCAGGTCTATGCCGAATGTGCCGAAGAAAGTTACGAAATACGTGCTTACGGCAGTGATTTCGGTCATGCCGGTCAGAATGAGCACGATCCAATACGTCCAGCCGGCGAACTTACCCCACCCGCGGCCGAGATAGCGCGTGATGAAATTGATGAACGTGTGCTGGCTGGGGTCGCTGTACATCATTTCGCCGATGGCACGCATCAGCAGGAACATGATCAGGCCGACGCCGATGTACACGAAAATGATGCTCGGACCGGTCAGTGCGATCGATTTGCCGGAGCCTAAGAACAGGCCGGTGCCGATGGTGCCGCCGATGGCAATGAACTGAACGTGGCGGTTTTTCAGGCCTCGCTCCATTTCATTGCTTTGGTCGAGGCTTTCGACGGATTTGATGTGCGCGGTTTCCGTCGCGCCGGACGTGCTTGTACCGGTTTTTTCGGTTTTCGTATTCCCAAAAGTCATAATGTTCACACCCTACCGCGGGAGCCGCACAATCTCCGCCATTGTTCGCACCGCGAAACACACCCATATGCCTTATATGTGGCAGATTCGCATCTTTTCAAAAACTGATTTTCACTATATGTGGCAGACCATCTTGAATGCAAGGTAGTTAGAGGGGATAAATCATACCCTCTAACCTCTTTTTTCCGCGGGACTCTGCCACATATAGCGCAAACCATATTCGCCGCATGCCAGATGGGGGGCATTTTATGCAAATCGCGGGGTAGCCTGCCCGAAAAATCCACATGTCAATCAAGCAGACGAATGGTTTTAGTTGTCAACAGTCGGGGACGGGATCGCCTTGTTGAGCTTGTCGAGCAAGGAAGCATTGGCACGTTCCAGCTCATCGATGCGGCGTGCCTGCTGCTTGATGATGATGCCAGCGGTATCACCGTCGAGCGCACTGATCGAAACATGCGCGCCGACAGCGCCTTCGGACATAACGGGAACGCTCGAATCCGGAACGCCGGACGCCATATTGTCAAGATTCCGCTTCGTCACCAAAGTACGCTTGTACCGTTCAACGAGCTGCGCAATGATCTCGCTGTCATCCAGGTGATCGTTGCCGCTCACTGATTTGATGGCGGCGGCCTTCCAACGAGCCACGCTGCGTTCGATGCGCTTGCACCCGACCAGATCCGGTGGCAATCCCGCCTCACGGAAGATTTTGGTAGGAGATTCCCCCGCAAGATATCGGATGGTGCACACCTGCTTGAAAGCATCGGAATAGGTGATACGATTACGCGTCACATTCGCCACCGCCGGTAATCCCCGCAACAACTGAATCTCCTCGTCGCTGAATACTCCGCCGCCACGCACGGCAATACCTCCCGTCCTGTGTCTCCATTGCCCACTTCTCGTGAATATGCTTTACGATTCTATGACCCGCTTGCCGTACGATGCCCTCGTTTTTCCCCCTCTCTTCGGAGACGGTCTGCGACTGCCTCGCATCCACGGTTCAGCTTGTTGCAACACGTCGCACCAACCCGCACTATCCCCTCGAAAAACATCCTCATCTGATGCGGATGACACCCCACAGACGTTCCCGCGGAGCCGGGTCGGACCGTAGGACAGTCGGGTCGCGGGCGCACGCAAAAGGGCCAACCCGGTTGGATTGGCCCCTGCATGATTTTTGGCGTTACCGCCTTGTGGGTTTAGTGCATGCGCTGACGGCTCTTAACCGCAACGGTCACACCGGCACCGGCCACGAGCAGCGCCACGACGGTGAACAGCGTGGTGCCCGCAGCACCGGTGAGCGGCAGCTGGGTGATGGACTTCACGTTCTTCACGGTGGCAATCTGGTCGCCGATCGGCAGAGTGACCTGATGGAGGAGATCCTGCTTGAAGGTAACCGTGCCGTTCTCTGCAATGCTCACGTCGAAGGTGACCTTGAAGTTCTGGGCGTAGCCGTTTGGAGCATTGGTTTCCATGACCGTGTAGTCTCCAGCTGCAAGGCCCTTGAACTGCACCAGACCATCAGCGCCGGAGGTGAACACCGTGGCGTTCGTTTGATCGTCAACAGAGGACCAAGCTTTGGATTCAGTATCCTGCTTGAGGAACTTGCCATCCTTCTTCTTGATGACGAACTGCGCGCCGGCCAAAGCGTTGGCATCGTTGTCAACACCAATCTTCTTGAACTGGAAGCCGTAGGTCTTGGATTCGGTCGTGCCTTCGCCGCTGGCGCCACCATTGGTGGTGATCATGGCCTTGTTGTTCACGCTGCCGCCCAAGTCGGTCAGCGCATCCTTGGTGACGGTGCCGGTGTACGACACGACGATGGTCTTGCCAGCCAGGGACTTCGCGCTGGCGAACGTGATGGTCGTAGTGGTGCCGACGGCGGCGCTACCAGTCTGTGTCACCGTGTACAGGCTGCTGTCCACATCCCGGCCGTCGACCTGTACCTTGAAGGTGTTCGCCGCGGCGACCTTGAGACCCTTGGACGCGGTATCGGTGATGGTGAACGGGTAGACATCGTAGTTGGCCGCAGAAGCAGGAACGGTTGCGGACACGGTGAAGTTCACGGTGTCGCCGACATTCACGGTCTTGCCGTCCACGTCCACATTGCCGACCTTGGCGGTCTTGGCTGGCGGGGTGAGCGGATTCTCGTTCTTCGCATTGAACTGGCCCACAGTGGTGATGTTGCCCTGGCCTGTCACCTTGTCGGCAACGATCGTCAGGTCGGTCAGCCCATTGACGGTGGTGGCCACTACGGCGGGAGTTCCCGTTGTTGCAGTGGTTTCGCCACTCTTGGTGAACGTATCGGTCACCAGGTACCAGCCTTCGCCACTCACCGCGACCGGCTGGGCCGTGCCTGCCTGCTTCGCGGTCACGGTCAGGCCTGCGCCATCGGCGGTCGGCAGCGGATTGGTCTTGGCCAGTTCCGTGGCGAACTCGCGAATCTGCTCCGCATTGAACGTCGCCACGTATGCGGCCGGATTGTTTTTATATTCCGCCGGAATCGAATCCTTACCATTGGCAGTGTCAGCGGCCGCGGTCACGGCGTCCTTCCACGCCTCGACCGTGCTCACCTCAACAGTACCGTTGCCGGCGTTCTCGAACGTGGCGAACCTGTACGGCGTGTACGTGTGGCCTTCCTGCGCATTGTTCACCTGCAGCAACGGGGTCGTCGCGGCGTCATCGGCCTGTGCGCTGACTGCGCCCAGGGCCATGCCACCGAGCAGCGTCGCAGCGGCGGCGATGCCGGCGAAAAGTTTCCTCATCTTCATGAGAACCCTCTCTTCCTTATTGTTTGATTACTTGTTTCTGCGATCGCGGGAGGCGGGAACCCAACTTGCTCCCGCAATCCGCAAATCTTGGATTATCGGTCGGAACGCCTTCAAGTTGGCAGACGTTCCGACCCCGCACAGCGATTCAGACGAGTCGCTTCTTGCCGTTCCACACACCGGCCGCGCCGATGAGCAGCACCGCAAGCCCGCCGACCACACCGCCGACGAACAGCCACTGACGATCCGTCATTCCGCCCGTCAACGGCAACGCCGACACTGCGATGTAGTGGTTGGTGAAAGTGACGTTCGCAGGATTAGTTGCGGCAATCCACTTGCCCCGCTGCTCGTCATACGTCACCGTCACTGTCACCGTCTTGATGGAATCGTCGTATTTCCATCCAAGGGTGTTTCGCGGTGTGTCTTCGGTTACCTGGAACGTATATGTCGCGTCGCGGGCCGGGAATGTCAATTTGTCAGGGAATGAAGCAGTCTTCTTCTCCGCCGAAGTGACATCCTTGATGGTAACTTCCGAAGAAGTTTGTCCCTGCGCCGGCCATGTCACTTTCTGCGCATTATCGCCAGTGGCGACCATGGTGAAGCTGAAATCGCGCGCCATTGTGGAGCCGACAACCTGTTTCGTCACGGCTACGGAGTTCCCAGGCAGCGTGACCAGCGCCTGCTTATTGGTGATCACCACCGTCGCGGTCTGCGATGCTGTGGATTCCGGCACCGTCACTGTGTTGCCAGGGGCGAAGTTGCCGTCACCAACTTTGTACTGGTAGGAGGCCTCCCACTGATGGTTCTCAGGTTCGGCTTCCGTCACCGTATACGTTTTCGCGGCACCGGCCGGAATAATCACATCCGTGGACCAGGTTTCATTCGCATCCGGCATCAACGTAACTGTTTTGTGGGTACCGTCACCTTGTTTGATATCCACCGTAATGCTTTCCGGCTTGTCACCTTCTCCGCTCCACTGCTTTTCGATATGCAGCGTCGAGGAAACCACCTGGATCACCGGATGCGAATACGGATTGCCGTTACACTGATGATTCACATTCTCGGCCGTGTATGCCAAACACGCGGAAGCGTTCGAACGGAAACCAGGCTGGCCCGAGGACGTGGCTTCCACGGCCAGATCGGTATCCGCGTCTCCCGTCACGTCGCCGTACCCATTCCCGCCGGCGTTCAGGTTGGCGGCATACTCGTCATAGGCCTTCTGTGTCGGCTTCACGTTATATTCCAGCGTGTACGTCACGCTATTGGCCAAAGGCTTCAGGAACGTGACCACGAACTTCTTCGCAGCGCTGTCGTATGTCAGATTGTAATCCGTTCCCGGGGTCAAAGCGACATCCCGTCCTGACGAGTCTTTGGCCACGACCTTACAGTCTCCGTCGGCAAGGTCGACATATTCCGAAAGGGTATCCTCCATCACCACATTGGTGTATGCGGATGTGGTGGTCTCGCTCTTCTGAATCTCGTCGAAGATGGCTTTCAGTTCCGACGCGTTCTTGGCGGCCTTGTAATACCCGGCGTCTTCATCTCCGTCGCCACGATTGTCGTACGCTGTCGCCCTTGGGAAGTTGCTGGACACCGCGTGCATGAACTGGTTCGCTTTGCTTCCGGTCGAGGACGGATCAGCATCGGAGAAGACTCCAATGGAATACACCGTGGCATCGCCATCCTTCAACTTCTTGGCAGCGGTAACGGCATTGTTTGCCACTTTTTTTTCAAACCCATTAGTCGATGTAGGCGAACCATCCGCGAAGAAGATAACGACCTTCTTCGCATCGGTCCGAGCATTTTTCATTACCTCGACCGCGCGTTTGAATCCATTGTCGGCCTGGGTGGAACCAGCAGCTTTAAGCTCGTTGACCTTGGTTCTCAGGCCACTCATATCCGCAGTCAAATTGCTTACGATCTGGGAATAGTTGTACCAGTATCCATTACTCCGGTACATCTCATTCCCAACCTCCTTCGATTCGTCGCCGGCAAATTTCACCAACCCGACATGGACCGGTTCGGAACCGGACTGGGAATCCTTATTGGCCTCCGCGGCACCATTAAGGAAGTTGTCCACCGCGGTCTTCAACGCGTCCAACCGCTTGGTCCTATCCGTTGAGCCCATCGGGTCATCCATCGAACCGGACACGTCCAACACCAGCGTGAAGTCGATCGGCTGGGTGGTAGTGACCGTGGTGCTGCTGGCAGCGCCCTTCACATCCACGTTCACGGTGTAACTGCCATCATTGTTCTTTTTGATGCGCTTATGCTTCTCGGGAGCGCCCAGCGGCTTGTTCACATGAATCGTCGCCTGCGCCTGCGGCGAAGTCACAGAATTGCCATCCGCATCCGTCGCCGTGGCGGTGGCGGTGTTCGTGAAGGTGCCATTCTCACCCGCCAAGTTATCGGTGATGGTCAGCTTCCCGGAGCACTGAGTCTGAGCACCCGGCGCAAGAGTCTGCGCGCCACAGGTGACGTTTGTGATGTTCGGATCGTTCACCGTGATCTTGTTCAGCTGGGTGTTGCCGCTGTTGCGCACGACGAATGTGTAAGGAACGGAATCCCCCACTTTGAACACATGCGTGTCCGCATCCGGATATGTATCCTTGTTCACCGACTTCACCAAATCGAGCTGGCTCAGCTTCGTCATCGAATACACGCTCAGACCACGGATCAGCTGCACTTGGTGGTCGGCACCGGTAGACGCGCTAAAACCGAATTTCACCGAATCGGGCAGGCGATCGATGTTCTTCTCAAGCACAATGACACCGCCTATCTTGACGGTCAGACGCTGGGTAGTGGCATTCGCATCCGCCAGTGGAGCAATGGTGATATCGACGCGCTTGCCATTGGTATCATCCGCGGAATTGGTCGCATGGCCCGTATCCAATCCGTTTGCCACTTTGCTTGCCACATTGGTCGAAGAAACAATGCAGTATCCCTTGGTCCACTCGCCATCACTGTCCACGGAGCCTTTCCCTCGCACAGTGACCGAATTGGAACCTTGCGGACTGCTCCACTGCCCGCAATCATCGCCACCGGTGACGCGGTTTGTCGTTCCGGAAGCGTTCTGGATGCTGAAATTGCCGAATCGATCCAGACCAATACCAAGAACGCCTTGGGAGACGCCCTCGAGACGCTTCACGCTGCCGGTACCGTCCTCATCATTGGTCGCATAGCCCAGGCCTGCGCCCGCCGCGCCGGTCTGCTCCAGCGTGGCGGCACCGTCCGTAAGGAAGAAGCTGATGCCGTCCGCCGGATCGCCCCATGGGCCTGCGCTGGTTTTGTGGTACATGTAATAGTCGAACGACACATGCAGACCGTTCTTGCTAATGACGGGCTGGTTATACAGCACCGCACCGCTCTTGCTTTCGCTGTTATCCGTCAGCTGCAGGTAACCTTTGCCGTCATGCCCTTGAATATCGGAACTGTCCTGGGTGTCCGAGCAGCCATCCGCAGTTAGGCAGGCACTCCCACTCATCGACCAGTTCCCTGAATCGGTGAAATTAGAGTTCTTAAACGACTCTTCCAACAACTGAGAACCAGTCTCGTTCTGCGCAACCGCCGACGCGTCTGCTTGATTGGCCGCTTGGCCGGCCTGCTGTTCCAAGGTCTGCCCGGCATCCTCCGCCATCGCGGCGGAAGTGGTGGCGTAGCCCATGCCGCCGAGCATGGCGATCGCAACGATGACGGCGACTATTCGTTCAGCAAAGCTCCTCTCGGGCTTTGCCTGTTGTATGCGCGCATGTCTCATCCGCTATTCTCCCCTTACACGCCGTGCGCATGTGCACGATTCACATCTTCATCACCGGTCACGCATCCAGCCGACGCGGATACACTTCCAGCGTTCCAATCTTGAACAGTAGAAGAAAAGGGGAATGGATACATACACCCTAATCGCAGGAGATTCGGGGTATGAAATAGTCTCGAAACCAAGTGATAGCAACGTTTCCAACTATCTGCACCACCCGAAATTCATATAAGTCCGACGCCCGACGGAGCAATATTATTCATACGACCGCAAACAGCACGGACGCCGACACAGCATGTCAACGCAGCATGCCAACGCAACAGCTAGCCACGTTTCGGCCACCAAGCCGCATGTCTGCGAATATGCCATGGTCGTCTACGCAGCCAGGCAAGCAGCATCCCCGACACGAGCACGCCAGCCGACACCGCAATCGCAATTAATCGCGCGTCCTTTGCCGCATTCCGTTCCTCGGGAACCACTCCAGGAATCGCGGAACGCACCGCCGAAACCAGCAACCGGTGGGTGTTCACCCCGTACGGCGTGCAGGTCATCAACGTCACCCGGTCCTCGCCGGGCACAATCTTCAGCTTCGAGGTGTCATTCGGTTCGATCACCGAAAAGCGATCCACCTTGTAGCCGAGCGTACGGCCCATCACTTCGATGTAGAAGTAGTCTCCGACGTGCATCTCATCCAAGCGCGTGAACATCATCGCCTCGACCAGCCCACGGTGGCCGGTGATCACCGCATGCGTGCTCCGCCCGCCCACCGGCAGGCTGCTGCCATACAGATGTCCGGATCCGGATGCGAGCGCCGACTGCGACGTGCCATGGTAGATCGGCAGACGTACGGAAATCTTCGGAATGCGGATGGTGCCCATCACGCCACTGCCCGAATCGAGCAAACTTTGATATTCCGCATCCTTCGCACTGGCGCTATTTGATTCCGCGGCACCGGATTCACTGGACTGCGAGCCGCCTTGCACTTGGGAGAACGGGTCTTGGGCCTCGCCGAGAATCGACTGCCCCGAAGCCGCAAGCCGCCTGTTATATGCCTTGGCCGCGGCAAACGCCTCATCGGCCTGGGGGTAAGGCCAGCCGGCAACCGCCTGCGCGGACCGGTTCGACGTATTCCGTAGCTCCCGCGCCGACTGATACTGCAGAAACGTAGGAAACCCGCCGATACCTATCGCAAGAATGATCAACAGCGCCGCAACCACCCGCATGGCAATGACTTTCCTGCGATCCCTGCGCCACTGCCGCACCTCATCAGCAATGTCGACCGCCTCTTCGAAAGACGGTGCCCGATAGCGCTCCGCCTGCTGTTGCCGCATGTCCGTCACTGGATGAACTTCCGCAGCACGCGTTCCAGCTCGTCGATACGCAACGCCTGTTTGGCGATGAGCAGATCGCATTTGTTGATGGTCAGTTGCGCCTGCGCAAGCTTTGCCGCCATATCCTGCGATTCGTCGGCTTCAGTTAGATCATTCGTCTCCCCTTCGTGCGTAACCCCTTGCAGTTCGGCGATCGATAAATCGTCTTCGACATCCTGCAGATAATGATTCATAGCCCCTTTCCCCTTTCGACGCTCATCACGCTCCTGCTGCTTCCAGCGCGCGATGCACCGCTCCACACGCTTGTAGCCGATCAGTTTCGGGTCAAGCCCCGCTTCACGGAAAATGGCTGACGGTGATTCGCCGGCGTTATAACGGCACATCACTTCCACCCGGAAACGGTCTGAATAGCGGATATGCGACGCACTCACGCTTTTGACCGCCGGCAGGCTGGACAGATACGCACGCTCCTTTGCTGTAAATTTGCCATCAATCATTTTTTCTGCCCCTTATACTGCTACTGCCTGAACAGCTTGTTTCAGAATCATATCGAAGCTTTCCCCATTGGCACCCTCGTTAAAACCCTCGAATAAAAAATCCCATTCCCCCCCAATAAAAAAGGAGTCCTATCTTACAAAC
>ERZ1026978.824-NODE-824-length-11888-cov-5.396349_pt1 | contig 11888 bp, 12 predicted proteins | sample MGYA00519560_ERZ1026978 | MGnify/ENA primary metagenome ERZ1026978 (study PRJEB26926, sample SAMN06164401) | human gut metagenome | biome: ENVO:00009003; feature: ENVO:2100002; material: ENVO:00002003 | host: Homo sapiens | place: USA | collected 2012 ... | reverse complement strand
GTACAGGAATGGCTGTGGGACGATGATGTGGACGACTCGATCCGCGCCAAGATCGAGGATTTGACCGGTGAGGAGCTGGTCGACGAGGACTATGATTCCGCCGTTGATGGCGTGATTATCTGGTGGCGCGACGGCGATGACGAAGACGAATTGTCTGACACCATCGTCGATGCGTATGCGGTCCTTGGAGACGATGGTCCATTGTGGGTGCTCACCCCGAAGCCGGGACGTCCTGGCGCGGCAAGTTCAAGCACCGTACAGTCCGCCGCGAAGACTGCCGGCATGAATGCAGCCATGCCGCTGACCGTCAGTGGTGACTGGAACGGCATCCGTCTGCGCGCATTCGGTAAAGGCCGCTGATCGTATTCGTTTTGCCCGCCTCGCGGCATGCATGACCAAGGTCGGGCGCTCATATAAAGGCTTGGAATCACACGATTCCAAGCCTTTTTTACTTGCGAAAGCGGTCGAAGAAGATGTTTCCATGAAATTGTCTATATTGAATCGGCAAGCGTTGACGGAGGCTTTGACAAAACCTTGACAAAAGTCATGACTTTGCTGACGTGCACGCGAGATAGTTGGGAATATCAGAAGAGCCGGAACGTCTTATCTTCTGCGGAAACAAAAGGTGGGCGATGAGGGACTCGAACCCTTTGCGCTCGGTTTTCACAATCATTGTTATTCCGCCGTTTTCCCAGTGTTTCCAACGGTTCCCGCATGGTTTGCAATTCACTACAAATCACTGCAAATCACTGCAATTACCGGAATGGTGTGGGCAAAATGTGGGCACGGAATCACCTTGGTCCGCACCAGCATATCAGCGATCGACAATGGCTTGTCTTAGAATTTGAGCTCACCCTGATTCGGCTCGTATGCCCTGTGTCTAAAAACCTTGGTTATGGAGTAACGTCCTTTAAGCTTCCCGTCTTTGCCGATGGTGGATACCGTATGCAGATTGACCAGAAACATGTCTTTCTTGCCGATCCTCTCACCGTTTTCAACGGCATGGATGAAGGCTTCGTCCTCCATATCGACCTTGTATCTCACGTCGTTGCCCGTCGTGACATGCCATTTCTTTCCCGGTTCGAAGTGCGCGTCGAGCGGCTGTACCACGAGTCTGACATCGCTTTCGTTAATCACGTCTTCTGCTGGAACCCATTCCGCCATGCTTTGCGCTGTTTTCTTGTCGATGTTGACGGATTCGTTACCCGATGACACTTCCGCTCCATCCACCCCCCTGCGACGACGGCCCGCCGAGCGCCTTGCCCGCGTTGTTGACGAATTTACTGTTGTCCGCGATACGCAATGAGGATTTGTAGGTTTCGATCCGCTCGCCATCCGGGGACTCTATCGTGACCCTCTCCTCAGAAAACACCATGTCATCGTTCACTGGCTCGGTCTTGACGATTTTAGTCTCGCCTTTGTCGTGCCTGAATTTCAGCGCCTTGAATGCTCCGATGACGATCGGAACGAATCCGACTCCGAGCACAGTACTCAGCCATTGAACTCCCTGACCTTGCGTCGATTCCGCTAAGTTTCCGAGGGCCGTGAGGATGAATTGGACATCGAACGATCCCGGACGGGTTGCCAACACGCGTAATTCGACCTTGGATTTTGGGGCCAACTCATCCTTGGCTGCGTCGATAGCGTCGGCGAAGTTCAGGAGGGCCGGGGCAAGAGCGCGGGCGCTCATTGTATGGTCACGGTCCAAGGCCGGACCATAATATCTGAGGGATATGTTTCCGAGAATGTTGTCTTCGGCCTTGACCTTTTCGTCAACACCCATGATTCCTCCGCCGACGTTTTCAAATTCATTCGATTATCCGCCCCAGTATGGAGGGGTGCAGACACTCACATTCCGTCCAATTCTTGGCTGGGCTCTTTATCTGAAGCGTTATGCCGTAGTCTTTTCCCGTTTAACGACGCTTATCGCGATAGGGATGGCGAGAAAAGCAAAACGAAGGATTGCTGACTGGATGGATTAGACCCACGGCGCTTGTGGACATGCCCACGCGTCACCAGACCATCGGCAGGTTGAGGCATTGGCGCGCCCACCGTTCCACCGCCAGATTCTCCTCGTCGTCGCCAGACTCGGCAAGGCGTAACATTCGTGTCCGTTTCCAACGAAAATGATGCCCCTCTCTCAGCATGATGCTGGGGAAGGGGCTTTTCTGCGTTTTCAGGTAGAATCTTCGTATGCTCAGAATCGATGAACGTGAACTCAAGGCGAAACTCAACGAGCATAAAAGCTTGATCGGATGGGGCTCGGTTGGTGACGGAATCGGCAATCTCGTCGCCGGAGTGTTCTATATATTTACCGTCCGGACGACTTCTGGACTGCGGCAGTCGACACAATGGACTCTTTATGGCCTAGGCGCTATCATCATTGTTATCGGCGTGGCCGCGTTGTTCTCCAAAAGACTCAGTGCCGCGAAGCTCTACAAGGAAATCGAGACGATGAACAGACGGCCCAGCTCTCTTATCGCTGTCAAGGATGGCGGGAAACTGTCCAACAGGTATCTAACCTACTATGACGAGCCTTGGGGATGCTGGTTTCTGCCGAATCACAGTTCGCGCGACTCGTATTCAGAGGACAAGGCCAGAATGTCTGAATACCTTTCCACTGAATTCAAGATACCGGAAGACGATTTCACCCTTGGTTTTCTTGGGACCACTACGAGCACGAAATGGTCCACGGCGCATAATGAGGAACGCACTTATGATTACCGGCTGTATATAGCGAAGGTGTCCGTCCTTCCCGCGGATTGGCGGTTGGATGGCGAGTTCATCGTCGGTTCGAAGCGTTGCCGTTGGATGACTTTGGATGATATGCGGAACGACCCGAAGATTTACGAGATCAACTCCGATGTCATTCAGATGCTCGGCGATCTCATCTGATTTGACTGGATGGTTTTAGGGTCTTCACCTGGAATGTTTTCTGGGTGAAGACCCTTTTCGTTACTCTGTTTTGTTTTTGCGTGGCCTTCCTCCGCCGACACCGCGGCCGGGGCGTTGCGCGTTCCATTGGTCGATGGTCTCTGGCAGCCAGCCGCGCGTGCGGCCTATTAGGGCGTCCGGTTGGGGGAGCTTGTAGGCGCTGACGGCGGCTGTGCTGATGCCGAGGCGTTTGGACACGTCGGTGACGCTCAGGTATTTGATGGTCATGTCAGTCCTTCCTTCCGGCGATGAGCGCGAAGACGGCGCTGACGATGGCGCATCCGGCGGTGAGCGCGAACGGCCAGCCGAACCATGCGCTAGCGGCGGTTCCGAGCGCGAACACCGCGCTGACTATCGATTCCGTTCTCATGATGTCCCATGGCATAATCGGAGATATGGGGTTCCGGCCCCTAGGTCTGGCCGGAACCCTTGCTCACTTCCTCTTCTTCGGTTTCCGTCTCATCTCCTTGATGAGTCCGGTCACTGCTTTGATGAGGGCCGCGATGCTTGCGACGAGAAGCGAGATGCTGGTGATTGTCTCCGATGGTGTCATGTTCACCTCCTTTCCTTGATATAAACTATATTAGTGCAGTAAATAAAGTAATACAAGCCGAAACACGAAAAACACAAGAAAAAACACAAGAAAAAACAGCGGATTGATAGACTTGATGCCACGCAAACGAAGGGGTGAGCATGGCCTACACGATCCGCCAATATGAGACCAAAGCCGGAAAACGCTACGAAGTGCGCTACCGCAAGCCAGACGGCAGCGCGACCGGCAAACGCGGCTTCAAACGCAAAATGGACGCGGAAGCGTGGGGCGATCAGCACGTCAACGCCGCCAAAAGGGACGGCAGCTTCGTGGACCAGTCGGCCGGCCGCGCCCTAGTGTCCGACATCTACGCCGAATGGATGGACTCATGACGTCCGATCCTCAAGCCAAACACCATCCGCACCGACGAAATCACTTGGAAGACGCACGTGGAGCCGGAATACGCGGCACGGCAGATAGGCTCCATCACACACAGAGAATTGCAGGCCTTTATCAGCGGCAAGGCGGAAAAACTGGCACCGTCCACGGTGCTCAAGATCGTCGGCGTGCTCAAAGGAATCTGCGATCTCGCCGTCAAGGACAGGCTCATCGCCAAAGCGCCGACCGACGAACTCGCGCTGCCCAGACGTGAGGGCAGACGACTGCACCGGTACCTCACCGTCGAGCAACTGCTGGCCGTCGCGGACGAAGCAGGCGGTGCGCGTATCCAGCCGACCGACCGCAAGGCGCTCGTGCTGGTGCTTGGCCTGTGCGGCCTGCGTTGGGGCGAGATGTGCGGCCTGAAGGTGGAGGACGTTGACTATGGACGACATCGAATCCACGTGCGGCGCAACATCACGAGAATCGGCAGCGAATGGTCGGAGACCTCGCCGAAGTCGCATGAGATGCGTGACGTGCCCATGCCTGGCGTGGTGGGCGAGGCACTGCTTCCCGTATTGGCTGGCAAGGGGCCGTCCGATTGGGTGTTCCGTGACCATCTTGGCCGTCCTCCGCGCAACCAGTCTGCTGCGGGGGGGGGCGAAGTCGAATCGCATGTGGTTCGTCAGCGCGTGCAGGAGGACGGGCGTGGAGCCGTTGCCGCCGCATGACCTGCGGCACACCGCCGCTTCCATCGCGGTGCATGCCGGCGCGAACGTCAAGGCTTTGCGGCGGATGCTGGGGCACAAGTCGGCTGCGATGGCGTTGGATGTCTACTCTGATTTGTTCGATTCCGATTTGGATGACGTGGCGCGCACCATCGACGCCGCCGTGCAGGTCGCTTCGCAGGATGTGGGCAAAACGTGGGCACATGGACTGCGTAGTGGTGTTGAAACCACTGAAAACGTTGGGATTAAAGGCGTTGAAGCGGGTGGGCGATAAGGGACTCGAACCCCTGACATCCACCGTGTAAAGGTGGCGCTCTAACCAACTGAGCTAATCGCCCGCAAAGCTCTACTGTACAGTATTCGTTGCCAGCGACAGTCTCAACGTGTGTCGCGTTGCCAGATAAGAGGTTCCTCCCATGGAGAATGCGTGAAAAAAACGGTGCGATTTGAGTGTCGATTCACTGATTTTTCTACACGAAAAAGGCAAGCGTCGAATCAATCACGTAAAGTAGTTGCGTTGAGTAGTGCAGTAGGAGGTCGATAGCCAATGGCGCAGGAACCTGAATCCGAGAGAAACGCATCGGGGATCGCTCGTACTTCGAAGCGCAAGTGGGGGTACGATTCCGAACAGGTGGACGCTTTTCTTGAGCGTGCGCACATGCTATACGAAGGTGAGGGAGCGCAACTCACCCAGCATGATATTCAAAATGTTTCTTTCGATTTGGTCAAGGGCGGTTATGTGATCGCTCAGGTAGACGCGGCCCTTGCTCGGCTGGAGCGTGCCGTGGTAGATAAGCAGACCACATGGGAGATTTCGCAGCATGGCCGCGTGGCGTGGAAGGCACAGACCGAAACCCTGTTCAGTCAGCTTGACGCCCACTCCAAACGTGAGCACAGCGAACGTTTCAAGCCGGGAGAAGGCAAAGACCCGAGCTATGACCGCAAGCAGGTGGATCGCATCGTCGATCAGTGCCTGACGAAGGCCGCTGGCGAACTCGGCGTGGAGGAAGTGTCGGAAGACGATGCCAAGAAGCTCGTTGATCTGAACTCCCAGACCGTGGCGAATGTGATCTTCACCCAACGCAAGGGCAAGCGTGGCTATGACGAGCGTCAGGTGGATTATTACCTGAACGAATGCGTGCAGCTGCTGACCAGACTCGAATCCTATGCGCGTGTGGCCGACTTCGTGGGCGAGCCTTCCGAAAGCGCGATGGCCGCAGTAAATCCGTCCGCAACCAGTCTGGCATCCCAAGAGACGCAGGTGGTCTCGCCGCTATTCGCCGTTCCAGCCGTTTCCGCAGAACCTATTGCGCAGCCCGCTCAGGTTCAAAACAGCGCTGACTCCTTCGACGCTTTGAATAAGGCGGAACGTGAAATTTTTACCACGCCTGCAACGTCCCCGGTGAGCATTCCGGCCGCGCAGACCGCTGCGCCGACGCATGCTCCTGTGGTTCCGCCTGTGTTCCAGCCAACCATCAGCACCCCGCCGGCTCCGGTAACTCCGGCAGCTCCTGTAACGCCGGAACCTCAGGCTGCTCCGGTTGCTCCAGCAGCTCCGGAACAGTCGTTGGCACACCTGTTCAAAGCGTCCAATGCGGTTGCCGAGGAGCCATCTTCCGCAGGAACGGAAACCGAAGCGTTCAATCCACTTTCCGATGATGGCGCGTCGAGCTATGATGCTCCGTCCGCGCCTGCGGCTCCTGTGATTCCAGACACTCCGGTCGTGCATCAGCCAGAAGAGTCTCACGGCATCAACATCGCTCCCGATTCTTCGTTGGCTGCCTTGGCGCAGATGGCTCAGAACATCGACGCTCCCGATCCGGTCGAAGACACGTTCACCCCGCGCATGCCAAGCCTGTCGACGCCGAACCTTCCGCAGGTTAATACCGAATCGATCAATCTCGGAACCTTGCCGACCGTCCCGCCCTCCTTCACACCGGAACCAGCAACCTCCGCGGATCACTCGACAACGGCAACTCCCGTTGAACCGGCGAAGCCGACAGTGGAAGAGAAGAAGAACGAAACCAAGCCGGCAACCAATCCGATGTTCGGACCGACCAACAGCAATCTGGATGTCGATATTCCCGACCTGTCGTTCCCCTCTTTTGACTAAGCAATCACATTGAACAGGCTGGCGTGACCGTCAGCCTGTTTTCACGTTCACATGAGCAAATAAAAACAATACGGAGCACACGCATAACCCATGCAAACCTCAACCGTAGTCATTCTCGGATCCACCGGATCCATCGGCACCCAAGGCCTTGACGTCATCTCCCGCCATCTTGACCGCTTCGACGTGGTCGGACTTGCCGCAGGTGGCTCCCATGTGGAACTTCTGGCCCAGCAGGCGGCACGATTCCATGTCTCAAAAGTCGCTGTTTTCAAAGAAAGTGCGGCAAAAGCACTACGTGAGGCATTAGAACAAGCCGGCGCGGGCAATGTGGAAATCACAGCCGGACCGGAGGCTGTGGTCGCCATGGCCGGATCCGGAGCCGACGTGGTATTGAACGGCATCACCGGATCCATTGGACTTGAGCCTTCCATCGCGGCGCTGCAGGCAGGATCGCAGTTGGCACTCGCCAACAAGGAATCCGTAGTGGCCGGTGGGCATTTGCTGTTCGACGCGCAAGTGCGTGCCCAGCAGATCAATCCGGTCGATTCCGAACATTCCGCCATCTGGCAGTCGTTGCGTTCAGGCACGCACGGTGAAGTGTCGAAGCTGGTTGTCACCGCTTCGGGCGGGCCGTTCCGCGGTTGGAAACGCGAGCAGATGACCGATATCACACCGGAACAGGCGTTGAACCACCCCACTTGGAATATGGGTCCGGTGGTGACCATCAACTCGTCCACACTGATGAACAAGGGACTTGAAGTCATTGAGGCGAGTCGTCTGTTCGACATGCCTCCGAGCCGCATTGACGTGACCGTGCATCCGCAGTCTATCGTGCACTCCATGGTGGAATTCCGCGACGGTGCCACCATTGCGCAGGCTTCGCCGCCTGATATGCGCCTGCCGATCGCGCTTGGACTGTCCGCTCCGGAACGACTTGGCAATATCGCGGCGGCATGCGATTGGACAAAAGCCGCGACTTGGACGTTCGAACCGCTCGACGATGAGGCGTTCCCCGCGGTGAGCTTGGCTCGACACTGTCTGGAAGCTTCCGAAAAGCATACGGCCGTGTTGAACGCTGCCAACGAGCAGGCCGTCCATGCCTTCCTTGAACATCGTCTGCCATATCTCGGCATCGTCGATACCGTCAGAGAAGTGTTGGACGAAATGGACGCGGAGCTGCGTGGCAATCCGCTCTTCGCTTCCGTGGAGGAAATGAGCCAACTCGAGCTGGAAGCCCGCCATCGTGCCGACAACCTGATAGACAAGTAACGGAAAACGAAACAAGACAAACAGACGAAACGTGAGTGACACAAGGCTCCCTGTGTTGGGAGCCTTGTTATTGCAAGGATTTGACGTATGCCAGAAATCGAAAAGTCGTTCCGTAAAACCGGTGAGGCAGCCATCAGCGAAAGCCCATTGCATCCGCGCCGCAAGTCCCACCGCATCATGGTCGGACCGGTACCGGTAGGTGGGGGAGCCCCAATTTCGGTGCAATCCATGACCAACACGCTGACCGCCAATGTGCCCGCAACATTGCAGCAGATCGCCGAACTGACCGCAGCCGGATGCGACATCGTGCGCGTAGCCGTGCCAAGCCAGGATGATGCTGACGCACTGCCGGAAATCGTGAAGAAGTCGCCGATTCCGGTAATCGCCGATATTCATTTTCAAAGCAAATACGTGTTTCAGGCTATTGATGCGGGCTGTGCTGCGGTGCGCGTGAATCCGGGCAACATTCGCAAATTCGATGAGGTTGGTCCCTCCATCTGCAAGGCCGCTACTGATGCGGGCATTTCGTTGCGCATCGGCGTGAACGCGGGCTCGCTCGATAAGGAACTGTATGCGAAATATGGCGGTCCGACGCCGGAAGCGTTGGTTGCGTCTGCCATGAAGGAAGCGCGCATGTTTGAAGACGTCGGCTTCCATGATTTCAAGATTTCCGTCAAACATCATGATGTGATCACTATGGTGGAGACGTACCGTCTGCTCGCGTCCAAAGGCGATTGGCCGCTGCATCTCGGTGTTACCGAGGCGGGTCCCGCATGGCAGGGTACGATCAAAAGCTGTCTTGCATTTGGTGCGCTGCTGGCTGAAGGTATTGGAGATACGATTCGTGTTTCACTGTCCGCACCGCCTGTCGAAGAAGTGAAAGTCGGCTGCAAACTGCTGGAATACATGGGATTGCGACCGCGTAAGTTTGATATTATATCCTGCCCGAGCTGCGGCCGTTCCCAGGTTGATGTGATTCAGCTGGCTAATGCCGTGACCGAAGGATTGAAGGACGTGACCGCGCCGATTCGTGTGGCCGTGATGGGTTGTATCGTGAACGGTCCAGGTGAGGCACGCGAAGCCGATCTGGGTGTGGCATCCGGCAACGGCAAGGGGCAGATTTTCATCAAGGGCAAGGTTATTCAGACCGTTCCCGAAGATCAGATTGTGGAAACGTTGCTGGCCAAAGCGCAGGAAATTGCCGCACAGATGGAAGCGGACGGGCAGGTGCCAGTCAATGCCACCGGCCCTGTAGTGGTGCCGGTGACACAGAGTAATTGCTGATTCGTTGGTTACAGGCGGTCGATTACAGATTGTGATCGACTGCCTGCTGATTTTCGCTGGCTGTTGATTGTCATTTCAGCTGGGGCCGGTACAATGAACGGCGTGTCAGATCAGGAACGTCAGTCAGTCATGTCCAGCGGGGAAATCCAATCCAGCCAGTGGACGAGAAGCAAACGACTGATGGTCAGTCTGCCCATTTTTATCATATTGTTGGGCATTCTGGTATCGGTATCCAATCTGACGGCATCATCATGGAATTACGAGCCGACCGGGCAAACCATCGAAACGTTGGCTTCCGACACGTTCGTGACCTTCGACAATCCTTCGGGAAAAACCCTTGCCGAACAAGGTGATTACGAAGTGACGCAACGATATGTCACTATCGATGCCAAACAACCGTCAACTGGTGAAATCCAACATATCAAAGTGCTGATCCGTGAGCCGAAAGGCGCAGGAAATAGTCGGCCTGGCGTGGTGTTCATGCATGGAGCAGGCTATGGCACATGCGACAACTCCTTTGGAGACATGGCGCTTGCGCTCTCATCCGCGGGTTTCGTGACGGCCGTGCCTGACAAGCCGGTGTGGTCCACCAACGATGCGACTCGTGACTATCCAGGCTCCGCAGCCATCTACGATCAGGTCATCAACATGTTGCGTGATTTCGACAACGTTGACGCTTCGAATGTTGGCATTTACGCGACTTCCGAAAGCACATGGATTTCCTCATACCTGCTTGGGCGAGATCCTGATGTGGCGTTCCAAGTGCTGTTGAGCCCAATGGTGTATTCGCCACGATATTCGTTGGGATTCCTTGCAGCGCAGGATTTCGCGCTGGTCGGAGCGCATGATGGATACCAGTCCATTGTGCGTCGCGCGTTCAACATCGATGCGGAATTGTTCGGCCTGACCAATCTCGACCTCGACACGTTGAATCCCCAAGCCTATTCCATTCCCACGCTTGTGGCGTACGGCACCAAAGATGTGATGACAGCGCAGGTGGAAGGCACGGAGAAAATCATCGACATGGCGCATAAGGCGGGCAATTGGGACGTGACCGTGCGCACATATCCGATCGCCAACCATGTGCTCCGGCTCGGCGACGAGTCCAACAACGGCACTCCGTTCGCCGATGCCTACGTGGATGATGTGATCAGTTGGGCCGTCGGTACCACGCAAGGACTGGAACAGACCAGCGAACGTGTAGCCGGCACCAACCTGTACCAGTCGATCGCGGTTCCATCGGAATTGCGGGCGAATAGTGGGCTGACCATCTATCTGGTGGTGTTGCATGCCAGCATGGTGCTGTTGCTACTGGTGATCGGCGTGCTGTGGTTGATTGTATTCGTACGTAAGATTTGGGCGCGTGCGCATCGACGTCGATATGTGTTGGGGCTGAGACCTGTGTTCAAAAACGCGTTGATTACGCTTGCCGTTGCCACCATGGCCACTTTTGTGCTGTTTGGTGCAGGATTGGGCGAAGTGGTTATGGGCGTGGTCAAGCTAGCGTGGGGTGGCGCTCCCGCCGCGAATCCAGGCATGATGTATTGGAGTTGGCCGGTTATTCAAATGGTGTGCGTTGTTGTGGTGTGGGCGTGGTCCCGCGTGTTCATGCGTCTTATCGAGGAGGCGACGAATCGTGGTCTTGCACAATGGCCACCGCGTAAGGGGGTTATAGGCGCGATTGTGAGTGGTCGCCAGCCGGTGCTTGCGTCGACGCGATTTGGACGTGTGATGTTTTGGATTACGGCGGTCACCATGCTGTATGTGCTGTTGGTGTTCGCGTTCTGGGGATTGTTTATTTACTGATATCGCGGGAGAGTGCGGCTGGCGCGAGAATGTGCGGAAAGTATAGATAGTTCCGTTGGGAAAACAAGGCGAGGCGAAGGAGATGTGTGAATGCCGTTGTATCAGGACGAGGGCGTGGTCTTGCGCACCGTCAAACTTGGCGAAGCTGATCGTATCGTCACTTTGCTGACACGCGACCATGGCAAAATCCGTGCCGTCGCCAAAGGCGTGCGCCGAACCAAATCGCGTTTCGGAGGTCGTTTGGAGCCTTTCATGCGTGTCTCGTTGCTTATTGCGGAGGGGCGTTCGCTTGATGTGATTTCCCAAGCCGAGTCGGTGTCGGCGTATGCGAGAGGCATCTGCACCGATTTCCAGGCGTATACCGCAGCGAATGTGATTTGCGAAACCGCTGACAAGCTGGTGGTGACGGAGCATGAGCGTTCCGTGGCGCAGTATCGGCTGGTGTTGGGAGCATTGAATGCTCTTTCCAAGCATGCGCATGAGGCTGCTGCGATTGGCGATTCCTACGTGATGCGTGCTCTTGCGATCGCTGGTTGGACGCCGCGTTTGCGTGCCTGCGTGGTGTGCGGGGATCCGATTTCTGCTGATCGTACATGGTTTTTCTCGATTTCCGCGGGCGGACTGATGTGTTCGATCGATCATATTCGTGAATCGTTTGACGTTTCGTGGAATGCGATCTGCCAGTTGCAGGCGCTTGTAGATGGCGATTGGGGAGAGCTGGACGGTACGGCGTTGTTTTCGGAAACCCGCCAAATGGTGGAAAAATGGGGTGAATACTATTTGGAACGTCCGATTCGTTCCATGCGCTTGCTAGATTAGCGGGTATGGCTTTTGAGAACGTGGA
>ERZ1026978.821-NODE-821-length-11901-cov-46.026000_pt1 | contig 11901 bp, 7 predicted proteins | sample MGYA00519560_ERZ1026978 | MGnify/ENA primary metagenome ERZ1026978 (study PRJEB26926, sample SAMN06164401) | human gut metagenome | biome: ENVO:00009003; feature: ENVO:2100002; material: ENVO:00002003 | host: Homo sapiens | place: USA | collected 2012 ... | reverse complement strand
ACGACGCCGGGGATGGCGTAGGGCAGGAAGTAGCCCAGACGGAAACCGGTGACATGCTTGACCACGAACGAGTCGATGACGATGGCCAACGCCAGTGCGGCGATGATCATGATCGGCACCTGAATCAGGGTGTAGATCAGCACCCTGCCGACGCCGGACCAGAAGTTGCCGGAAGTAATAGCATACTGGAAGTTCTGGAATCCTACGAATTTATTGACCAGCTCGCCACCGCCGTATGCGCCACCGCCCTCGGTGACCTGACGGAAGAAGCTGGAATAGATGGCCCAGATGATGGGCAAGATGAACACGAAAGTGAACAGGACGGCGAACGGTGCCATGAACGCCCAGCCGGTGCGGTTCTCGCGCTTCTGAGCGCCGGACCGCTTCGGCTTGGCGGCAGCACGCCTAGGTGCTTTGCCCTTCGCCTGAGTAGTGGATGCAGTCATAATACAAAACCTGTCTTTGCAAAGAACAGTAAAACAAATGACAAGGGCCACAGCGCCCCTGCAGCAATACCCCCAAACAATACGGAAGGCCGGAGTATGTGCCCCGGCCTTTCGCTATGGTGATGCGAGGCATCGAAGGTCTTGGACGGCCGGCTATTTCAAGCCGGCCCGTTGACAAGACCTAGTGAGGTCACTCCTTGACGGACAGACCGAGGTTCTTCAGCGTATCCACCGAGGTCTTCTGAGCGGTGTCGAACACATCCGAAACCTTGGCAGAACCATCGGCAGCCTTGGCGGCGGTCTGTTTCATTGCAGCGCCGACTGCGGAGAAGCCAGGCATGTAGGTGAAGTCACCCATGTTGTCGTTCGCGGTCTTGAACTCAGCCATGACATCCTGTCCGCTGAAGTAGTCGGACCACTTCTGCGGGGTCTTGGCATCCGCGGTGGTAGCGGCCACGACAAGGCCCTGGGAGACAAGGTCATCAACCTGGGTGTTGAACCAGTCAAGGAACTCCATGGCTTCGGCCGGGTGCTTGGAACCCTTGAGCACGGCCACACCGGAACCACCATTGGCGCCGGTCTTGGTGCCATTGCCGAACCAGTCACCGAGCTGGGTGACCTTCCACTCACCAGCACCAGTGCCACCGGCGGAATCGATGAACAGTGGGGCTTCCCAAGCGGCGGCCACGGTGCCGATCAGCTGACCGGACTGGATGGAGTTATCAAACGATGCATCCCAACGCGGGTTGGTGAGGGCGGCCTTGTTGTCGATCAGCTGCTGGTAGACATCGGCCACGGCCTTGGAGCCCTTAGTCTGGGTGTTGACAACCCAGGAGTTGCCGTCGACCTTGTACCACGGACCGGAAGCGCCGGCCTGGCCGGACATCATCATCATGGCCTCATCAGGTGTGAAGGTCATGATGTACTTGCCTTGGGCAGCGGTCTTCTTGGCGGTCTCAATGAGCTCGTCAGCGGTCTTCGGCACGGTGATGCCGAGCTTCTCAAATTCAGCGGCGTTGTAGAAGTAAGTCAGCGGGCCGGTGTCCTGCGGCAGACCGTAGGTCTTGCCGTCCACCTGCATCAGTGCGAACGGGCCGGAGGCGAAATCGTCCTTGTACTTGTGGCGGCCTCATCGGTGACATCCTGCAGAAGGCCCTTGGTGAAGACCTCAGGAACCTCGGCGTAACCGACCTGAGCCAAATCCGGCGCATTGCCAGCCTTGACGTCGGTCTCGAGCTTCTTGATCATGTCGGCGGCATTGCCATCGAACTTGGTGGCCTTGACCTGAATGTTCGGGTGCTCCTTGTTCCACTTGGCCACAATGTCGTTGACCAAGGTCATGCCTTCGGAATCGGGCAGACGATGCATATAGGTGATGTTGACCACACCGCCATCGCTGCCGGACTTCGTGTCGCCGGCAGTGTCGCTGCCGCCGCAACCGGCCAAACCAATACCCATTGCTGCTACCGCGGCAAGAGCAGCCACGATGCGCTTATTGCGAGATACCATATCTCTACTCCTTCGTAGTGAAATCATCATCTCAGTGTGATGACTGATTACTAATGTATGCCCTCATTCTTTTATTGTCAACTTAGCTAACAATTACCGCGCGTCCCGTTGAGGTGAGTGGCATTAAACCGGTTCGATGCTCGATTGTGCGAGTTTGTTCATTTCATTAACTCCCCTTACAAAGCAACGTACTTTTGGTCCACCGGTAGGCCTAATGAGATATTGGATAGCGGCAACAATCCAAGACGTTAGCTTGCAATCGTCCACCGCAAATTGCAAGCACTTGCCAACATTATCGGTTTTCAGGTCGCCGGCGCGATACCCGACCAGGGGGCACCGCACCTTAATGAGACGCTACACGAGCAGTCTCAGCAACTGGTAGAGCTGCCACAGGCTACGCACGTTGAAGTGCGTGCCGTCAACCGTGGCGTTCGCCTCGCCATCGCCCATATGGACGATCACGGTGCGCCCGTTCACGGTCAGACTACCGTGCATCGTGATATGATTCATCTTGCAACCTTGTTGATTAAAGGCGCAAGCCGGTAATCAACGCAAAGGCCCGATGCTGCAAACGTCGGGCCTTTTCTTATCGGCTCACGCCGATCGGCCCGTCATATCAACGGGGACACCGCATGTTACGGCATCACAAACCAATATATCAGCACCCCGGCGGCAATCAAGAAGACAGGTTCCAGAAAAAGAAAAAAAGGGCCTGGGCATGTTGCCCAGGCCTCGGTTCGCGGACAGGGCGAGATTCGAACTCGCGGAGGGTTGCCCCTCAACGGTTTTCAAGACCGTCTCTTTAGGCCGCTCAGACACCTGTCCTGATGCGCGTTCACACGCGCAAGTATTCATTATACAGAAGGGAGGGATGTTGATATTCGGCAGTGCGGTCGGTCTTGGATTCGCCTGCTGGCTATCAGCGATCTCTCCCTCAGTAATCTCTCCCTCAGTCAGCTACGCTGACAGCTCCCTCATCAGAGGGAGCTAAAGCACGATGAGACTCAGGCCTCCCACTTCGTGGGCTCGATAACTTCCTTGCCGCCCATGTAGGCGCGCATGGCCTTCGGGATCTCGATGGAGCCGTCCTTCTGCTGGTGGTTCTCCATGATGGCGACCAGCCAACGGGTGGTGGCCAGCGTGCCGTTGAGCGTGGAGACCGGACGGGTGCCGCCATCTTCCATACGCTCGCGGATGTTCAGACGGCGAGCCTGGTACTCGGTGCAGTTCGAGGTGGAGGTGAGCTCGCGGTAACGGCCCTGGGTCGGCACCCAAGCCTCGCAGTCGAACTTACGGGCGGCGGAGGAACCGAGGTCGCCGGCGGCGGTATCGATGATGCGGTAGGGCACCTCGACCTTGGCGAGCATCTCCTGTTCCATGGCCAGCAGGTGCTCGTGCTCCTTGTAGGAGTCCTCCTGCTTGGCGTAAACGAACATCTCCACCTTGTCGAACTGGTGGACGCGGATGATGCCGGAAGTATCCTTGCCTGCGGCACCGGCCTCGCGGCGGTAGCAGGAGGACCAACCGCAGTAGCGCAGCGGGCCGTTGCCGAGGTCGAGGATCTCGTTCTCGTGCATGCCGGCGAGCGCCACTTCGGAAGTGCCGACCAGGTACTGGTCATCGGGCTCGCGCAGACGGTAGATCTCGTCGGCGTGGGAGTTCAGGAAGCCGGTGCCGCGCATGACCTCGGGGCGCACGAGCGTCGGGGTGATGGCCAGCGTGAAGCCGTGCTCTTCGGCCTGGTCCACGGCCATGGTGAGCATGGCAATCTGCATGCGGGCCACCTGGCCACGCAGGAAATAGAAGCGGGAGCCGCCGACCTTGACGCCGCGGCGCATATCGATGCCGGCCACGCCGGTGCCGAGGGTCAGGTGGTCCTTGGGCTCGAAGCCTTCGGCCGCGAAGTCGCGAATCTGGCCAACCTTCTTGACGACCACGTAGTCATCCTCGCCGCCTTCGGGAGCTTCGGGCTCCACGATGTTGGAGAGCTTCCACATGGCGGTGGTGTATTCCTCGGCTGCGGAATCGGCCTTGGACTTGTATTCGGAGACCTTCTGGGACAGTTCCTTGGTCTCGGCGATGAGCTTGGCCTTCTCGTCCGCCGGGGCGGAGGCGACCTTCTTGCCGATTTCCTTCTGCTGGGCGCGAGCCTCTTCGAAGGCCTTCAGCGCCTCACGACGTGCGGTGTCGGAGGAGAGCACTTCGTCGACGAGCTCCACGGACTCGCCGCGCTTGCGCTGGGATTCCTTGACGATATCGGTGTGTTCACGGATGAATTGAATATCAAGCATGGGCACCAGACTAGCCGCGTAAGCAGACACCGACAATGGCCGAATGCGCGGGAGTCACGCGGAAATCACAGGGAAGCCCGGGAAAGTCCGCGGACGGGTCCACCCGGCCAATTTCGTCAGATGAGACGCGATTGAACCATAATCACGCCCCACGGGGCTGTTGCGTGCAGGAAATGTTCACGTACGGCGCACCATGGCCGCAAACGACCTCCCCACCGATAACAATAGGAGCCATGCCTCAGCCTGCCCTCACCGTGTTTCTGATCATCGCCGCAATCGCCATTGTGGTGGTGCTCATCGCCGTCATCGTCATCGCTCTGCGCGCGCAGCGCCGCCGCAAGCTGGCTCAGACGCTGGAGAAGCGCCGGGACGACGAGGTGCAGTACGCCTTCATCGTGAATCCGTCCAAACCGCAGGCCGAAGCCCGCAGGCTGCATATCCAGAGGTTCTGCGAGGCCAAGGGGCTCAATCGCATCCGCTTCTACGACACCCAGCTTGACAAGGACGGCAGGGTCTGCGCGCTTGAGGCGCTGGAGGACGGCGCCGACGTGGTGATCGCGGTCGGCGGCGACGGCACGGTGCGCACGGTGGCGAGCGCCGTCTCCGGCACCGGCCATGCGCTGGGCATCATCCCCATCGGCACCGGCAACCTGTTTGCCCGCAATATGGGCGTTCCCGTGGACGATATCGACGCCGCGCTGACCGTGGCCACCTCCCACGGCTCCCGCCTGGTGGACATGGGCCGTCTCACCCTGCTCGACCACCCGGAGGACGACCACGGCCACGCCTTCCTCATCATCGCCGGCATCGGCTTCGATGCGGCCATGATCGACGACACCAACCCCGAGCTCAAGGCGAACATCAGCTGGCTCGCCTACTTCGTGGGCGGCGTGAAGAACCTGTTCGCGCCGAAGTTCCGCGGCACGCTGACAGTCACCAGCGCCGACGGCTCGACCCACACCATCAAGAATCTCGATTTCCGCACGGTGATGGCCGGCAACTGCGGCCAGATTCCCATGTTCTCGCTGATGCCGGCGGCATCCTATGACGATGGTCTGCTGGACTTCGAAATCATCGACACCACCGGCGGCATCCTCGGCTGGGCCAACCTGTTCGGCGACGTGGTGCACCAGACGATCATCGGCAAGCCCGAACAGAACCCGCTGTCCACGAACTCGACCATCGAACAGGTTCAGGGCGTCAGTGCCGAAATCACATTGGAAAAGCCGGCCAAAGCGCAGGTGGACGGCGACATGCTACCGGAGACCAAACATATTCGTTTCTCAGTGGATCATCGCGCGCTGATCGTGCGCGTACCCGACGCCTCCGCGCTGGAAAAGACCGCGCAGGCCGCTGCCTCAAACGCCACCTCGGATTTCGCCGAAATGACCGGCACGCTCGAGCCGATTCGCTGATCCGCCAATCCGCTAATCCGTTACTACGATGCGTGGCCGGTGACTCGGGCGACATGCATCGCCAAATAAGCGATTTCGTCGTCGCTGATATCCGTGTCGAGGCGCAGTTCGAGCAGGGAGGCGATGGTTCGCGCGCATCGCAGCGCAGCGGGGTAGGACTCACGAATCACCTTCATCACCGGTGCCGGCTCATCCGTCAGTTGCTGGTGCTGGTGGATGCGTACGAACAGGTAACGCAGATGGGTGATGAACCTGCCCACATTCACGGAACTGCGGTCCAACGTGATGCCGTAGCTGTGGTCGATAATGTCAAGCAGTTGCTGGATCACGCCCGTCATCGTATACGTATAGGACAGGTCGCCGGTGGCGAAGCCGGCGTTGACCAGATGCATGGCAAGCGCGGTGGCCTCGCCGTCCGGCAGCGTGACGTCGAGCCGCGCATTGAGCGATGCGAGCATCGCACGCCCCTGCGCGTATTCCTGCGGGTACAGGTTGCTCACCTCGCCGAGCAGCGGGTAGGTAATGTCGATGCCGCGCCGCACCCGCTCCACCGCATTCGCCACGTGATCCGACAAGGCCATGACCAGCGTGGTGCTGCCGGTCTCACGCTCCCCCAGTCCGGTCTCCTGCATGGATTCGACGACCACGCGGATGATTTCGGGCGGAATGTCCGCCAGCATCTGCGCCAGATGGTCCGGGTCACGCCCGTCCGACGGCACGAAGGTGCGCACGACTTTCGACTCGTCGACCGTCTGCCCCGGCTTGGCCTGGAACCCCAGTCCACGGCCGGTGAGAATCACCTCACCGCCGTCGCCGCCTTTGGCGAGCACGACGTTGTTGTTGAACACTCGCAGTATTTCCATGGCATCCTTTCGCAACGTCATTGTTCCACATCGATGATCGGGCTGCCGGCTGATACGGTTTTGCAGTCACCGCCGTTGTTGTCGCCGCTACCGTCGCCGATCAACGGCGTGACCACGGTCAGTTCAGCGGCGTTGACCACCGTCACCACCACCACAACGCTGTGCCCGGCCGCCGCGACTTTGCCGAAATCCACGGTGGCCAGTGGCTCTCCCGCCGCGATCCGCTCGCCTTTAGCCACGACCACAGCGAATCCCTCGCCATCCATATCGACGGTGTCAATGCCGATATGAACCAGCACCTCGATGCCGCCATCGGTTTTAATGCCGAAGGCATGGCCGGTTCGGGCCACGGTTTTCAGCATGCCACTGACCGGTGCGAGCACGGCTGTCTCACCGGTCGTCTCCGGCACGACGCCTACGCCCTCCCCCAGCGCGCGGGAGGCGAACACCGGATCGCCAGTCGCTTCCAGATTCACCAGCCGGCCGGCGACCGGCGACAAGATGGCGTTGGAGTCAAGAGCCCGATCAGGGGCAGCCCGCGATGGAGAATCTTCCGCAGACTCCACATCCGACACGGTCGTGTCAATCCCCCTCGCCATATCCTGCGGGCGTGCGTTCTCGTCTGCCGAGACCATCTGCGTCTTGGTGGCGCGCGACGGCGTGCGGTACCCGAACAACACCGTCAACACCATCGCCATTACAAACGCAACGGCGATGGACAGCGCGTACACCCACATTCTGTCAAACACCGGAATCGTCAGCAACGAGGAGAAGGCGAATGCCGTAGTCGTAACGCCCCGGACCATCTGGCCGGATGGCAGCACGGACGGGAACAGCCAGCCGAACACCGCGCTGGTCACTCCGCCGGCCGCGCAGCCGGCGAGCAGCCAGCGGTAGACGCGGCGGTGATGCAGATGGATGCCGTACAGGCTCAGTTCCGAAACGCCACCCAGCAATCCCGCGAGCAACGCCCCCACCGCGGTCTGCCGCATGGCCGAATCCTTGCCGCGTACGGCCAGCACGAGCACGCCGGCGGTGGCACCGAAGCAGGCGAAGTTCCATACACCCATCGGACCTTGGACGAAGTCGTAGCCGAGCGTCTGAATGTTCATCAGTATCAGGGCGTTCAACGGCCAGTGCAGACCGAGCGGCACGAGAAACGGGTAGAGCATCGGGATGATGAGCGCGAACAGGAATGGCACGTGCGCGTTAAGCCATGCTGTGGCCGCTCCCAGCCCGCTGCCGAGCCATATTCCCAGAGGCCCGATAACCAGTATGGTGAGCGCAAAAACGACGACCAGTGAGAGGAATGGCACGAACACCAGCTGTACGCTGTCGGGAATGACGCGCTTCAGCCCGCGGTAGACCACGGCGAGCACGGCGGCCATGAGCAATGGTACGAAGATGTTGCCACTGTAGTCGTTGAGTTGAATCGGTATGCCGAACGCCGACACGGTGCAGGTTTCGGCGCCGAATACGGCGGTGGCCGAGCATTGAATCTCCCCGGAGAGAGCGCTGGATACGGACGTCCCGGACATTCCGGACATCACGCCAGTAAGCTGCGGGGTCATAAGCGCGGCCATAATCGCGCCGCCGAGCCAGGGGTCGACGTCCAGTTTCTTGGCCGCATTGTAGGCGATCATAATCGGCAGAACGGTGAACACACCCTCCCAAATCGCCTTGAGTAGTATCCAGCCGGCGGAGGTCTCGCCGTCAGGCACGATGCCGAGTGCAACGATCACGTTGACGATGGCGATGACCAGCGAGGCACCGAGCAGTACACCCAGAATCGGGCGGAACGAGTCAGACAGGTAGTCGAAAAACGCGGCAGCCCAAGCGCGGGCGGCACTGCCCCACTCGCGGACGGTACGAGGCGTGAAGTGACGGGATGTATTGGATGGGCCGCAACTTTGTTCGGCGTCGGTGGCAGTATCGCGCGATGGTGCGGCATCGTCGGAAAGGTACGGCGCGGACTGCGCGGGTTGCGTGGGCTGTGTGGATTGCGCTGACTGCGCGGGCTGCGCTGGCTGAGTGGGCTGCATTGACTGAGTGGGTTGCGTTGACTGCGACGCTGACTGCATCACTGCCGATGGCAATTGCGCTGCCGGCATCAATCGCGCCGTCCGCAGCCGAACGATCTGCTCGTACACCGAGGCGACCGCTCCGCCGATGATGACCTGATAACGATTGCCGGCTCGCGGGAATGCACCGAGGACTCCGGGGATGGATTCAAGACCGTGCTGGTTGACATGGCCGGCATCGGCCAGTTCGAAGTGCAGTCGCGTGGCGCAATGGGTCAGGCTGGTAATGTTCGCGGGGCCGCCGACGGCATCGACGATGCGCGCCGCAATCACTGCAGGCGTTGCGTTCGATGCGTTCGCCACGGTTCCTCCTTGCTGCCGTATGCCACTGTGTTCCATTATCGGCGCTGGGTGCCCCAAAAGCACGGCAATGCCGGCAAAGCATCGCGAAACGGCAACTATGCGCTACGGTGCTCCGCGATGGTGTCCCGCCATAATGTTCCGCGATGATGCTTCGCCACACCCGTTCTCCGTATTTGCCGCAGCGCCCATTCCGACATCATTCCACCATGCAGAATCCTGCAATCGTTGTCAAAAATCATCGTTTTTTGCTGCCTATTCGGAGTGTCGCGACCGAGAAAGTCGTATCCTATCTTTCACACACGTTGCGTAGCAGGGTTGTTACTCAAAATGAGGCAAGACCTGGAGTGACGTGGAATTTGCGTATCGTAATATGCGAATTCCACGTTGTTCCAGGTCTTTTTTGTTTTCGGGCGACTTCAGGCAATCGAAGCCTGACCTTGCATGCGGCAGAGGGGCCACGCGGCAGGCGCGGCCCGTCAACGGCGAAAGGACAAGGCAATGACGACGACGGCATCACCCGTATCGAAGCAGACGGCATCCGCGGCACAGGAGACCGGCGCAACCGGTGCAGCGGCCACCGCAATCGAAACCATCGAAACCGGCGTGGCCGGGGTGGCGGACGCGGCCACAAACGCGGCAGCAAACGCAATCGAGGACCTCGAAGCCGCCGAATCACGCGGCTTCTCCACGCGCTTCCCGCTCAACAGCGCATTCATCTTCACCTTCGGCGCGCTCGGCGGCATGCTGTTCGGTTTCGACACCGGCATTATCTCCGGCGCCTCCCCGCTTATCGAATCGGACTTCGGCCTGAGCGTCTCCCAGACCGGCTTCATCACCTCCTCGGTGCTGATCGGCTCGTGCGCAGGCGCGTTGTCGATCGGCGCGCTGTCTGACCGGTTCGGCCGCAAGAAGCTGCTCATCGTCTCCGCGCTGCTGTTCCTGCTCGGCTCAGGCCTGTGCGCCTCCTCCACCGGATTCGCGATGATGGTGTGCGCCCGCATCATCCTGGGCCTCGCGGTCGGCGCGGCTTCTGCCCTGACCCCGGCGTACTTGGCCGAACTGGCGCCGAAGGAGCGTCGCGGCTCGCTGTCCACGCTCTTCCAGCTCATGGTCACCTTCGGCATTCTGCTGGCCTACGCCTCCAACCTCGGATTCCTGAACCACAACCTCTTCGGCATCCGCGACTGGCGCTGGATGCTCGGTTCGGCGCTGGTGCCGGCCGCCTTGTTGCTGCTCGGCGGCCTGCTGCTGCCCGAATCCCCGCGTTATCTGGTGAACAAGGGCGACACCTGCAACGCCTTCAAAGTGCTTACGCTGATTCGCAAGGACGTGGATCAGACCCAGGTGCAGATTGAGCTGGACGAAATCAAGGCCGTGGCCGCACAGGACACCAAGGGTGGCGTGCGCGAACTGTTCCGTATCGCTCGTCCGGCGCTGGTGGCCGCCATCGGTATCATGCTGTTCCAGCAGCTCGTGGGCATCAACTCGGTGATCTACTTCCTGCCGCAGGTGTTCATCAAGGGCTTCGGCTTCCCTGAAGGCGACGCAATCTGGGTGTCGGTGGGCATCGGCGTGGTGAACTTCGTGAGCACCATCGTGGCCACGCTTATCATGGATCGTTTCCCGCGCAAGGGCGTGCTGATCTTCGGTTCCATCGTGATGACCGTTTCGCTCGCAGTGCTCGCCGTGATGAACTTCGTGGGCGACGTGGCCGTGCTGGCCGTGCCGACGATGATTCTCATCGCTTTCTATATCCTCGGCTTTGCGGTCTCGTGGGGCCCGATCGCCTGGGTGCTTATCGGCGAGATCTTCCCGCTGAGCGTGCGCGGCATCGGCTCCTCCTTCGGCTCGGCGGCGAACTGGCTGGGCAACTTCATCGTCTCCCAGTTCTTCCTCGTGCTGCTCGATGCGTTCGGCAACAATGTGGGCGGCCCGTTCGCGATTTTCGGCGTGTTTTCGGCCCTGTCCATCCCGTTCGTGATGCGCTTGGTGCCCGAGACCAACGGCAAGTCGCTGGAGGAAATCGAGGAGGAAATGACCAAGCGCTAGACAACCGGCACACGATTCGCACAAAAGTTGACAACTCTTAACATAATCGTACCCAACGTGGCGAAAAAACGTGGCAGAATAGGGAGCATGGTAGCAAACAATGCGGGTCAGCCCGCCACCCCAGCAGATCTGATCAATGTCGATGAGGTTATCGGCAAATACTATGACCTCGTCCCCGATCCCGAAGTCCCCGAGCAGCGTGTCATCTTCGGCACCTCCGGCCACCGCGGATCGTCCCTGAAGACCTCGTTCAACGAGGCCCACATCATCGCCATCTCCCAGGCCATCGCCGAATACCGCAAGAAGGCCGGCGTCACCGGCCCGCTGTACCTCGGCTCCGACACCCACGCGCTGTCCGGCCCGGCCAAGAAGACCGCCATCGAGGTGCTCGTCGCCAACGGCGTGCACGTACGCGTCGATTCCCGTGACGACTTCGTGCCCACCCCGGTGGTCTCCCAGGCCATCCTGACCCACAACCGTGCGGCCGACGGCACCCAGCGCTTCGAGGGCGAGGGCCTCGCCGACGGCATCGTCGTCACGCCGTCCCACAACCCGCCCACCGACGGTGGCTTCAAGTACGACCCCGTCACCGGCGGCCCGGCTCCGGCCGAGACCACCAATGCCATCGCCGCTCGCGCCAACGAGCTGCTCGGCGACTTCAAGTCCATCAAGCGTGTGCCCTACGAGGAGGCCATCAAGTCCGAGTACGTCGAGGGCTTCGACTTCCGCGAGCACTACGTGGACGACCTGGAGAACGTCATCGACTTCGACGTGATCCGCAACTCCGGCGTGCGTCTGGGCATCGATCCGCTCGGCGGCGCTTCCGTGAACTACTGGCCGCTCATCAACGAGAAGTACGGCCTGAACATCGGCGTGGTGCGTCCTGAGGTCGACCCGACCTGGCGCTTCATGACCATCGACCACGACGGCAAGATCCGCATGGA
>ERZ1026978.816-NODE-816-length-11987-cov-6.381914_pt1 | contig 11987 bp, 9 predicted proteins | sample MGYA00519560_ERZ1026978 | MGnify/ENA primary metagenome ERZ1026978 (study PRJEB26926, sample SAMN06164401) | human gut metagenome | biome: ENVO:00009003; feature: ENVO:2100002; material: ENVO:00002003 | host: Homo sapiens | place: USA | collected 2012 ... | reverse complement strand
AGGAGAACCCGACCCAGCAGATCACGTACGCGAACCGTCTGCCCGACGATTTGAGCGGCCGTCAGTGCTTCCTGATCGACCCGATGCTCGCCACCGGCGGCACGCTGGTCGCAGCAACGCATTACCTGGCCGAGCGTGGCGCGAAGGATGTTACCGCCGTGTGCATTCTGGGCGCTCCGGAAGGCCTGAAGTTCGTTGAGGAGAACCTCGACCCGTCCATCAAGTTCAAGCTGGTGCTGTGCGCCGTCGACGAGAAGCTCAACGACAAGTGCTACATTGTGCCAGGCTTGGGCGATGCCGGCGACCGTCTGTATGGCGTGATCGACTGACCAAATCAGAGCTCAACCGAATCGGCCCAATCAGCTAATCGAGTAAATCGAATAAAAAAACGGCCTGCCACAACGCAAATCATGCGGCGGCAGGCCGAAATCATATGCAAAACCTCTACTGCTCGTCCGGCACGAACGCCTCGAAAATATGATGGTCGAACCAATCATCGCACTGGGCGAGCTCATCGCGGCTACGCACCGTCCACGACACGGGAACGGCACCCATGAAACGAGCCAACCGCACCTGCGGACTGTTGCCGCCATGCCAGTCGTAGGCGACGAAATCAGGGCGGGAAATCCAGTCGAAAATCAACGCACCGGCCGCATATTCCTTGGCGAGCGCACCCGGATCAGACGGCTTCTCCTCCCCCTGCGGCCACCAGGAAAGCTGGCCACGGCACACTTCCGGACGGTTCTCCTTATACCAGTTGACGGCGGCCGGATTGAACGATTCGATCACATACGCACCGGAATAGGCTTGCAGCAGTGCATCGCCCTTTTCCATAAGCTCGACATCGCGCGGACCCCACTTGGAATTGTCGTCGAACTTGTATTCAACGATCAGCGGCACACGACCGGCCACTACCTTGAGCACGTCGGCGAACAGTGGCACATGCTGGAAGTATCCGTCCGGAGCACTGTCGGGGGTAGTGACCAGCGGCGGCTTCTCCAGCGAGCCCGACAACGGCGCTGCCACAGCGGCACCCGGGGCATCGGTTGGGAACAGCGGGATACGAGTCAGCTCATCGTAGGTAAGATCGGCCACACGGCGTGGATCTCCGGCGACGCGCATCAGATCGCCGTCATGCACCACTACGATTTCGCCGTCGGCGGTCATCTGCAGGTCAAGTTCGATGCCGTAACCCGCCTCACAGGCCGCCGCGAATGCCGCAAGCGAGTTCTCCGGAGCGATCGCCCCGGCTACACTAGGGCTGCCATAGCCGGCCTTCATGGCCATGCGACGTGCCAGCGCCACATATTCGCCGCTTTCATTGGCGTACTGCGCGGTGAGGCCGGAACCTGCGTCATGTAGGCCGCGATGCGCATACCACACGTCGGGCACGGCTGGCACATAGTTGCGACGCTTGTCGGAGAAAGTACGCGGGGCGATTGCCCATACTGCGGCGCCCGCAGCGAGCGCACCGCCCACTAGCACTTTGTTGACGAATGATTTGGACATGGGCTTTCCTCCCTTACATGGCCGTTCGCGCATTCTCTCGCGTTGGTTCGCACCGTTCGCGGCCATCGAATCTGTCTCTTCTGAGATTAGCCTATAAATCACAAAAAACTACCGTTTTTTGTTGGAACGCCCCTTGAAATAAATGTCGAACACGATCCAGACGGACAAAATGAACGCAATCACATAGCCGAGAAAACCGACAATCGGAATACCGAAAATCACCGGTTTGATGCCCGCATAGTACACGATCGACGAGCCGATGAACAATCCGACGACAATCAGCGCCATCGTGAGCCTGTTCACCATGTTGGCAAGCAGATGGATTGGTTCCTGCGAGCCGACCATTTCCATGTTGACGCGCAATTGGCCGCGTGTGAGCATACGGGAGGCCACTTTCAGCTCATTGGCGGCAGAGAGCAGGCTGTGCAATGCCTGATGTCCTTCGATAGCAAGCGTTTTCACCTCGCCTTTAGCGAAATCTTTTTTCGACGTGCTTGCGGCGATATGGTCGGAGATGATTTGGATCATGTTCACATCGGGAATGAACTCGTCGAGCAGGCCTTCCAAAGTGACCAGCGCACGCCCGACCGTGGTGACGGTGCTCGGCACTTCAATGCCGTGGCGTTGCGCCATTTGCGTCAATGCGGTGAGCATGGCGGCGATGTCGAGTTCGGCAAGGTCGACGGTGCCGAATTCCTTAACGATCACATCCAGGTCGGCCAGCAAGGCCGGGTAGTCTTCGGAATCGGCTTCGGCTCCGGCAAACCGCAGCAATCCGTCGGCGAGCGCGGGCGAATCCTGTTCGGCGACCGCGAAAATCATGTCTTTCAACACGGAACGGGTTTTCGCATTGAGCCGACCCGTCATGCCTAGGTCGAGTAGCACGATCTGCCCGCCGCGCACCATAATGTTGCCCGGGTGCGGATCCGCGTGGAAGAAACCTTCGTCAAGCACTTGCGTGGCGTAATTGTCGACCAGTTTGGTGCCGATTTCCTTCAGATCGTAGCCCGCTTCGATAAGTTCGTTGGGATGCGAGACGGAAATGCCCTCGACGTAATCCATGACCACCACATGTTCGGTGCACAGTTCCGGGTAGGGCTTCGGACAGTCCATATATTTGTAGCGTTCGCAGAATCGTTTGAATTCCGCCAGATTCCGCGCTTCGATCAGGAAGTCCGTTTCCGATTCGAAGGTGTCCCACAATTCCTCGACCACGCCGGAGAGATCGACCACTTGCGCGCTGCGCATGGTTTTGGCGGCGATTCGTGCAATGGTGCGCATGATGGACACATCCTGTGCCATGGTTTCGCGCACTCCCGGCCGCTGTACTTTTACGGCCACGTCCTCGCCGGTGGAAAGTTTCGCGCGATGCACCTGCGCAAGACTTGCCGATCCAAGCGGCGTGGCGTCGATATGTTCGAAGATCTCGTCAACAGGACGACCGTATTCGTCCTCAAGCACCTGCAATACCGTACCGTACGGCATAGGATCGGCGTCGGCGCGTAGTTTGGACAACTCGTCGCAGAATGATTGGGGCAGGATTTCGGAACGCATCGACAGGATCTGCCCGACTTTCACGAAGGTCGGACCGAGCGCTTCGAACATGAGACGCATTTTGATGGGCGTCAGTCCGTGCACGATGTCGAACTGATTGACGATCTGTGCGATTTGCGCAAGTCGTTTCAGTTTGCCGCGTCGCGTTAGGTGGTAACGCTGCGAGAAGGAGTCTTTGCGAGAGCCGAACAGTCCGATGGTTTCGGGTTGCGTAAAGGTTGCGCTGTTCTGTTTGCGCGATTGCGGCATTCCCGTTTTTTCCGCGGATTTGGCTGCCGTTGCCGCCGCCGCGTCGGGCGAGGGGTCCGCCGTCGGATTGATCACCGCGTTGACTCGGTCAGAGAGTGTGACCGGTTCCACGCTTTCGGGGCGGACCGCGTCCGGCTCGATTGGGGAATTCAAAGACATATCGCTGCTCGCAAACGTTGTCGGATTACGATGAGTAGGATTCATAGGGGCTTGCGTCCCGCGTATTTCATGCGATTCGCACGCGATTGTTCGCATGTTTCGCATGGCACGCAAGTTTCGCATGCCGTGCAAGTTCCGCATAGCAAATCGCCGTCTGAACGTGATGCGACGCGCAGACGGCGATGGGAACGATTGAACGTTACTCGGCTTTGGCTTCAGGCTTCGCTTCCTTGGCTTCCTCTGCAGCCTTGGCGTCGGAGGCTTCCTTGACCTCCGCGACCTTGTGCTTGAGTTCGGCGTTGAGGGCCTTGCCCTGTTCGACGGTCAGCTCGCCCTTCTTGACGAGATCGTCGACGATTTCCTGACTCTTCTCAACCGTGGTCGCCAAAGCACCAACGCCGGCGAGGAAGACCTTACGCAGGCCGTCACCAAAATCAAAATCAGCCATGATTACCTCCTTAGGTGATGGTAGTACCCACTCTATCGCATTATCTTCACAAATAAAGTCAACGAAACTGGTCAATTGTCGCAATTCTGCGGAAGGCTCGCTGCCGTATGCTCACAGCGTACGGAAAACGAAAACGAAGCCGCAAAAACACAGGACAGCGCGATCGTGCGAAACTCGCGCAAAAATGAACGGCCGATCAGCGCGGGCGTGACATGGCCACGTGACGCGCGTTGCCTGCAATCGTATTGATGCTGTCAAGTTCCGCACGCTGCGCTTGCGTTTGCCCTGCAGCAACCGGATCGAACGAACCGTATCGGCGTTCCACGGCGGTGCGGATCAAAAAATCGGCGAGCGCGGGATTCTTCGGCAGCAGCGAACCGTGCATGTATGTGCCAATCACATTGTTGACGCGCGCGCCTTCCGTATGATCCTCGCCATTGTTGCCGGTGCCGTCCGCGTCGACAGTACCGAGCGGCTGCACGCCTTCGCGCAGGAAGGTCTGACCGGAATGGTTTTCGTAGCCGATGATATCGCCAAAATCGGCGGAATGCTCGGTCAGATTGCCGATCATGCGCACTTCCTGACCAACCGTGTACGCGCCGATCACGCCGATGCCGTCGAGTCGGGAACCATCCACCGTTTCGAAATATTCGCCGAACAGCTGGTACAGGCCGCAGATCATGAGCATGGGGGTGCCGTCGGCAGCCAGCGAGCGCAACAGGTCGGCGCGTTTGAAGAAGTCGTCGATGATTTTCTTCTGGCCGGTGTCTTGGCCGCCGCCGCCCAGAATCATATCGACATGTTCGGGCCACGCGTCGCCCTGATTGTAGGCGTGCACGTGCGGTTCGTAGCCGTACAGCGCGAGCCGGCGCTGGATGGTGAGTACGTTGCCGGAGTCGCCGTAGATGTTCATGTCTTTCGGATATAGCGACACGATGTCGATTGTCTGGCTCATATCGTCTCCCTCATGCGTTTCATACGTTCTTCATGCGTTTTCATGCGTTGCGCCGATTTTCATGCGTTTTTCGCACGTTTTGCCGGATTGTGCGGATGCGCGCCGTCACTTGCCCACGCCAGCGTCGGCGACTTCGGCGATTCTGCCGAGCGCGGCTCGCGTTTTGAGCATTGCCGTGTATGTGCAGTAGATATGCTTGGGGGTACCCGGATTCGCGTTCACGAACGTTGAGACGGCCTCTTCAAGTTCCGTGTTGACGCTATTCACCGGCACCTGATCATATTCGAGACGCAACGCCATATCCCATGCGCGCACGCCTGAAACCATAGATACACCGGTGCCTCGCAGCGAGGAGAAGTCCACGTCCCACAGCCAGCTCATGTCACGCCCGTCGGCGTATTCGTCGTTGATGGCGATCATGGTGTCGCAGCCTTCGGGGGCGAAGGATGCGAGCGACAGACGGAATCCCATGGGATTTTTGACGAGCAGCAGCTCCACCGGTGAACCGTTCACGTCGATGACTTCGCCGCGTCCAAATGCCGGAGTGACTTCGGCTGCCGCGTCGATCATGGATTGCGTGGTGGAGCGCGCGAAATCGATCATGCGCTGTGAGATTCCCACTTGTAGCAATAGTTCGTCGGTTACGTTCTCTTCGAACGGCAGGAACATTGCCTGCGCGTCGGCCACGACTGCTCGCACGGCGGCCAGTGCGGCTGCCGCGTTGTACAGGTTGTACACACCTTCCAGTTTCACGCCGGTTTCGTACGTTTCGCCGTCGATGCCGAAGCTGGCACGATGGTCGCCTACGGCAAGCAGGGTCACGTCAGCCGGTAGCTGTTCCGCAGATTCTGTATTTTTCGTTTTTTCTGCAGATTCGGACAAGTCAATACCAACTGACGCTTCAGTATCAGCTGCCGATTCCGTATCAACCGTCGTGCACATGTCATCGTCGGAAGGGAAGAAGCTGCGCAGCGACTTGTCAAGTCCGAAATAGCGCACTTCCACACCATCTTCAGTATGCGTGACGTCTGCAAGCCGTGCGATGCGCGGATCCTCACGGTTGAGCACCACGGTTCCGGTGGTCGCTTCGGCAGCTTTGCTCAGCAGTCGGGCGGTATTGTCGATTTCGCCGAAACGGTCGAGCTGGTCACGCATCACGTTGAGCAGCAGGCAGTAGTCGGGTTGCACTTGTTTGACGAAATGCACCGCGTACGCTTCGTCGAGTTCCAACACGGCGATATCGGCGTCCAGTTTGCCGCCAAGCGAGACTTCGGCCAGCAGCGACGAAACCACGCCACGGGTGAAGTTCGATCCGGTCGGGTTGGTGAACACTTTTAATCCCAACGATTCCAGCATGCTTGCCACCATGCGAGTGGTGGTGGTTTTGCCGTTCGTGCCAGATACGAGCACCACGCCGAGCGGCAGCTGCTGTAGCGTGCGTGCAAGGAATTGCGGGTCGATCTGTTCCACGATTTTGCCGGGGAACGCGCTGCCGCCGCCATGCGCCAAGCGGGAGGCCGCTCGCACGGCTTTGCCGATCAGCGGCGTTGCGAATGAGTTCCACGCCATGCTTATACCTCCTGCTGGCTCTGATAGTCCTGCGGCATATCTTTGAACTTGGAGTACGCGCCAAGGAACGCGAGGTTGAAGGTATCGGTCGGACCGTTACGATGCTTCGCCATGATAATGTCGGCCTCGCCCGGGCGGTCCTCCTTGTCGTAGGCGTCCGGCCTGTGCACGAGGAACACCACGTCGGCGTCCTGCTCGATAGAACCAGATTCACGCAGGTCGGAAAGCTGCGGCTTCTTGTCCTGACGCATTTCGGGGCCACGGTTCAGCTGGCTCAGCGCCACCACCGGCACTTCCAATTCCTTGGCAAGCAGCTTCAATGCACGCGAGAAGTCAGACACTTCCTGCTGGCGGCTTTCCACGGCCTTGCCGGAAGTCATGAGCTGCAGGTAGTCGATCACCACCAATTTCAGATCATTCGTCTGCTTCAATCGACGGCATTTCGCACGGATCTCCATCAAACTCATGTTCGGACTATCGTCGATGAATAATGGTGCGTTCTGCAGTTTATCTTGCAGATTATTAAGGATATTCCAACGTTCCTGCGTGATATCTTCCGCTCGGCGCATGGCTGCCAACGGAATATTCGTTTCCGCGGAGATAATTCGTTGCGCAAGTTCGTTTTTGCTCATTTCCAAGCTGAAGATCACGGATGTCATATTGTGGTGCAACGCGGCGGATCGTGCGAAATCGACGCCGAGCGTGGACTTGCCCATGGCGGGGCGTCCTGCCACAACGATCATCTGGCCCGGCTGCAGGCCTTGCGTCACTTCGTCGATGTCGCGGAATCCGGTTGGTACACCCTTGGAGACTTCGCCGTTCTGCAGTCGGTCGATTTGGTCAAGGGTGTCGGTGATGACGGTGCCGATCGGCGCGTAATCCTGCCTCACTTTGCCGGTCGACATTTCGTAGACTTCGGCCTGTGCCAGGTTGACGACGTCTTCGGCTTGGGATCCTTCGGCCGTGTAGCCGAGCTGCGCTATTTTGGTGCCGGCTGCGATCACATTGCGCAAGATGGCGCGCTGGTGGATGATGTCGGCATAGAAGGTTGCGTTGGCTGCGGTCGGCACGGATGCGACGAGGCTGTGCAGATAGTCGGATCCCCCCACTTTTTCGAGGTCGCCGTCTTTGAGCAGTTGATTGGCTACCAGCACCGCGTCGACGGGTTGCGATGCGGAGAACAGGTTGATGATGGCTTCGTACACGGTTTGGTTACGCGGCTGGTAGAAGTCGGTGATGTCGATCATCTGTGAGACTTCGCCGATGGCGTCTTTGCTCATGAGCATGCCGCCGAGCACCGCCATTTCGGCGGCGTCGTCATGTGGCGGCACACGGTCAAAGATGGCGTCGCGAATGGCTGCTCCGGATGTTCCGGAAGTGCTGCCATTGCCTGAAAAACCGCGGTTTTGCCCTTGATTCAGGCCGTTGTTCCAAGAATTGCTCTCCGCCATGCTTCTCCAGCTCTTCGATGTGTGGTGTACCGGGAAAAACCATAATACCTGTGCCACTTCACGAACAGTATTGTGCTGAGATTATCGAGGATTCTCCGCATTGCTGGAGTTGATGATACACGACACGCGCGAATCGGTTCGCTGTGGATAAGAAAGTCGAAAAAAGCCAAGTTATCCACATATTGGGGATAACTATGTGGAAAACATATCGAGTTATCCACCAAATGGGGATAACCATGTGGACAACTTGGGGACATCTTTCGTACAGGTGTCTATTCCCCTGGTTTTGACTTGCTTAAGTGAACTGAAGGTGATATGTTCCCCACTTTTTCTTAAATAGCGCATATACGACAGCGCGGCGGGCGCCATATTGGCAACCAGTCGCTTTGCCGGACACTCGCCCACGGCCTACACGGCCTCACATGTGATAGCGGGTGGCGTTGTACATGGTTCGGACGAGGGTTTCGCGCCATTTGCTCCAGCCGTACTGTTTGGAAATGGTCTCGCCGGACGTGGCACCCAATGACGAACCGTCAGCGCGAGTCAGGTCAAAGAGCATGTCAAGCAGCAGCGGATCATGATCAAGACGGGAGGCTAATTCGTCGCCAACATTCGGATCATTGGGATTCTGGCCAGTCGCAAATTCCGACAACGTAAGATGCTCGCGCACCAGCAACGTGACCCACCAAATAATGTCACGGTCAAAACCCATACGTTTCAAAACCGTGGACGCATGACGGGCACCCTCCGCAGCATGATCGGCAACCCACGGACGTTTGCCGATATCATGCAAAATACCAGCCAACAGCAACGCCTGATAATGCCGATCATCATAACGGTTTCCACGAGGTGTTTCACGACCAAGCCGTGTGGCCACCTCAACCGAATGACGGTCAATCGTGTAACGATGAGCAGCTGAAGCGCTCGGACGATTACGAATCGCCAACCATTCCGGAATCAAACGACCCGGAATATCAACAAAATCAATCTCCTCCCATACCTGCAACAACGCGGGACCGCTCGCAAGCAAACGCAAGAACAGACTGCGCGACTCATCATTCCAAGTGCGATCATCAATCGGACATGACTTCAGATTCTGCAACGTGCCGGGCGCAATCGGCAGACCAAACTCAGCCGCAGCAACAGCCGCACGCAATGCAAGGCACGGATCAGACTTCGGATCGGCACCCGGCGCAAGCACAATCTCCTCCTCATGCTTGGCAATACCGGGCGCGACCACATCAAACGTAGGCGCCTGGCGCTTGCCACCGCCACGAGGCTGGAACACCTGGAAAAACGCAAAACGAGGCTTCTCATGAGTCAACGAATGCTCGGCGCGGGAAGCTGTGGAATCAAGCGAAAACGCGATTTGACGGCCAACACGAGCGAGCAACGTCTGCAAATCATCAATCGACTTCGCCTCACGCTCGCCGCTCGGCAACGTCGGATCAGCCAAACCCAACATCGCCGAAACCCTCGCCTGATAGGGAGCAAGCAGCATGTTCGTGTCTTTGGCAGCAACCAAATGAATGCAGTCACGCACATCCAACAACCGTTCGACAGCATCGTCATACTGACCGTGCGGGCGGTCGGCAAGCCAAGAAGCGGCAAGCGCGGATACCAGCACGGAATCGCGCAAACCGCCGCGAGACTCCTTAATATCAGGCTGATTGCCGTACGCCATACGGCCGAACTCGTCCAAACGAGACTTGGCGGAACCCAACAATTCGGGCAAGCGCTTACGGGCGGCTCTACGCCAACGCTCTAAAATGGAGACGGCCGTGGATTCGATCAGCTGCGCGTCGCCCGCAATCGGCACCACATCCAGCCAACCCATCGCGGCGGGCAGATCATGGTCGGTGACCGCCTCGCACTGCGCGCGGGTGCGCACCGACTGGTCAAGATCAAGGCCAGAATCCCAAATCGGATACCACAATTTGTTGGCAAGCTCATTGAGCTGCTGGTCAATGAGCGTGTGAGGCTCATAAATGACCACCAAATCAAGATCGGAACTCGGCCCCACTTGGCCGCGAGCCAACGAACCGACCGCGCCAAGACCAATACCAGCTTGCGGCACGTCAAAAGAAACCGTCTGGCAGGCCTCCTGCCACAACTTCGTCAGGCAATCCATGGCCAGATCCGTACGAGCCTTGCGCTTCGCCGCACCATTGCGGTACACGCCGTCGGCATCCGGCTGACTTATATTCATGAAACGTTGTTTAAGACCATCAACCGCTGAAGTCATAGCAAATCCTTATGAATCTTCGCAAAAACAAGCATATTTGAGCAGATAAAAGAGAAAGTGGGGAAATCCGAAGCAGACAATCTGACGCGAAAATCGTATGAAAATCCCCGCACGGCGCGAAGCACGTACGGGGATCTGTCTATTGATAACCCGAACCTAAGCCCGGGGTCCTTTATCTATCCGAATGAATTATCAGATAGCGGCAGAGCCGGTCTCACCGGTGCGCACGCGGGTCACCGAGTCAAGCGGGGCAACCCAGACCTTGCCGTCGCCGATGGTGCCGGAGCCGGCGGACTTGACGATCACACCGACCAGAGTCTCGGCATCAGCGTCGTCGGACAGCACCTCGATGCGAATCTTCGGAATGAGGTCCACGGTGTATTCTGCACCACGGTAAACCTCGGTGTGGCCACGCTGGCGGCCGTAACCGTTAGCCTCAGACACGGTCAGACCGTGAACACCTGCGGCAGCGAGGGCTTCCTTGACATCGTCAAGCTTATGCGGCTGAATGATAGCGGTAATGAGCTTCATCTCACTTCACCTCCTTGAGAACAGAGCTGGCGGTACCAGCAAAATCGTAAGCACGTTCACCCTGATCGGCAAGATCAATACCGCCGACTTCCTGAGCTTCGGTGACACGCCAGCCAATCGTCTTCTCCAGAGCGAAGGCGATGATGCCGGTGACAACAGCGGACCAGATGATAGCAACGAGGGCAACGAGGAGCTGCACAACCAGCTGCTTCCAGTCGCCGCCCGCGAACAGGCCGGTACCTTCGCCGAAGAAGCCGATGAGCACAGTGCCGGTGAAGCCGCCGACGCCGTGGACGCCGACAACGTCGAGAGAATCATCGTAGCCGAGCTTGAACTTCAGGCCGCAAGCGAGGCAGGTGAGCACGCCGGCGATAGCGCCGAGCACGATGGCCCACAGCGGGGAAACCACATCGGCGGCCGGGGTGATGGCGACCAGACCTGCGACGATACCGGAAGCGGCACCCATGGCGGTGTAGTGGCCGGTACGGATCTTCTCAGTGAAGCCCCAAGAGAGCATTGCGGCGGCGGTTGCAGCGGAAGTAGAAACCCAAGCGTAGCCTGCGGTGCCGTTGGCGGCGAACGCGGAACCAGCGTTGAAGCCGAACCATCCGAACCACAGCAGGAAAGCGCCAAGCATTACGAACGGAACATTGTGCGGACGGAACGGCTGGGTGCCGAAGCCCTTGCGCTTGCCGATGATCAGCACGATCACCAGAGCGGCGACTGCAGCGTTGATGTGCACGACCGTACCACCTGCGAAATCGTGGGCGGCAGCGCCGATGGCCTGGGAGATCGCGCCGTCAGCGCTCAGCAGACCGCCATTCCACACCATGTGGGCGAGCGGAGCGTAATCGAAGGTAATCCACAGCGCGACGAAAATCATCCAAGTGGAGTACTTGACACGTTCAGCGATAGCGCCGCAAATCAGAGCGACGGTAATCATGGCGAATGCGGACTGGAACGCCACATCGACGCTGACCGGGTAATTGTTGGAGTTCAGCGAAGCCGACGTGAAGACGCCACCGTCGGAAACCATGGAATCCTTCAGCAGGAAGCCCGTGGCCGGATCACCGAAGACACCGCCGACCGAAGTGCCTGCGTAGGCGATGGACCAGCCCCACAGCACCCAGATCACCATTGTGACGGACAGAGCGGCCGCCTCCATGATCATCATGTTCAGCACGGCCTTTGCGCGGACCATGCCACCGTAGAAGAACGCCACACCCGGCGTCATGAGGAACACAAGGGACGCGGAAGTCAAAATCCACGCGGCATTTCCAGAATCAAGCTGGCCCATGTCACCCTCCTCTTTCTTTC
>ERZ1026978.793-NODE-793-length-12259-cov-6.775402_pt1 | contig 12259 bp, 9 predicted proteins | sample MGYA00519560_ERZ1026978 | MGnify/ENA primary metagenome ERZ1026978 (study PRJEB26926, sample SAMN06164401) | human gut metagenome | biome: ENVO:00009003; feature: ENVO:2100002; material: ENVO:00002003 | host: Homo sapiens | place: USA | collected 2012 ... | reverse complement strand
TCTTGGCGGCGACGATGTGATCGCCGGACTGGGTGATGTTGCGCACCGCGTATTCGACCGCGGCTGCGCCGGATGCGACGGCCAGACCTGCGGTGCCGCCTTCGAGGGCTGCGATGCGGTCTTCGAACACGCTTTGGGTGGAGTTGGTCAGGCGGCCGTAGATGTTGCCTGGATCCGCCAGTCCGAAACGGGCCTCGGCGTGGTCGAAATTATGGAACACGTAGCTGGTGGTCTGGTAGATCGGCACCGCGCGGGAATCGGTTGCCGGATCGGCCTGCTCCTGGCCGACGTGAAGCTGCAGGGTTTCGAAGCGGTAGTTCTTGGAATCTGCCATGGTTTCTGCTCCTTGTGTGGAATGGTTCATTGCCTGTCTTGCTGACCACCCGCCTTGCCGTGTGTGGCGGCTGGTCAGGTGTTGGTAGTGACAATAATCCGGCCGCGCTCCGCAATGCAAGCCAAACGTTATCGTACTTGCCTATATCCCTTTATAAACCGTTGGAATCATTGCCATTCATGCTCTATAAAACCGTTCTGACAACCGTCTGAAAATCTGCGACACGCCGGCAAACGGCACTGCGGTGATACACCGTACGAAGCATCGTGGCTCCGAAGTCAGACGAGCAGCTAAAGTCGTGGTCAGACAATCGCAAGAGAGGTTTTCAACATGGATGACGTGATTCTGTATGATCGCGATCCGCATTATGTTCCGCGCGTTGCGGCGGTGCATGACATGTGCGGATACGGCAATTGCTCGCTGACGGCGGCCATTCCGATCCTGTCGGCGGCAGGATGCGACGTATGTCCGGTGCCGACCGCGCTATTTTCGGCACACACGCGCTACAGCGTATTCACCTTCCACGATACGACCGAGATTTTGGACGGCTATCTGGACGCATGGCGCAAGGAGAACGTCGATTTGGACGGCGTGTATTCCGGTTTCCTTGGTTCCGCCGAACAGGTCGCGATCATCAAACGCCTGTATTCGCAATATCCGCATGCCTTGCGTTTAGTGGATCCGGTAATGGGAGATGGAGGCGAAATCTACGCCACATACACGCCGGAACTCTGCGAAGCTATGGGCACGCTGGTGGATGGCGCCGACGTGCTGATGCCGAATTTGACGGAAGCATCCATATTGACGAAACGCACATATCCAGGGCGCGATCTGAGCGATGCCGAAGTAAATGACATGATTGACGCATTGCTTGATTTGGGTGCGAAAAACGTGGTTTTGAAAGGCATCGATCATGACGATGGTACGATTCGCAATTATGTTGCCTCAGCTGCTTCGGGGGCTTCCGGCAAGCAGGAGCTTGCGCACAGCAAGCTGCCGTTCATGACGCATGGTACCGGCGACGCGTTCGCTTCCGCACTCTGTGGTGCACTGATGGCGGGCAAGCCGTTAGCCGAATCGTCGCATATCGCAGGCGAGTTTGTGCGTCATGCCATGGAAAACACGCAGTATCAGCCGCATCATGATGAACGTGGCGTGAGCTTTGAACTGAATCTTGACGAGCTGACGCAGCTGGTCCGTCACTGAGCATTCCGATCGCATACGGTTTCGGACGTTCCATAGCCATTGGTCCCGTGGAGCAATGTGAATAACGGCAAGTTATCCACCGACTATCCCAAACACGCCCGAAACCGCATCCTTTATCCACATTTGCCGTTCACGCTTGCTTCACGCCGGTTCTTTCTGCTGGACTTGAACCATGAACGGCAATACAACACATGACGTTCCGACCGCAATGCAGCGTTCGGAACAACTTCTTGATTCCATCGCACAGCGATTGCATGATGGTACTCTGTGCGCACGGCAGCTCGGAGAACTCGGCGAGCAATATGCGGCCGCATGGCTGGAAAGCCGGGGCTGGCAGACGCTTGACCGCAATTGGCACTGCCGGTATGGCGAACTCGACATCGTCTCACGCGACGATGCGGGAATCATCGTCTTCGTCGAAGTCAAAACCAGGCGGACGCTCCGCTACGGCACTCCGCAGGAAGCCGTGACGCCATCCAAACAGATCAACCTGCGCCACGCGGCCGTGCAATGGCTGTCGGACAGCGACCATCGCACACCACATAACGGCGTACGCTTCGACGTCATCACCGTCATCGTACGTGACGGCAAGCCGCTTATGCACCATATCGAAGGAGCGTTCTGATGGCTATCGGCAGCGCTCTTTCCGTGGGACTGATCGGATTGAAAGCCTTCATCATCCAAATCCAGGCGTTCGTCTCCCCCGGACTTCCTTACTTCTCCATCATCGGACTTCCCGACACATCGCTTTCCGAAGCGAGGGAACGTGTCAAATCCGCATGCCAAGCCAGCGGCGCAAAATGGCCGGAGACACGAGTTACGGTCAATCTTTCGCCGGCATCCATGCCCAAACGCGGTTCCTCTCATGATCTGGCGATCGCAGCGAGCGTACTCAGCGCATCTGGAACGATACCCCACGATTGCCTGAACGACACCGTCGTGCTCGGGGAAGTGAATCTCGACGGCACGGTGCTTCCCATCAACGGCCTACTGCCGATTCTGTTGCATGCACGCGATCAAGGCGTCTGCAAGGTGATCGTGCCGCATGCCAATCTGGATGAAGCCACCCTCGTGCCCGACGTCAACGCCATCGGCGTGCGCCACGTGGGCGAATTGATCGAACTGATGGGAGGCGCCACAAAGTACGAGATTCCCGACCTGATCAGGGACGTGAACCCCAACGACGGCACCATGTCGATATGCCCTCCTCCGGGAGACATGAATGAGGTCATGGGGCAGGAAACGGCCAAATGGGCGTTGGAGGTGGCGTCCGCAGGCGGGCACCATCTGATGATGACCGGCCCTCCCGGCACCGGCAAAACCATGCTTGCCTCGCGCATTCCCGGCATTATGAGCCCGTTAAGCGAATCGGAACAGCTGGAAGTCGCATCGATCCGCTCCCTATGCGGCACATTGCCCAGCTATGGCATCAGCGACATTCCGCCATTCGAAGCGCCGCACCATACCGCATCCACCGCGTCCCTGGTCGGCGGTGGCGCAGGGTTGGCGCAGCCAGGCGCGATCACACGAGCGCACCGAGGCATTCTGTTCATGGACGAGGCACCCGAATTCTCGGCACGCACCCTGCAAACATTGCGCGAACCCTTGGAATCCGGGTACGTGGCAATATCGCGCGCGAAAGGCACAACCTATTATCCAGCGAGATTCCAACTGATCATGGCGGCCAATCCCTGCCCCTGCGGTTACGCCTACGGCAATGGAGAGCGCTGCACATGCAAGGAAAAAGACCGTATCAAATACTTCAGCCGACTGTCCGGGCCGATCCTCGACCGCATCGACATTCAAATCGAAGTGCCTCCCGTGGAACGAATCAATCCGGGAATGACACCTTCCGGCGATTCCAGCCATGCCATTCGCCTGCGGGTCATCGTGGCTAGGCAAGCCGCGCAGGAGCGTTTTCGTGAATTCGGGTGGGTCTGTAATGCGCAGGCCACCGGAACATGGCTTCGCGCCAACACGTCCACAAAAGCCATCGAACTGGTGAACCATGCGTTGGCCAGTGAGCGGCTCAGCCTCAGAGGGGCTGACCGTGCCATGCGGCTCGCATGGACTCTGGCCGACCTATCAGGCAAAACCTCTCCGGGACCGGAAGAGATGATGCAGGGAATCTCCATGAGAACGAAGTTGACATGAACGAAAATACGAATACGAACGGCAACACAACCGCCATCGACGACGAGACCCTGGCACGTGCGGTGCTCACCTACTGTCTGGACAGCGCCGACGCAATGATGTACGCGCTGATCAAAGGCATCGGATCAGCCACGCACACCTTGCAACTACTCGCCGACAGCGGTCCAGGCAATCATGAAAACGTGGCCACAGCCGCTTGCAAAACCCTGGATGCGGCGTTCATCAACGGCATCACGCGTTGGGGACGCAGCATCAACTCCAGAGGTATGGCCTCATTCCACGGTGCGATGGTCTCCTGGCAGCATCGTTTGACCACGCTGCCCAGCACCGATCCCGATGAGCTCAAGGACTGGTTCACAGTAGGGGGCACACAGTGGATCGTCGCACCACACCATCCCTGCTGGCCTTCGCAGCTCGCCGACCTCACCATGTATACGGACTGGGCCGCTCCATTATGCCTCTGGGGGCAAGGCAACCCGCAAGCATTGGTATCATGTCCGGAACCGATCGGCGTCGTCGGGTCACGCGGAGTGAGCGAATACGGAAGGCAAAGTGCACACGAGCTCGCCAAACAGGCAGCCCGTACCGGGCACCTCATAGTATCCGGGGGCGCATTGGGCACCGATGCGGCAGCCCACTGGGGTGCTATCCAAGCCATGGACGAAATCGGGACTCCCCTCGCAGGCCGCACCGTCGCGGTATTCGCCGGAGGCCTCAACCATATCGGGCCGAAAAGCAATGAACGTCTTTTTGAAACCATCATCAGCCACTCCGGCGCACTGATTTCGGAACTGTGCCCAGGAACCGCTCCGGAAGCCAGACGATTCCTCATTAGAAACCGTCTGATAGCGGCCTTGTCGTCCAGCCTCATCGTCGCCCAAGCGCGTGCACGTTCAGGCGCGCTCAACACCGCGGGATGGGCCGACGAACTCAACCGCCGCGTATTCGCAGTGCCAGGAGACGTGACCATGCCACACAACACGGGCTGCAACCGGCTCATTCAAGAAGGACGAGCAAACATCATCTGCTCACTGACCGACATCGATGAATTCTGCCATGCTTCGCACCGCCCGCAACCAGTCGTCATAGACGGCGAACAGACGGAAGAACCAGCCGACGACGTCCTGCCGGAATCAGATGACACCACCAGAATCATATTGAAAGCCATACGAAAATGCGACGAGAAATATGGCCATGTCTCCACTGACGGGCTGCTCGCCATACTGGCAGAGACCAATCCCGAAGAATATCCGATCTCACGAATCGTATTGGAACTCGGTGTACTGGAACTCAACGGGCTCATCAGCACGCAACACGGCAACATCACCATCGCCAACGCAAACACCACTCAACAGCGCAACTGACACCGCCAATCGTCACAGCCACCGACAAACAAACACGCAAGAACATGTGAAAACACGCATATGACAACATGCCCGTCATCCAACGAACCACAGCGAGGTCACACCTTGTGCGAAAATCGTTGGTATGAGTCCGAAGCATGTTGAAGATATGTATGATGCAGTAATCGTCGGAGCAGGAGCGGCAGGTCTTTCCGCAGCGTTAGGAATGTTGCGAAGCGAACAGATGCAAGAGCTGAAGGAAGCCGGCATCGAACCGAATGTTCTGGTGATTTCCAAGCTCCAGCCGTTACGCTCGCACACCGGTTCCGCAGAAGGCGGCATCGCGGCCAGCCTCGGCAATGTCGAACACGACGATTGGCATTGGCACTACTACGACACTGTCAAGGGCGGCGATTGGCTGGTCGATCAGGATGCGGCCGAACTGTTCGCGCAAGAGGCTCCGGCAACGATCATCGAACTGGAACATGCCGGCGTGGCGTTCTCCCGCACCGAAGACGGGCACATCGCACAGCGTCGTTTCGGCGGGCATACCAAGGATTTCGGCAAGGAACCGGTTCGCCGAGCCGCATATGCCGCAGACCGCATCGGCCATCAGATCCTCTTCTCGCTGTGGCAGCAGTGTGTGGCGGAAGGCGTCGAATTCGCAGAAGAATGGTATGTGACCGATCTGGTGGTCTCCGAGGATGGTACCAAAGCCGAAGGCGTGGTGGCGTTCGACACCCATAAGGGTCAAGTGCACGCCATTCATGCGCGCAACGTGCTTCTGGCCACCGGAGGCGCAGGCCGCCTGTTCCACACCACATCCAATTCGTGGGATCTGACCGGCGACGGCATGGCACTCGCACTACATGCCGGACTGCAGCTGGAAGACAGCGAATTCGTGCAATTCCACCCGACCGGTTTGGCACATACCGGCATTCTGCTGTCGGAAGCGGCCCGCGCGGAAGGTGGCGTGCTCCGTAATGCCGATGGTGAGGCCTTCATGGAAAAGTATGCTCCCGGACACGCCGATCTGGCCGCGCGAGACGTGGTCAGCCGCTCCATCACCGCTGAAATCGACGCCGGACGTGGCGTGGCGGATCTGAAGGATCCAGATGGCCCGAAGGATTGCGTGTGGCTCGATATGACCGGCATTGATGCCGACCATATGCATGAAGTGCTGCCCCAGGTGGTGGAAACAATCGAAAAGTACGCCGATCTTGACCCGACCAAGGATTATGTGCCGGTCAAACCGACCGCACACTACACCATGGGCGGCATTCCGATCACCACAAACGGCGAAGTGTACCGTTGGATTGACGGCGAACGCGCCATCGTTGACGGCCTATTCGCAGCCGGTGAATGCTCGTGTGTATCTGTGCACGGCGCGAACCGTCTTGGCGGCAACTCCCTGCTGGATGCCTGCCTGTTCGGCACTCGTTCCGGCAAGGCGCTTGCGGAACGTATCGCCGCCGCTCCGGTGAATGATCCGATGGCCGAGGCCGCTGAAGATACCGAAGATGGAACAGACGATGTGCAGCAGGCCGCCGATGCGCGTTCCTCTGAATTGAAAGATCTTCTGACGCAGCTTCCTGAAGATGACGAGCACGCTTCAGATAATCCATACCAACTTATGGCCGATTTGGGATCCGTTATGGAAAAGGCTGTCGCCGTGCGCTGCGATGCGAACAGCATCGAGCAGGCGCAGGCCGTATTGCACGACGAGCTGGAGGTACGCGCCCAGGCCTTGCATGCGCATTCCGATTCCGCCACGTTCAATCAGGAGATCACCGCCATTTGGGAGGTGCGACATCTGCTTGGGCTTGGTTCGACCATGCTTGCGGCATCCGACGCTCGTCATGAATCCCGCGGCTCATTGAAACGTCTCGACTTCCCGGAACGTGATGATGAGCAGTTCCTCGCGCATTCCATGGTGAATGCTTCTGGACAGATCTCTTGGCAGCCGGTACATATTGTGAACATGCCGCCAAAAGCCCGTGAGTACTGAGCCCTCTGGGCACGGTGTATGGCAGACTTGTTGTCGGTTTTTATTGGAAAGGCGAGTAGATGAGCGGCATAGAAAACGGCATGAACACAGTGACGTTGCGGGTCAATAGGTTCGCCCCGCGCCCCGAACGTGCCCGCGACCGCGAACGCGGGGGCTCCCCGTTCGCCAAGAAAAGCTCTCCGTTCGGAGATTCCGGCGCGTCGGCACGCCGCCGTCCCCGCGGCAAGCAGTGGGTGCAGGATTACACGTTGCATGTGCGCCCGGAAGACACGGTGCTTGATTGCCTGTTGAAAATCAAGCGAACCGTCGATCCGACTTTGGCGTTCCGCTATTCCTGCGGTCATGGCATGTGTGGCTCCGATGCAGTGTCCATCAATGGCACGCCGACGCTGCTGTGCACCGCTTCCATCAAGGATTGGGCCAAGCAGCCGAATACCGTATTAGTGGACAATGAGGGATTCCGCCATACCGGAGACGCAGATGCCTCGCTTGCAGATGACGCCGTTTCCGTTTCTTCAGGCGATCTTGGCGTGATCGAGCTCGCTCCCCTGCCGGGTTTCCCCGTGCAGCGTGATCTGATTGCTGATATCGATCAGATGCTCGATCAAATCAGGAAGCTTAAGCCGTATTTGCAGGCCAATAACGAATTAGCCACCACCAAAGACGGAAAAATCAACGCTTTCGAATATTTGCAGAATCCTCAGCAGCTTGCCAAATATGAGCTGCTCACCAATTGCATTGCTTGCGGCACTTGCGAAGGAAGCTGCCCAGTGTACGCTGGAGGCGAGGCGTTCATCGGTCCAGCGGCGTTGATTACCGCGTCTCGCTTCATCAATGATTCGCGAGATGGTCAGGCGAATGCTCGTATGGATGCCATTGATTCCGCGGACGGTATCGCAGCATGTCAGTCGGTTCGCGCCTGCACCCGCGAATGTCCACGTGGCATCGACGTCGGCGAGGAAATCTGGCAATTGATCGCCCAAGTCAAGGAACGCTGAACCCATGGATAGAACGTCGTACACCAATCTCGCCAAGTCTTGGGAATACGTTGAAGATCATGCGTTTTCACGCCAGTCAACCAATCTGAACGCCATTCGTACCCATGCCGAAGAAGCGGGCATTCCGCAGGGTTCCGCGGCACAGGCGGAGTTGTTGCGCATGCTGGTGCATATGGTGGATGCGTCGTCAGTGATTGCCGTCGGCACCGGTTCCGTAGTGGAAACGTTGCAGCTTGTCAATGGTTTGGATAACAAGGGGCAGCTTACCGCGGTCGATTCCTCTTCCCAAGGCATTGCGCTGATTCGCACGTTGTTCAATCGTCTTTCCGACGAGACGCAGACCACGCTTCGTGCGGTGAATGCTCCTGTCAACGTGTTTCTGCCGCGTTTGAACGCCGAAACATACGATTTGATCGTTGTTGCTGGCGACGCCGAAAATTATGCTGCCTCTTTTGAACAGGCTCCCCGCCTGCTGAAGAAGCATGGTGTGATCGTATTCACGGACGTGCTCGCTTTCGACGCTGCGACTTCCGCAGGTGGCGTATTGAATCCCGCCAACCGCGACGCCAAATCCATTGCCATGCGTACCCTGCTGGAAACCGTGGAATCCGATGAACGTTTCATCACCGCGCTCACTCCGACCGGTACAGGTCTGCTCGTAGCGGTCAAACGCTAGTATGGCCGTTCCCATCGATTTACCGTTTCCTTACACAAAAGCCGACGCTCACGATATGTGATAAACGTCGGCTTTTTGCGTGTCTGGCATATGGCGCGGAATGTCATAGCCGGAACGTCGTTATTTGACCTTTGGATGTGTGTTGATCATCTGGCTGACCACAACGGTGCCATCTTCAAGCACAGATTCCACTTCCCCAGCAGCGTCCTCGTCGGCAGTATGATGCTTATGTTTCGACGATGCGGCAGCGGTCAGTTCGAACTTCTTGGATTGACGGCTCAACAAAATACCAGAAATCACCGCTGCGACCATGGAACCAACAAGCACGCCAAAGCGTGCCTCCGCAGACAATTCGGCATCCTTATATGCGAGCGAGGAGATCAGGAACGACACGGTGAAACCAATGCCGCAAGCGCAGGCTGCGGGGAACATGTCGCGCACACGCAGCCCCTTGGCCATCTTCAATCCAGCCACATGCGTGGAAAGCCAGGCCGTGATCATGATACCTAGAGGCTTGCCGATCACCAACGCCACCATGACGGCGACAACGACTGGCGAAACGAACAGCGCCAAAGTCAACGATTCAAAATGCACGCCTGTGGCGAACAGCGCGAAAATCGGCAAGGCCAGCAACGCGGAAAACGGTTGCAGTTTGTCCGCATAGCGTTCGGCGCGTGGAGTCTTTTCGCCGTAGCATTCATGCGCGGGAGTAAGCAGACCTACCAACACGCCAGCCAGAGTGGGATGCACACCAGCTTCAAACATCATCACCCAAGCCAGAATACCGACGATGGCCACGGCAAACCATGGCACTTTGCGCATACGCACGAGGAAATACCATACGACCGCGCACACGGCGATGCCGACGAACCAGTACCATGCGTTCACCGAAGAGAAGAACACCGCGATCAAAATGATGGCAAGCAGATCGTCCACCGTCGCCAATGTCATCAGGAACGCGCGAATGGAGCCTGGCAACGCCTTGGCGAACAAAGCAAGCACAGCCAGCGAGAACGCGATATCCGTAGCTGTAGGAACCGCCCAACCGTGGGACATCTCGCCAAATGTGAAACTCGTTCCGGAAGCGATGACCAGCGGATCGGAACCGAAACCAGAGAACAGGAACAGCGTTAATAGGAATAGCACCGGCGGGGCCATCATGCCACCGACCGCGCACAGCATCGGCACCGCAGCCGCCTTAGGATTCGACAGCGAGCCGGTAGTAAGTTCCTGCTTCAATTCCAGTCCAACGGTCAGGAAGAACACCGTCAGCAAACCATCCTGCACCCAGTGGCCCAGTCCCATGCCAATATTGGTGTGGGGAATGGCGATGCGGAAGTTCTCCAGCTCTTCGAACGTATGTGCCGTGAATGGCAGGTTCGCGAGCAGCAGACCGGCGAGTGCGAAACCGAGCATAATCAAACCCGATATGCGATCGGAAGCGGCGATACGCCGAATAGTTGCCCAGGTTCCCCTCTTCGATGCGGTCATTATACTCCTTGTCTTGCGGCCGATATCGTTCAGCCACATGGTAAACGACGCATGAGAAAACATGCATGAAAACGCCCTATCCAGTGTACCGAAAGGTCTTGGCGTTCTTTGTAAACGCATAGCGTCTATGCCCAATACGAAATGGTATACAACATAGGAGCTTTTAATAAATTTGACGAGACCATAAACCCGTAAGAAAACGAAAGCCTCCCCCGCATTTCGCGAGGGAGGTTCATGTGCGCGAGACAGGATTCGAACCTGCGACCTGCTGATCCGTAGTCAGCTGCTCTAATCCGCTGGGCTACTCGCGCAACGTTGTCTTGTTTTCGGCAACTCGAATAAGATACACCCAAATGAACTCCAGGCAAAATCTCGGCGTGTCGCAGGAGTTTTCGGCCTTACGCCTCACGTAGACGAGGAATTTTCTGCGTCGACACCTTGAATAGTTTCGGAGTGCCCGATCCGATGACGGCGGCTTCGTCGACGACCACCTCTTCGACGCCTTCCATGCTGGGAAGACGGAACATGGTGTCCTCCAGCGTCTTCTCAATAATCGAACGCAATCCACGTGCGCCCGTACCCCGCCGAATCGACGTCGCCGCAATCTGCCGTATCGCCCCTTCGGTAAAGGTCAACGTCACCCCATCGACGGCGAATAGCTTCTGGTACTGCTTGACCAGCGCGTTTTCCGGTTCGACGAGGATTCGGGCCAAATCGTCTTCGGTAAGTTCCTCAAGCACGCTGACTACCGGCAGACGTCCGATGAACTCCGGCAATAATCCGAAATCAGCCAGATCATCGGCGGAGACCTGCGCAAGCAGCTCACGCTTGGGAACCTCATGGTCATGCCAGGCCGCACCGAAACCGCTTTCCCTGGCGCCCAACCGTTGCGCCACGATGTCGGCGAGTCCCACGAACGCGCCACCGCAGATGAACAGTATGTCGCGGGTGTCGATCTGCACGGTTTCCATTTCACGATGCTTGCGGGTCCCTTCCACCGGCACGGAGGCGACGGTGCCTTCAAGGATCTTGAGCAGCGCCTGCTGCACGCCCTCGCCGGACACGTCACGCGTGATGGAGGTGTTTTCGCCGCTTTTACGGGCGATCTTGTCGATTTCGTCGATATATACGATGCCCTGCTGCGCACGCGCCACATCCCCGTCAGCAGCCTGGATGAGGCGCTGCAGCACGGTTTCGACGTCATCGCCCACATATCCCGCCTCGGTGAGCGTGGTGGCGTCCGCTATGACGAACGGCACGTTCATCACATGGGCCAGCGTCTGCGCGAGATATGTTTTGCCCACGCCGGTCGGTCCGAGTAGCAGGATGTTCGATTTCGCCACTTGCACGCCCTCGAACGAATCGTCATGTCCATGCATCCGTTCCTTGCCGATTCGCGACGACTCGCGCATTTCCATGTTGACGCGCTTGTAATGGTTGTACACCGCCACTGAAAGTGTCTTTTTGGCGGACTCCTGGCCTATGACGTGATTGTCGAGGTAGGCGCTGATCTGTGCCGGCTTGGGCAGTTGCAGGATATTGAGCTGGGCGTCCTTGTCCCGTTCCTCGGAAATGATGTCCACGCACAATTCGATGCATTCGTCGCAGATGGCCGCGCCCGAACCGGTGACCAGTTTGCGCACCTGGCTCTCGGACTTGCCGCAGAACGTGCATCTCGGCACCGCATCGTTGTAGCTGACCACGCGTCCCATTCGCAACCTCTTCGTTTCACATATCTGCCGTTTAGAAAACACAATACCCCTGCCGCGACCCGGCAGGGGTATTGCATTTGTGAAGATATCATTCCACCGCAGGCTCAGCTGCGATGTTCCAGCACCTCGTCAACGATGCCGTATTCCTTGGCCTCCTGGGCCGTCAGGAACGTGTCCACTTCGATGTCCTTGCGGATCTTCTCGATGTCACGACCGGTATGCTTGGCCAGCGTGTTCTCCAGCCATTCACGCATACGCAGCATCTCCTTGGCTTGGATTTCAATCTCCGTGGCCTTGCCGAAGCCCTGGTCGATGGCCGGCTGGTGGATGAGCACGC
>ERZ1026978.789-NODE-789-length-12314-cov-3.775838_pt1 | contig 12314 bp, 15 predicted proteins | sample MGYA00519560_ERZ1026978 | MGnify/ENA primary metagenome ERZ1026978 (study PRJEB26926, sample SAMN06164401) | human gut metagenome | biome: ENVO:00009003; feature: ENVO:2100002; material: ENVO:00002003 | host: Homo sapiens | place: USA | collected 2012 ... | reverse complement strand
AGATGTCTTAGGGTCTCGTGGGCTCGGAGATGTGTATAAGAGACAGATATAATTGCTCGCAACATATTTCCCTCAGTAACAGCCTAAAAAATCTTAAAAAATTGATATTAATAAAACCATCATCTTTTTCGTATATATAACGCCAATACTCGAAAGCGTTAGAAATACTATCTAATAATTCATCAAACATACTTTTATTATCTGAATTAAATATTTCTTTCGTTTTCCCTCGACTAATAATGCAGTTCCATAATCTTTTTCCATCTGTCACGCCGTGGTCTTGCCAGGAGTCGTCAGTTCTTTTCTGACCTGGATCGCCTGCAGTCTTTGATTGATCCATTCTCTTGTGTACCCTTTTTTTAGGTAGGTTTCTAAAGCCCTGTCTATTGTAAGTTCGGGATCGATGGTTTCATCCACTCTCTCTTTTCCTACTTCCGCCAGCCACATTTTGAAGGGCTCCGCTTTAGGTGAAGGGATCGACTGGATGATACGGAATAGACCTTGCATATCAGCGACATCTGTTTTATACATTTTGCCGTCTTTGGGAGATTTTAATTTCAGTGCGTGACAAAATGTCACGACCTCGCTGCCGTCTTCTTTTAATCTTTGTTTTAGCTTTCTTCAGTATGCTCCGGCATCTCTACTATCAGTCAAAACGTTCACTACATCTATGATGCTGAAATACCACTCTTCTTTTTCAGTGTTCCAGATAGAACGGATCCGGTTTCCTTCAAATAACTTTACGTCATTACCCATGATTCATCATCATCCGGTATGAATTCCAAAACATCATTAGGTGTACGGTCCAAAGGGATACAAGTACATTTCGGTTTATCCAAAGCAATATTATCCGTTTCGTAATTTGATAAAAACATTGGCAGAAATTTTTGTATCACTCATTGCATCCTGATTGGTCAAATCTTTTTCTATCACCCAGTGTAAAAGTTTTTGTGACTAATTGCCAGAGCATTCTTCCATCCATCGTTTTATATATTATGTCACGCTTATATGATTTTATCTATCATGTCTGGTGGTGTACTTATATAAGACACGAAGGATTTCATGATTTTTCGAGGAGGCTTAGCAGAAAAGCGCAAAGAGAAATTCTCTTTCACCGGGGGCATGTCTGATTGGGGATCTGTGAAGCATCTCGAAAGGGGTGCTTTTTTTTGGTGCTAAAGTAGGGGCAATATGCTAAGACCGTACCATCTTGTTCAGAATGGCAAGACCATTTTAATAAAGTTAATTGCATCAGGGGGGAAAAAATACAGAAAGATAAATAAATATCTTTTGAGACACTATTGACTTAATCAAGCAAATGATATAAAATAACATTAATTAAGACAAAAGTGTCTCAAGGGGGGAGCAATGGAAAGCACAGATAGAGAGAATGAATTAAAGAAATTAGCCGTTGCCTTTTATAGCGTACCGAAAGGGACGGCAAAGGAACTGGCCGATGCGGCAGGAATCAGCAAGGCTACATTTTACCGCATTTACGGCTCTCGTGAACAGTTAGGAGATCTTTTGACGGAAAAGGCGAATGGTGTTGTTCAGGTGCTTTTGGCAGAGATGGAAAAGGATGCTTCCGACTACGAAGCCGCCCTGCGCCGGATGATTGAACTTCATTGCCGTGAGAAAGAATACCTGATGTTCCTTTGTTACGGTGCGGTGACAGGTACTTGTGATCCGGTTTGTCAGGAAACTTATCGGAGCGCAGTTGGCGGCTTTTTCCTCCGCGGACAGAAAGCCGGCGCTTTTCGCATCGATTTGCCGGCGGATGCCATGACCGAATTGTTTCTTGGAACCATGGGCTCACTTTTTGATGCCGAGAACCATGGACGTATCGCATCGGCAGCACTGGCTGTCACTTTTGAAAAATTTCTTTTGAACGGTATCAGCAACGTCTGACTGGAGGAGACACTATGGATAATATTAAAATGCCGAAAAAACCAATACTTGTATACTACTTAGTTATATTTTTTATTATTTTCGTGGCGAACGCTTTCATCAAACCGATGATTCTTGAAAATAAAATAGAGGAGATGGATTACAGCACCTTTATAACAATGACGGAACAGCAGGAAATAGACAAAGTCGAAATCCAGCAGTCCCAGGAACGTATCCTTTTCACAAAAAAAGGGAGCGGCAAAATATACAAGACCGCTATTATGAATGACAATATGCTTGTGGAACGTCTTCACAAAGCAGGGACAGATTTCACGGCAGAAATCAATGAACCTATGAATCCGATACTCCGTATTCTTACGAGCTGGGTACTCCCGATTTTTATTTTTATCATGATCGGACAGTGGATGAACCGGCGGATGATGCAGAACCAGATGGGCGGCGGATCCATGCAGTTCGGCTTGGGAAAATCAAATGCGAAAGTCTATGTAAAAGCGACGAACGGTATTAAATTTGCCGACGTAGCGGGGGAAGAAGAGGCGAAAGAAGGGTTGATGGAAGTTGTTGAATACCTCCACAATCCGGCGAAATATTCCGATATTGGTGCGAAAATGCCCAAAGGGATCCTTCTTGTCGGACCTCCCGGCACAGGTAAAACAATGATGGCGAAAGCGGTAGCCGGCGAAGCGAATGTTCCTTTCTTTTCCATCAGCGGATCTGAATTTGTGGAAATGTTCGTCGGCATAGGCGCGGCAAAGGTGCGTGACCTTTTCAAACAGGCGAAAGAAAAATCTCCCTGCATTATTTTTATTGATGAAATTGATGCCATCGGCAAAAAGCGCGGCGGTAATTTTGCGGGAAATGATGAGAGGGAACAGACGCTGAACCAGCTTCTGACAGAAATGGACGGGTTTGAAGATAATACAGGCGTTATTATCTTGGCGGCGACCAACCGTCCTGAATCCTTGGATCCGGCGCTTACCCGTCCCGGCCGTTTTGACCGCCAGGTGCCGGTCAGTCTTCCTGATCTCCAGGGCCGGATAGCTATTCTCAAAGTCCATGCGCAGAAAATTAAAGCCGATCCGAATATCGATTATGGCAAAGTGGCAAGAATGGCGTCCGGCGCCTCAGGGGCGGAATTGGCAAATATCGTGAATGAAGCTGCCCTCCGTGCTGTCCGTGAAGGACGGACTTTTGCTACAGAAAAGGATATGGAAGCGAGCATTGAAGTTGTCATTGCAGGGTACGAAAAGAAAAATGCCATCCTATCAGACAATGAAAAATGGGTCGTCGCTTACCATGAGATTGGCCATGCCCTCGTAGCGGCGCTCCAGACCCATTCCGCACCGGTACAGAAGATCACCATCATTCCGAGAACTTCAGGGGCGCTGGGCTACACGATGCAAGTGGAAGAAGGCAACCATTATCTCATGACAAAAGAAGAAATGGCAAACCGCATCGCTACCCTGACCGGCGGACGCTCCGCGGAAGAAATCGTATTTCAGACAGCTACCAGCGGGGCTTCCGATGATATTCAGAAAGCGACGAGATTGGCCAAAGCCATGATTACCCGGTACGGCATGAGCGAAGAATTCGATATGGTTGCCCTGGAGAATGTAACTAACCAATATCTGGGGGGTGACACTTCTCTGGTATGTTCTCCGGAAACGCAGACAAGAATCGACCGTGCCGTTACCGAACTGGTACGGGTACAGCATGAAAAAGCCCGTGCCATCCTTACGGAAAACAGGGCTAAGTTAGACGAGCTTGCCAGATACCTCTACGAAAAGGAAACCATCACAGGAGAGGAATTTATGGAAATACTGGAAGGTAAGGAAGAAAAATCCGTAACAGAATAAAATAAAAAAAGAATGAAGATTCCTTTTTGGGAATTTCCATTCTTTTTAGTTGAAACGAGAATGCAACGGTGTTCTTTCTTTTGGAAATATGTGCAGGTCAATATTTCGTTTCTTCCCACTGGGGACCGTACTCATTGTCCGGGACAGATGGTTTTACTGTAAGGTAAAGGAAGAAAAGGTTGATGAGCGGTATATAAGCTAAAAGGGCATACCAGCCGGAGTAGCCTATATCGTGGAGGCGGCGGACGGAGAGCGCAAAGTTCATGTAGATCAGAGCCAAAGTTACGGGAATTGTGATTAAGTCAGAGCGTATTCCCGGCAGTATGAAGAATAAGATAATAGAGGCGATGTTGAGTGCAAGGCCGACAAGGGTGTAAATGCACAAACCGATGAGCCAATATTCCTTTCTTGTACTGCGTCCTTTGAGAGAGAGCCAGTGGGATCTTAGTCGTTTTACTCCTGCACTGAAGGTGAGATGTTTTGGTGCCTGTTCTTTTTGCGCAAAGAGAGTGTTTTCATTTGAGTTCGTCATAATTTCTCCTTTTCATGGATTTTAAATTATTATGGATCGGATATTGCTTATATAGAGGGAAGTCTTGTCATAGGATATTTTTATAATATCACTTTATTTTTTTGTTTCTTCCCACTGGGGGCCGTATTTATTGTCGCGGTCAGAAGCAATGGTAGTGATAAAGAGAAGAAAACAGCCGCATGCCAAAGAAAATACAAAGAGGGGGAAATAAGGAATCCAGGAAATGAGGAAAAAGGGAATCAGCCATTTTCCTGAACGGCCGATGTCGTGGAATCGTCTTGTATATGCGGCACAGAAAATATAGGAATTGACTATGGATGTAGCAACCAATACAATCAGGCCGTCATAAGGGATGGGATCGAAAAAGAAGAATAAAATAGAACTGAAGATTATATTGAAAAGAAAAAGTCCGAGAAAAATGATAGGAAAGGCGTACCAGAATTCTTTCCGTGTGGTTCGTCCGTGGAAAGAATACCAGTGGGAAAGAAATCGTTTGTTGGCGCCTATGAAGGTAAGCGTTTTCTTTTCTGTGGGGACAGCGTTTGCTGCCGTGGGAACTTGCGCTGTTTCTGGGGATGTATCTGACACAGGTTCCGTCGGCAAGGCTGTTATGTCGATGTGTATTTCGTCATTGTAGGCTTTCCTTTTTTCCGCATCGGATAAAATGGCGTATGCTTTTTCCAACTCGGCTATATTCATTTTTGCCGCCATCTTCAAAAAATAATCTTCTTCTTCCGTTTTGTTCAGATCGGTTTTGTATTCTTCCAAAAGGCGGATATAAGAAGCGTGTATTTCCCGGCAGGAGGCATTCGGACGAACATTTAACAAATCATAATAGTTTTTATTATCCATAATTATTCCTCAGCTATTGATAGTAATAATATTTATTCTGATAAGAAAATTGAGTTGTTTGCAGAGGTCGGTTTTAGATAGGATAGAAAAAAAAGAAATAATCCGCCGGGAAATGATTCTGTTCTTTTTGTCAGCTCGATTTATTAAAGCCTCTGCCACGGAGTTTCTTTTCCCATCGGTCGAAGAAGAAGGTGAGGAGTATGGCCAGACCCCAATAGGCGATGGCGTCCGCGATGTACGGTTCCATGCGCCGGTTGTAGAGGGCGGAGAAGATATCCGCTTTGGCGAACATGTCCACGACTTTGACTGTGAAGACGAGGGCGAGGAGTTTGATGGTTTTCAGATAATATGTGAAAAAGGCGGGAAGCGCCACGACGAACGCCTGGGGAAGGACGATTCTTGTGAAAGCGCGGAAAGAGGTCATGCCCATGGCGACGGCCGCTTCATACTGGCCGTGGTCTACGGAGCGGAGAGCGCCGCGGATATTTTCCGACTGGTAGGCGGTGTTATATAAAATGAAGCAAAGGTAGACGCTCCAGTAGGGGCTTACGTCAAAAGGCTTTACTTCCGTTCCCGTGAAAGCGCTGAATACGGGCGCGAGAAGGTAGGGGAGGGAGTAGTATACGATGAAGAGCTGGACGATGCCCGGCACGGCACGGAAGAAGGAAACAAATACAGTAAAGAAAATGTTGATAAACATATTGTTTCCCAAACGGAGCACAGCGATAAAGGAGCCAAAGAGGATGCCGAAGAAAATGCTGACAAATGCCATGAAAAGGGTATTCGGTACGGCGCCTGCTATGAAGAGGAGCGCTTCGGGAAGGACTTTAAAATCGATCATACAGTCCTCCTTATTTCTTTATGGCCCTGTTTCTGGAAAAGCCAGAATGCCGTTTCGATGGCAATGACGATGGCCCAGTAGATCAGGGCGACGGCGGTGTATGTTTCCAGACGGTGCTGGCCGAAGGCGGCGTTGATGATAAGATTGGCACGGCCCATAAGGTCGATGACGCCGATGAAGAACATGATGGATGTGTCTTTCAGTATATTGACAGATTCGCTCACCAATCCGGGAATGGCGACAGGGAGCGCCTGGGGAGCGATGATGCTGAAAATGCGACGAACCGGAGAAAGTCCGAAAATGATGGCTGCTTCATGCTGTCCCCTGTCGACAGAGAGGTAAGCAGGGCGGAGTATTTCCGAAATAACGGGGGCGTAGTGGAAAGTAAGGGAGACCAGCACATACACGGTGAGCGGCCAGCCGTCGGGGTTGATGCCGAGTCCCCGTATGATGGCGGGAAGGCAGAAATAGACAAGGTAAAGATCGAGGATAAAGGGCATGCTCCTGTTATAAGAGAGCCATATATCGCAGAAAGGCGCCAGCACGGGCACACGGGCGATCCTGATGACGGCGATGATCGTGCCGAAGAAGAGACAGAGCAGAATGGACGCGATGATGACTTCCACCGTGAAAGGAAGGGCAGAAATCAGCCGGGGAAATACGCCTATGAAAAAAGAGGGGTCAAAAGTAAGCATGGAATCATTCCTTTATAAAACAAGCGGGACGGGGAGCGTTACGCCTCTTCCCTTTTCAGCATGCGCCGGAGAAAGGCGCGGGTCTGCTCCTCTTTCGGATGGGAGAAGAATTCTTTCGGGCGTCCTTCTTCCACGATGAGGCCGTCCGACATGAATACGGCTTTTGTGGATATATCCTGAGCGAAATGCATTTCATGGGTGACAATGATCATGGTGATGCCGAGGGTCGCGACGGAGGAGATGGTATCCAGAACCTCTCCTACGAGTTCGGGATCGAGCGCCGAGGTGGGTTCGTCAAAGAGGATGACATCAGGTTTCGGTGCAAGAGCTCTGGCGATTCCCACGCGCTGCTGCATGCCGCCGGAAAGTTCCGACGGATACATGTGGGCATAGTCTGTCATGCGGACGCGGGAGAGTTCTTCCATGGCGATCTCTTCCGCTTCTTTTTTTGTTTTTCCGTAACCGTAAATCAGCCCTTCCGTGATATTTTCAAGGACATTCTTGTTGCGGAACAGATTGAACTGCTGGAAGACCATGGTGGATTTCCGTCGGAGTTTCTGCACTTCCGTTTTGGAAATATGGGAAAAGTCCACAGACACGTCGTCAATGGAAAGACGGCCGGCTTCGGGTTTTTCCAGATAATTGAAGCACCGGAGAAGCGTTGTCTTTCCCGTGCCTGACGGGCCGAGAATGGAAATGACATCGCCTTTTTCTACGGTGAGATTGATATCTTTTAATATTGTGTTTTTACCAAATGATTTCTTGATATGTTCTGCAGTGAGTATGCGGGACATGGCAGCCTTCTTTCCGTAAAACCGCGAAAATAAAAAACCGCCCCTGTGCAAAGGGACGGTAAATTCCGTGTTCCACCCAATTTCGTTTCCACGTTGCCGGAGAAACCTTGGAAAGTCGTATGACTTAAGCGCTGTATCGGGCGCGCCCGGTTTTCTTACTCGGGAAATTTTCTTCTCGGAAAACCGCTCGGAGAGGCACTTCGGAAAAATCACCGTACCCGTTTCCATCATCAGGGCTTTCTGAAACGGTTCTGTTTCCCTACTTTCTCCCGTCATCGCGCAGTTAAGGAATATGAAACACTATAACACAAAATTTCGGCAGGCGCAAATATCAGAGGGAGCTGATATGTCTTCCTCTTTCGTTACAAACGGCCGCTGTCGATTTCATCTTTCAGGTATTCAAAAACTTTTTCCACAGGAGAATCGTTGGGAATGTTTTCCTTTGCACCCTCTGCGGCAGCATGGAGACGGATTTTTCCGGCAGCGTTGTACTCCGTCGCGGAAAGGGTCATCACTTTTTTGTAGGCCATATTTATTCTTACTCGATAAATGATTTGGGATAAATCCTTTTCCTGATCGGGAAGCGTCACGGCAAGCCAGAGGTCGGCATAGCCGTTTTTGTAACGGAGAGAGTTTGTATCAATGGAGAAAGCTGTGCCTCTGTTGTCTTTGTAAAGCTGTTTCCACTTCGCGTCAGACGGGGGCAGGGGCGTTTCCACATAATGCCTGTACAGATTCTTTCCATAGGTGCCGGGCATGAGCTTGTTCCAGCCGTCGTCAGGATTTTCTTTCTTTTCCGCGTGGAGGACTTTTCCGTCTTTGTCACGGGTGACAAGCGCGGCGGTGCGCCAGGCGTTTTTAGAGGTGTCGAACTCCATGGTGGATACGACGGTGAAATCGGAGGATTCCAAACGCATGTCAAAGGAGGAGATGGCCTGCTCCTGACGGATAGAGTCGGTGTCGATCCATGAGGGCGAGCCGTCGGCGTTTTTTATCCAGTTTTCTGCGGAAACCTGCATACCCGCAAGGGCAAGGCAGAGTATAAAAGCAAGAGGGGAAATTTTATTCATGGGACATCCTTTCCGTTAATCAGCATGCAGTTTTTTCAGAATCCGCAGGTCTTCTTTCGTGAGGAGGGGCGTGTAGGGCTTTCCCAGGTAGAGGGAGGCCGTCTGCACGAGGGTGCGGATGTAGGGGCAGGGAATATGCATCAGCTCCGCCAGATCAAGGACAGGGCCGAGGCCGCAGGGCAGGTCTTCTGTGAAGTAGCGGTACTCCGTAGAGGACGGGCCCTTTACGGCGCGGTAGGAAGGATTTTCTTTCAAAGCCTCTTTCAGCGTATTTTTCTTTTCGGGCCAGAAAGAGTTAAGCACTTCCAGCAGGGGGGACAGGCGGATACCCAGCGCTTTTCCCACGGCAAGGCGTTCTTCGTCGCAGTGTTCCATGAAGGAAATGACGCGGTCAGTCATGGGGTCACCGAAGAAATAGAAATCTTCTTTGTTCTCTATACGGGTCACGTTGAAGAGAGAGGCGGTGACATGGATGACAGGGTTTGTTGCCGAAAGGGAAGTGGACGCGAAAGAAGCGGTTTTCACTACCCGCGGCGCAAGGCGATGAAGGAAGGCGCTGACAGCTTTATCATCACCGGCAGCGGAGTAAGCGATTTCTTCTTTGATTCCTTTGATGAGGATTTCAGAGCCGTCCTGCGAGAGCGCGGCGATAAAGGGCATATTGGCCGTTTCCCCGATGGTCAGAGGGGGTATATCCTGTCTTTTTGAAAGAGCGCGGTATGCTTTGAGGGCGCCCCAGCAGCCGTTAAAAAAAAGAATGGATTGATGCGCTTGCAGGTGGGGTGCGATTTCAGAAACAACCGTTTCGTGGTCTGCCGCCAGCGTGCAGACGAGAAGAATGTCGCCATAATGCACGGCAGTTTTCAGATCCGTCGTGCTTTCCAGTGAAAATGACCCGGTGCAGGCGCCGCTTGCTTTTACGGGAAATTGATTCCACTGTTTTGCCCGTTCTTCACGGCGGGTATAGATGAGGCTCGAAAGACCGAGCGTTTTGAGAAAGCAGGCGGCGGCGACGGCCGTGTTGCCGGCTCCTATAATTGTTATTTTCATAAGAATCTCCTTTGTTTCTTATTTCATTATAAACGGGAGAAAGATTTCTTCAAGCGGAGAATTGGTATAATAAAAGAAATGGAGGGAACCATGGCAAAAATTTTTATAAATATTGAAGAAGCGCGAGCGTTTCATATCTGGGAGAATTACTTTTTGGGGCGTCCTTCGGCGGAGGGATCGGTTTTCATGCAGGGGGCATTTTTCTATATAAGCAGGGAGCGGATAGAAATAGAAGGGCAGGTTTTGGAAACTCCTTACGGAACGGTGCTGTCCGCTTTGGATTCGGAAAGCAAAACTCTTTTCGCATGCCGTGAGTTTTTGGGCGGCCGCCGATTGCCGTCCGGTGTCTCTGCGGCGCTGGCGGAGAAAGGGATATACATTTTTCCAGACGGACTTTGGTCGCCTTCAGAAGACTTTTCGGAATGGAAATGGGAAATCGATTTCACGATGTACGCGGTGACTGCCGAAGAAGCAGGGGCGCTTTACGGCATCAGCGGAAAGACGGTGATGTCCGATTGCGAGAGGGGCGTCTTTAAAAAATCGGAAGCAAGAAAATCAGGAAAGAACTGGCTCATTACGAAACAGGCGGCCGATTTTCGTTATGGCGGCGGCAGTGAACCGGCTGCTCCCATGAATCCGCTTCTTCTCGTATTTACGACGTTGGAAGCGGCGAATCTGTGGAACCGCGACAGCGGCGATGTGCGTTCGGCGGCCTCCGGCGCGGGCCATCGGGCGGCGCGGATGGCGGACGGCGACCGGCGGAAATCCGGACGGAGCTGGCTTGTCACAAGAGATGCCATGGAACGCCTTTACGGGCCCCCGGTATTTGAAAAAATGAGAAAAGTCATGAAAACATTCCTGTAAAAATATTTCATGGAGCAACAATCTGTTACAATAAAATAGGAGGTACTATGAGTACATACAACCATGACAACCACGACTGCAGGGAAAGGGTCATACTGGAAGAGTATGAAAAACTGTCGCCTGACTTGATTTTTGAAATTATCCGCCACGACGGTGAAGAAGAACTGGAACGAAAGACAAAACCTCTTATCCTGTCAGGATTGGCAGCCGGAATTATTATTTCCTTTTCATTCTACTTCAAAGCCATTCTTGCAATGTACGTGGGGCACACGCTCTGGGCGGAAGCCATCTCCGGCTTCGGTTACACCACGGGTTTCCTCATGGTTATCCTGGGACGGCTCCAGCTGTTTACGGAAAATACCATCACCACGGTGCTTCCTTTTATGAAACACCCGAATATGGAGAATTTGATGAAGCTGTTCCGCCTTTGGGTGATTGTCCTTTCGGCGAATTTTGTGGGCACCTTTATCGCCGCCCTCTTTCTCTGGTTGCCGGCTTTTGCCCAGCCTGGGATAACGGAAGCGCTCTCTGAATTGTCTGCCCACATTATGAGTGTCGGTGCCATCGACAATATTTACCGCGGTATACCGGCAGGCATCCTCATCGCCGCCATTGTGTGGATGATTCCCATGTCGCGGGGGTTCAGTTTTTTCACCGTCCTCACTTTTACCTACTTCATCTCTATCGGTGGGTTTTCCCATGTTGTTGTCGGTTCCTGTGAAGCGGCGTATGATGTGCTTGTGGGAAACTCGTCAGTTGCGGATTATTTCTTTAAATTCCTCATTCCTACAGGCTTAGGAAATATTTTAGGCGGCACCGGTGTTTTCACACTTCTTGTGTCGGCGCAGGTAAAAGCAGAAAAGAATTCATAAAGGAGCAATTATGAAAACAGAAGACATTTTGAGTCATGTGGATCACACACTTTTGAAAGCCGCGGCAAGCTGGGAAGAAATACGGAAATTATGCGATGAGGCAATGGAGTACCGTACCGCGTCCGTCTGTGTGCCGTCGTGCTATGTGAAAAAAATCCGTGAAAATTATCCCCGCCTTACCATCTGTACGGTAGTCGGATTTCCCCTGGGCAACGGGAACAGCGAATCGAAAGCGGCAGAAACGATTCATGCCCTTGATGACGGTGCTGATGAAATCGACATGGTTATTAACATCGGCGCGGTGAAAAATAAAGATTATGATCTGGTTACCGAAGAAATCGCTGTCCTGAAAGAAATAGCGGGCGACAAAATTCTGAAAGTGATTGTAGAAACCTGTTATCTGACGGAAGAAGAAAAAATCCGTCTTTGCGAATGTGTCACGAAAGGCGGAGCGGACTATATCAAGACATCCACAGGGTTCGGTACGGCAGGCGCTTCTTTGGCGGATATCGCACTTTTCAGAAAACACATCGGGAAAAATGTAAAAATCAAAGCGGCGGGAGGTATCCGTACAAGGGAAGATATGGAAGCTTTCCTCACGGCGGGTGCGGACCGCATAGGCGCCAGCGGAGCGATCAGGGTGCTTTACGGAGAATAGCGACCCTGTTTCCGGATGAAAAAAGACAGCAAGCCTTACCATGGGACTGCTGTCTTTTTTGCGTTTTACGCCCGCACATTTTCTCTGTAAAAAAGGTTATGGGCCTTTCCTTGTTCCGTGGGGAGAAGGAGGCCGTTTCTTTCTGTGATGTACCCGTCTTTTAAGAGGGAACGGCAGACTTGCCGGGTGAAGTTTTCCGGCCATTTCATGTGGACGGAGAGGGTGGAAAGAGCGTTTTCCCGTGATTCCTCTTTCGTTCCCGCATGGAAAAGAAGATGCTGGAGAAGCGTTTCCCGTCCGAAAGCGAACCGCTGTTTTTTTC